>JAABUZ0100003170.1_pt1 | contig 25045 bp, 16 predicted proteins | sample 5562091 | NCBI WGS metagenome assembly JAABUZ01 (sample SAMN12813069, study PRJNA571459) | rock metagenome | isolation source: Antarctica rocks | place: Antarctica: Victoria Land, Linnaeus Terrace sud | collected 2015-12-21 | reverse complement strand
CTCTTCCCGCGTCGCCCCAACGCCCTCCCCGCTACGCACGGCGAGTACACGACGTGCGGCGTCCCGCCCGACCCGTCGCCCCACCCGAGCCTGCAGCACCGGGTCTCTCGCCCTTGCCGCCGCCCCGTCCGCGCCGCAAGCTGTCGGCACCCGTCGGCATCGACGTCTAACCATCACCGCCCCATGCCCACCCTCCAGCACCCGCGCGGTGCGACGCTCCGCGCCCTCGCCGCCGTGCTCCTCGGCGCGCCATCGCTCGCGGCCGCCCAGGACCGCGTGTCGAGCCCCGCCGCCGCGAACCCGGCCGCCGCGGCGCTGCGCGACGCCTCCCGGCTCGACACCGAGGGCGCCACCTCGCAGGCGCGCGTCCGCTTCCAGCAGCTCATCGACTCCGCGCCCGACCCGGCCGCCAAGGCCGCGGCGCAGCGCGCGATGGCGATGTCGTACGCGTTCGACGGTGACTGCGTGAACACGGTCCGCTACGAGCAGATGGCGATCGCCTACTGGGCGACGCGCGAGGCGGCGGACCCGCAGAACGCGTTCTACCAGGAGGGCGAGCTGGCCAACGAGGCCGCCCGCGTCTGCATCGACGCCGGCAACCTCGACGTGGCCGAGCGGTGGTACCGCGCCGGATACGCGCTCGGCCTCAAGGAGCCGGCGCCGAAGACGCACGCCAAGAGTCTGTGGGACTTCCGCCTCGCGCACGCCCTCGCCCGCCTCGCCGCGCGCCGGGGACAACAGGCGGAAGCGCAACGTCAAGTAGCCGCGGCCCGGGCGATCCTCGCCGGCGACTCCGCGATGGCCGCGCAGCAGGCGCGCTTCTTTCCCTCCCTCGTCGGCTACGTCGCGCTCTCCACGGACAGCCTGCAGACGGCCGAGTCGGAGTTGACGCGGGCGATCGCGATGCCGGGGAACGCGCGCGACCCGTTCCTCCACTGCCTGCTCGCGATGACCGAGGAGAAGCTCGGGCGCGCGGAGCGGGCGAAGGCGCACTACCAACAGGCCTACGACCTCGCGACTGCGCACAACCCGCCGTCGGCGTTCGCGCGGCCGTACGCGCGCCGCAAACTCGGCCTGACGTAACGCCCGCGCGGGACCTGCGTTAGGCGGCCGCCGCGGCGGCGGGCGCGCGGTCGGCCAGCAGCGCCCGCAGCGCGTCCCCGTCGAGCGGCCGCGCGAACAGGTACCCCTGGCCGAACTCGCACCCCATCGCCCGCAGCAGCTCCGACTGCGCGGCGTGCTCCACCCCCTCCGCCACCGTGCGCAGCGCGAGCATCTCGCCGAGGGCGACGATCGTGCGCGCGAGCGCGGCGTCGTGCTTGCCGCGCGCGACCCCGTCGACGAAGCTCTTGTCGATCTTCAGCACGTCGACCGGGAACTGCTGCAGGTAGCGCAGCGACGAGTACCCCGTCCCGAAGTCGTCCACCGCCAGCCGCACGCCTAACGCCTTGAGCGCGTGGAGCACCGCGAGCGTGCCGTCGGTGTCGTGCATCAGCACGCTCTCGGTGATCTCGAGCGTGAGGCGCGACGCCGGCAGCCCCGAACCGGCGAGGGCGCCGGCCACGTGCGCGGGGAGCGCGGGGTGCAGCAGCTGGCGCCCCGAGACGTTCACCGTCACCCCGACCGGCGCGCCCGCCGGCCCGGTCGGCCAGCCCGCCGCCGCGCGGCACGCCTCCTCCAGCACCCAGCGCCCGAGCTCCACGATCAGCCCCGACGCCTCGGCGAGCGGGATGAACTCCGCCGGGCTCACGACGCCGCGCGCCGGGTGACGCCAGCGCAGCAGCGACTCCGCCCCCATCACCGCCCCTGTAGCGAGTGAGACGATCGGCTGGTAGACGAGCGCGAACTCGCCGCGCTCGGGCGCGCGCGCCAGGTCGCGCTCCAGCTCGAGTCGCTCCGCCGCGGCCGCGACGAGCGCCGGGTCGAACACGGCGTGGCGCCCCTTCCCCTCGGCCTTGGCCCGGTACATGGCCGCGTCGGCGTTGCGCAACAGCGCGTCGGCGCCGACGCCCGGCTCGGCGAACGCGATCCCCACGCTCACGCCGACGCGCGCCTCGGCCGTCGTCCCGTCGCCCACCGGCACCGGCGCGCGCAGCGCCTCGGCGATCCGCTCGGCCACCGCGTGCGCGTCGGCCGCGCCGCGCGCGTTCTCGAGGAGGACCGCGAACTCGTCGCCCCCGAGCCGCGCGACCGTGTCGCAGCCGCGCGTCGCGTTCAGCAACCGCGCGGCGACGGCGCACAGCAGCCCGTCCCCCGCGTGGTGGCCTAACGAATCGTTGACGGTCTTGAAGTTGTCGAGGTCGAGGAAGAGCACGGCCACGCGCCCGCCCGCCGCGCTCGCGCCCGCCGCGCCTTCGCGCGGCGCGCCCTCGCGCGCGAGGCGGGCGAGCGCGTGCTCGACGCGGTCGCGGAAGAGCGCCCGGTTGGCGAGCCCGGTGAGCGGGTCGCGCAGCGCCTGCCGGCCGAGCGCGATCTCGACGCGCCGCCGCTGCTGGAAGCGCAGCAGGCGCCACACGCCGAACGCGCACACGCCGGCCGCGAGCAGCCGGAACCACCACGTCCCCCACACCGGCGGCGTGACGACGAGCCGCAGCGCCGTCCCGTCGCCGCTCCACGCGCCGCCCGTGCTCGCGCGGACGCGGAACGTGTAGCGGCCCGGCGCGAGGTTGGTGTACGACGCCGTGTGCCGGGACCCGATCTCTTGCCAGCCCGCGTCGAACCCGTCCAGCCGGTAGGCGTAGCGCGTCTGTTCGGGGGCCGCGTAGTCGGGCGCCGCGAACTCGAAGGTGACGACGTTCTGCGCGTGCGTGAGCGTCAGCTCGTCGGTCGCTTCGAGCGCGCGGGCGAGCGGCGACCCCGGCGCGCCGACGGCCACGGGCCGGTTGAAGAGCTGCAGCCCGGTGATCGCGACCGCGGGCGCGCGCGGCTCGTCGACGACCCGCCCGGGGCGGATCGCGGTGAAGCCCTGGTTCCCGCCGAAGTAGAGCGTGCCGTCATGCGCGCGGAACGCCGAGCGCATGAGGAACTCGCCCCCCTGCACCCCGTCGGCGCGCGTGTACGTGCGGAACGTGCGCCCCTGCGGGCCGCCCCTCGGGTCGAAGCGGCTGATTCCCCGGTCGGTGCTCACCCACAGCCGCCCGGCGTCGTCCGCCGTGATCCCCTCGACCACCGCACTCGGCAACCCGTCGGCCTCGCCGTAGTGCGTGCAGCGGCCCGTCCGGCGGTCGAGGCGGTCCAGCCCCTCCTCCGTGCCGACCCAGAGCACACCCGGCTCGCCCTCGAGCAGCGCGTGCACACTGTTACTCGCGAGCCCCCTGCTCGCGAGCCCGCCCGCGGCGCCGCCGCTCGTACCGGCCGTATAGTGCGTCGTCGCGCCCGTCGCCGGGTCGAGCACCGTCACCCCGCCGTCGCGCAGCGCCACCGCGAACGTGCCGTCGCGCAGCTCGCGGAGCAGGAGCACCGACGACGGCTCCAGCCCCGGCGCGGCCACCGGGTACCGGCGCGTGAACGTCCCGCGCGCGCGGTCGAACATCGCGACGACGGCGTTATCGCTCCCGACCCACAGCCGGCCGGCCCGGTCTTCGAGCACCTCGTAGACGTTGTCGCTCGGGATGTTGCTGTTGGCCGTGGAGTACGCGCGGAAGCGGCGGCGCCGCGGGTCGAAGCGGCTGATCCCGCCCCCCCACGTCGAGACCCACAGCTCGCCGCGACGGTCCTCGAGGACGCTGAGCACCGCCTCGGCGTTGAGGTTGGTGTTCTGCGGCGTGTAGCGGGCGAAGCGCCCCGTCGTCGGGTCGAAGCGGTCGAGCCCGCCCCCGTCGGTGGCCACCCAGAGGCGCCCCGCACGGTCCTCGCCGAAGCCGGCAACGGCGTTGTAACTGAGGCTCGTCGAGTCGCCGGCGACGGTGCCGTAGTGCCGGATCGCCCCGCCGTTCGGCACCGACACGTCGACGCCGCCCGTGAACGTGCCCACCCACAACGCGCCGTCGGCGTCCTGGTAGAGCGACCAGATCGAGTTGCTCCCGATCCCGGAGGGCACGTTCGGGTCGAAGCGGTGGTGCGCGAACCGCCGCGTCGCGAGGTCGAGGTAGTCGAGGCCGCCGTTCTCGGTCCCCACCCACAGCCCCGCGCCGGCGTGATCGGCGACGAGCCGAATCACGCGGTCCTTGGCCAAACTGTTCGGGTCCGCCGGGTTGTGCCGGAAGCGCTCGAAACGCCCGGTGCCTGCGGCAATCTGCTGCGCGTCGAGCCGTGCGAGTCCGCCGTCGCCGGTGCCGACCCACAGGTCGCCCGCGGGGCCTTCGGTGAACGAGCGGACGACGCTGTCGGGTAGGCTCCGCGCGTCGGCGGGATCGTGCGCGTAAAGCCGCGGCACCCCGCCCTCCGGATCGAGCTGGTACAGCCCGGCCCGCGTGCCGACCCATACGTGTCCCCGGCGGTCCGCGGACAGCATCATCACGTGTGGCACGACGGCGGGCCGTGCACGGTCCGCGGCCGGTAGCGCGAACGGCGTCGCCGCGCCGGTGCGGCGGTCGAGCTGGTAGAGCCCCGCGCTCGTGCCGACCCAGAACGTGCCGCGGGCGTCCTCCACCGCGCTCGTCACGACCCGCGGCGGCGTCGCGGGGCCACGGCCCGGTGCCGCACTGTGCGCGGCCGAGTCGCGCATGTAGGTCACGAAGCCGTCGCGGGTCGCGTCGTAGCGGCTCAGCCCTTCCGAGGTGACGATCCACACGGTGCCCCGGCGGTCCTCGTACACCTGTCCCACCACGCCGCCCGGGAGGCTGGTGGGGTTCGCGCGGTCGTGGGTGTAGTTGTGGAAGCGGTGCCCGTCGTAGCGGCTGACGCCGTGGGCGGTGCCGATCCACATGAACCCGCGGCGGTCGCGGACGATGTCGCTGACGAGGGAGCTGGGGAGGCCGTCGTCGACGCCGAGGTGGCGGAACTGGAGGGCCTGCGCGCTGGCGGGGGTGGGCCGGCCGATGAACGCCGCGAGCAGCGCCGCGCCGAGCCGCGCACCGCGGCGGAGCGGTGCGCGGCTCGGGGGTGGGGCAATGAAGCGCGAGAGGCGGCGCGCGTGGGCCGGGCGGGCGGCGGACATCACCGTGCGACGAGCGCCGGCGGGCGCGCGTCACCGCAGCGGCGGCGTGGTCGCGGGCGGGCGCCGCTGCCGCGTCGCCTGCTCGTAGCCGTAGGCGAGCCGGAAGAGCGTCGGCTCGCTCCACGCACGGCCGAAGAACGTGAGGCCCGCGGGTAGGCTGCCGCGCGTGATCCCCATCGGCACCTGCACCGCGGGCCAGCCGGTCGTCGGCGAGAAGACCTGGCTATTGTCCCCCGCCGGCGTGTTCAGGTCGCCGATGAGCCGCGGCGGGTTGCTCCACGTCGGGTAGACGAGCGCGTCGAGGCGGAGCCCGTCCATCGCGCGCCGCACCGCCCCGCGTACGCCGTCGCGCACCCGCTCCGCCGCGGCGCACGCCGCGTTCGCCTCGGGCGGCACCGTCGCGTGCTGCGCGTAGGTGAGCCGCGGCTCGATCGAGGGGTGGAAGCGGCGCGAGCGGACGACCTCGTCGAGCGTGTGCACCGGCGTGCGCCCGCCGGTGCCCGCGATCCAGCGCTCCAGGTCGTACTTGAAGCGGTTGCACTCGCCCGTCTCGACGCGCAGCAGCGAGTCGAGCCCCGCGATCGGCACGCTGTCGAGCACCGTCGCCCCCGCGCGGCGCAGGTCGGACACCGCGCGGTCGAACACCGCGAGTACCTCGGGGTCCGCCGACGGCCGCGCGTAGGCCTGGCGCAGCACGCCGATCCGCGCGCCGCGCAGCCCGTCGGGGGCGAGCGCGGTGGCGTAGTTCGGCAGCGGACGGGTGCGCGCGGGCGCCGTCGTCGAGTCGGCGGGGTCGTAGCCGGCGACGACCTGGAACACCGCGACCGCGTCCGCGACGGTGCGCGCCATCGGCCCGGCGACGTCGTAGGCCAGGTTGAGCGGCACCACGCCGGCGCGGCTCGTGAGCCCCATCGTCGAGCGGATGCCGACGAGGGCGAGGTGCGACGACGGCCCGCGGATCGAGTTCCCCGTGTCGGTGCCGAGCCCGACCTCGCCGAGGTTCGCGGCCACCGCGGCCGCGGTGCCGCCGCTCGACCCGGCGGTCACGCGGTCGAGCGCGTACGGGTTCTTGGTGTAGCCCGGGAGGATGGAGCTGACGGTCTCGTAGGGCGTGAACGCGAACTCCGCCATGTTCGACTTCGCGAGCACGACCGCGCCGGCCGCGCGCACGCGCCGCACCATCGTCGCGTCGCGCGCCGGCACGTAGCCGGCCATCGAGAGCGAGCCCGCGGTCGTCTGGAGCCCCGCGGTCTCGAAGTTGTCCTTCACGATCGTCGGGACGCAGTGCAGCGCGCCTAACGCCCCGCCGGCCCGGGCGCGCGCGTCGAGCGAGTCGGCGGTGCGGAGGGCGTCGGGGTTGACGAGCACGAGCGCGTTCACGGCGGGGCCGTTCTTGTCGTACGCGGCGATCCGTTGCAGGTAGCGCTCGACGAGGCCGCGGCAGGTGAGCGTGCCGGCGCGCATCGCCGCGTGCAGCTCGGCGATCGTCGTCTCTTCCACCCGGAACGGCGTGGGCTGCGTCGCGGCCGGCGCCTGTGCCGCCGCGGGCCCGGCGGACGCACTCGCGAGCAGGGCGCCGAGGACGCCGGCGATGGCGGGGGTCGGAAGTCGTCGGAACGGCATGGGGCGTCGCGGGTCGGGGTCGGGCGTGAGAGGCGCTCGCGTGAGAGGCACGCGTTCGGCGCTCCGCTCGCCGCCGAACGCCACGCGCGTGCCGGCCCCCGCCCCGACGGCCTTCGCGTGCACGTGCCGCGCCGCGGCCACGTCCTCCACCGCGAGGCCGAGCGACTTGAAGAGCGTCACCTCCGTGCCCGACCGCCGCCCGGGGACGCGGCCGAGCAGCACGTCGCCCAGCTCGCCGACGATGTGGTCGTCCGACACCGCCCCTTCGCGCCGGGGGAGGAGGAAGTCGCCGGCCTCGGCCAGCGCCGACTCGCGGCGGTCGACGTAGAGCCGCGCGCGCCGCACCGCCTCGGTGTCGAGCTCGCGCGCGGTCGGGACGCTCGCGCCGACCGCGTTCACGTGCGTCCCCGCCGCGAGCCACGCACCGTGCAGCACCGGCTCGCGTGCCGCGGTCGTGGTGCAGACGACCGCCGCCCCGTCCACCGCCGCCTCGGCCGACGCGACCGCCTCGACCTCGATGGCGAAGCGCTCGGCCGCGCGCCGCGCGAACTCGCCCGCCCGGCCGGCGGTCCGGCTCCACACGCGGACGCGCGCGACCGGCCGCGCGAGGAGCATCGCCTCCAGGTGCGTCGCGGCCTGCACGCCGGCGCCGAGGATCGCGAGTTCGGCCGCGTCCTCGCGCGCCAGGGCGCGCGTCGCGACGCCCGAGACCGCCGCGGTGCGGATGGCGGTGATCGCGCTCGCGTCCATGACCGCGAGCAGCCGCCCCTGCTCTGCTTCGAAGAGCAGCACCGCGCCCTGGTGCGAGTCGAGCCGCGTGCCCTCGTTCCCCGGGAAGACGGTGATGACCTTGACGCCGAGCGCCGCCGACCGCGCGAGCGTCGCGGGCATCATCGCGAAGGCGCTGTGGCCGTCGGGGAGGCGCACCACGGTGCGTAGTGGGACGGCCGCGTCGCCCGCGGCGAGGGCGCGCAGGGCGTCGGCCATGACGTCCATGCACTCGGCCATCGGCAGGAGCGCGCCGACCTCGGTCTGGTTCAGGACGAGGATGTCCACGGCGCAGGATAACCCGGCGCGCGGCGGGATGGGATTCGCCACGCGACGATACTATTTCAGCGCGTCGCGGCGACCCGCGCGTGCAGCAGCCGGTCGAGGCGCGGGTACGCGCGGTCGAGGTACGCGTTTCCGCGCGCGAACAGCGAGTCCTGCTGCCCGCCGCGCATCCCGCCGCCGGACGCCTCGCCGTACCCGGCGTAGAGCCGCTCGACGACGTCCATCCCGTCGACGACGACGCCGAGCGGCGCGAACCCCTGGGCGTCGAGCCGCGTGTTGTCGGCGAGGTTGACGAAGAGCTGCGTCGTGCGCGTGTCCGGGCCGGTCATCGCGTAGGCGATGGTGCCGCGCGTGTTGTGCTCGCGCACCGGGTCGTCGGGGATCGCGGCGGCGCGCCACGCGGTTGCCACCGCCGGGTCTCCGGGGATGCCGAACTGAACCACGAAACCGCTCCGCACGCGAAAGAACCGCGAGTCGTCGAAGAAGCCGGCGCGCGCGAGCTGGTAGAAGCGGTCCGCGCCGCGCGGGGCCCACGCGCGCCGCGCCTCGACGACGAACGCGCCCTGCGTCGTCTCGACGCGCACGCGAAAGACGTCGGGCGCCCGCTCGCGCCAGCGCGGGGCCTGCAGGTCCGCGAGCGCGGCGCGCCCGCCCGCGCCCGGTGCGCTCGCGCAGCCGGCGACCGCCGCGCTCAGCGCCGCGCTCAGCGCCGCGCTCAGCGCCGCGCTCAGCGCCGCGCTCAGCGCCGCGCGGAGTGCCAGCGTACACACCAGTGATGTATCCGCGGAGCCATGCCGGCCCCGCCGCGCCCCTCTGGAGAATCGCATGCGCTCTCGTGTCCTCGCGTTCCTGGCGTGCCCCCTGCTCTGGACCGCCGCGGCGGCGCCGGCCGCCCGCGGACAGCCATCCACGACGCTGGCGACGGCTCCTGCCACACCGACCGCGTCCGCGCCGTCGCGGCGCCTCGCGCTCGAGCAATATCTCGACTGGGAAGACGTGCAGAACCCGCAGGTCTCGCCCGACGGCGCGCGCGTCCTCTTCACCCGGCGCTGGGTCGACAAGATGAACGACAAGTGGGAGACGGCGCTCTGGATGATGAACGCCGACGGCTCCCACGCGCGCGCCCTCGGGCAGGGCGGCGATGCGAAGTGGTCGCCTGACGGCCGGCGCATCGCCTACACCGCGAAAGGCGAGCCCGGCGGCACACAGATCTTCGTGCGGTGGATGGACGCCGAGGGCGCGACGACGCAGATCTCGCACGTGATCGAGACGCCGTCCGCGCTCGTCTGGTCGCCCGATGGGCGGTCGATCGCCTTCACGATGAACGTGCCGGTGAAGGACGACTGGCGGATCGCGATGCCCACGCCGCCGAAAGGCGCGAAGTGGACCGAACCGCCCAAGGTCAACACGCGCCTCAACTACCGCTCCGACCGCATCGGCTACACCGACGATGCGTACCGCCACGTGTTCGTCATCTCGGCCGACGGCGGCACGCCGCGGCAGATCACGACCGGCGACTACAACCACTCCCCCGCCAGCTTCTCCGGCGACGGGCGCTGGCTCGCCTTCTCGGCCAACCGGGTGCCCGACTGGGAGCGCGCGTTTCGCCGCTCGCAGGTCTACGCGGCCGACCTCGAGACCGGCGAGGTCCGCCAGCTCACGAACGGCGCGGGCTCGAACGCCAACCCGCTCTACTCGCCCGACGGCCGCTACATCGCCTACTCCGCGGCCGACTCCACCGACCACTCCGCCTCGCCCGACACCAAGCTGCGGGTGATGAACGCCGACGGCAGCAACCCGCACGTCGTCTCGGGCGCGCTCGACCGCCCCATCGCGGGCGCGTTCTGGTCGCTCGACGGCGACCGGCTCTACTTCGACGTCGAGAGCGAGGGGTCGCGCAACCTGTACGTGACGACGCCTAACGGGGCGCCGCGCCCGCTCACGAGCGGCGCCCACGTGCTCACCGCCTCCGGCGTCGCGCGCAACGGGCTCGCGGTGGGCGTGCGCTCGACGCCGACCAAGCCGAACGACGTCGTCACCTTCACGGTCCCGAAGGGCGGGACGACGAGCACGTTCACGCAGCTCACGCGCGTGAACGACGACGTCCTCGCCGGCAAGCAGCTCGCGACCACGGAGGAGGTGTGGTACCGGTCGAAGGACGGCCTCCGCATCCAGGGGTGGATCGTGAAGCCGCCCGATTTCGACCCGTCGCGCAAGTATCCGCTGATCCTCGACATCCACGGCGGGCCGCAGGCGATGTACAACGTCGGGTTCAGCTTCGCGCGGCAGGACCACGCGGCCAACGGCTACGTGGTGCTCTACACCAACCCGCGCGGCAGCACGGGGTACGGCATCCAGTTCACGAACGCGATCAAGAACGCGTACCCGGGGAGCGACTTCGACGACCTGATGACCGGCGTCGACACGGTGGTCGGCCGCGGCTACGTCGACCCGAAGGCGCTGTTCGTCACCGGGTGCTCGGGCGGGGGCGTGCTGACGGCGTGGATCGTCGGCCACACGCAGCGCTTCGCGGCGGCCGCGTCGCTCTGCCCGGTCATCAACTGGATCAGCTTCGTCGGCCAGACGGACGGCGCGGCGTGGTACGACAACTTCGAGAAGCCGTTCTGGGAGGACCCGACCGAGTACCTGCGCCGCTCGCCGATCATGTACGTCGGCCACGTGACGACGCCGACGCTGCTGATGACCGGCGTGCTCGACCTGCGCACGCCGATTCCGCAGAGCGAGGAGTTCTACCGCGCGCTCAAGATGCGCGGCGTGCCCACGGCGATGGTCCGGATGAACAACGAGTACCACGGCACGTCGAGCACGCCGTCGAATTTCCTCCGCACGCAGCTCTACCTGCGGAGCTGGTTCGCGCGGTGGGGCGACCGCGCGCGGGCGACGACCACGGCGGCGGCCGCGCCGTGACAGTCGCCTAACGATTGGGAGGCGGGCGGTGCGCCGACTTCGGGCGCAAGAATCGGGACGCGCGCCACCCGTCCTCCGATGCATCGTTCCCGACGCGCCACCGGACGACGCCGGCGCGCGCAGGGCTCCTTTGATCCGGGGGACAGCATGCCGACGATAGCCGACCGCCCGACCCAACCGCCGGCCGAGCCGCGGGCCGCCGAGTTCGACGCGACGGAGGCGTGGACCGCGGTGCTCGCGCGCGACGCTCGGCAGGACGGCCGATTCGTGTACGCGGTGCGCACCACCGGCGTGTTCTGCCGTCCGAGCTGCCCCTCGCGCCGGCCGCGGCCGGAGCACGTCGCGTTCTTCACCGACTCGGCCGCCGCGACCGCGGCCGGGTACCGCGCCTGCCGCCGCTGTGCGCCGCACGCGCCGCAGTCGGACATGGCGCAGCCGGCCGCGGCCGCTGCGGTGGCCCGCGCCCGCGCGTACCTCGACGCCCACCCCGACGCGCCCGCGTCGCTCGACGCGCTGGCCCGACACGTGGGCCTGAGCCCGTCCCACCTGCAGCGCACGTTCACGCGCCTGGTCGGGACGAGCCCCAAGCGCTACGCGGCCGCGCTGCGCGCCGACCGGCTCAAGGCGGAGCTGCAGCACGGCGCGACGGTCAGCCGCGCGACCTTCGAAGCCGGCTACGGCGCCCCGAGCCGCGCGTACGCCGCCGCCGCGGCCCACCTCGGCATGACGCCGGCGGCCTACCGCCGCGGCGGGCGCGGGGTGCACGTGCGGTACGCGACCGCCGCCACGGCAGTCGGCCGGGTGCTCGTCGCCGCGACGGCGCGCGGCGTGTGCGCGGTGACGCTGGGCGACGACGACGCGGCGCTGGAGGCGGCGCTCGCGGCCGAGTATCCGGAAGCGGTGTGCGAGCGGGTGGACGTCGCGCGGCTCGACGCGGGCGACGACCTGCGGGCGTGGCTCGCGGCGGTGGTGCGCGCCGCGGGCGGGCCGGGGGACGATCCGCCTAACGCATCCGCCGCGCTCGCCGCGTTCGGCGAGCCGGCCGACGTCCCGACCGACGTGCACGGGACGGCGTTCCAGCGGCGCGTGTGGCGGGCGGTGCGGGCGATCCCGGCGGGGGAGACGCGCTCGTACACCGCGGTCGCGGCGGCGGTGGGTGCGCCGCGCGCGGTGCGTGCGGTCGCCTCCGCGGTGGCGAGCAACCGCGTGGCGCTCGTCGTCCCGTGCCACCGCGTGGTGCCGGCCGGGACGTCGGCCGGGGGCGCGTCGGACCAGGACCCGGGCCGGTACCGGTGGGGGGCGGAGCGCAAGCGGCAGTTGCTGGCGCGGGAGCAGCAGTGTTCGCCGAGGGCGTAGCCGGCGTAGGCCGCTGCCGAGCCGCCCGCCGCGCCCAGCGCCCCGCTGGTCTCACGCGCGCTGTTGCAGATGACGCCGCGCCCGATTGCGGCGCGTCACCGGACGCGGTAACTCTCCCGCCCGGCACCCCCGCGCGGTGACGCACACCGGGTCGCCGCGTGTCACTCAACGGGGGCTCGGATGCGGTCAGCGGCGTTGCGCGCAGCGCTCCCAGCGGTGCTTTTCGCGGCGTGCGCGCCACGTGCGCGCCACGTGCGCGCGCGGCCGACGTCGGGGACGTCCGACTGCGCATCGCGGCGGCGGGCGAGCCCGTCGTCCACCGCGGGCAGCAGCTGGAGGTCTCCTTCAGCGTTGGGCACGCGGCCCGGGCGCCGGGCGCGGGCGACGCCGCCCTCTTCAAGCGGGCCGACCTCGCCCTCTACCGCGACAAGGCGGACGGGCGCGCGCGGGCCCACGCGGACCGGCTTCGCGGTCCAGGAGCCGGGTGAGCCGCGGTCCGCCACGCCGCCGGGATCGCGTCAGCTGTTCAAGCTGTCGTCGCCGAAATCGCCGGCGCTGAAGTCGTCGCCACCGACGTCGCCGCCCGTGTCGGATCCCGTGTCGGCGTAGTCGACCTGGCCGGAGTTGTCGGCCTGGTACGTGGTGTCGTCGGCGTAGCCCCCCACGTCCCCGCCCTGCGCGCCCCTCTGGTCGTCCACGAAGGGCCGGTCATCGTAGTTCGGTCCGGCGTTCGCCCCGGCGTTGTCGGCGAAGTTGTCCACCGACGCGAGCCCCGAAGCGCCGCCTGCGCCACCGAGGAGTCCGCTGGCGCCGCCAAGTAATCCGCTCCCGCCGCCGCCGAGCAACCCGCCGCCGTGGCCGCCGAAGAGCCCCTCCATCCCCTGGAACAGCAGCGCACCGCCCGCGATCCCCGCCGCGGTCTGTGCGGCGCTTCGCAGGAACGACGGCTGGCCCGCACCGGGCTGTACCGCGTTCGCGATCTGCGACCCGTAGCTCGGCTGCGCGTACGGCGCCCCGTACGCGGGCACCGGAGGAGGTGGGGGCGGAGCGGCGGGTCGGCCGCCGAGCAGGCCGCTGAGGAACCCGCCGCCGGACGCGTGCTGCCCCTGCTGCTGGCCCTGCGCTTGACTCTGCGCCAGCTGCTGCTCCAACGCGTGGATGCGGTCCTGCGCGGCGTGCAGCGCGTAGTCCTGCATCAACACCGTCTGCGCGAGCACGTACGGTGCGTCGGGCTGCGCCTGGACGGTCTGGCGGATCAGCTGGTCGGCTTCGGCGTCCTTGTTTTCCGCCCGCGTCTGCCGCAGGCGGTCGAGGAGGGGCATCAACACGTCGCGTTCTTGCGGAGTCATCGGTCAGTCCTCTCGGGAGCGTACGCTGGCGGAGTGCGGCGCGCGTTGCGGGCGCAACATGCGGGCCGAAGGCGTGCGCCCGCGCCCGAGCGGACCGGGTCTCGCCCGCGACCAGCCTGCTACCGGAGCAGCGGGTACGCCGCGCGGGCGTTCTCGCGCAGCACCATCCGCGCGATCTGCTCCGCCCGCGCGCGGTCCACCTCGCCGTCCCGCAGCATCCCCGTGAGCGCGATGGTCAGCCCGCGCCGCGCCGTCGCGGCCCCGACCCACGCTCCCTGTTCCCACCCCTGCCCCGGCCCGCCGTCGAACGCGTCGCTGCCGTAGAGCACCTTGTCCGGCCACTCGCCGAGCCACGGCCGCAGCACGCCGGCGAGCACCGCGGGCTCGGTCACGAGGTCCACCATCGACACGTCCGCGTACACGTTGGGTTTGGCGAGCAGCCCCTGCGTCTCGCCGACGAGCGGCCAGCCGCCGTGGACGATGACGAAATTCGTTCCACGCAGCGACGAATCGTTGAGCGCCGGCTCGAGCAGGTGCGGCGCGCTCCCGCGCGGCGAGTAGAAGGCGCCGAACAGCTCGAGCACGTGGATCTGCACCGCGAGCCCGCGGCGCCCCGCCTCGCGCGCGATCTCGCGGAAGAGGTAGTCCTCCAGCGCCTTGTACTCCGCGTGCGACGGCGTCCCGCCGGCCACGTAGCGCGCGTACACGCGCCGCGCGCGCGCGGGGTCGGGGTCGTCGAAGTCGAGCGGCCGGAGGTACGCGGCCTCGAACTTCACCGCCACCGCGCCCGCGCGCCGCTGCCGGTCGAGCGTCGGCGCGACCACCTGCCGCACGTAGCCGTCGAGCGTCGCGGGCAGTGCGCGCACGCCGAGGTCGCGCAGGTAGCGGCGGAGCAGCGCGGCCTCCCGCGGGTAGAGCGGCCGCACGTCGGGCGAGCGCGCCGCCTCGCCGCGGACGTCGAGCGGGAGCATGAGCGCGTCGACGAACGACACCCAGCGGAAGCGCGGCGCGTCGAGCCCGGGGCCCATCGCGACGCGGTTGGCGAGCATCACCTCCACCCCCGCCTGGTCGAGCGCCCACGCCGGGAAGCGCGTGCCCTGCCCGGCCTGCACGCGGGCCGCGGCGGCCGCGAGCGCGGCGCGGTACGCGGCGCCGGTGTCGGCGCGCGTTAGGCCGTACAGCGCGCGCTGCGCCGCGCGCCACGCCGGGTGCTCGGGGCGGAGGCGCGCCGGGAGCGCGAACGGCGGGATGCCGTCGAGCGGGAGCGCGTCGTACTCCGTGTCGGCGGGCGCGCCGGGCGCGACGGGGCGCATCGGGTGCGCGTGCGCGTCGACCGCGCGCACCCCCGCGACGTAGGTGGCGAGCGCCGAATCCACCGGCGTTTGCGCCACCGGCGCCTGCGCGGGGAGGCGCGCGGCGGCGGCGAGCACGGCCGCGAGCGCGGCCGCCGCGCGCCGCGTTAGGCTCAATGTTAGGCGTCCGCTCACCGCGCCGCCCAGAACGTGGCCTTCACGAGCAGGACGTTGGTCGGCACGTCGCGGAAGATCGCCCCGACGTCGCGCCCGATCCCGAACCGCCCGTCGTCGAGCCCGTCGTTGCGCGCCTGCTGCCACACGAAGAACAGCGCCGACCCCGGGCGGTACTCCCACCGCACCACCGCGTTCCCGCGCAGCGCGCGCACCTTGAAGTCGGGATCGCCGAGCGCGATCGCGGGCGCGGGGCCGGCGCCGTCGGGGTCGAGCGTGACCGCGTGCGTCGCGGGGTCGCGCACCGCGGTGCCGAGGTCGCGCCCGAAGACGGCGATGCTTTGCGCGCGCGCGGCCGTGAGCGCGCCGAAGCGCGCGTAGCGCCCCGCCGACACGAACGGCTGCGCGTAGAGCTGGAAGCTCAGGTGGGGCGAGAACGTCCACTCCACCCGCGTGTCGGCGGAGAGCGTGGTCTGCAGCAGTGCGCCGAACACGTAACGCGCGCCGTAGGTCGCGGTCGCGGTCGAGTCCGCGGCGGCGGTCACGTACTGCCGCGTGTCGAACGTGCGCGTGAGTGTCGGACCCACCGTGACGCGCACCGAGCTCCCGGGCCGCAGCTCGACCGACGGCGAGAAGCCGACCTGCCAGCCGCCGACGGCGTCACGCGCGGCGTTGATTTGCGCGTTGCCCGAGACCGCCCGGCGCGGCGACGTCGAGCCGAACGCGGCGACCGAGTAGTCCCACGGGCGGCGCATGAGCGGGCCGCCGCGCGTGGCGCGGTCGTCGAGCGTGGACGGGTCGAAGCCGGCGAACATGCCGGCGCTCCAGAGGTTCTGAAAGCTGGCGTTGACGTTCGCGAAGAGGCTCTGCCAGATGTGGTCGCCCTCGGTGTTCCACGCGGTGTTCACGCCGCCGAACGACCCCCACGAGCGCAGCGCGCCGGACGCGCGGTCGTGGTAGTAGCCGCCGCTCGCGGTCGCGCTCCGGTAGTCGACGCGCGACTGGAAGCCGAGGTCGTTGATCTCGAATCCGGGGCTCGCCTGCTTCAGGTCGACCGAGAAGCTCGCCGCGCCCTGCCGCGACAGCGCCAGTTCGGCCATCGTCCCTTGGAGCGCCGTGCGCGTGCTGTCGACCCCGAGGCCGCGCGCGTCGGGGCGCTGGAAGTAGCGCGCGCTCGACTGCTGGGCGGCGCTGATCACCCCCGGCCGGCCCGTGACGCGGCTGCCGGCCAGGTACCCGCCTAACGACCACGCCTGCCCGCCCCACCGGTGCTCGAAGTCGACGCCGCCGACGGCGGCCGCGGCGCGCAGCGAGCCGGCGAGGGCGCTGTCGCCGAGCGCGCGCTCCGTGCTCGTGAGCAGGCCGCCGACAGTCGTGTTGGCCCCGACGTCGCGGCGCAACCGCCCGACGAGGAAGTTGCTGCGCGGCGCGACGGCCGCGCTCCCCCGCACGCCGTCCGTCGTCACGAAGCGGCCCGTGGCCGGGTCCGTCACCGCGTCGAGCAGGCCCACCGTCCACGGCCCTGTGCGCCCGGACAGCTTGGCCGCGCCGAGGATCGTCGTCGCGTCCGGCTCGTCGGCGTAGGCCGTGGTCGCGTCGTCGGAGAGGCTGCGCTGCGGCGGGCGGCCGACGCGCCGCGAGTAGAAGAACTGCTGGTAGCCGTAGGTCGAGTTGACGCGCAGGCGGCCGAAGTCGAAGACGTTCGCGCCCTCCACGAAGAACGGGCGTTTCTCGGGGAAGAAGGTCTCGAACGCGGTGAGGTTGACCACCGCGGGGTCGACCTCGACCTGTCCGAAGTCGGGGTTGAGCGTGCCGTTGAGCGTCAGCCCGTTGGGCAGCCCGGCCTTGAAGTCGGCGCCGAGGTTCGTCCGCGTGGCCGTCGCGCGGTAGAACGGGTCCGCCGCCGCGCCCGGCGCGCGCGTGACGCGCTCGCTCGCGTACGGCAGGATCTCGAGCCGCCGCGGCACCGGCAGGTCGACGATGTTCGTCAGGTCGCCGGCGAGCGACACGTAGCCCGGGCTGTTCCCGGTCCACGGCGCCCACGTGTCGCGCTCCTGCAGCCGGGCGACGTCGCGCTGCACCTGCAGCCCCCACGTGCGCGCCTCGCCCGCCGGCGCGGGCCCGAAGCGCAGCTGCGACAGCGGGATCCGGTACTCGGCCGTCCACCCGAGCGAGTCGACGCGCGTGCCGACCTCCCACACCGCGTCCCAATCGATGTCCTCGTTCCGGTCGTTCGAGTGTAGCACGTCCTTCTGCACCCCGCGCGGGTTGACCGAGAAGCGGAAGGCGGTGCGGCGGTCGTGGTAGCTGTCGACGACGACGTGCACCCAGTCCGAGTAGATCCCGACCGCGTCGCGCCGGGCGAGCGGGGCGGCGATCGAGTCGGGGTGCGGGTCGAAGGCGCGCACGCCGACGTAGAGCGCCGCGTCGTCGTAGAGCACGCGGACCTCGGTGCGGAACGTCGCGGGCGCGCCCGGCTTGGGCCACCCCTGGGTGAAGTCGGTCGCGACCGGCGCGCCGGCCCACGCCGGCTCGTCGAGTCGCCCGTCGAGGGTGAGGTGCCCCATGAGGCGTTCGGCGCGGAGCGCGCGCACCGTGCGCACCGGCGCCGCCCCTAGGCTCGGCGCGCCGGTCGGCGTTCCGGCGCCCGACGTGCCAGCCGTCGGCTGCTGCGTGCGCAGCGGGGTCGCGAGCCCCGCGCCGAGCAGCGCGAGGGCGCCGAGCACGCCGGCGAGGTGGCGCGGTCCGAACGGGGGCGAGGGCGGGCGGATCAACATCATGGCGAATCTGTGGACCGGAGCGAGAGCGTGGCAACGTCGGGTGCAGATTTCGACAGACGGGGGCGCCGGTTGGTTGGACGACGCCGTCGGCCGCACGACGCCGGCCGGCAGCACCCGGCCCCGGCCCGACGCGTCGCCGTTCGCCCGCACGACGGCGAGGAGGACGGCGTGGCGCATGCCGCCGTGGGCGGGTGTCACCCGGCCGCGCCGCGCCGCATCTTCCAGGGCGGCCGAAACGCCGGCCCGCCGGCGCCGCCCGCGCCGCGGCCGCGTTAGGCACGTCCCCGTCCCGCGCAGAGGAGCGTTCCCATGGTGCACACCGCCCTCCGGTCCGACGCCACGCTCCCCGAGTGGCTCTCGGCCCACGCCCACGCGGCCACCGAGCGCCGGCTCGCCCTCGACCTCGGCGGCGGCGGTCTGCTCGTCGCCGCGGCGGTCCTCTGGCGCCCGAGGGGCTGGCCGACCGTGCTCGCGGCCGGGCTGTGTTTCGCGGCCTTCGGGGCGTGGGCCGTGGCCGAGCGGCGCGTGGCCGCGGACGTCGCGTCGCGGGGGGCGTGGCGGGCCGTGCGCGCCGCGGCCGCCGTCGTCGGGGCGCTCGCCGCGGTCCTCTTCGGCTTCTCGCTGCTCTTCGGCGTGTTAGGCACGTGGATCAGCTGAGCCGCCGCCGCTCGCGGCCGGCGCACGGGGCGCTGCGGGCGTACGAGGCGGCCAGCCGCGACACCACGACGTCCTCCTCGCGCCAGGCCAAGGTCCGACGCCCGCTCAGCCCGACGGCGGCGGCATCGCGACGAGCGCCGCGGTGATGGCGAGCGCGACGCCGGCCAGCGCGAGCTCCCACGCCACGCTGGCGCGCATCGCGGCCGCGGCGGACGCGTCGTCGCGCCCGCCCGCGGCGGCGAGCCGCGGCGTGCCCCGGCGCCAGTTCCAGGCGCCGAACGCGGCGACCCCGGCCGCGGCGACCGCCTTGGCCGCGAGCACCGCGCCGTACACCCCGGTCGCCCGGAGCGCGGCCGCCCAGTCGCCCCCGGCCGCGAGCGGCGCGAGCGCCGGGCGCAGTCGCAGCCACGCGCTCACGACGCCGCTCGCGAGCAGCAGCGCCCCCGCCCCGAGCGCGACCGGCGAGAAGGCCCGGACGAGCGCGAGGAGCGCGCCGGCCGGCCGCTCCCGCGGCGGCGCGTCCGCGTCGGGGAGCGCGAGCATCCCGGCCACCGCGAGCCCGCCGACCCACACGCCCGCCGCCGCGACGTGGAGCGCGTCGGCCAGCGGCGAGAGCCAGGGCGACGTCTCGTCCGCCGCGCCGTGGCCGAGCCAGGCGGGCACGACGGCGAGCACGAGCGCCCCCGCGGCCGCCGCGCGCCAGCCCGCGCCTAACGTGCCGGGTACGCCTAACGCTCGGCCCGCCCGCGCCGCCCGCCGCCGCGCCCGCCAGCACCCTGCCGCGGCGAGCGCGAACGCCGCGAGCGCGACGACGGCCGCACGGCCCCACCGCGTCGCCAGCAGCACGCCGACCGGAAACGCGGCCGCGATCCCGGCCAGCGCCCCCGCCCCGCGCACGTCGTCGGGGTCGGCGAGCTGCCCGAGCTGCTCGAACACGCGGAGCACCACGGCCACCCCGCCGACCGACGCCGCGATCAGCCCGAACGTCGCGACGCGCCCCTCGGCCGCCCCGTCACTCGTGCCGCCATCGGCGGTGCCGCCATCGGCGCGGCGCGCGGCGGTCCAGCGCGGCAGCACGGCGTAGCGAACGGCCACCGCGCCCACCGTGCAGACGAGTGCGGTGAGCATCGCGAGCCGTACCGGCGCTTCCGCGACCGCGTGCGCGACGCCCGCGCGCGTCGCGTCGGCCGAGTCGGGGAGCAGCACGCGCGCCGCTCAGCGCGCCGCGCCGCCGACGAGGAACGCGTACCGTCCGTCGCTGACGTGCCCGTCGCGGGCCATCGTGCGCCACACGACGGTGTACGTGCCCACGCCGATCGGCCGCGGCAGCACGGCCACGACCGGCGCGCCCGCGCTGTCGGCGCGGGTGGGCGCGGCGAGCGCGACGGGCGTGCCGCGCGCGTCGAGCAGGCGCACACGCGTCACGGCCAGCTCGGGCCGCTCGGTGAACCAGAGCGCGACCCGCGGCGGCGACGCACCCAGGCGCGCGTCGGCCGCCGGCTCCGCGCGTAGCAACCGCAGATGAAACCACGCCGCGTCGGCCGTACGTGCGGCGACCGACGCCGCGACGGTCGCGCCCGCCGCGACGAGCAGCACGGCGCGCGTGGCGACGGGATAGATGAGGTGGGATCGTTCGCGCATGCGTCGGGAAAGGTGCGCGGCCAGCGGCACGCCGTCCACCGGCAACCTTGTGCGTCCGGCACGCGTTGTCCCGACGGCCGGGCCCGTTGGGCGGCCGTCTCTGCTGCTGCTGCGCCGCCGCGCGCACGCTTGTTGATTGCGAGCAGTCCTCAGCCTTGACAGCCGGCGGGCCTGCCCCGCCCGACCCTCCTTCGCGAGCCGTACGATGAGCGAACCCGGCAGGATTGATCCGCAAGAGCGCGCGCACCTCGAAGCGCGCAACACCGTCGAACCCATGCACGGCGCGATCCGCGGCGACGACCGCAGCCGCCCACAGCCGAACTCGTGGGAGGCCGCGAAGGTCGATCTCGCCACGGAGAACGGCATCCGGGCTGAACAGGAAACGCAAGGGAAGCCGACCGCGACGGCCGCCGACGAGGCGTTCCACGGCGAAGTCATCGCGCACCCGCCCGAGACCTTCGAGGGGTTCAAGCGCAAGCCCGTGATGAAGACCGCGGCGGGCCTCGAAGCGGTCAAGGTGGCGCTGCAGTACGCCGTCGACGAGATGGGCCCCGTCGACTCGACGCGCATGCTCATGAAGCTCAACCAGGTGGGCGGCATCGATTGCCAGAGCTGCGCGTGGCCCGACCCCGCGCCCGGGCACCGCTCCCCGTTCGCGGAGTACTGCGAGAACGGCGCGAAGGTCACCGCCGAGGAGAACACGCGGCGCCTCATCGCGCCCGAGTTCTTCCGCGAGCACAGCGTGGCCGAGCTGTCCGAGAAGAGCGACTACTGGCTCGCCAAGCAGGGCCGCGTCGCACACCCGATGGTGCTCCGCGAGGGCGCCACGCACTACGAGCCGATCGCCTGGGACGACGCGTTCCAGCTCATCGCCAAAGAGTTGCACGCGCTCGAGTCCCCCGACGAGGCCGCGTTCTACACGTCGGGGCGGACGAGCAACGAGGCCGCGTTCATGTACCAGGTCTTCGTGCGGCAGTTCGGGACCAACAACCTCCCCGACTGCTCGAACATGTGCCACGAGTCGAGCGGCGCCGCGCTCACCGACGCGATCGGCATCGGCAAGGGCACGGTCACGCTCGAGGACATCGAGCACACCGACCTGCTCATCGACATCGGCCACAACCCCGGGAGCTGCCACCCGCGCATGCTGAGCGCGCTGCAGGTGCTCAAGCGCAACGGCGGCAAGGTGATCGCGATCAACCCGCTCCCCGAGACGGGCCTCAACCACTTCCACAACCCGCAGGACCTGCGGCACCCGACGCGCGCGCTCCAGGTGCTCGTCGGGTCCGGGATCAAGATCGCCGACCTCTTCGTCCACCCGCGCATCGCCGGCGACCTCGCGCTCCTCAAGGGCGTGGCGAAGGAGATGCTCGACGCGGAGGAGCGCCGCCCGGGCACGGTGTTCGACCACGCGTTCATCCGCGACCACACGCACGGCCTCGACGCGTGCCTCGCCGACCTGCGCGCGGAGTCGTGGGACGTGATCCTGCGCGAGAGCGGCGTGACGCGCCAGGAGATCCGCGCGATCGCCGACATGATCGTGCAGCACGAGCGCGTGATCGTCTGCTGGGGGATGGGCCTCACGCAGCAGCCGCAGGCCGTCGCGACGATCCAGCAGGTCGTCAACATCCTCCTGCTACGCGGCAGCATCGGCAAGCCCGGCGCGGGCGTGTGCCCCGTGCGCGGCCACAGCAACGTGCAGGGCGACCGCACGGTGGGCGTCTGGGAGCGCATGCCCGACGAGTTCCTCGACAAGATCGGCGCGGAGTTCGACTTCGAGCCGCCGCGCGCGCACGGCTACGACACGGTCGAGACGCTCAAGGCGATGCACGCCGGCAAGGTGAAGGTGTTCTTTGGGATGGGCGGCAACTTCCTCTCCGCCGGCCCCGACACCGGCTACGCGGCCGAGGGGATGCGCCGCTGCCGCCTCACGGCGCAGGTATCGATCAAGCTGAACCGCGGGCACCTCGTCACCGGCGCGCAGGCGCTCATCCTGCCCACGTTAGGCAGGGCCGAGCGCGACGACCAGGCGTCGGGGCAGCAATTCGTGACCGTCGAGAATTCGATGGGCATCGTGTCGATGTCCAAGGGCGTCCTCAAGCCGGCCTCGGACGACCTCGTGAGCGAGGTCGCGATCGTCTGCCGGATGGCGAAGGCGGTGCTCGGCGCACGCACGAGGACCGACTGGGACGCCGCGGCCGCGAACTACGACCGCGTGCGCGACCACATCGAGCAGGTCGTGCCGGGGTTCGCGGACTACAACCGGCGCGTGCGCGAGCCGGGCGGGTTCTACCTGCCCAACGCCCCGCGCGACAAGCGCGAGTTCACGACGGAGACGGGCAAGGCCAACTTCACGGTCCACCCGGTCCACCCGGTGCAGCTCGCGCCCGGCCAGCTGCTGATGATGTCGATGCGGAGCCACGACCAGTTCAACACGACGGTCTACGGGCTCCACGACCGCTACCGCGGCATCCACAACGAACGCCGCGTCATCCTGATGCACGAGGCGGACGTGCGGGACCAGGGGCTCACGGAGGGGCAGGTCGTCGACCTGACGAGCCACTGGAACGGGACGGAGCGGACCGCGCGGCAGTTCATCGTCGTGCCCTACCAGATCCCGCGCGGGTGTACGGCGACGTACTATCCGGAGGCGAACCCGCTCGTCCCGATCGACAGCGTGGCCGAGCGGAGCAACACGCCGACGTCGAAGTTCGTGATCATCACGGTGGCGGCGTCCAAGCGGTCGGGGAAGTTCGACTACGACCGGGCGGAGGCGGCGCAGGGGCGGCCGGCGACGGCGACGGCCTGATCGAACCTGCTCGGTCGACCTCGCGCATTCCGCGCCCGCCGCATAGTCTGGTCGGGCGCGCGCGGGATGCCGCGGCGTTCCGCTCACGTCCGACCCGGGAGACCTGGATGGATCGCCGCACCTTCGTGCGCGGCCTCGGCGCCGCCCTCGCGTTGCCCCCCGCCCGCCACGTGCTCGACCGGACTGCCGCGCGCGGACGCGTCGAGCGTGCACGCGTCGAGCGCATCGGGCTCCAGCTCTACACGCTGCGCGACGCGGCCAAGGCCGACCTCGCGCGCACGCTCGGCGACGTCGCCGCGGCCGGGTTCCGCGAAGTCGAGCTCCTCGATTCGATGGGCAACTTCGGGATGCCGCCGGCGCGACTGCGCCAGACGCTCGACCGGCTGCACCTGACGGCGCCGTCGACGCACATCAGCACCGCCGCGCTCGACGACCTGCCCCGGCTCGTGGGGGACGCGCACACCCTCGGCCACTCGTACGTCGTCGTCGCTTCACTCCCGCTCCAACCCGGGCGGGCCACGCTCGACGACTACCGGCGCTGGGCCGACCGGCTGAACACCGCCGGCGAGGCCGTCCGCCGCGCCGGCCTGTGGCTCGCCTTCCACGACGAGGCCGAGGACTTCGCGCCGATCGACGGCCACGTGCCCTACGACGTCTTCGTCGAGCGCACGGACCCGGCCCACGTCCGACTGCAGCTCGACACCGGCAACGCCGCGATCGGCGGGCGCGATCCGCTCGCCTACATGGAGCGCTTCGCCGACCGGTACTGGCTCTTCCACCTCAAGGACGCGGCGCGGCTCGGGGCGGCGCACGACGCGGAGCTCGGCGCGGGCACCGTCGACTTCCGGCGGATCCTCGCGCGCGCCGGGTCGCTCGCCGACAAGCACGTCTACATCGAGCAGGAGAGCTACCCGGGGGCGCCGATCGACAGCGTGCGGCGCGACTACGCGTACCTCGCGGCGCTCACGTACTGACCGGCGCCTAACACGCCGATGCCTAACACCACGTCGCCCGTCAGGATCGGGATCGTCGGCTCGCGCTTCCAGGCGGACTGCATCGCGGCCTCGGTGGCCGCGATTCCCGGCGAGGCGACGGTCGTCGCCGTCGCCTCGCCCACGCCCGGGAACGCGGAGGCGTTCGCGCGGCGCTACGGCATCCCGGCGCACTACGTCGACTACCGCGACATGCTGCGCGACCCGGCGGTCGAGCTGGTCTCGATCACCGCGCCCAACAACGTCCACGCCCGCATCACGATCGAGGCCGCCCAGGCGGGCAAGCACGTCGTCTGCGAGAAGCCGCTCTGCGTGACGCTCGAGGAGGCGGACGCGATGATCGACGCGTGCGCCCGGGCCGGCGTGCTGCTGCTGTACGCCGAGGAGCTCTTCTTCGCCCCCAAGTTCGTGAAGGCGAAGCAGATGGCCGACGAGGGCGCGTTCGGGCGCGTCCACCTCGTCAAGCAACGCGAGAAGCACTCCGGCCCGCACGCGGACTGGTTCTGGGACGTCACGCAGTCCGGCGGCGGCGCGCTCATGGACCTCGGCTGCCACGGCATCGCCTTCTGCTGGTGGTTCCTCGGCAAGCCCAAGGTGAAGAGCGTCTACGCGCAGCTCTCCACCCAGGTCCACGGCGCGCGCACCCAGGGCGACGACGAGGCGCTCTGCGTCGTCGAGTTCGAGGGCGGGGCCGTCGGCGTGGTCGAGGACAGCTGGACCAAGCCCGGCGGCATAGACGACGCCCTCGAGGTCTTCGGCGACCGGGGGCAGACCTACGCCGACCTGATGCGGGGGAACGCGCTCCCGACCTACAGCGAGGTCGGCTTCAGCTACGCGGTCGAGAAGGCGTCGACCACGCGCGGCTGGAGCTACCCCGTGTTCGAGGAGCAGTGGAACTACGGCTTCCCGCAGGAGATGCGGCACTTCGCGCGCTGCGTGCGCGGCCAGGAAACGCCGATCTCCGACGGCGAGACGGGGCGCGTCGTGCTGGAGGTGCTCTACGCCGCGTACGCCTCGGCCGGGCTCGGGCGGAAGATCGCGCTCCCCTTCCGCCCGCGCGGGATCGAGCGCCCGATCGACCTCTGGAAGCGCCCGGAGCTCGCCGAGCCCGCGCCGTAGGCGCCCGCGGAAACGCTGCCTAACGCCGGTGTTAGAGGTTCCGGCGGTTGAGTTCGTTCACCGCGAAATCCGCCGCCCGCGCCGTGAGCGCCATGTAGGTGAGCGACGGGTTCTGGCACGCCGTCGAGGCCATGCACGCGCCGTCCGTGACGAACACGTTCGGCGCGTCCCACA
>JAABUZ0100003169.1_pt1 | contig 25048 bp, 32 predicted proteins | sample 5562091 | NCBI WGS metagenome assembly JAABUZ01 (sample SAMN12813069, study PRJNA571459) | rock metagenome | isolation source: Antarctica rocks | place: Antarctica: Victoria Land, Linnaeus Terrace sud | collected 2015-12-21 | reverse complement strand
GGCGGCGCGTCTGCGGCGCCCGCCGACGCGCCTGGCCGGGCGCCGTCCTGCGCGCGGCGCGCCCGGGCGTCATGCGTGGCTGCCATGGTGTGCAGAACTGCGTGAAGTGCTCGCGGTGGCACGACCAGCCCTTTGTTCAGGTGTACTTTAGTTTGTTGCCCGCGCCCAGGTGCAGCGCCAGGCAATGATGAATAGCTCGGCACCTCCTCAGACACTCTGGTGGCTGCGGCATTGGCCAGATGAACAACGCTTGCTTGATCAGTGGGGTTGTTACGAACATGGGGCCTGCCCCGACCCCAACCTGCAGCATGGACGTGCGCGTGACGGCCTCGTATACGGTCTCCACGGCGCTCACGCGGCCCAGCACGGCCGCCTGCGCGGGCGTCCACTCCGCCGCCAGCGCCTCGCTCAGCAGCGTCTGCGCGGCGCGGCCGCGGGCTGCGCTCACAGACCTGCTGGTGCGGGAGGGGGCCGCCTATGCATGCATGCGCGATGCACTGCCACTCCAGCCGCCAGCGCCTCTCTCAGCCGCGTCTGGGCAGCGCGGCCATGAGCTGCCCTGTCAGACGTGCTCGTGCGGGGCGGGCTGGCCTATGCATGCATGCGCACTGCTCTGCGAGTCCGCTCGCCAGCGCCCCGCTCAGCAGCATCCGCAAGGCGGCCACAAGCTTTGCTCGCCAGGCTGGTCGCATGGTGCGGCGCCGCACGTGCATGCTGACCAACAGGCGCCATGCACAGGGCCTGTCCCAAGACAGGGCGCAGATATGCGCCCGTTGACCCGCCCGCCTGTGAGCACACTCGCCGAGCGCGCCCGGCAGGCCGCGCATGTCCCGAGCTTGGCATGGCTCCTCAGCCAGGCAGGGCCGACGCGCTACAAGGCAGGATGCTGCTGAATCCCTGCCTTGTAAGCTCACCGAGCCTGTGACCGGGCCGGCCCAAGCGCAGCAGGGAGCTTGCGCCGCGCCTGCGCGCGCTTGTGGGGCCACGCGGGCACGCCCAGGGCGCGGCAGGGCAGTGGTGGGTTGGGGCGGCGGCAGGGCACAATAGGGCTGGGGCCGCGCCTGCAGGCGCTCGTGGGGCCAGGCGGGCACGCCGAAGCGCAGCAGGTCCACCATGGCCTCCATGTCGCGCATGCCCAGCAGCGCATCGCCGCATACGCGCACGATGCCCAGCGCGACCTGCGCGCGGCGCCGCGCCGACCAGTGTCGACGCCCTACACCCTGACCCTACACCCAACCGGCCTCCACGTTGCGCAAGCCACTGCTGCGCGCCGCTAGACGCGCAGGGAGGTGCCCGGCGCTGTTTGCGCACAGCGCCGCTGTGCAATGGCCAGTGTACGCTCGGCACTCGCAGAGCGCTCGCCCGGCTGCACACCTCCGCTTTGCAAGCACATTGCAAACAATGTCTGTCTGCGCACAGGCCCGGGCGCGCCCAGTCGAGCAGGCAGCAATCGCTGTAAAGCTGCTGGCCATGGCTGCCTGTCATTCCAGGCGTCATGCAGGCAGGGGCGCGGCGCATAGCATAAATTTGCGTGGCTGCACGTCACCAGGGTGCGCGCTCTGCCCGACGCGGCAAGCGCAGCGCCCTGTCCGCTACTGCTGAGAATTGCAAGCGCGCGCGCGCGCCCGCACCTTCATGATTGGCATTAGGTAGCAGTCGCTGAGGATGACGTCCATGACGCGCGCGGAGAAGAACAGCGGGAAGTCCGCCGAGAAGGCCGTCAGCAGCCAGGAAGACGCGTACAGCACCTGGCGCAATGGTCATGGACGTCAAGTCAGGGTTAGGGTCCCTATCATAACCCTATCATAGTCCTACCCTGACGAGACGTCCGCCGAGATGGCCGTCAGCAGCCAGGACGACGCGTACAGCACCTGGCGCCGCCTAGGGCCGCTTCAACCGGCCGGGCGCAACCTGAGGACCAAGCAGCCGCTGCGTCGCTGGGGCGCCCATCCCGCAAGCTCACACACAGGTGTTCATAAAAGTATATGCAGCACGCACCGGCAGCGTGCCGCTAGGCCTGCATCTGCTGCAGAGCCACGGATTGGGACTACTCTCACAAATGTGCGTGGCACGCACCGGCAGCGTGCTGTAGGCCTCCATGTGCTGCGCCAGCCGCGCCGGCATCAGCTGGCCCAGCTGCCAGAGCCGCGCCTGCGCGCCGCGCATACCCCTCGCTCACGCCGTACCTGCGGGGCGCAAAGCGCTGGCAGGCTGCCCATGGCGCGCGAGCGCGCGCCCGCCTGCGCGCGCCCCCGCGCCAGCGGCGCACGCATGCGACGCTGCTTGGCGGCCTTCCAACACGGTCCAGTGTCAGCGAGCGCGTAGGCCTGAGCGCGCCCGCCTGCACGCCGAGCCCGCCCTGGCAGGGGGCCGGCAGCGCCAGCAGCGCGACCCAGGCCGCCGCGCGCAGCGAGCGCGGGCCGTGCTCACTCACCGCCACACACTCAGGTCCTGACAACGGACTGCCTGCGGCGCCAGGGCCCCGGGCCGCGCCTGCAGCATGGCCAGGTCGGCGGCGTACAACGCGCGCAGGCCGCGCTCGCTCACCGGCCACACACTCATGGCTTGAACTCTGATATGCTTGGGGTTAGCGTTAGGGATAGGGGAACGCCTGCAGCATGGCCAGATCGGCCGCGTACAGCGCGCGCAGGCCGCGGCCGCGCATGAGCACCACCAGCGCGCCGTATGCGGCGTCCTCCGCCGGCAGCCACACCAGCAGCAGCGCGGCCAGAAAATTCATGCCCTGCGCGCCGCGCGCGCCCGGTCGGGCAGCCGCGCCCGGTCGGGCAGCCCCGCGGACGCGGACGGATAGATGTGCGTTTGGTTAGCGCACTCCAGCGGCGCCCCCGCTGGGCTGCGCCAGCGGCAGCGGCCGGGCCGCCACCCTGCGCCCCACAGCGCCAGCCAGCGGCCGCAGAGAGCCTGCCGAGCAGCACAGGCCGAGCGCCGAGCCGCGCCGGCGGCAGCAGCGCGGCCACGCGCCCTTTGGGCCCAGTGCGCCGCCGGCGCCTGATCAGCCTTGCAGCCCCTCCCGAGCGCTGTTGGGCCTGCACGTCAGGCGGCGCGCCCATGCCGAGAGCCGGCGCGCCCCGGCTCCTGCGCCCACCAGACAGCCAGGCGCGGCGGCGCCGGGCGGCGGCAGGAGCGGGCCGGGCGGACCTGGCAGTAGTTGACCTCCGGGTCGGACGCCGCGTACGCCTTGAGCACGCGCTCCAGGCTCGCCAGGCCCTCCGGCGTGGTGAACCTGCACGCGAGGCGACCTTGTGACCCTACAACTGAGAACCTACCCTACCCTATACCGCTGCTCTACGACCTCCGGCATCATGACGCTATGCGCGCCGGCACCGCCGGCGGCCGCCACTACCCAGGCGCTGAAAGGTGGCGGGGCCGCTCGCGCGCGTGGCTGCTGCTCCTGCCGTGCCTCGCAGCGCGGGTCCGAGACGGGCCGCACGCGCCTACTACGCAGTGCCAGCGCGCGCTCCAGAACCCCGTCACGGGTCGTGCGCCTCCGCGCGCAGCAGCCGCGGTCGCGCGTGCCCTGCTCGGGGCCTCGAGCTACGTGCGACCGGCCAGCGCGGGCGAGGACAGGCGCGGCGCGCGCGCACCGCTTGACGCGCGGGAATGTGCGCCCGACGTCCTTCTCGATCGCGTCGTCCACGACCGGCGGCCGCGCCTGCGACCCAGGGGCTTTGGTGGTGGACGCCCCCCACAATGCCTTGGCGGGCACGTCGCCCCACCGAGGCGGCCAGCGTCCCACCAGCGCGGGTGTTTGTGCCCGTAACCAGCATGGTGACTGTGGTGAGCCGGTAACCAGCCGGTGACTGTGACAGCGCAAGCTTGACCAGTCAAGTGTCCAGATTGCCTGCAGCTGCAATCTGAAACACGCTCCTTCAACAAGACGGTGCGTGTGATGCCCCTCCGTTTGGCCAGTGGCGTGGACTGCAGGAGCGCCCGGGCCGCCAGCGTGCTGCGTCAACGAGCAGCGGCGCGCCTGCGCCAGCATCCGCGCGTACTCGCGCCCGGCGGCATGCCCAAAGCCGCGGTTCCTCGTCAGCACGCTGAGCCAGAGCTCCGTGCGCATGGCGCCCGGCACGGTGTGCACGCTGCGGCCGACCTGCAGGTCCACCGTGCGCGTGGCCTCGTCCTCATCGGCGGACACGCGCAGCGCGTTGCGGAACATCTGCAGCACGCCCGGCGCCGCCATCGCAGTGCCCTCGCCACTTGTTTCGAGGAGCAGACTGCAAGAGTCTGCCTACCCCTGTGCACCACTCATGTGCACGCCATGTGGTGAGCACACATTGGGGCCCACCGTCCTCAGCACGATAGGGAGCGCTTAAGAGCTGCGCGCAAGAGCCGAGGAAACCGGGTGCTTTACTATGCTGCGCACGTGCGCCCTATAGGTCACGGGCTCATGCAAACTTCAGCCGGACGGGCAGCTATGGCGCGTTCTTAAACGCGCCGGCCGCCAGTGCAGGTTCCGGGAGCCAGTGCAAGTGCAGGTCCCGCGAGCACCGAGCCAGGCGTTCGCCGGCGATATCGCCTTCTTCAAGATGGCCTTGATTACGCCTCAGGCCGGCAAAGTCGACGCCGTGCCGGTCCCGCCCGCGCGGAACGCGTCCATCCGGGCATGGACCCAGGACACGGACCTGGACGACAAGCTGAAGGCGCAGGCCGCAAAGGTGACCAGCGACTCACCGGCCTCCACCGCTGCTGCCGCCTCGGGACGGGTGGCCATATCATCTGTTGGTCTGCCAGCACCGCTCCCTGACTGCGCCTGGATCGGTGACTGTGAGCAGCCTGCCGCATTGCCGCTGACGGCAGTGCGCGGCGCGGCCCGCAGAAATCTGGTTGGGTAGCCACATTTGGCCTCGCGTTCGCCGCGGTGGGCGTCATTTTTGGTGCGCCCTGCTGCAGCGCACTCACGCTTGCCTGGGTGGGCCGCGGGTGCGGCGCTGCGGTGGCCTGCTGCGCCCTGTGCATGCAGCTTTTCGCACCAGATGCGGCCCTGAAGCAGCAGCGCGCGGCTGACGGGCGTGCCTCGTGCAGGGGATATCGGTACCTCGCCACTCTGTGCGCCCCTCGGCTTGGCGAGCAGTCCCTGCCTTGACGCGTAGCGTTCCTCTTTGTCATGGCGACATGAGTTTCTGCCATGCCGCCTGTCATAGCATGACAACGCTTGAGGCGCAACAAGCGCCAGCTGATGGAGCGTTTGTGTTCCTGTGCGGCTCCTCGCAGACGTCTTCAGTTCCACCTTTTCCAACAGCCCGTCGAACGCGGACGTGCTGGGCGCTACCTGCCTCATCTTCTGTGCGCACCCTCCGCCGCTTGGCCAGTGGATTTTGCTGCCGCTGAAGTACGCACCACGCTGTGCAACAGCCACAGCCAAGCGCAGTTGACGCACGCTTATCGTCCCGCGCAGGGAGCCTCACGCTCATAGTCATGGTCAAGTGAGCGGCAGCCCGCTCTGCCCCTCGGCCCGAGCTGCGGTACTGCTTGTGTGGCGTGGTCGCTGGTGCATATGCACTTCTCTGCCCGGCCGTCGTGCTTTTGGAGGCTGAGCGCTACGCAGGCTGTGGGCTGATGCGGCGGGGTGGCTGCCAGGTACTGCTGCTTCATTATCCGCTTGGACGACAACGGCGAGGGTGCGGCCCGCGTTGCGCATGCACCAGGCTTGCGTCGCAGGGTCAGCTAGCGCACTTCAGCAGCGTCGACAGCTACCGGCAACATCCCTCCTTTTCCTCACACCTGCTCTATGGTTGTTCAGCACTGACGCTCGTGCAATCAGTCTGCATGCCTCCCTGCAGCCACTACGGCGCGGATGTCAGCCCTAAGGTCTGCATTCAACCCTGACCCTACATCTGCCCATTAGCACAGACAGCTCAAGGCCGCGCACCTCGCACGCTGCGCCGCATGCTGCCGTGCTGGCTCGTGAGGCGCCGGGCGGCGCGCAGGCGGCACGTTTGCGCTGTACTCGCTGCTGTGCCGCCACGTCGGCATCACGCCCGGCAGCCGCACCAGCGCGGTGCCGGACCCCGCGGACGTGCTGCTGTCGCACTACAGCAGCGCGTCGGAGCTGGGCGGGCCGGCGGGGCCGGCGCCGCGCCGCCGCACGCTCGGCGCGGCCCTGCGCGACGGCATCCGCGGCAGCCGCTGGGCGCAGTCGGTGCGCGGAAAGGCGCTCCGGGCAGGCTCAGGCTCCATGGTGGAGGCTGTTGCTTTGCACACTGAGGAGCTGGGCGTGCCCGCTGGGTCCGCCCCGCCGCCATGCATCAGCGTGCGCCTCTGTGGCGGCATCGCTGCAGCCGCTGGCGTAGGGGCGTGCCCGTCCTTCTGTGCGCGGGCTGTCACCAAGTGTGCAGTAGTGCTCAGCGTGTGGAATGTGCGCCGGCCATGCTACATGGTAGCGCGCAAATGTGCTCAAACGCAGCCAAGGCCTTCCAGGATCCTGCGGACTCCTCTGCATGGACACCTGGTATGGTAGGCGTACTGCTGACAGCCATGCGCGCCACACCGCATAGTAATGCCTGCAGCGCCGCGCGCGCAGCTGCTGCTGTCGCTGGTGCTGCTGATGACCTCGCTGGTGCTGGGCGACGGCGTGCTCACGCCCGCGCAGTCCGGTCAGTGTTCCACCTAACCTAGCCCAACCCTACCCGCTCATGTTCAGCAATCCCTGCATATTCCCACAGCTGTCATCCTCCAGGGTGGGTGTGCCATGCGTGATGCATAGCGGTCTCTCCCTCGCCATGCTCCTGACATTTTCTTGTCTTGGCATGGTCCAACTTCGAATACGCTGCATGCGGTGGTGGGTACACGCCTCACAAGCTCAGTGGAGTGCGGTGCATTTGCCATGGGCTGTGCCATGGGATAGACTGGTAGACTTGACTGCCTCCTAATAGCGCGTCTCGTTGCACAGTGCTGGGCGCGATCTACGGCCTGCAAGTCCGGACAACTGTCTCCGGAGGTGCGCGCCTGCCGGCGCGCGCGTGCGCCCTGCCAAGTCGCTTCAGTACCCCTGTGACGACGCTGCATGTCTGGGCGCCTGCTGCCAACTTGGCGCCCCGCCCGCATGCTGGACGTCGCAGCGGCCGGGCCGTCAATGGGCGGGCGTTCACCTGAAACCTAATTCTAGCCATCGGCAGACGGACGCTGACGTGCGGCCGCGGCCGCGCGCGCGGCAGACGCCGTAGTAGGCATCTCCATTGCGATCATCGTCCTCCTGTACTGGGTGCAGAGCTGCGGTACCGGGCGCGTTGGGCCGTCGTTCTCGCCCATCGTCATCCTCTGGTGCGCGCCTGGCTCACGCTAACCCTGGCCCTGGGCCCCAGCGCAGCCTCAGTGTGTGGCTGCCCCCGCCGTCAGGGTCCTCTGGTGCATGTCAGACTCCCCCCCGCCCCCCGCGCGTAAGCACGGGGATCTGCAGCATGTGTGTTTCCCCGCAAGCTACAGTGCGTGGTCATCCCCGCACCCTCTGTGCGTTGCAGCGCGTTCAGCTGTCGGATTGCGGTGCTCAAGGTGTCGCGGCCTGCATGCTGCATACCCTGTCTGCCCTGCTTCTGCCATCCGCACGCATGCCCCGCGTTGAGTGCAAGAGTTGCGATCCCTGTATCGCGCTCTAAGTGTCGGGCGCAGGTTTTGGGCGATGCAAGCCGGGCGGACATGCGTCGCACACAGTCTCGGTGCGGCTGACCAGCGCTCCGCGCGCCGGGCGCCGCAGGTTCATCTTCAACATCATTGTCGCCATCTACAACATGGCCACGTACTACCCGGCCATCTGGAAGTGCATTAATCCCTATTGGTGCGCGCACCGAAGCAGCGCGCTCGCGCAATGCTGCGGGTGAGCGTCGCGGCAGGGGAGGGCTGACGGCGTGCCCTCCCGCGCCGCAGGGGCTACCTGTACTTTGTCAACAACGGCATGAGTGGCTGGATGAGGTGCGGCCCTCTGGGAATGCAGAGCTTTGGTGTCCTTGTGCGGGCCCCTGTCGCGGCCTCGCCGCTCGTCCACCCCCACATCCAGATGCAGACCCAAGCTGCTCCAATCACCGCTGCAGAGCCTTTGCTCTCCCGGCACGCCCCCAGGGCGCTCGAAGACGCCGGAAAGCAAAAGCAGCGCGAGTGCCACATACCCGCACCATATCACGCAGGCGGACGGGTCGTCTCACTCGCCCGCCCGCGTGCGCCAGCCCCAGTCCTACCCTAAGCCTCGGCTCAGCGGCCCGCCCGCGCGCGCAGCCTGTCCGGCATCTTCCTGGCAGTGACCGGCACGGAGGCGTCCTACGCTGACCTCGGCCACTTCTCGCGCCCGGCCATCCAGGCGCGTGGCCCGGTCGCGCGCTGCTTTTGGACGCATGCGCTGCTCCGTTGTGGATGCGGGTGCGTGAATTCTGCAAGCTGTCAGTGCAGCCTGCATGCTAGCCCTGCAGCATGCTGGCTCCGCGCTCGCGCGCACCACAGATATACCACGCGGCTCTGCACGCGCGAGGCTCAGGCAAGCCGCAGAAAAGGGGTTACGGCCGCCAGTCCTGGCGCCCGCGCACGCTCTCGCCCGCCCGCCGCGCCGCGCGACGCGGCCGGCTCGCGCACCCTCGCCAAGCGGCACGCGCCGTGCCGCGCGCAGATCGCCTTCTGCGGCATCGCCTACCCGAGCCTGGTCATTACCTACTTTGGCCAGGCAGCCTTCCTGATGGCCAACCCCGACCAGGTCGGCAGCACGTTTTTCGCGTCCATCCCCTTCAGCGACGGCTTTTACTGGACCTTCTTTGTCATTGCCACCGCCGCCGCGTGCGTCGCCAGCCAGGCGCGCGGCTGACACTCCACGACCGAGGGCGCGAGCGGGTTGGTGTGTGGGGTCCAGACCTCGTCGCATGCATGCGGCGCAGCGGTCGGCAGGCTCCACGCCCGCGAGCAACGCCCCTGCACGTGCGTCGCGAACCCAGCCCTGCCCTGTGCAACTGCACTCAGCGGGCTGCAGCTGCCTGCGTCCTGCTGCCGTGGCCCGCATAATTCAGCATGCACGTGCGCCGCGACTGCGGGCCTCGCGCGTCCCAGCGAGCACGCGCGCGCCCCCCCGCGCACGGCCGTGGCCGCCCGGCGCGAGGGGACGCCCGCCGCTGCCGGCAGGCCATGATCACGGGGACGTTCTCCATCGTGCGCCAGTCCATCTCGCTCGGCTGCTTCCCGCGCGTCACCGTCAAGCACACGTCGGCGGGCGTCGAGGGTGCGCGTGCCGGGCGGCGCCCTTACCCGGGCGGCGGCCGGCGCCGTGAGCGCGTTTGCCCTGGCTCTTCGGCTCAGCGCAGGCTGTGTCACGCGGAGGTTGGCAGCGGCTGCCTCGCCCTGCACCTTCGGCCGCCAGGCCGCAAGCGGCCGCAAGCGGCCGGGGCTCGGCGCCGCTGCCATCGCCTGGCTTGACCAAAACGCGCGCCGCACGCGCGGGCCAGATTGCCGGCGCCTGGCCTGACGCGACGCGCGCCGCGCGCGCGCAGGCCAGATCTACCTGCCGGAGGTCAACTACTGCATGATGGTCCTGACGGTCATCGTTGTGGGCATCTTCAAGACGACCACCATCCTCGGCAACGCCTACGGCGCGCCCCGGGCGCCCCACAGGGCTAGGGTCAGCGCGGCAGGGCTCGCCGCCTGCAAGCACACAGTGAGAGCGGGGCCCCTTGCCGTGCGCGGTGCCATGTGCCTGACTTGTCCCGCGTGCCTTGCGAGTGAGCCTGCGCGCTCTCGTGACCTCCGCGCGACGCGCGGCGCGGCGCTGCCGCCCCGCAGCCCCACAAGCATGCCCGCGCCGCTGGCAGCGCGGCGCGCGCGCTGCGCCCGCCCCACGCGGGCGCCGCCGGGCGCAGGCGTGGCCGTGAGCGGCATGATGATCGGCACCACGCTGCTGGCCGCGCTGGCCATGCTCGTGGTCTGGGACTCGTCCCCGCTGCTCGTCGTCCCCTTCCTGCTCGTCTTCCGTGCGCGGCCCTAACCTTAACCCCCCTGCCAGGTCGCGCGCGGCGGCCGCCCCTATGATGCGGCGCCCCTGAGGTGCATGCAGCCCCGCAGACAGGACCGGCCGCACACAGTCGTGCATGATTCGGCTCTGGGCGCGCGAGCGGCGGGCGACGCCGCTGATTCCAGCGCGGCGGCGCCGGCATGCACTGCCTGCCGTCCAGCTGTCACGTGATGCGGTCAGCCATGTGCATAGGTGGAGTCACCACACCGGGCCGCGCACCAGCGCGCCGGCGCGCGCAGTGTTCGTGGACGGCGTGTACTTCTCCGCCAACCTCAACAAGGTGCCCATGGGCGGCTGGTTCGCCGTGGCGGTCGCGTGCGCGGTGTTCGCCACGTCCGAGCTGTGGCAGTTTGGCACCAAGCGCAAGCAGGCCGCGCTCAACGCGTCCAAGGCGCGCCGCCGATCATGTCAGGCTCTGCGCGGCGCGCATGTCAGGCTCTGCGCGACGCCGCTGCCGAGCAAGCCTGCTGCGCGCCCTGGCTCCGGCAGCCGTGCCATGTGTATCGTTGAGCTGCACCGCTTGGGCGAGCCACCTGGCGTGCCCGGCGCCCACGGATCCAGGCGGTCGGTTCGCGCACGGCCGGGGAAGCGCTCAGCCTAGGGTAGGGTATAGGGTCTCTGTGCCGCCCAGCTGCAGCCTCACCGGTCAGGTGAGGTGCACAGGTGCCCATGGACGCCATCCTGCGCGAGCTGCCGGCGGCCAGCGCTGGCGGCGGCGGCGGCGGCGGCGGCGGCGGGGACCGCGTCGCGGCGTCCGAGGCGCAGGGCCAGGGCCAGGCGCTGGGCACCGCGCAGACGTCGCCGGTCTGCGATGCGCAGGTGCGGCGCCCTGGTCGCGCACGATGTGCTGTGCAGCGCGGGGAGGTGGGGGCGCGTGGATGTGGGCAGTCTGCATGGCATGCGAGCGCGCGGGATGCTGCTATGCGGAGGCTGCTGCGCAGAGCAGGAGCGGCGGGGCCCCCGGCAATCAGGCTCAGCGCGGTACTTCAGGCACAAGGTTCATGTACTGCTGCCTAGTGCACTTGCAAGCACACAAGGAACACGCTCTCGTCAGTGAGGGTGACAGCACGACCTTGCCGGATGCCTCGGCGTTGCGCAAGGTGAGATGCGCGCGCCGGGCCAGAGCAGGTGTGGGCATCCTGCCGCAGCGGCCTCTTTTTTCCACTTTTCTTTCTTCCTAAAATTCCCACCGTTGCAGATGCATGTTGTGGATAATGTCCAGTGGCCACACAGTGTCAAGCAGCCATGTTCCCATGTAATGCCCTGCAATGCGCAGGAGCTGTCACCCGCATGTAGGGACCCCTACCGCGGGGCGCCCCGCGCAGCGCAGGACACGCTAGCCTGCGACGCGCGGGTGCAGCTCCCTCAGTGTGCAGGGGTTTTTATTGGGTTCTTCTCAGCAGGTCAACTGGTCTGAACAGGTCATGCCTGTTTGGCGTCAGCACAGACGCCGCAAGCCAACCTCCGTTCCCTGGATCAAGACATGGTGTGTGTAGCCAACTGGGCGCGCCTGCCTTTCAAGTGCTGCGTGCGCAGCGAGAGGCGTTACATGTTTGCACGCTGCGCCCCGCCGGAGCCCGGCGTGCTCTGCAGAGGCGTGGCAGGATGACAGGAGGGCTGCAGCCGGAGGCGCTGAGAGGCGCCTGGCTGGCCGGCCGCAGACGCAGCAGCCCATCACGCGCATCCCGGGCCTGGCGATCATGTTCAACGAGTCGGTGTTCGCGGCGCCGCCGCTGCTCAAGACGCTCGTCGCGCGCTGGGGCTGCCTGCACGAGACCGTGGTCATGGTGCACGTGCGGCGGGTGCGCGCGCGCTGGCCGCAGCGGCGCCATGTGCAAGCCCACGCCGGCGGCCCGGCCATGCATGTGCACGCACATGGTGCACGTGCGACGGGCATGGTGTGCAGGGTGCTCACACCCGCCTGCATGCCTCCAGCCTTTGGCATGCCCTTGCGGACCTCAGCCTCATCCCTGCAGGCCTGCACTCCTGCCTGTGTTGTTGGCCGACCCCGGCAGCGCTCCCAGTTCCGCGGCGGCGCCGTGCGCGCCGCCGCCGGCGCGCGCGCCGTCCCCGCCGTACCAACCGGCACCCTAACCCTAGCAACAGCCGCCGTGCGCGCGCCGGCGCAGGTGGCCGTGCCGACCGTGCTGCCGCAGGAGCGCATGCTCTTCAGCCGCGCGGGCCTGCCGGGCATCTACCGCGCTGTGCTGCGCTTCGGCTACCTGGACCGCGTCGATCTCGGGCCGGACTTTGTCGCGGCCGTCGTGCACGAGGCGCGCGGCCCCGCCGCCCGCGCCCGGGCGCCCGCGCCGTTTCAGGCGCCGCCTGGGCGGGGCGCGGCTGCTGCCGCGCTCCCTCACGCCGGGTCTGTTCCAGAGCTGTATTGACATGCCAGGGAGCGATCGCATGTTGTCTACCCGCTCCCTGGGCGCGCTGCCCGGCATGGAGGCTTGCAAGCGGACATGCCTGCGCATAAAGCACCCTCAGCCTTCACAGAAGATGCGTGCTGCTCCTCGGCTGCCGCCCGACGCGCGGCGCGCGGCCGCGCAGGTGCTGCAGGTGAACCCGTCGCTGCGCCCGGGGCGCCTGGCGGCGAGCGACCGCGTGTCGTACATCCTGAGCCGGCCCATCCTGCGGCCGCGCCCGGCGCGCACCTGGCGCCGCTGGCCGCGCGTGGGCCTCGTGCTCGCGTTCCGCTTCCTGCAGCGCGCCACGCGCCTGGCCTGGGAGGACTGGAACATCCCGCCCGAGGCGATGTTTGAGGTGGGCATCGTTAGCGAGTTGTAACCCGGCGCCCCGCCGCGGCCGGGCAACGGGCGCCCCGGCCGTGCGTCAGGCCGATGCCCAAGACTTTCCTCCCCCCCCCCCCCGCCTTTTTATAGGCCTGCAGCTAGCCGCATTTGGGTCACGCAGGCCGGGTGTGTTGCCGGAGGCGGCGGACTCGCGGCGGGCGCCGTGGCTGAGGAGCGGCGGCCCAAGCAGCCAGAGTGTGGCCCCGCTGCCCCAGGGCCCGGATGCATGCCTTGCACAGCGCGCCTGGGCTGGGCCTGGGGCCGGGGGCGCTCCCCTCCCACTCGCGCCGTGCGCCGTCTGCTGTGAGCGGCGCCCGCCCTGCTGCCGCTGTCAGGAAGGCCCGGCGGCCCTGTGGCCGTGGCCGCCTCTGGCCGGGCACGCCGCGCACGCAGCTGCGAAGGCCCTGGAGCCAGCACCGGAGGCGCCGGATGTGTGCTGTCCGTGGAGAAAAGGACGTTTCCGGTTGCTGCGTGCCAGCGAGCTCCGCCAGGCGCGCGCAGGCCCAGCGATGCATGGCACAGCTGCATGGGGCCGCCTGCAGGGCTCTGAGCCCGCTTCCTGCCCTGCGCCCTGTTATCTGGTCGCGGCTTCGGGGGAGGGATCAGTGAGGCCTGTCGGGGCGCCTGCAGCGTGCAGGAAAGCTTTGGTAGCCCCTTGCTTAGGGGGCAGCAGACCTGCTCGGCCTGAGGCTGGGCGCTCGGGGCCGGGCTGGTCGAGCACGCCTCTATCACAACCTGTCTGTGGCGCATTAGCGGGGCAGTGCTTGGAGCACAGGGCCCGTGCAGCCGCAGGGGACTTGCTTGTGCCGCTCGCGGTGGACTCCTAATTTAGTGCGAGGTGCGCTGAGACAGGCACTGGGCATGAGCGCCAGGAGTCGTGCGTCAAGTGTGCTGCCTGCCACATGGGCTAGGTGTGCTTCTGGGACGCCTCAGACAAGCACAACGCCCCATATGCAGGGCGCTGTGACGTTGCAGCCTAGGCAGTGTGACCACTGGCGCTGCTGTGGCGCAGTGTGGTTGCACACGGTCCTGCCCAACAGTGCTTTCAGTGGCTGCTATACAGCTCAGATGCGGGTCTCTGTGCTGGTGGTATGTGCGCTTGTTGGGCCAGTGTGTCGGGTCACTTGTGCGCCTATCAGGCTGTAGCATCTAATCCTTTGTATGTGGCAGCGTTGGCTAACCACTGTGGAAGAATATATACTCCACGTTGCACCTTAGCCCCTATCAGTTGCAATTTTCAAAGTAAGCCGAGACAGCTGCTCAAATCGACGGAGTCCCGCGCACGTCACAACTATCGCCTTGGTAGCGGCGGCAGCTATTTCAAGCACCGTGCCGTGGAGCAGGTACCCTGCGCACATGGCAGGTGGTAGAGACGTAAAAACGCACACCATGCTGCAACTTGGCGTCTTACAGAGCTGACACACAGAGCAGCACCAACCAGATACCAGCGTAATACATCCACAACCAAGCTGCTGAGCAAATGCTCCGCACTTCAGGCTACGCGACTCGATGCACGGACATCTTGGACAAGGTGCATCAGCCCGACAGGCGACCGCACCTTTACTGCGCTCACCGGATCTGCTTGGCGGTGCCAGTATCCGCGTCTGAAGGTGGCCTTGTCCCAATTACCACTTTCGGTTAGGAGTCAGTTTGTTGCCCCGACCCTTGCTTAGCACAACCGGACATCACTCCCGGGAGAAGCGGGAAGTACTCCGCAATCACACGGCCAACGGCCTGAAGCGTGTGTCGACCAAGTGCAAGTCATAACCACGACCGGAGCTTAGCACCGCCGAGGCTGCTGGGCAAAGAAGTTGCGATGTAGCCTGCACTGGTGCGGTGTACTCGGCTGGCTCAATGCCACACATGTGCTCGACACCACACATGTGCTCAGTACTGTGCTATTGGCTGCCTGACTTCTTGTGCTCAATGCTGCGCTAGTGGGTGCCTGACACGTATCACCACTTGGCTCGCAGGACAGGCTGCCTGCTTGCGGGTTTTAATGGACAGCGGCGCACGGCATCGAGCAGCACTTGCTCTGCATGCGCGCGCGGGCTTGCTCAGACAGGGCCCTTGGCTGGTGGACCAGGCACGCACCGCGGCCGCACAGGGCCGTCAGGGGTGCGGACCCAAGCCTGCATGCCCCGCAGCGCGCAGCGCGGCTCTAGGTTATCAGCGGACTTTCCGCTTGGAGCGGGAAGCCTTGATGTGAAAAATGGGCAGCGCAGCTGCGCCTTGATACTGTGGTAGCTGTGCTGCCGTCTGCCAAAGCATGCAGCGAGCTTTGTAGCACAAGTGCTGTGCTTGGCCTCCGGTGCAGGCGTTTTACCAGCTTGCTATCAGCTGTCTCGCACTTACCCTCTCGCACTCACCCTTGCCCATGCTCTTGGCGCGCAGGCTGCCCGCGTCCCCACCGATATTGGGCCTGATGTTGCGCGGCCGCGCCGCCAACCGGCAGGCGGGCGGGGCGGCCGCCAGCCCCCGCGCGGAACTCAACGAATGTCTCTGCCACCGAACCAGTGATTGCGGTGTCACCGTCTACTGAAATGGCATCTAGCCCGTGAAAATGTGACCTGATGCGGGTCTAGAGCAGTGAGGACCGGGAGGGGGGTCGGGGTGAGGTGTATCATTTTGTCGCCCTGGCCGGGTCGCTGTACTGGGCGCATGGCTGGCGGCTGCGGTGTGGGTCCCCGCTTGATGGGGCTGGCCGCGCTGGGGGCGCGCCGGCGAAGGCACAAGCGGCTTTAGTTTTGGTCTGGCTTTGTTCGGGCCTAGTCTGTAGACGGGCCTATGCGGCTCCAGTCCGCAGGGCTTTGCAGTGTGCATGTTCTCAGCTTTGCAGCCCCGCCTGCTTCTCTGGCGCGCGGCACGACTGAACCTTGGACGCTTGCTCGAGCCGCCTGTTTTGGCACTCACTGCCAGCCTCCACCTGACCTGGGCGGCTGCTGCACATGCCTGCCGGCTGCACGCCGTGCGAGCACGCCGCACCACCTATCGCAGCGCCCGCCAGGGGTGCATTAAACGCATGCACTGTAACCCTGCGACCCCTGTGTTTTGCGGTTGCACTCTGTTTCTGGCCTGGCGTGGCTCTGCCTGGCGGCGGGGCGGCGGGGGGCATGACAGCCTCCTGCCTGAGCTTAGGGGTTTGCTGTGTGCTGGCGCATGGGCGTGGCAGGAGCGACTGCAGGGCAAGCAAATATGCCCGAGGGGGAGGTGTATGAGCGCAGTTTTGCAGGCAGCCACTCAGTCTACTCGGAAAGAGCTGGCAGTTGTGTGCGGGGGTCAGCACCATGCTCCCTGGCCTGCTGTGGCTTTGGTGCGGGCAAGGCCTTGCAGGGGGCGTGGCGCAAGGCCGCGGTTGCGCATATGCGCTCAGCCGCTGTCTCACTGCCTGTCCGAAAGAGCGCACTCGTCGCAGAGAGGAGGCTGCAGTGTGCGTGTTGGTTGGGCGGGCGAGTTGCAAGGTGATGGCAAGTGCAGCTCGTGATGGCATGTGCACATGGGAGGGATGAGAGCGTATGGGATTGCAGTGTTTCCGAACCTGGTATTGCGCTGGGGTGTGCCGGCACGTGGGTGGACTGGGGTGCCTGCCATGAGGCGGCATGGCTAGCAGAGCTGCCTGCCCGGTGCTCGCGGTTGTCTGATGAGGCACCCCGCAGCAGTGATGGCAGGCCGCTGTAGGATACCATGATTGTGGTCGGGCAGCTTCCGAGATATCTATATATATGAATGGGCGTGTGTCTCGACGCCTGCGCGCCAGGCGCGCGGGCATTGAGACACACGCTCGCGCGCAACTCTATTCGTGGGCTGCCTTTTTCATTGCCGCTACCGCTGGGGGGTTGCGCGCGTGCAGGCCCGGAACCATCAGGGCAGGGTGCGGAGGTGAGGCGCCGGCTCTCCCTCTGATTCAGCGCGGTTCTGCGATGTACCCTTGGCGCGCCCTCGGGCGGCCCCTTTGGGTCGGTCCTGATCAGGGTGGCGGGGAGGAGAGGGTAGGGTGTGGGCTCGGCACGCGTAATTCACCAAAGGGCACACCGGCATGCTTGTAATCTGGGCGCCCACCGCCCTTGCGCGGGGCGGTGCGGTGCGGGGCTGCGTCCCCGGGCGGCCCCCGGGCACTAATGGGGCAGATGCTGCCTTACGGCGGGATGCCGGGGGCCGCCTGGCACGCAAGCGGGCCATGCCGCATGCAGCGCTGTGGCGCTGGGTGCGGTGTGGAGGGTTGGGTAGGGGGGTCAGGGTAGGGGGTCTGGGTCTTTGCCCTGCAGACACGGGTCATGAGCCAGGAGAACTAGGTCTACATGTGGTAGGTGTAGAGGCGCTTGCAACATGTGCCAGGCGACCTTGCACATGTAACATGCGCCGGGCGATTTTGCACACATAAGCGCTGAGCAGTATCCTGTGAAGCAGGCAATAAAATCTCCCAACGAAACAGAGCATCAAAACCCGCTGAGCAGCTTCCCAGTAAAATAGAGCATAAAAACTGGATACGCCTCAGTTCACTGTGTCCGACAGAACACTGTGTCCGACAGAATCGAGCAGAGTTAGAGGGCAAGACGTGTGAGCAGAGTTAGAGGGCAAGACGTGGGAGCGTGCAGTGCGCACTTGGCAAAACAGAGCAGCAGATACGCAGGAAAATGCTAACGCACAAAAGGCAGCACGAAAAGCCCACGCACAGGAGGACAGGCATGCGAAGCCCAGCTCTAGCGTGTCAGGCTCCAGCCGGTGACCTGCGCCAGCAGAGCCCGCGCAGTCCGCTGACCCACCAAAGGCCCAAAACAAGGCCTTGCGGCAACATGCTCGGGCGCCGCCTGGGGGACTGCGGGCCGCGGGAACGCGGCCGCGCCTGCGATCAGGCGGTCCGGTCTCCCGCCGGGGCGCCCACTCGCTGCCCGCGCTGCAGCGCGCCATCAATCCACCGGTGCAGCATTGCCTGCGGCCGCGCCGCGCCCTTCTCGCCACCGGGGCGCGCGCGCGGGGCAATGCAGCAGAAAGCGGCCCGCCAGGCGCGCCAGGCGCGTGCCCGGCAGCAGCGCGGCAGCCGACGCGCTGGCTCAGACAGGCCGCACATGATACCTGATGGCTTTTGGGGCCAGGGGCTGCTTGGCAGCGGCAGGTCGCGACCCTAAAACCCAACCTATTGCAATAACGACGACTCTGAATGCTGGGGGAAGGGGCCAGGCTGCACGGGAAAGCCACAGAGTGTCGCGCCAGGGCCGGGAATGGGGGACACTCGGCCGGGGGGCACCTGCGCAACCCTATAAACACACCCAGTGACATGAGACTCTCGGCCGGGTGGCACCTGCGCGACGAGCGGCCGGTCGTGCGGCACCATGTGGCCGGCGTTGCGAATGACCTGCGCCATCCCGGCGCGCGACCGCGCGTCAGCCATGCAACTGAACTGACCGCCATGCCAACATTGGCCACCGCATGCTACGCATGCACCTGCAGCGCCTGCTCACCTCCCACCATGTGCATGGTTAGGTCATTTCAACCCACCATATATGTGTGCAGACCCCATCGCCCCGCGCTGGCGCACCACATGGCTCAGCGTGGCATGCTCGCGCCAGTAGCCCACCACCTCGCCCTCGTGCCGCGCCGCGCCGCGCCCCGCCGGCGCCGGGTCAAGCCCGGGGGCGGAGCCGCCAGGGTCGGCGTCCGCATACCTCGCCGCGGCGGACGGCGCCGGGCCGTTAGCATCGCCGGACGTGGCGCCGCCGCGGAGCCCCGCGGGTCCGGCGCCGGCGCCCGGCGCGTCCGCCGCCAGCGACGCGTCGACGCGCCACAGCTGCCGCTCGGCCTGCTTGAAGCCCTCGGCTCCGGGCCTGCGCGCGCGCTGCCGGCCTCTCCGAGCGCGCCGGGCTTTGGCTGACCGCCGGGCCGTCCCGACGGGGGTCACGCCCTTGGGATTTGGTGCCGACGCGCGTCGGCATGCGTGCCACGCTGTGCGTCAGACTGTGCGCCATCCTGCGGCCATGCCCCAGGTCGGCGCGGCATGCGCGCCGCCCGCGCGGCGGAGCGCGCGCACCAGGCCAGGCTGTAGATCCAGGGTTCGTTGGTGGCGGGGCCGTCCTGCGCGTCCGTCGCTCCCTGATAGAGCAGCAGCGGCATCGCCGCCAGGATGTCCGGGATCAGGTACTGCGCGGCGGGCGCGCCGGGCGGGCGGTCAGCTGCTGGCAAGCAGGAGGCCGAGAGGCGGAAGGGCACTCTCTCTGACCCGGCGCGAGCGTGTCTGCCGCTCGTGCGGGCACTAGTAGATGCTGCACGCGGCCGGGCGGGATGCTGTGGTGTACGCAGAGATACAGCAGATGCGCAAGCCGCCAAAACAGGCGCCTCTCCTTCCGCAGTGCACCATGTCAGCAGAGTGCGACACCTGCAGCAGACGCTTACGAGACCCCCGCCCATCAGTACGGCTCAGCCATCAGCGCCTCAAGGCCTGTTGACCCTCCAAGACACCATGCTGACCCCAAGACAACCCTCCTCCTCGTCATGCAGGCCAGCGTGGCGCAGCCCGAGGCGGGCGCGGCGCCGACCTTGGTGCTCTTCATCACGTCGGGCCCCAGCACGGCGCCCACGCGCGCCGAGCAGGCCTCAAACGTAAAGTTGTCGGGCACGCCCAGCGCCGCCTGCGGCAGCCCACGGCTGGCTCGGCTCCCGCCGCCATGCCAGCAGCGCAGGGAGAGCCCAGAGGCTGCCAACGAGGTTCCGGCCGCATTTTAGTAAACGCTGCCATCCCGATCGAAATCACACGAGACAGTGCTCCACAGCACCTGCACCGCACGGCAGCTGGCTTGCAGCCCCATGCTCCCCTGGCGGCTTGCAATATAGCATGGCCGCCGCCGGCTATGAGCCGTGCAATGGATGCGCTGTGCCATGGAGCCCACCCCTCTGCGCATGCATGAGCGGCGCGGCGCGCAGCGCGCGTGCGCGCCTTGACCGCCGGCAGGTTGAGGTAGCGGTCGACGGCGGCGTCGGCGTCATAGTCGCGCGCGCGCCGCGTGTCCAGCAGCGTGCCGACGCCGCTGGAGGCGGTCAGGTAGGCCAGCAGCGCCTCACGCGCCTGGTGCGCCTGGTCCCACAGGCCTGCGGGCCGGTCCCGGCGCGCGCGTCACCGCAGCAGCTTCAGTCAGCTGCACTTGCACTGCCCGCAAGCCCCTCTGGCGGCCCGCAGCACGGCTCGGTGCTCGGCGGCGCGCGCCGCTGACGGTGCGTACCCCCAGCAGCGCTTGACTTGCGAGGTGCGCCTGATCGCAGCGCTGCCGGATCGGGCGCGGGGGGCGCTGATGCAGCGGCAGATGTAAGCCCTAAATGCTCGCAACCCTTGATGCCCTTGGCAGACATCATTGAGCAGCAGGTTCGGTCGCGATTTGCTGAGTGCGCACAATTACCCATGCCCTGCTCCAGACGAGCATCCATGCGCAGCACATCCGGCAGCGCCCCTTGCCGACCGGGGGTATGCGCACGCTGTCCGCCATGAGCCAGCTGCTTGCACTGGATCAGGCTGGTCAGGATCTCTGTGGAGGTAGCAGCCGGTATCCACGCATGGCAGAGGGCGGGCTGAAACGCTACGCGCAGGCTGGCATAGGGTGAGTTGGGTAGGGTATCTGTGAAGGGTAGGTAAGGCTCACTCGCCCCTCGCAGGCGGGCAGCCGCGGCCGCGCACCCAGGGTCATGAGCTCCGCAACCTCCAGCTGCTGCTGCAGCGCGCAGATGCGCTGACGCGTGTCGATAAGGCCCATGTAGTGCACAACATCCGCGTGCCGCAGCACCTGCGCGCCGCGCATGCACTCAATAAGGCCGGCATGTTGCAGGCGCTGTGCGCGCCATGCAACTCTGAACAAACCGGCCGCACGCCCCGGGCGGCAACTGCTCGGTGCGCTGCTGGCCTGAAGCACGCCGGAGCGCTGCAGCCGCGTCTCGCGCCGCGCTTGCTCGGCACATGCGCCGACAGGGCGGCCCGCCGACCCGGCACCCATTGCCTGCCCACGCCGGCGAGCCGGCTTCCGCACCAGACCCAGCCTTGCCCCAGGCAAAGGGATAGGGTCTAGGACAGGGTAGGGTGAGAGCGCCGGCGCGCCTGCGAGGCCGGGTCGGTGAGCCCGTTGCCGATCGCCAGGCCGGCCAGGCGGAACGCGGGCGGGCGCAGGCGCGCCGCGTGCGCCGCGGGCACCGGCCGGGCGTGCGCGAGCCGGCCGCACGCGGCGCCCGCCTGGGCGGTATGTCGCGCGGCGCTGCACTCTGCCTGCAGGATGAAGTGGCCTGCCGCGCGCAGGGTGGGGCGGGGCACCCGCTCAGTGCGGGCACAGCAAGGCGCGGGCCCACCCGCCTGCACCTCGGCAGCCACGCCCTGCCTGCACCATGAATCCGAGCTGCGGCCTGCATGCAGGCGCTGAGCGGGGGTGACACGAGGAGGCCACGCGCGGTGCGCGCATGGCTGCACGGGTGCGCGCGGGCATGCATGCGCCTGCGGGTGCACAGCGCTCGCACGTCTCCCCGATCAGCATGCTGCTGCGAGCCCCGCAGAGCAGGCGGCCGGCGGCGGCGGGCGCGCACCTATGGAGGGTACGTATTTCCTGGCGTAGCTCTCCTGCACAGTTCCAGCGGCCCGACTTCAGGTACACGGGGCGGCTGTGAACAGGCTTGAGCCTGGTGGGGGTGGCAGGGCGGTGGGTGGAAGGGCGGCATGGCAGGCCGGCGGTCAGCGCCGGGCACGGCGGTCAGCGCCGCGCGCGGGGGCGCACCCCGGTGATGAAGAGCGGGCGCCGCTGCAGGTGGGCATGGCGCTCGAAGAAGGCCTGCATGGCGACGTACAGCTGCGCCGCGAGCTCCATCTCGTCGGACGGGATGTCCGCCTCGCCTGCGTGGTTCGAGCGCGCTGCCTGCTCAGCTTGCTTCGCTGAGCCGCGACGCGGTGCTTCACAGCTTGAGCTTCATGTGCTCGGCGGACCAGGCCTCCTTGGTTCCGCGGGGCTGGGGAGTGTTGAGTGCTGAGCGGCGCGTTGCGCATGGGTCTGCAGCAGGGGCCGCGCACCCAGGGTGCTGAAACCCGTGCCGACGGGCTGGTCGATGTACAGCAGCCCATAGCGCTGGTTCCAGGAGCCCTCGTTGGGCCGCAGGCTCAGCTCTGGCGTCACCTGCGCCGCCCACAGGCACTGCTTCTGCCAGGCGCCACACTGCGCTGTAACAGACCCGGCGCGCCACTGCAGCAACCATTGGTTCTTCTCGTTACTGGCTGGGCCAGTCACAGCCAGTCTACAATAGCGTCTTTGCGAGGCCGCACCCGCTGCGGGCCGTTTATGTACAGCGAACCATACAGAGAGGCGCAGCCCGGTCCGCCCTGCGCGCTTGCCCTCAACCTGAAGCAGAGCGATGCTGCAAGCTGCAGCACTGCAGCGACAGCAGCACACCGTCAAAGCATGCATGAGCTGCAAGCCATACTACTGAGTCAACCTGGTGCCGGAAAGAGGAGACCGCACCTCCAGCCACAGGATGATGGGCACGTGAGCACCCGCGCCCTCCTGAGCTTCGTGGTAAGTGTAGAACATGCGGCTCCCCTTGGCTGCGTCCACAGGCAGGAAGCCGGCGTGCGTCACATTGGGTAGCACGTTGGGCTCCGCTGAGGCTGCTGCGGCCGCAGGTGTGCTGCCAAGATCAAGCGTGCGGGCCGCAACAGCACAGTGGCCGGCTATGACAGCAAGACTCAGTAGAGCCAGCGGCCAGCTGCACAGTGCCGCCCGTCTGCATATGTTTGGACAGTCCATCAGAGTGGCTGCAGGGGCTGGGACACAACATGCAGCGATCAATGTGCCCGGAAGATAGGCACGCTGTTACAGCTGCGCAACCATGTCTGCTCTATATGACGGAATGGAAGCTTGTGACGCTTCCAAGCTGGAAAGGGGGCTCAGCTATGGCTTTGCTCATGTTGCCCGAGCTTTGCCGCGTCAGTATATCTAGGGCCATCCACAGTTACAGACATGTACGACCTTGCAGCTACAGGAGGGCAGTGAGCGCGTGCTGTCAAGCACTGTGGCCCTGTACACACGGCTAGAAGGGCCACCAGCGGCCCATGCGCTTCAATATGGCCTGCGACTGGCTGACATTGGCGTCAACGGCTCGCGTCCCTGCTTGTGCGCGCTGGATCGTCCCACGCTGCGCCTGCAACTCTTGCAGGATGTCCGCCCCAGTTGCCTGTGTGCACAGGGGCTTGCTGAATGCTGTGAGAAGGCGTCAGGGGTTGCTCGCTCTCAGCCTCGGCAGGTGCAAGTGAGGACAGCTAAACGCAGCACACCTCTGCCTCTGCCAGCTGCCTGCGGCTCTCCGCCAGCCGCTCGCTGGTCTGCGCGGCGCGTGCAGTCGACTGCAGCAGCCGTGTGCGCTGCTGCTGCTGCTTTGTCGCAGGCTCAGCAGCAGGGCAGGCTACGTCGCTCTCCAGAGCTGATGAGAGTGGCTGGCTCGTGGATGCTGGCTGCGCTGGACGCGTTATGATTCGGGGAGCACTGCTGGGCTGCGTCATGGGCAGCGTGCACTGCTAAGTCAGCCAGCTGGCAGTCTCTGACACATACTGCATGGAAGGCAAGCAAGCTAGAGTGACCTGTTCGTGTGCAGCTGTGCACGCATCCAGCATTACCCTTGTCAAAATAAAAATTACTTTTTTTTTCGAGACAGCACACGAGAGACAGCAGTAAGTGTGTGCGCACTCTATAGTGTGGGTGCTATGGCCTTCGCCCAGCGGAGCGCCCAGCGGAAGGGGGACTCAGACCCTCGCACGTGCAGCCCCACAACCTTGAATAGCCTGTGCCAACAGGAGCTGCTCCTTATACAAGCCCGAGCTCAGGCAGACACAGCCAGGCACTGCGATGGCGACCGCAATGCCTGCGAGGCGCTGGGACGACTGGAACGAGGCCGCCAATGATGCCTTCCGGCGGGGGCGCTTTGCGGAGGCGGTGGAGCTGTACACAGGCGCAGCCGAGCTCGCGGGGTCGCCGGACCTGGACATCCAGTCCTCCGACCGCGCCAAGCTCTTTGCGAATCGCTCCTTTGCGTTCACCAAAGTCGGTGCGTGGGCGCCGAGCTGGCACCAGCGACTGCACGGCAGCTTGATGTGTGGCAGGGAGCGCTGACAGCGGGGCTTTTTGCGGCGCCAGGCGACTTTCTCCGTGCATGCAAAGACGCGGAGGCGGCCGTGACAGTCGATCCCACCTTCACAAAGGGTGCGCCGGTGGCAGTGCTGGCAGTAGCGCCATGCCCTTCCATGACTGCTCAGGCTGTCAGGCATACATGTCAGTTGAGCCCTGGCGTCTCCCACCTGGCTGCTGCGCAAGACGGTGTCCACCAGTGCAGCGCCTTCTCTCCCTTGCTACACATGCGACCAGCTTTCTAGCAGCGCTGAACCGCTTGGCAGACGGCGTGAGAAAGCCTTGCTTCTGGCCCCCTCTCTGAGGCTGGGCAGACAGAAGGAGTCACAGGGACTCCGTGGGCGTGTTCTGTTTACAGGCCCCGGCAGGGGCGGCGTGGCATATCTGAAAGCCGACGCGCGCGCGCGCAGGCTGGTTTCGGCTGGGCACGTCGCTGATCAACTTGCGCTTGCCGGATGAGGCGGCGGTAGCGTTCAAGACCGCGGCAGTTCTCGAGCCTCAGTGCGCCGCCCCCTTGCAGACACGCCCAAAGCGCCGCCTGCTGTCACCTCCTCGTTTTTTTACGCTTGGACGCTCTTGACTAGACTCCAGGCGGGGTGTGCGCAAAGAGCGGGACGCCGCGTCGCTGCCAGGCTCCCTGCAGCATTGCCTGTGTGAGTGCTGAGGTGCGGGGGTGAGCGTCAGGAATGCGGATGTGCAGCGGGACCTGGCCGCCGCGAAGCTGCTGCAGGAAGAAAACGGCGGTGCGGCCCTCGCACAGCGTCTCTATATACTGCAGCCAGAGGCTGCCCCATGTAGCACCGTGGGGCCCTGCCTGCAGCAAGCTGTGAGGTGCAGGATGTCTGTCACACACGGGTTATACCAATTTGTCCGTGGTCCTGCTGTAGCCGTTACCGTCCAGACAGCCTCCGCTGCTTACCAGGCAGCTGGTCCCTTGCACAGGCTTCCATCGTGGGGTGCGCATCGCCGCGGCATGAGCTGTCACTGCGTGGCGCGGCGGCGCTCAGCGCCGCGGGCGCGCGCGCAGGCGCGGCGGCGTCGCCGCAGCTCTGGCAGGTGCGCCAGGACGTCGCGCGCGTGCTGGAGCGCGCCCAGAGCGAGCTTGCGCGCGCGGGCGCCGCCGC
>JAABUZ0100003166.1_pt1 | contig 25075 bp, 23 predicted proteins | sample 5562091 | NCBI WGS metagenome assembly JAABUZ01 (sample SAMN12813069, study PRJNA571459) | rock metagenome | isolation source: Antarctica rocks | place: Antarctica: Victoria Land, Linnaeus Terrace sud | collected 2015-12-21 | reverse complement strand
GCTCAGAGTACGCCAGCGCCTGGCTCGGTTCTGGCCGAGCCGCCACCGGCATCGGCCCCGCGCGGTCATCGGATGACGGCGCAGCCGGTGGTCGCGTGGGCGATCAGCGTCTGGTCACCCTCGATAAGGAGCCGTCCCTCGGCTGTCGCGGTGCGACGCCCGCGGTGCACGACGTGGCCCTCGGCGAGCACCCGGCCCGTGGTGTGGCTCATGGCGCGGATGTAACGGACGTGAAGATCAGTGGTGGTGTAGCCGACGCCCGCGTCCAGGGTCGAGTGCACCGCACACCCCAGGCACGAGTCCAGGATCGTGGCCGCGATGCCGCCGTGAACCGAGCCGATCGGGTTGTACATCCACTCGGCCGGGTCCAAGGCGAGCACCACGCGGCCGGGCGCGACCTCGAGGATCGAGAAGTCGAGCAGACGGGCGACGGGTAGCGGGGGAAGGATTCCGTCCACGACCGCGCGCAGGTAGTCGAGCCCGGTCAGCTGCATTCCGGCGGCCGCCGTCGCCGCCGGGTCCTCCCAGCTGAAGCTGCGGCGGCGCTGTCCGGCGACGTTCACGCCGGCAGCCCGGACATGTCTGAGACGTCGGCCACCGGGGCGATCTTGCCCGCGGGCGGTCCCAGCGCGAACAGGGCAAGGCCGGTGGCCAGTCCCCCGGCCAGGGAGATCGACCAGGCGCCATGGAAGCCCGCAGCCGTCGTCGCTGTGGCGCCGAGCACGGCGACAAGCACCGAAACCCCCAGCGCGGAGCCAATCTGGCGACCCATGGTGAGCACCGCGGCCCCGGTGGCAAAGCGCTCGGCGGCGAGTGACGACGCGCCCGCGCCGGTCAGCGTGGGAATGACCAGGCCGACGCCGATCCCGCCCAGGGCCATGCCCGGCAGGTACTCGCTGAGGTAGGCGGGCCGATCGCCGATCTGGATGATCCACCACACCGAGCTCGTCGTGAAGAGCGCGGCGCCCACGACGCCCGGCAACCGGTAGCCGAAGCGGGCTCCAAGGCGCGCCGAGGGGACGCTGAACGCGGCGGCCAGGATCGGGCCGGGCGAGAGCATCAGCCCCGCGCGCAGGACGTCCTCATGCCACACCGTGGTCAGAAACAGCACGCCGGTCAACAGCATCGCCCCGAACCCACCGAAGAACAGCACCGACGCCCCCACGGCCAGCCTGAAGCTGCGCACCCGCAGCATGACCGGATCGACCACCGGCGAGTCGTGGCGTTCCGAGCGCCACCAGATGGCGGGCAGCAGCAGCGTTGTCGCGGCCAACAGGGCAACAGTCCCGGGCGAGCCCCAGCCCCAGGACCGGGCCTGGACGATGGCGACGACCAGCGCCCCGATGGCGACGATGAGGGCCAGGGCCCCGAGCACATCCGGGCGTCCGGCGTCGGCCTCGCGATGCTCGGCCAGCAGGCGCCAGCCGAGGGCCAGGCCGGTGAGCCCGACGGGGACGTTGACCAGGAAGACCAGGCGCCAGTCGGCCTGGACGAGCAGGCCGCCCAGCGGCGGACCCGCGGCGGCGGCGACCCCGCCGGTGGCGGCCCAGACGCCGATGGCGACGTGGCGCTCGCTGGCCTCGAACTCCGGGAGCATCAGTCCGAGCGAGGTGGGCAACATGAGCGCTCCCCCGGCCGCCTGCACCACCCGGGCCGCCACCAGCAGGCCGACGGACGGTGCCAGCGCACACGCCGCGCTGGCGACCACGAAGATCGCCAGACCGAGGAGAAACGCGCGCTTGCGGCCGAAGGCGTCGGCCCAGCGCCCGGCGGGGACGAGCAGGGCCGCGAAGACGATGGCGTAGCCGCTGAGGATCCACGACAGCGATGCCAGCGACGCGCCGTGGAAGTCCCGCGCGATGTGCGGAAACGCGATGTTGACGATGAACAGGTCGAGGCTCGACATGAATACCCCGAAGCCGACGATGAGGGTGACGCCCCATTTCCGTTGCATGATGCAACGCACAGTATCACGATAGTTGCATCATGCAACCCACACGTGATAATCTCTTCTCACCCCAATGCTCCGACGCGACTATGAGAGCCAGATCTGCAGCATCGCCGGCGCGCTGGAGGTGGTCGGTGAGCGCTGGTCGCTGCTGATCGTGCGCGACGTCCTGCTCGGGCTGCGCCGCTTCGAGGAGGTGCAGGCCGACCTCGGCATCGCCCGCAACGTGCTCCAGACGCGTCTGACGCGCTTGGTCGATCAGCGCGTGCTGGAGAAGCGCCTCTACCAGGAGCGCCCCCCGCGTTTCGAGTACCACCTGACCGAGAAGGGCCTCGACCTGTGGCCGACCATCGTGGCCCTGATGAAGTGGGGTGACGAGCACGCTGCGCCGAAGGCCGGCCCGCCGGTGCTCTTGGAGCATCGCGGCTGCGGCGGTCCGGTCGACGGACACCGCACGTGCGTGGTCTGCGGCGCGCGGCTGTCAGCGCACGACGTGGTCGCTCGGCCGGGGCCGGGCGCCAGCCCGGAGCACCCACTGGTCCGGCGCGCGGCGCGCGGGGCGGCCGCTGCGGTCGGCGGCTGAGACGCGCCTCACCCGTCGCCCGACCTCAGCGACGCTACCGCCGTGACACGTGCTCGCGCCGGCGGGTCTGCCGGCATCCGACGTAGGTGCGCGTGCTGGTCACGCGCCAGCCGCGCGTGGTCTAGGCGACGACGGTCACCGAGAAGCGTCCAACGGCTGGCACGTGCGGCACCGCCACCCGCCGGACATCGTGGCCGTGCGCCACGCGGACCTGGTGGCGGTTGACGAAGACCACGACGCGGGTCACGCGCCCGCGGCGCGTGTATGGCAACTCGGTGTGGCCCCCGACGGCGAACGTGAACGAGATGGTTCCGACGCGTGAAAAAGCTGAGAAGGCCCCTAGGCACCTCCCCGGCGCGCCCGTATGGTCGGCGCCGTCGCGTGCGTCCGGGGGTGAGGGAGCGTGTCCTCCCGCGCGGCGCTGTCGCCTGCCCTGACCCCGTCAACACAAGGGAACCATGCTCAAGACCTTTCTGCGCGTCACCGCCGCCGGAGCCCTGCTCACGGGCTTGGCGCTGATCCCCAGCGCGGCGAGCGGCACCACGCCGACCTCGCCGCCGCCCTACCCTGTGATGACCCCATATCTCGCCGGGGCGCCCATCAAGACGGCCACGCCCATTCAGCACCTGGTGGTGATCTTCCAGGAGAACGTCTCCTTCGACCACTACTTCGGTACCTACCCGTCGGGATCGACCAACCCGCCTCGATCGCCGGCCTTTACGCCGCAGCCCGGCACGCCGACGCCGAACAACTATGTCTCCAACCCAACGCTGCTCACGGCAAACCCGAACAAGGACAAGAACGGGGTCAACGTCAACCCCTTCCGGTTGGACCGCAGCGCCAACGTGACCTGCGACCAGGACCACAACTACGACGACGAGCAGAAGGCCTTCGACGCCACCGCCTCGGGCGCCAGCGCGGCGATGGACAAGTTCATCACCACGAGTTACAACGAGGGCTCCGGGGGTGGCGGCTGCAGCCTTCCCATGAACGCCGGCCCGACCACCGATCCGGCGTCGGAGACCATGGGCTACTTCGACGGCAACACCGTCACCGGCCTGTGGAACCTGGCCAACCACTTCTCCATGAGCGACAACTCCTACAGCTCGACCTTCGGGCCCTCCACTCCGGGCGCGCTGAACCTGGTCGCCGGGCAGACCTCGAGCGGGGCGTCGAACCCGCTGGCCACCAACGTGGGTCCGGGCGACACCTGCACCACCAAGTCCGGCGCCACCTGCACCGCGACGGGCAACTTCTCGACCGCCAACAACTCCGTGGTCGGGGACCCCGACCCGCTGAACGACGACTGCGCCAGCTCCGGCCGCGCCCAGGTGCAGTTCCCGACCTCCGCGGGCGCGGCCACCGGGCCCCTGAACGTCGGTGACGTGCTCAGCGGCCAGGACCCGACCAAGCAGAACATCTCCTGGGGCTGGTTTCAGGGTGGCTTTCGGCCCACGACGGTGGCCGGCAGCGGAATCGCCGCGGTGTGCGGCTCAAAGCACCGCAACTCGGCCGGCAACACCGTGGGCGACTACAACCCCCACCATGAGCCGTTTCAATACTTCCCGACCACGGCCAACCCGCACCACGTCTCACCCACCACGCCGGACAACATCGGCCAGAACGACCCGGCCGGCACCCCTGCCGGTCAGGCCGTCAACCACCAGTACGACACCAGCGACTTCTACACGTCGTTGCAGAACAACACCCTGCCGGCGGTCTCCTTCCTGAAGGGAGCCAACTACCAGGACGGCCACGCGGGCTTCGGCGAGAGTGATCCGCTCGGCGAGCAGCAGTTCATCGCCGACACGGTCAATTCGGTCGAGCAGTCCCCCGCCTGGCAGAGCACGGCCGTCGTCGTGATGTACGACGACTCCGACGGCTGGTATGACCACGCCTTCCACCCCCCGGTGAACAGCTCGTCCGACCCGCAGTACGACTTCCTCAACAGCAGCTCGGGCAGCCCGACCGGCGCCTGCGGCTCGGCGGCCGCCGGATCGATCGCCCCGCCGCTCGGCGGCTTCCAGGACCGTTGCGGTCCCGGTCCCCGTCAGCCCCTGCTGGTCATCTCGCCCTGGGCGAAGACCAACTTCATCGATCACAACTTCACCGACCAGTCGTCGGTCATCAAGTTCATCGAGGAGAACTGGGGAGTCGGGGGACTCGGCGGCGGCTCGTTCGAGTCGCTGTCGGGCCTGAAGCCGGACGGAACCCAGAACGCCCCCGGCTCCAGCGCGGCGGGCGACTTCATGAACATGTTCGACTTCAACCCGAGTGGTCAGCGCGCCCCCGCGGTGATGCTCAACGACCAGACGGGCCAAATCGTCTCGATCGCGCAGGGTCCGGTCGGCCCGCAGGGCAACCCGGGTCCCCAGGGCAACCCAGGCCCGCAGGGCAACCCAGGCCCGCAGGGCAACCCCGGGGCGACCGGCGGGCCGGGGCCGGCGGGGCCCCGGGGTCCCCGCGGCCCGCGGGGCGGGCCAGGAGCCACGCCGCACGTCCTCTGCCGCGTCAGGGCCCGCAAGCGGAGGATCACCGTGAGCTGCACGGTGACCCGGTCGCGCAGCCGCTCGGCCCGAGCCATCGTGCGCCTGACCCAGGGCCGCACGGTGATAGCCACGGGCCGGGGCACCGTGAGCGCCACCCGGCTGCATGTACGGCGCCAGCTGCGTCACGGGATCTACCTGCTCGAGGTCAAGGTGCCGGGCGCGGCCCCCGACCGCCAGGTCGTCGTCCTGTAGGCGGTCGGTGCGGGCGCGGCCAGATCGACGTGGGGCGCCCTCCGAGGCGCCCCACTCTCCTCAGGCCGCGGCGGCCAGCTCGGCAACGGCATGGGCGATGCCGCCTCCGGTCGAGTTCGGCCACCGCGGAGACCACCCCAGCTCGGCCTTGAGCCGCGCGTTTGAGGTTCGGGCCGATCGGGTGACGGTGGCCACGGGACCCGAGCCGGCGACGAGCCGGGCGATAGCACCGGGGATCCTGCGCGGAGGCCCGACGCCCAGCTCGGTGGCGGTGGCCGCGACGAAGTCGTAGTAGCTCAGGGGCTCGTCGTCGGCGCAGTGCAGCAGGGTGCCCGGGCGCGCGCGCTCGGCGGCATCGGTGAGGGCACCGGCCACGTCCTCGACGTGGACGGGATCCCACCAGTTCTCCCCCGAGCCCACCACCGCGATCCGTCCCGGCTGGCGCAGACGAACGACGACCTCGCTGGCGTACCAGCCGCCGGGACCGTAGATGTGGCCGGGCCGGATGATCGCCACGTCGAGGCCCGACTTCCCCAGCATCGCCTCACCGCGCTGCTTGGAGGCGCCGTACGGAGTCTGTATCGGCAGCGGTGTCGCCTCGTCGAGCAGGCGGCCGCCGGCGTCTCCGGTGACCACGGTGGAGCAGAACACCACCTTGGACCCCCCCCGCTGGTCCGGCACGCCTCGACGAAGTTGCCCATCCCCTCGACGTTGACGCGCTCGAGTCGGGCCCCGTCGCGCTGGCTGCCGATCTCGGCGGCCAGGTGCACGACGCACTCCGGCGCGGCGTCGGCCAGGGTGCAGGCCAGCGAGCCGGCGTCGAGCAGGTCACCCCGCACCGCCCGCGTACCGGGCGGCTCGGAGCCGGGCCGGCGCACCAGCGCGAGGACCTCGTGGCCACGCCGCAGCAGCTCGGCGACGGTGAACCCCCCGACGAAGCCACTGGCTCCGGTGACCAGGACCCGCACCGACGGCAGACTACCTGCCGTGAGCGCGCGTAACGGTCAGGCAGCCGGACAGTCAGCGCAGCGACCGACGACCAGCACCTGCACCCCTTCGGCGACGAAGCCGGCGCTCTCGGCCTCGTGCAGCGCCGCGTCGGTGTCGACGCCGGTGGCCAGGTCGATGACCCGGCCACAGCCGTGGCAGACGGCGTGGGGGTGGGGCTCGACGCGAGCATCGAACAGCGCCGCCCCCGTGCCAGCGTCGATCCGGCGGACCAGTCCCAGCCGCGAGAGCAGCTCGAGGTTGGCGTAGACCGTCGGCGCCGAGACGCCGGGAAACTCGTCGCCCACCGCCACGTGGACCTGATCGGCGGTGAGGTGGCTGCCCACCCGGCCGGCGCGGCGTACGGCGCGCAGCGTGGCCAGCCGCTGGGGGGTGGCGCGCTGGCCGCGCGCATGCAGCTGGGCGATCAGGGTGGCGCCAGCGGTGTCGATGTCGGGCGTCACGACGTCAATTATAGCTGGTGACACAATTTTATTACAACTCAATTGCTATAATCCCGACGACGTGGAAGCGATCCAGCGTGTCAGGGATCTCAACGAGCGGGAGCTCCTCCTGCGCTACGTCCAGCCCGGGCTGGTCGGGCTCATCGACGGGACCCTTTCCACCCTCGCGCCCATCTTCGCGGCCGCGCTGCTGTCCGGGTCCCACGCTGCCCTGTTCGTGGGACTGGCCACGGCCCTGGGCGCGGGAATCAGCATGGGGCTCTCCGAGGCGCTGTCGGACGACGGCACCCAGACCGGTCGCGGGTCGGCGATCGCCCGTGGGGTGGTCACCGGGATCATGACCGCCATCGGGGGAACCTTCCACTCGCTGCCCTTCCTCATCTCCAACCGCAACACCGCGCTGCTCGTGGCCGGCATCGTCGTGGCCATCGAGCTCAGCGTGATCGCGGTGATCCGCAAGCGCTTCCTCAACGTCTCGCTGCGCTCGTCGCTCATCCAGGTCACCCTGGGTGGGGCGATGATCGTCGGCGTCGGACTGGCGCTCGGCAGCTCCTAGCCGCCTCCTGCGGGTTGGCCCGAAGCGGGCCAGCCGGCGACGAAGAGGTCGAGGGCCAGCTCGCCCATGAGCACGGTCCCTCCGGACAGGGCAGCCATCCGGCGCCAGGCTAGTGAAGCGGGGCGCGTTTTGGCCGCGGGGAGCTTTCACGTCCGTGTAACACTGGCCGGGCCGTGCGCACGTTGATCGAGTTGACCGATGGAACCCGCCTGACCGTGCGCCTGGCTGCCGATCGGCTCCGCGAGCTGGTCGAGCGCTCGGCGGTGGGACGGGTCGGATTGGAGACCGAGGAGTACGGGTTCCGCTTCATTACGATCAGCGAGATCGTCCGGGTCGAGCAGCTCTGACGCGGGAGCCCGGCGGTCGTTGAGCCACGGCTCGCGATCGCGAGCCCATGAAGGACCCGACGCCGGGAGCGGGTACCCTTTTACCGGGAAGGGGAGCGACCCGGCCGACCGGTCGGTCACCGTCGCGATGCACGCGCGCGCCACATGCCCGCTCCCTTCTCCCACATCCATCTCGCCACGACCTCCTGGCCGCCACCGGGTCGCGCGTCGACGATGCCGACGGCCGCGCTTTCGGCGTGGTGGACGCGGTCCTCGTCGGTGGCGAGGGCGAGCCGTCGTGGATCATCGTGCGGCGGACGGGCCGTCACCCGGCTCGTACGGCGGTGCCGGCGGCGGGCTCTTCCCGCGCCCCCGGCCGGGTCATCGTTCCCTACGACCGCCCCTGGCTGGATGCCGCCCCGCGGATCGGCACGGCAACCGCCCTGGGGGCCGAGCACGAGCGCGAGCGTGGGCACGCCGTCGCCGGCCGGCCGGCCGGCCGGTTCGCCGTGATCCGCGCGCCCCTCTGGGCGACAACCGCTAACCCTGCTCCACGGCGGCCAGCCCACACCGGTCGATCTCGACTGGAAAGCGAGAAAGGCCAGGGGTCGGCCCGCGCTGGTCCTCGACCACAAAGCTCAGCGAGCTGACCCGCGCCCGCCAGCAGCCCCGCTGGTCGGCCTGCACGTCGAAGCCCACGGCAACATGGTCGGCGGTGCCCCCCGCGTCGAAGTCCTCCAGGCAGGCGAAGCGGGTGCCCGGCGAGCCGGGCGGTCCCGCGGCCCCGGCCGACGTGGTGCGGCACCCCCGGGCGTCGTTCCCGGGTCCTCCCCCCAGCCCATAGGGGCCGGGCGGGATGAGGCGGTCATAGATCAGCGCCCCGGAGAGGGCGTCGTCCACGACGCCAGGGAGGTAGTGACGTGCTGGCTGACCGCAGCCCGCTGCGGCAACGGCCAGGACCGCGGCCGCGGCAAGGAGGCGTGCGCGCGGCATGGGCCGACCGTAGAGCGCGGGGTCGTCGCCCCCTCCTCGCCGCCCGAACCCGAGCCTGACCGTCGCCGCCTTCGCCGAGCGCGGCGTCCATCGTCTGCTCGAGACCCTCGTACTACCGGTAGTCGTGGCCGACGCTGTGGTGGCCAGGCTCGGGGAAGAAGCTGAGCCGCTCGGGACCGGCGCCCACCCGGATGACGTGCAGCACAGCTCCGCTGGCCGTGTCGAGCACGTAGACGGCGCCGTCGTAGCGTCCGGAGACCCAGAGCTGACGGCCGTCGGGCGAGACCTGCAGCTCGTCGGGACTGCCGCCGGTCAGCCAGCTGCGCCGCAGGCGCCGATGGGCGACGTCGATGACCGAGATCGTTCCCGAGGAGCGGTTGGCCACGAACAGCGAGCGGGTGCTGCGGCTGAGGGCCATCCCCGAGGCCCCGGGCGCGGTGCGGATGAAGCCGAGGTCGCGCGGCGTGCCCGCGGCCACGATGGACACGCCTCCGCGGGCCTGGTCGGCCACGAAGAACGCGTGCCCGGACGGACTGAGCTGCACGTCGGCGCAGGACCCGCCGAGGGCGAGCGACCCGGTCAGCCGCCCGCTGCCCAAATCAAGCCCCACCACTCTGCCGCCCTGGGTACCGAGGAGGGCGCTGCGCCCGTCGGCGGAGAGGTCGAGATCCTCGACGCCGGGGACCGACACCGAGCGCTCCAGCCGCCAGCTGCGCCGGTCGCGCACGTCGACGCGTCCGCCGCGGCCGGCGACGACGAGGGCTCGCCGCCCGTCGGGGGTGAAGTACAGGTGGGTCGGGTCGGGGACCCGCACCGTGCGCACCACGCGACCGAGGCGAGGGTTGATCTCGGCCAGGCTGTCGGACCCGTCGAGATTGACCCACAGCTTGCGCAGGTCCCAGTCCGGCCTGACCTCGGTGGGCTGCTCGCCGACCGGCAGCCTGGCCACCAGGCGGAAGGTCGCCGGGTCGATGACGTCGACGGCGTCGGCCAGCGCGTCGGGGACGTAGACGCGCTCCGGCAGCCCGGCCACGGCGGGATCCAGCCGGGCCGAGAGCGTCGCCCCGTAGACGTTGTCTGTCGCTCGAGGGACCGGGACTCCCGTCGGCGGCGCGACTCCCGCTTGCAGGCGTGCTCCGGCCGGGCGGGAGCCGGGGGTCGGCGATGTCGTCGGTCCGCTCAGCGCACCGGCTGCGGGGGCGCGCCGAGCCAGGGGGCGGGCGGCCGGCGCGCCCCCGCACCCGGCCGTGACGGCGACGGCCAGCGCGCAGGATAGCCACGCCCAGCGGCGTGCGGGCCGAGGGCCCTCAAGACCGAGGGTGCGGGCGCCGGACTTCACCGCTTCAGTGTGCGGCTCGCGCCGTTATCGCGCGCTGGTCTGCGGTTGGGCCTCGGTTAGCCCCGGTCGGTGGTCGCCCGCCGGCTCGTGGGACCCGCCCGGTTGGAGGCTCTCGGGCTCCTCGCCCAGCTCCGCCGGGCCGGCCGCCGGCAGGTCGAGCTCGAAGCACGCGCCCGGCTCGCCGGCCAGCAGGCGCAGCTCGCCCCCCATGCCCCGCGCCAGCTCCCGCCCGATGGCCAGTCCGAGTCCAAAGCCCCCGGCGACCGCCGTCGGGCGCCCGCGCTCGAAGCGCTCGAAGATCCGCTCGCGGTCCTCGTCGGCGACGCCCGGCCCCTCGTCCTCGACGGTCAGCGATGCCCGCCCGCCCTCGCCGCCGAGCCGCACCGTGATCCGGCCGGCGGTGGGGGTGAAGCGCAGGGCGTTGTCGAGCAGGATGCGCACCACGCGCGCCAGCGCACCCGGGTCGGCCCGCGCCCAGTGCTCGCTGCCGTCGGGCGCGACGGCCAGCGTGACGGCGCTCTCGCTCGCCCGCGCCTCGAACTCCGCGCCCACCGCGCGGGCCAGCTCGCCCAGCTCGACCGCCTCGGAGCGCAGGTGGAGGCCGGCATCGAGGCGGCTCAGGTCGAGAAGGTCGGCGGCCAGCGCGGCCAGCCGCCGGCTCTGACCCTGCGCCTTGGTCAGCTGGCGGCGCGCGTCGTCGAGATCGGGATTGGGCGCCGCCAGATCCTCCTCGAGCAGCTCGAGCATCCCGCGCAGCCCGGCCAGGGGCGTGCGCAGCTCGTGCGATGCGGTGGACAGAAAGGCCTGACGCGTCTGCTCCTGCCGGCGCAGGCGCTCGTGCATGGTGCGGAACGCGCGGCCCAGGTCGCCGATCTCGTCGCGGCCCGAGATGTCGAAGCTCGGGGCGTCGGCGAGGTCACCGGCCAGGCCGCTGTCGGCCAGGGCCAGGGCGCCCTGCCGCAGGCGCCGCAGGCGGTGCAGCAGGGTGGTGGCCAGGCCCACGCCCAGCAGCACGGCCAGCACCAGGCCGGTCAGCGCGGCCACCACGAAGGCCCGGGTGACCACCCGCGCCGCCGAGCGCGTGTCCCCCAGGGGGCGGCGCAGGAAGACCACGAACCGGGTGCCGCCCCGGACCCGCACCGGGATGGCCACGCGCGCCGACCCTCCGCCCCGTCCGGGACCCAGGTCGCTGACCGGAGCGTTGGAGGCCAGGGCGCGGAAGGCCTCGGGAAAGTCGGCGTCCTGGGGGTCGGTGTCGTAGTAGCGCCGTCCGGCCGCGTCGAGGACCACGGCCCGGGCCCGGGTGCGCTGACGCAGGCCATCGACGAGGTCGTGGAAGGCCGGGCTGAGGTCGGCCACGTCGGCGACGGTGAATGCGGCGAACCCGGGCCTGATCGTGGCCGAGGTGTCCGAGAGCTTGCTGAGCTCCTCGCTGCGCAGCCGCTGCTCCAGGGGCCCGAGCAGGGACAGCGCGGCGATACCCAATGTCGCCGCCGAAGTGAGCACCAGGGCGGCCACCAGCCGCCAGCGCAGTCCGAGTCGCGACGGGCTCAGGCGTGCGGCCATCAGCTCTGCAGCCGGTAACCCGCACCGCGCACCGTGAGGATCATCTCCGGGCGGTCGGGCTGGCGCTCGAGCTTCTCGCGCAGGTGGCGGACGTGGACGTCGATGCCCCGCGGGTCGCGATAGGCGCTGTCTCCCCAGATCGCGCGCATCAGCTCCTGGCGGTTGAACAGGCGGCCCGGCGCGCCCATCAACTGGGCGAGGAGCTCGAACTCCGAGAAGGTGAGGTGCACCGTCTCGGAGCCCAGGCGAACCTCGCGGCGCCCGCGGTCGACCACCAGGTCGCCGACGGTGAGGATCTCGTCGCCGAGGTTGAAGCTGCGCGAGCGCCGCAGCACGGCCCGGATCCGGCTGCGCAGCTCGGCCAGCCCGAACGGCTTGGTCACGTAGTCGTCGGCGCCCGCCTCCAGGCCGAGGACCGCGTCGGCCTCGGAGTCCAGCGCGGTGAGCATGATGATGGGCACGACGTTACGGCGCTCGCGCAGCACCCGGCACACCTCGTAGCCGTCGGGCCCGGGGCCGAGGGCGACGTCGAGCAGCACGACATCGAAGGGCTGGGTGCTCGCCCGGTCGATGGCCGAGCGTCCATCGGGGACGGCGAGCACGTCGTGGCCCTGGCGGGCGAAGGACTCGCGCAGGGTCTCCCGGAGCTCGGGCTCGTCGTCGACGACCAGGATGTTGAGCGTCACATCGGCGGCCACGACCTCTGCAGGCTAACGCCGCCGGCGGGGGGCCGCCACGCCCGGGCCGGCCGGCGACCTATGCTTCTCCGCCGTGATCCACCTGATCCCCATCGGCCTGATCAGCTACCTCCAGGGCCTGCTCCTCGGCCTGCTCCAGGGCTTCTCCGAGCTCTTCCCCATCTCCAGCCTGGGCCACTCGGCGGTCTTGCCCCGCCTGCTGGGCTGGCACATCCACCAGTCCGACGACTTCTTCATCACCTTCCTGGTGGCCACCCATCTGGCCACCGCCATCGTGCTGCTCGTCTTCTTCGGCCGCGACTGGCTGCGGATCCTTCGCGGGCTCGGACGCTCGCTGCGCGATCGCGAGATCGGCCCGCAGGACGCCGACGCGCGGCTCGGGTGGCTGCTCGTCGTCGGCACCATTCCGGCCGGCATCCTCGGGCTGGCGCTGGAGTCCTCTCTGCGCTCCGTCTTCGGGACCCCGCGCGCCGCTGCCGCGTTTCTTGCTCTCAACGGGCTTATGCTCTTCGGCGCCGAGCGGCTGCGCCGGCGTGCGCCGTCACCGGCGTCAGCCGGCGAACCGGAAGGCCAACGCGCCGAGGCGAGCGACGGCGACACCCGGGTGGCCCGGCGGCTCAGCTTCCGAGGGGCGGTCGGCATCGGCGCTGCGCAGGCGCTTGCCCTGCTGCCCGGCTTCTCCCGCTCGGGCGCGACCATGGGCGGCGGGTTGCTCACCGGGCTGTCCAACGAGGACGCCGCCCGCTTCGCCTTCCTGCTGGCCACCCCGATCATCTTCGCCGCCGCGGCGCTCAAGCTGCCCGACCTCCTCGGGCACAAGGGTGACGGCGTCCGCGGGCCGGCCGCCCTCGGCGCCGTGGCCGCGGCCCTCACCGCCTATTTCTCGGTGCGCTTCCTGATGCGCTTCTTCCGAACCAACCGTCTTACGCCGATGGCCTGGTATTGCGTGGGGGCCGGCGTGGTGCTGTCGGTCGTCTTCTCGCTCGACTGAGCGAGGGTCCGGGGCGCGGCGGCGGCGCGGCTCAGGCCGGGCGGGCCCGCGTGGGTCCGGTCTGGAACCAGGCGAAGATCAGGCAGGCCGCCCCCAGCAGCAGGGCGGCGATGGCGTGCTTGACGTGATGGCCCGTGGACATCGCGTCGTGGCCCGGGAAGAAGCTGGGGAGTGCCTTCGCGGTGTCGACCAGGTAGATGGCCCCGACGACGAAGAGGATGACCGCGAGGACGATCGCGGGCGCGATGAGAGAGCGATTCTTGGTCACGGCCGCGAGGCTAGCGCACGCTAGCGCGTGGGACCGGCGCACGACGGGCCGTGCAGGGCGGCGCCCGGGCCCCGCGAGGAGCCGACGGGCCCGGCGCCGAGGTGGCGGCGGTAGATGTCCATGTCGCCGCGGTTGAAGTCGTCGTGGGTCTGACTGCGCAGCGCCGCCACGTGCTCGCAGTGGTAGGCGCTGGACAGCGACTCGTTGTGGCCGATGACGTTGGCCGTGGGGATGGCGTAGCGGGCCTGCAGCCAGCGGGTCAGGCGCAGCGACGCCGCGAGCTGGCGCTGGTCGCCCAGCACCTCGGCGTCACTCGTGCCGACGTGCTCGATCCCGATCGCCGTCCAGTTCAGGCCCACGGTGTGGCGGCAGAGAAAGGTCGCCGGGGTCTGCTGATGGATCGTCCCGGTCTTGTCGACGATGAACTGCGCACAGACGCCGGGCAGCTCGCCCAGCTCGGAGTCGGGGACGTCGGCAAGGAAGGTGTTGTGCGCCGAGGAGTAGGTGTCGGAGTCCGTGTAGTGCTCGACGATCACGTGCGGCCCGATCAGCCGAGCGAGGTCAAGGCCGTAGTGGCGTCGGGCATAGGCGTGGGTCTCTGCTCGTCGCCGCGGGGTGAGGGGGATGAAGTCGGCAACGATCCGTGGGCGCGGTGCCGGCCGGCGCGCGGCGTGATGGCGCGGCGGGCGAGGACCGACCGGTCCGGTGGCCCCGCTGGCGGAGGCGGTGGCCGGCAGCTGGGCGGCGGCGGGATGGGCGGCCGGCGCGACCACGGGCGCTGCCGCGCCGGGGGGGGGTCGAGCCCGCGCCGCCGCAGCCGCTGGCGACGGCCAGCGCGCCGGCGAGCAGGAGGGTGGCGGCGCCTGGCCGGGCGGGCACGTACCGATCTTGGCAGGGCCAGAGCCGCAATTCTGGTGGCACGGTTTGACCCGCGCGCCACCAGCGCCGATGCTGGCTTTGAGTTCGGCCGAATCCCCGGAGAAACCGAGGAGCGGGGGACCAAGACTTGGGGCGAATCCCGCGGCGAGCCGCGTGAGGCGGCGGCGCCGAGCGTCGCCGCCAGCCCGACACCTCACCCCGCAGGCCGGCGATCGAGGGAAGGGGTTGACCGTGCGCATTCGCGCCGTGGCCGCCAGCTGGGCGGTCGTCCTGCTCTGCCTGCTCGCGCCCGTGGGTGCCGCCGCCCGCTCGCAGGTTGCCGGCGGTGCTGGGTGGTCCGGCGGGGGGACGGTGCCGGCCTGGGCCGAGGCCGGGGGGCCGCCACCCGCGGCCGGCCCGGCGGGCGGCGCTGGGGCCTCCACCTCCTCGGGGATGCCGTCGGTGCTCACGCCCCCGCCGGGAGCCCTGGGGGTGGGCGGGCTGCCGCTGCTCCTGGGCGAGCCCCACCACCCAACGGTGCCCGGCACCCGGGCTCGGCTTGTCGGGCCCTGGGCCTACGCGCCGGCGGTGGCGCCGCCGGCGGTCCAGGCTGCGGTGTGGGCGGGCAACGACCTCCAGGCCAGCCCCTACATCTACGGCGGTGGACACGCCGGCTGGATCGATCGCGGCTACGACTGCTCGGGGACTGTCTCCTACGCCCTGCACGCCGGTGGGCTGCTCGACAGCCCGATGGCCTCGGGCGACCTCGAGAGCTGGGGTGTACAGGGGCGGGGACGCTGGATCACCGTCTACGCGAACGCCGGCCACACCTTCATGGTCATCGCCGGGCTGCGACTGGACACCGCCCGCTACACGACGGTCGTCCCGGCCGAGCCCGGACCCCGCTGGCGCATGGGCCCCCGGCCGCTGAGTGCCTTCGTCGTCCGGCACGCCGCCGGACTCTGAGTCCGCGCCCGCAGGTCAGGCGCGGAGAAGAAGATCCGGCGCCCGACCGAGGCGCCGCTGGCATGCTGGCGTCCTACCCCGTCGGCGTTGGGTTGACACGCCCGCGACAGGGGCACCCCTCTCGGGCATAAGGCAACCGGCGGAGGAGGACTTCGATGGCGGATGATGAGCAGGCCGGCCCCGACCGGCGGCGCGCTGGTCGAGCGCGGCGGCGACGCCAACCCACTGAGCACCGAGCGTGGTCAGACCTCGATCGCCGATGGCGTCGTCGCAAGGTGGCCGGCCTGGCCACCCGTGAGGTTCCCGGCGTGGGGGCCGGCCTGGGCGCAGGCGTCTCCGCCTACCGCCGCGGAGAGCTGGATCTGGTCGAGCTGCAGGACCGCCTGGCGCCCCGGGATCCGCGACGGCGCCGCTAGCCATCGTGCCGCCCGAGCTGCGCATCCGCCAGCATACGGAGATGCGCATTGCCGTAGTTGTCTTCCCCGGCGCCGATGACCTCGACGTCTTCGGGCCCTTCGAGGTGTTGGCCAACGCTGCTCGCGCGGGCTGTCCGGTCGAGATCAGCCTGGTCGGCGCCCACGGCGTCGAGCCGGTCCGGACCTTCCACGGCGCGACGGTCACGCCCGACCGTACGCTCGCCGGTCCGCCTGCGCCCGAGCTCGTCGTCGTGCCCGGCGGTGGGTTCAACGACCCGGCCCCCGACGGCGCGCGGGCCGAGGCTCGCCGAGGAGCGCTGCCCGCCCTTCTGCGCGAGCTTCACGCCGGGGGCGCGACACTGGCTTCCGTGTGCACGGGGGCCGGGATCCTCGCCGCCACCGGCCTGCTGGCCGGGCGCCCGGTGGCCACCCATCACCGGGCCCGGGACGAGGTCGCCGCGGCCGGAGCCGACGTGCATGACGCGCGCGTGGTCGACGATGGTGACCTGCTGAGCTGCGGGGGCGTGACCGCCGGCCTCGACCTCGGCCTGCACCTCGTGCGCCGGACCTGGGGGGCGGGCGTGGCGATGGCGATCGCTGCGGAGATCGAGTACGAGCCGACCGGCAGCGTGCACCTCGGGCCGCGCGCGCCCACGCCGGACTCGAGCTGATCGTGGCCCTCGCCTTCGTGCCCGCCGATGCCGGGCTGCTGGGCGTCCAGGCCGCGCTCGTCGCCGCGCCCGGTGCCGGACTGCCGGGCTGGCTGCCCGTACCCCGGGCTCGGGCGTGGGCCCTGGTCCCGGCCGGATCGGTGATCGCCGTGGTGGCCGGGCTGGGCGCCGCGCCCGGCGGCGCCCGGGCGCTGACCTGGCTGGCCCTGGTGGCCAGCCCGCCGCTGGCCGCTGTCGCGCTGGGCTGGGCGATGCGGGCGGGCCGTCCCCGGTGGGCGCCGCTCGCCGCGGCGGCGCTGGTGCTGGCCTGGGCCGGTGCCGGCACCCTTGCCGGTCAGGCGGCCGGTCTGATGTGCACCGCCCTGGGCTGCGTGACCCTCGCCCGGCTGCTGGCCGGGGTCGCGCCCCGGGCATGGCTGAAGGTGGGCATCGGTCTCATGGCGGCGGTCGACGCTGCCCTGGTCGGCGCCGACCTCCTCCAGCGTCCCAACGCGGCGCTCAACGCCGCCGCTCCCGGACCCGGGCTGCCCCGGCTCCAGCTCGCCCAGCTCGGGACTGTCCAGATGGGTTATGGAGATCTGTTCATCGCCGCCCTCCTCGGTGCCGTACTCGCTGCCGAGGGGGCCGGCCAGCGCGGGCCGGCCCTGGCCTGCCTTCTCTGTGCCGCTGTCTTTGACACGCTCTTCCTCGTCGCCGACGAGCTCCCGGCCACCGTTCCCGTCGCGGTGGTGCTGCTCGGGGTGGAGGTCTGTCGCCGCCGCCGGGGCCCATCGGCGCGTGGAGTCCCGGGCCGCCGCGCTCAAGCCGCGGCGCTGGGCGCCGATCGGGATTGGTGATGGACCCACTCCCAGTCCCCTTGAGCAGCGAGGAGGTGCTCGAGGCGTTGGCCGAGGGCTTCGCCGTGCTCGACGACGACGGTTGCTACGTCTACGTGAACGCGGGCGCCGAGCGCCTGATCGGACGCGCCGCCCACGAGCTGCTCGGGCGCCGGGCCATGGAGGTCTTCGCCGTTGCCGACCCGTCGTCGCTGCTCACCGCGGCTCGCCACGCCCGGCGCACGGGACAACCCGTCAGCCTGGAGACCCAGGCCCGGCAGGGCCCCGGGGAGTCCTGGCGTTGGTTTGCCGTACGTCTCTCCCCTTGTCCCGGCGGCCTGGCCGTCGCCTTCCGCGACATTTCGGCCGACCGCCAGGTCGAGGAGCGGCTCGCCCGGCTCGCCGCCCAGCAGGGCGCCATGAGCCGGGTCGCCACCGCGGTGGCCGGCTCGGCCGACGCGGCGCATCTCTTCGCGCTGGTCGCCCGCGAGACGGCGATCCTGCTCGGCGCCCCCTACGCCGGGGTCAGCCGCTTCGAGGGCGCTGACCGCCTGGTCGTCGTCGGCTCCTGGAGCGCCGGTCAGCGTCGCCACGAGCCGGGAGCGCCGATCCCCCCGGTTGCCGGCGGTGAGGTCGATCGCCTGCGCCGGCTGGAATCCCCCGTGCGCTTCGTGCGGACGCCGAGCCCACAGCCGGAGGCGGCCGACCTCGAGCGCGGCTACAACGCCTACGTCCTAGCGCCGGTGACGGTAGCCGACGGGATCTGGGGGGTCGTCTTCGTCGCCGCCGACGAGGCCGCCGCCCTGCGTGACGACGCCGAGCAGCGCCTGGGCGACTTCGCTGCCCTGATCGCCATGGCGGTGGGCAACGCCGAGGCCCGGGCCCAGCTCGCCGACCAGGCCTCGACCGACGCCCTCACCGGCCTGGCCAATCACGGCGTCTTCCATGAGCGACTGGCCGAGGAGGCCGCTCGGGCGCGGTGCTCTGACCGGCCGCTGTCTCTCGCCCTCGTTGACGTCGATCACTTCAAGCCCTACAACGACAACCTCGGTCACCAGGCCGGCGACCGGTTGCTCCAGCTCGTCGCCGCCCGGCTGCGCGACGGGGTCCGCGCCAAGGATGTGCTGGCCCGCGTTGGCGGCGACGAGTTTGCCGTGCTCATGCCCGATACCGACCGGATGGCGGCCTACGGCGTGATCGAGCGCGCGCGAGCCGAGGTGGCCAGAATCGAGGCCCCGGGCGAGGGGGTGACCGTGTCCGCCGGCATCTCCGACCTCACCGAGGCACGAGACGGGCCAGAGCTCTACCGCCTGGCCGATCGTGCCCTGTACTGGAGCAAGGCCCACGGCCGCGACGTCACCTGGGTCTATGACCCCGACGTCGTCGAGGAGCTCTCGGCGCAGGAGCGGGCGAATCGGCTGGAGCGCTCGCACGCGTTGGTCGGGCTCCGCGCGCTGGCTCGGGCTATCGACGCCAAGGATCACTCGACCCGGCGCCACTCGGCCCGCGTGGCTGCCCTCGCCTCGCGGCTGGCCGGCGTCCGCGGCTGGGCGCCGGAGCGTGCCGCGCTGCTGCGCGAGGCAGCCCTCATCCACGATGTGGGCAAGCTCGGGACGCCCGATGAGCTCCTGCTGCGCCCCGATCGACTGACCCCTGACGAGTACGAGCAGGTCAAGCAGCACGCGGCCCTCGGAGCGCAGATCGCCGCCGAGGTCCTCAGCCCCGAGCAGGTGACCTGGCTGCGCGGGCATCACGAGCGTCCCGATGGAGAGGGCTACCCCGATGGCCTGGATGAGGGCTCCCTCAGCGAGGGAGCTGCCCTGCTGGCCATCGCCGACGCCTTCGACGTGATGACGGTGAGCCGGCTCTACGGCGCCCCCCGCAACCAGGACCAGGCCCTGGCCGAGTGCCGCCAGTTGATCGACCAGCAGTTCACGCGCGCGGCCGTCGAGGCGCTGGAGGCGCTGTTCGACGTCCAGCCGGCCGAGGTGACCGCCGCGCCGCGACGACCGGCCGCCCCGGGGCGGGCTACAGCGCGGCCAGGGCCTCCGCCGCAGCCCGCGCGCCCGAGCTGACCGCCCCGTCCTGTAGCCGTTCCCAGGGACGGGCCCTACCAGCCCCGGGTTCCCGGGCCGCCCTTGAACGGGCCCCGCAGCCCCGCCGTGATCCATCCTCCATAGAAGTCGCCCGCCTGCGCCTGAACGAGCTCGTCATCCAGCCAGCAGGCGTCCATGCGGCTGGGGTAGATGCTGACGTGGTCGCGCAGCGCGGCGTAGCGGAGGACCGGATGGGGATAGGACCAGCCCGCCCGCCGCTCGCGCCGCCCGCCGGCGACGATGTCGCAGTAGCGGGCCACGCCCTTGAACTCGCAGAGGCTCGTGGCCGACGCCGGCCTCAGCGTGCCCGGGGCGAAGTCCTCGGGCGGGACGTAGACCGTGGGGGGATGGCTCGTCTCCAGCACGCGCACCGCGCGGGTTGAGTCGGCGATCAGCAGGCCGGAGAGCTCGATGCGCACCCGTCGGGGGCAAGGCTCCAGCGCCGGCGGACGCGGGTAGTCCCAGACGCTCTCCATGCCTCCTGCCTACGCCTCAGCCACCGTCGGCGATCAGCGCAGCGGCGGGGGGGCAGGCTGGCCGACGGCCGAGGCGTGTAAGGGTGAGGGCCACCGCGCACCTGCACATCTGCCTGGAGAACCCCCTTGTCCGACAACTCCTTCGACGCTCGCGCCACCCTGGCGGCCGGCGGCCGCGAGCACGTCATCTACTCGCTCGGCGCCCTGCAGCCCCAGTTCGACGTGGCCCGCCTCCCCTTCTCCTTGAAGATCCTTCTGGAGAACCTCCTGCGCACCGAGGACGGCGTCTCGGTCTCCAAGGCCGACATCGAGAACCTCGCGCGCTGGGATGCCGCTGCGCAGCCGTCGATGGAGATCGCCTTCTCGCCCGCGCGCGTGCTCATGCAGGACTTCACCGGGGTGCCCGCCGTCGTCGACCTCGCCGCCATGCGCGACGCCATGGCCGACATGGACGGCGATCCGAGCAAGATCAATCCGCTCGTGCCCGCCGAGCTGGTCATCGACCACTCGGTGCAGGTCGACGCCTTCGGCTCGCGCGAGGCCTTCGCGCGCAACGCCGAGCTCGAGTTTGATCGCAACCAGGAGCGCTACGCCTTCCTGCGCTGGGGCCAGGGCGCGTTCGAGGGCTTCAAGGTCGTGCCCCCCGACACCGGGATCGTCCACCAGGTCAACCTGGAGTACCTGGCCCGCGTCGTCTTTGCCAACGATGAGACCGGCGAGGCCTACCCCGACACCCTGGTGGGCACCGACTCCCACACCACCATGGTCAACGGCCTCGGCGTCCTGGGTTGGGGGGTGGGGGGCATCGAGGCCGAGGCGGCCATGCTCGGCCAGCCCATGTCGATGCTCATCCCCCAGGTCCTCGGCGTAAAGCTCCACGGCAAGCTGCCCGAGGGCGCCACGGCGACCGACCTCGTGCTGACGGTCACCCAGAGGCTGCGTGAGCGCGGCGTGGTGGGGATGTTCGTGGAGTTCTACGGGCCGGGGGTGGGCAACGTGCCCCTGGCCGACCGGGCCACCATCGGCAACATGTCGCCCGAGTACGGATCGACCTGCGCGATCTTCCCGATCGACGAGGAGACCCTGCGCTACCTGAAGTTCTCCGGGCGCCCGACCCAGCGTCTCGAGCTCGTCGAGGCCTACGCGCGCACGCAGGGGCTGTTCCACGACCCCGACGAGCCCGAGCCCACCTACTCCGACACCATCGAGCTCGATCTCGGCGCCGTAGTGCCCAGCCTCGCCGGGCCCAAGCGCCCTCAGGATCGCGTCTCGCTCACCGAGGCCAAGGCGGCCTTCCGCATGGCGCTGGAGAGCTACGTCGACGCCGATGACCAGGACGGCGTCGACAGCGACGAGGAGAGCTTCCCCGCCTCCGACCCCCCCGCCTCGAGCAGCCCCTCCAACGGCGACGGCGCCCGCGAGTCGGGCGGCGGCGGTGCGGGAGGCGGTGACGCCGGAGGCCGTGACGCGGGAGGCCGTGCCGCGGGAGGCCGTGCCGCCGGCGGCGGCACCGGCGGACTGCAGATGGCCGAGCGCGCCTCGGCCCGCGTGCCCGTCACCCTGGCCGACGGCACCGAGACCGAGCTCGACCACGGCCACGTGGTCATCGCGGCCATCACCTCGTGCACCAACACCTCCAACCCGTCGGTCATGCTCAGCGCCGGGCTGCTGGCCCGCAACGCGGTGCAGAAGGGCCTGACGTCCAAGCCCTGGGTCAAGACCTCGCTGGCTCCCGGCTCCAAGGTCGTCATGGAGTACTACGAGCGGGCCGGGCTCATCGAGCCCCTGGAGGCGTTGGGCTTTCACCTCGTCGGCTACGGGTGCACGACCTGCATCGGCAACTCCGGGCCGTTGCCCGAGGAGATCTCCGACGTGGTGGGGGCCGAGGATCTGGCCGTCGTCTCGGTGCTCTCGGGCAACCGCAACTTCGAGGGGCGCATCAACCCGGACGTGAAGATGAACTATCTGGCCTCCCCACCACTGTGCGTGGCCTACGCGCTGGCCGGGACCATGGACGTTGACCTGCTCGACGAGCCGCTGGGCGAGGACTCCGACGGCGAGCCGGTCTACCTGAGCGACATCTGGCCGTCGGAGGCCGTGGTGGCCCAGACGATCGAGGACACCGTGCGCTCGGAGATGTTCCGGGACAGCTACGGCGGGGTCTTCGAGGGCGATGAGCGCTGGAACTCACTGCACGTCCCCGAGGGCGAGCGCTTCGCCTGGGATGCGGAGTCGACCTATGTCCGCCACCCACCGTTCTTTGACGCGATGGACCGCGAGCCTCAGCCGCCGCGGGACATCGAGGGCGCCCGTGTCCTCGCCGTGCTGGGCGACTCGGTGACCACCGATCACATCTCGCCGGCCGGGGCGATCAACAAGGATGGTCCTGCCGGGGCCTACCTCCAGGAGCACGGGGTCAAGCCCAAGGACTTCAACTCCTATGGCTCGCGCCGGGGCAACCACGAGGTGATGATGCGCGGCACCTTCGCCAACATCCGCCTGCGCAACCAGCTTGCGCCGGGGACCGAGGGCGGGGTCACCCTGTACCTCGAGGGTGACGGCGAGCCCGAGGAGATGACCATCTACGACGCCGCCATGCGCTACGCCGAGGCCGAAGTCTCGCTCGTCGTGCTGGCCGGCAAGGAGTACGGCTCGGGCTCCTCGCGCGACTGGGCGGCGAAGGGCACGCTGCTGCTCGGAGTGCGCGCCGTGATCGCCCAGAGCTTCGAGCGCATCCACCGCTCCAACCTGGTGGGGATGGGGGTGCTGCCGTTGCAGCTCGGCGACGGTGACTCGGTGGAGTCTCTCGGGCTCAGCGGGCGCGAGCGCTTCACCATCGCCGGGCTGGCCGAGGGCGATGAGGTGCCCCGAACCCTGACGGTGAAGGGCGATGACACCGAGTTCGAGGTGACGGTGCGGATCGACACGCCCAAGGAACAGGCGTACTTCCGTCACGGGGGGATCCTGCCCTACGTGTTGCGTGAGCTGCTCGGGGAGAGCTGATGGCGCTGCCCAAGCTGCTCGCCGATCTGCTCACCGCTCCCGGGCCCTCGGGGTACGAGGCGGCCGCGGCCGAGGTCTGGCGCGAGGGGGCACGCGGCTTCGCCTCGGAGGTGGCGGGCGACGTTGTCGGCTCCTCGACCGCCCGCGTGGCTGCAACGGCCGGCGGTCGGCGCCTGGCCGTGGTGGGCCACATCGACGAGATCGGCCTCATCGTCACCCACGTCTCCGACGAGGGCTACCTCTACTTCGAGGGCGTGGGCGGCTGGGATCCTCAGGTCCTGGTCGGTCAGCGCGTCTCGCTCGACACCCGGGCCGGGCCGATTCCCGGCGTGGTGGGTAAGAAGCCCATCCACCTGCTGCGCGAGGAGGAGCGCAAGAAGGTGCCCGAGCTGCGCGACCTGCACATCGACGTCGGCGCCTCCGACGGCGAGCAGGCCCGGGAGCTGGTCCGGGTCGGCGATGTCGCGGTGATCGCCGGCGAACCGGTGGTGCTCCCCAACGACCGCGTCGTCTCGCGCTCGATGGACAACCGGCTCGGCGCGTTCGTCGCCCTGGAGGCGGCCCGGCTTGTCGCTGCGGAAGGGGGAGCGCCCGGCGAGGTGGTGGCCGTGGCCGCCGCCCAGGAGGAGATCACCTTCGCCGGGGCGCGGACCGCGGCCTACGCCCTGGAGCCCGACGTGGCCATCGTCGTGGACGTCACCTTCGCCACCGACGCGCCCGGGGTCGAGGTGCGCGAGCAGGGCGAGCACAAGCTCGGCTCGGGCCCGGTCATCACCCGCGGGTCGACGATCAGCCCCCAGGTCTTCGAGCGCCTGTGCGCGGCGGGCGACGCGGAGGCGATCTCCTACACCGTCTCGGCCTCGTCGCGGTCCACCGGCACCGACGCCGACGCCATTCACCTCAGTCGCGCCGGGGTTCCGACCGGGGTGGTGTCGGTGCCGCTGCGCTACATGCACTCACCGGTCGAGTTGATCCAGCTCGACGACGTGCATGCCTGCGCGGCGTTGATCGCCGCGTTCGCCCGGCGCCTGGAGGCCGACGCGTCGTTTCTGCGGTGAGCGCGGCGCCGCTGCCGCTGCTGCTGCTGTTCGACATCGACGGGACGCTGCTGATCGGGGGCGCCACCGGCCACGGGGCGGCGATGCACCTGGCGTTGGAGCGGGTGTTCGGCCTGTCCGACGCCCGGCGCCACGTCGTGGCCTACCCGGGCCGGACCGACCTGGAGATCGCCCGCGAGCTGCTGATGCTGTCCGGGGTGGAGGTTGGTCCCGAGCGGCTGGCCGAGCTCGAGCGGGCGTGGGTGACCGCCTACGAGGAGATCGTCGAGGACGACCTCTCGGATCGCGTGGCCCCGGGGATGGTGGCCCTGCTCGAGCGCCTGGCCGGGCGCGACGACGTGCGCCTGGCCCTGCTGACGGGGAATCTCGAGCCCATCGCCCGGCTCAAGCTGGCCCGGGCGGGGATCGGGCGCTTCTTCCTCGCCGGCCAGGGCGCGTTCGGATCAGACTCCGAGCGCCGGGCGCAGCTGCCCGCGGTGGCCCGACGGCGCGCGGGGGGCTCGCTCGGGGCGGGAGGTGGGCGCGGCGCGGGGGGGAGCGCGGAGCGCGGGCGCGGCGCTGGGGGCGGTCGCGGCGACCCCGCGGAGCGCGGGCGCGGGGGCGGGAGCGCTGGGGGCCGGCGCGGCGCTGGGGGCGGGAGCGCGGAGCACGGGCGCGCGGGAGGCGAGCGCGGCGCTGGGGCGCGGGCGGGCGAGGCGCGCGGGGGCACGGCCCCGTGGCCGCGGAACCGGACGCTGATCATCGGCGACACCCCGGAGCGCGGGCGCGGGGAGCCTTGGCCGCGTGCGCGGACGCTGGTGATCGGCGACACCCCGCTGGACGTGGCCTGCGCGCGGGCCGATGGCGTGCGCGTGCTGGGACTGGCCGGGGGTGCGTTCTCGATGGCCGAGCTGCACGAGGCCGATGCGGCGGCCGAAGACGCTGAGCAGCTTGAGGCGCTGATCGAGGGGGAGGTGGGACGGGTTGGGAGATAGGCAGCGCGCCGAGGCTGGCCTTTCCGGAACGCCAGCAGGTTGCCGAGGAGCCTTGCCTCCACGCGCTCCCGGCCGCGGTCGGCCTCCACTGCGCCGGCACCGGGCGCGCGGCCGCGGCCTCCGGCGCGGCGCGGCTTGCCCCCTGGCGAGTCCCAGGCGCCGGCGCGATTTGCAGCGTTGCGACCTGGACAAGTACACATTCCGTGCCGTCTCGGGCCGCGCGTGTGGAGAACCCATTGACTGTCAGTGGTTTCTCCACGCGCAAGGCGCCGGCAACGCGCG
>JAABUZ0100003165.1_pt1 | contig 25101 bp, 15 predicted proteins | sample 5562091 | NCBI WGS metagenome assembly JAABUZ01 (sample SAMN12813069, study PRJNA571459) | rock metagenome | isolation source: Antarctica rocks | place: Antarctica: Victoria Land, Linnaeus Terrace sud | collected 2015-12-21 | reverse complement strand
CTTGACGAGACATGATGGTCCTCCTGTGATGGTGGTTTCAGCACCTTCCATCATACAAAAGCTATCTGTCTCGTCTCCTCCTTCACTATGGCTTTGTGGCTAACCTACCCTCAAAAGGAGGGGGCGGGGGGGGCGAAGGAAGAGGCCCAGGCTCCCCCCGAGGGGGCGGGGGGGCGAGAGAGGATGCCATCATTGCACGCTCAACGTATAACTACTCGGAACCGTCGTCTGCGGGGCGGTCGGCGAGAGGACGGCCACGACGCGCCGCACCTCGCCGCCGAAACCGCTAATCGTCGCCTGACCGTCGACGACAGACGACAAGGGTACCTGCCGCACCTCGACGCCGTGCGTCGTGTAGAGGACGAGCTGGACGAGCCAGCCCGTCGGCAATACGTTGGCGATGCGCACCCAACCGTGGGATTGCCAACCGCTCGCCGTCGCCGGGCTATCGATGAAGCCGAGTTCGGGCACGCGCACGTTGTCGAGCGTGAGGCCGGACGCGTTGAACGCGTCGTCGGTGATGTGCTCGAAGCGGACCAGAACCTGGCGCCCGGCGTAGCGCGAGAGGTCGACGTTCTCGTGTAGCCAACCGTTGCGCGCGTCCTTCTGGGCGCTGCTGGCCCCCGTGTAGCCGTTGCCGTAATTGGCGTCGTTGGGGTTGGCGTTCGTCGTGTAGTGGCCCTGCAACGTGTGCCAGATCTTGCCGCCGTCGTCCGATACCTCCACGTAGCCGTAGTCGAAGTCCTTCTCCACGTCGTACCATACGTCGTACTGTAGCGTGGTCTTGCGCACGCGGCTCAGGTCGAAGGCGTGGGTGAGCGTGCTGTCCATCTCGTCGCCGCGGTTGCTCCACCACTCGCTGCCGCCCTGCACGGGCGTGTTGGGCACGACGCGCACCGTCGGATCGCCGCTGAAGCGTATATGCAGCGTCGAGGCGCCCGACGACGGCTTGAGTTCGACGTAGTCGGTGGAGAACTGGTTGAGTTGACCCTGGTGGGTGTACGGGTACTGGTTGGTCGAGAGCGTCACCGCGGAGTGGATGCAGCAGCCCTGGTAGACCGGCCGGTAGCCGTAGGCGCCGCCGCCCAGGCTTGGGTCGTCGACGAGGTTGGCGATGGTCCATTTGCGGAACATCTCGCGGGCGTTATCGTGCGAGCCGAGGCGGGCCAGCACGTCGTCGAAGAGGGCCATGCCGGAGAGACCCTTGTCGGCCAGGAGTGCGCGCATCGCCTTGTCGCCGCCATACTGCTGGTAAAAGTAGAACATCCACTGGAAGGCGGCGCCGTAGTAGGCGTACGCCTGGTTGTCGTTGCAGTCGGGCGCGCCGTAGCAAAAGAAATCGACCTGCGTGTGCGGCGCGGCGGCGAAGGCCTGGTCCTGACCGTCGGCGGTGTAGCCGTTGATGACCTGGGCCAACATGCTCGAACCTTCGTTGATCCAGGTGTCGTCGCGCTCGTGCTGGTACCAGTGGATCATGTGCTGGAACTCATGGGCGAGGGTCGCCGCGTAGTCGGATGTGCCCAGCTGGAACGAGGTGATGTTCACGTAGAGCATCTTGCGCTGGTTGCTGTAGGCGTTGACCGCGCGCGGGTAGAGGTCTTCGGCCGAGTAGTAGCCGCCGACGCCCGGCAGGTTGGCGTTGAGCACGGTGATGTGGGGGTCGCGGTCGATGCCGGGCGTCCACTCCTGGCCGAAGGCGCGGTGGTCCGTCGGGTATACATGCGTTTCGAAGTCGCGCGCCGAAGCTTCCAGGGCGGACATCAGCTTATCCTGTGGGATGCCCATGCCCTGCTGCACATACCAGTAGGCGTGCGGCGTCTTGAGCATCAGCTGCGCCTTCATGGGGAAGTAGCCGCTGGTGGCCTGCGCGACGTAGAAGGTGTCGACGCGCCCGACCGCGTAGTTCGGCGCCGTCGCGCGGATGTAAGGGCTGATGGGCGTGAGCGTGTGCAGCTTCAGCCGGCGCGTCATGTCATAGAGATCGCGCTCGCCGGGCCGCGCGAGGGCGAGGCTCTGCTGGTCGCGTTGCGCGAGGGCGAGCGTGGCGGCGCGGGCCGGGAGCGATCCCAACGCGACGGCCCGCGCCGGGGACGCATGCGCGGTCGTATAGGGCGCCGGATGCCAGGCGGTCGCCCACATCGCGGCAAGGGAAACAATTAGTAGAAGGAGCGCGCGCGCGCCACGCGGGGGTTTACTCATTAGCGCCTCGTGTCTTATGAGGGGCGAGCGCGTCGCGCCCGCGTATTGTATCGTTAGGCGTCGCATCGACGGACGCGTTATCAGTGTAGCAACGCCCTGGTATGAGGGCAACAAGGCTCCGCACGGGGGCACGCGGCAGGGGCTACCCCGTGCCCTCGCCGTCAGGCGCCGCCGACCTGGCTCTTGATGCTCGCGGCGAGCTTGGGGCCGATGCCGGCCACGGCGGCGATCTCCTCGACCGAGGAGCGGCGGATCTCGGCGACCGAGCCGAAGCGGCGCAACAGCGCTTTCTTGCGCGCGCCGCCGACGCCGCGGATCTCGTCCAGGCCGGAAACGAGCGCGCGTTTGCCGCGCACGTCGCGGTGGTAGGTGATGGCGAAGCGGTGCGCCTCGTCGCGCAGGCGCTGCACCAGGTAGAGCGCCTGCGACGCGCGCGGCAGGATCACGGGGTCGGGTCGATCGGGAAGGAACAACTCCTCGTTCTGCTTGGCGAGGCCGGCGACGGGCTGGTCGTCGATGTCCAACTCGCGCAGCACGTCGAGCGCCACGCCGAGTTGGCCCTTACCGCCGTCCACGATGATCAGGTCGGGCCGGCGGGTCCACTCGCCGCCAGCCTCCGCGCCGTCGGCCCGTGACGCTTCGCTCGTCTCAATGACGCCTGGGACGGACGAGACATCGGCGCTCCCAGGGACGGACGAGACGTCGGCGCCCCCAGCTGTTGCGTCGTCCTGAACAGCCGCGCTGTCATCGGTGTCGCTTTTGGCGCGGCCGGAGCGCCTGAGGCGGCGCGTGAGCACCTCGTGCATCGCGGCGAAGTCGTTGGGCTCTCCGAGGGGGCCGGCCGCCTTGATGCGGAAGCGGCGGTAGGCGTCGGTGCGCGGCTTGCCGTTCTCGAACACGACCATCGACGCCACCGTCGACGTGCCCTGGATGGTGGAGATGTCGAAGCACTCCAGCCGCACCGGCAGGGCGGGCAGGCCAAGCGCATCTTTGAGTTCGGTCAACGCGGCGGCCGTCTTTTGCGTGTCGGTCAGCCACTTGATCTGCTCCTGTTCCAGCGCGGCGCGCGCGTTGTCGGCGGCCAGTTCGAGCAGGCGTCGCTTGTCGCCGCGTTGTGGGACCTCCAGCTGCACGCGCTTGCCGCGTTGCGCGGAGAGCCAATCCTCCAGCACATCGTGCTCAGGGACCTCTCGTGGGATGATGATCTCGGGCGGTACGATGGCGGCGGCGTCATAATACTGCTGTAGGAAAGCCGCCAGCACGCCCGTTTCGTCCTCGTCGGCGACGTTCTCCATCGTATAGGTGTCGCGGCCGGTCAGCCGTCCGCTACGGATGGCCAAGAGTTGCACCAGCGTGCTGCTGTCGGCGCGCGCCAACCCGATCACATCCTGGTCGCCGCCCCCCGGCGCCTCGACGCGCTGCTTGGAGGCCACGCGCTGCACCGCGCGCATCTGGTCGCGCAGGCGCGCGGCGCGCTCGAAGTTGAGCCCCTCGGCCGCCTCCGTCATCTGCCGCTCCAGTTCCTCCAGCACGAGGTCGTGCTTGCCTTCGAGGAAGTTGACGACCTGCCCGATCACCGTGGCGTAGTCCTCTTGCGAGGCGGCGCCGATGCAGGGGCCGACGCAGCGGTGGATATAGTACTCCAGGCAGGCGCGGTCGTTGGCGCTGGGGTGCGTCTCGGCGCGCTGGCCGTCGACCTCGGGCGGGGCCAGGTAGTGGTTGGCGGGCGACGGCGCGGGGAGCGCCGTGCTCTTCGTAGCGGACGGCGACTCGCGCCGGCCGCGCGGTAGGTTGTCGGGCACGATGTTGAGCGCGCAGGAGCGATAGGGGAACAGCTTCTTGATCAGCTTGAGCGTTTCGGCCAGCGCGCCGGGGTTGGCGTAGGGGCCGAAGTAGCGTCCGTGGCCCTTCTCGACGCGGCGCGTGCGCAGCACGCGTGGGAAGGGCTCGTCGGTGATGACGATGTAGGGGAAGGTCTTGTCGTCCTTGAGCAGCGTGTTGTACTTGGGTTTGTAGGTCTTGATGAGGCTGTTTTCGGCGATGAGCGCCTCGATCTCGCTGCCGACGGTGACGTACTCGAAGTCGTCGACGTGCGAGACCATCGCGCGGATCTTGGGCGAGAGCTCGGCCGGCGAGCGAAAGTAGTTGGGCACGCGGCTGCGCAGCGAGGCCGCCTTGCCCACGTAGAGGACGTTGCCGTCCGCGTCCTTCATGATGTAGCAGCCCGGCTTGCCCGGCAGCCGCCGCAGCCGCTCCTCGATGCGCTCACTCGCCACGAAAACACCCACCTCCTATCTACTATGTAGTATATCCAGCGAGAGAGCCGGTTTAGCGGCGCGGTATACTGGGGGAAAAAGGAGCGATGCCATGACCGTAGAATCGCCGCTGACATCATTGTTGTTGCAAGAAGACCGCGAACACCTGGTCCATCCCATGCACTACGCCGCCGATCACCAGCAACCTATCGTATTCGTGCGCGGGCAGGGGGCCATCCTCACCGACACCGACGGCGTCGAGTATATCGACGGGCTGTCCTGTCTCTGGAACGTCAACGTGGGGCACGGGCGGCGCGAGCTGGCCGAGGTGGCCGCGGCGCAGATGGAGCAACTGGCCTTCGTGACCAACTACGCCGGCGCGACGAGCGAGCCCGCGATCCGGCTTGCCGCGCGCCTGATTGACCTGGCCTACTCCAACATGCGCGCGGTGTATTTCACGACGGGCGGCGCGGAGTCCAACGAGTCGGCGTTCAAGACGGCGCGCTTCTATTGGAAGGTGCACGGCCGGCCCGACAAAGTGAAGTTCATCTCGCGCGTGCACGGCTACCACGGCGTCACCATGGCGGCGGCGAGCGCCACCGGCATGGCCGCGTACCACAAGATGTTCGCCCCGCTGGTGCCCAACTTCATCCAGGTCCCGCCGCCCTATCCCTACCGTTGGGCCGACTACAGCGGCGGCGCGGCGGACGGTGACGTCGGGCTGGAGGCGGCCGGCGCGGTGGAGCAGGCTATCCTGCGCGAGGGGCCGGAGACAGTCGCCGCCGTCATCGCCGAGCCGGTGATGGGCGCGGGCGGCGTGATCGTGCCGCCGGCGACGTACTTCCCCCGGCTGCGCGCGATCTGCGACCGCCACGACGTCCTGCTCATCGCCGACGAGGTGATCACCGGCTTCTGCCGCACCGGCGCGTGGTTCGCGTTGGATCGCTGGGGCGTGCAGCCCGACATCATGTCGTTCGCCAAGGGCGTGACCAGCGCGTACCTGCCGCTCGGCGGCATCATGCTCTCCGACCGCGTGCACGCCGCCATCCTCGACGCGCCGGCCGACCTGAAGTTCACGCACGCGGCCACCTACTCGGGTCACCCGACCTGCTGCGCGGTGGCCCTGCGCAACATCGACATCCTGGAGCGCGAGGGGCTGGCCGACCGCGCCGCGGTCATGGGGCGGCGTCTGCTCGACGGCCTGGAGACGTTGCGCGAGCACCAGGTGGTGGGCGACGTGCGCGGGCTGGGCATGATGTGCGGGGTCGAGCTCGTCGAGGACCGCGCGACGCGGGCACCCGCGATCGGGCTGGGCGGTAAGGTCGCGGCCGAGGCGCGCCGGCGCGGGCTCTTTATCCGCAACCGGGGCGGCGTCGGCGGGGCCTATCCCATCGGCGATACCCTGTGCGTCGCGCCGCCGCTGATCACGAGCGAGGAGCAGATCGACCGCCTCGTCGCCATCATGCACGACGCCATCCGCGCCGCGACGAGTTGAAGGGATGGTCAATAACGCAGCCATACTTCTGGAATCGTTGGTTAGAGATAGAGATCAACGCCAGTGCCTCTTGGCTCTGATGGCAACCAACCCCTACAATCCGTATCCTAATGCGACGCCCCTGCTCCTACGCTTTCTAAAGCGAATTCACGACCCAACGGAGCTTGAACGCTTGATCAATGAGGCAGGACTCCAAGTGCCGCCAGACCCTGACGCATACCGTCTAGCTCGTGTCCTTGAGCGCCTTGGCACTGGGCGGAAGGTTATTGCCGATGTGGAGGGGGCGATTCAAAAGCAAAAGGATTTTGACAACAAAATTCTTTATGGTAGACGGGCTGATCCTGGTAGTGATAGAATTATTGGCGCTCACTCGCCGAGGATAGTGAAAAACCCCGACTACCAAATCCTATCGCTAAAACACAACGTGGACGGGACTATTAAGGTGCAGCTAAAGAAGCTGCTATCGTCAGGTCCGCCGCCCGTATGGTCGAGGCCCAAGAATAGCACCTTGGCCCCATCCGGGTGGTCAGATAACCAGATTTTCTGGGCTGGTGAGATGGTTGCGAAGACGCCGCCAGTCTTCGTCAGCACCGCGAATGGGATCGCGTACCATCGTGACACTATCGATGGTGTTAGTGGGAGGTCGTCATACAAGGCGGTAGGATGACTAGCTCTTATCCGACGGGGGGCATCCCGTCACAATTTAGATAAAGGTGGTTTTACTCATGTTCAATAAACTAGATCAATGCCTCGCGGGTGGGTACAACGACGATCTGTGGTCCGACGAGATAGTGCTCCGTGCGGCTGATCTCGCCGATGACCTTGACGACGCCGACTGGGCTCACCTACGAAGCGCGTGGAAAGACAAGCCTGAAACGTGGCAGGTCAGGCTTGCGGACGCGGTGTTCGAATCCAAGAAGCCGCGTGTCGTTGCACTATTATGCGATATGCTCAGATCCCCCAATGATCAAGTCGCGCTTGCCGCTGCACAGAGTTTGGAGACAAGAGAGGAAGTATGTCCGTTCGATGTCTCGGCGCGGCAGGCTTTAGAAGGACTTCTAAGCCGCGTAGACGATGGGAATCGTGGCTCCGTAGAAACGGTACTTGCGCGCGCCCTAGCATATGTGTCCTAACAAAAGTTGCGGACAAGACGAGACATGGAGATAGGACAGGACATGGTCGAGAGCTTGGGAGGGCGCATAGGGCTGGACCTGTTTCGCCTGGATGGACGCGTCGCCCTGATCACCGGCGGCAGCAAAGGGCTTGGTGAGGCCATGGGCGCGGCGCTAGCTAACGCGGGGGCCGGCGTAATGCTCGTCAGCCGCCATGCCGATGAGGCGCAAGCCGCCGCGTCGGCGCTGGCCGAGGGGTCGGGGCGGCGCGTCGAAGGGCTGGCCGCCGACGTGACGGACAGCGCCCAGGTCGGCCGCATGGTCGCGCGAACGTTGGATCTCTTCGGGCGTATCGACATCCTGATCAATAACGCGGGGATCAATAGACGCAAGCCGGCGTTAGAGATGAGCGAGGACGAGTGGGGGCAGGTCCTGGACGTGAACCTGACCGCGCCGTTCCTGTGCAGCAAGGCCGTGGCGCCGCACATGATCGAGCGGGGTTCGGGCCGCATCATCAACGTCAGCTCGATGCTCGGGACGGTCGGGCTGGCCGGACGCGCGCCCTACACCTCCAGCAAGGGCGGCCTAATTCTGCTGACCAAGACGCTGGCCCTGGAGTGGGCGCCGCATGGCGTCACGGTCAACGCTATCTGTCCCGGACCCTTCCACACGCCGCTCAACGAGCCGTTGACCGCCGACCCCGCGGCCTACGCGGCGTTTATCTCCAACATTCCCCTGGGCCGCTGGGGCGAGCCGCACGAGATCGGCGGCATCGTGCTCTTGCTCAGCTCGGACGCGGGGTCGTTCATCACGGGCAGCGCATTGACCATCGACGGCGGCTGGACGGCGCGTTAGGTGTACGCGCCGCGTGGGCTCCCGCCGCCCCCGCGGCTGCGTCGCCGCGTGCGGTCAACGTGGCGGGCATGCCCTCGCGATAGGCGCTACTGCCGCGTTACGCGTCGTGCCCGTCGGCGGCGCAGGACGAGCGCGAGGCCGACGGGAAGTAGGCCGGTGGCAAGGAGTTCGCCCGATCCGAGCTCGGGGGGTAGACCCGCCAGGGCTGATGATGGGAGGTCCCGAACTGACCAGCGTGAACTGCCCCCGAATCTCACCGCCTGGGAAATTCGTGCTATGGACGTTACCGTAGAAGCCGGATGGCTTGGCGCACAGTTGCGTGAGGTCGAATGTCGCGCTCGATGGCGTGCCGGTTCCGCTGGTCGTAAAGCTCGTTTACCCGGCGCCCCCACTGAGTGGGACGGGCACGACAATGGGACCGGCAACGCCGACCGGAGATTGATGGATGTGCCCCGCGACGGCGCCGGACGACAGGTTGCTCACGGTGAGGGTGAACGTGACGTGACCGGCACCCAGGTCGACGGTCACTGCGACGGCGCCGTGGCGGCGCTGGCATTGGGGGGTGTTTCATTCGCCCCTGACAACGTGGTCGTGAGTTGGCAGCCTCCGGGAGGTAGACTGGCTAGGCGGAGGTCGAGCCGAGTGGACCCAGGAGCGGCACGGCGGCCATAAGCGCACCGGCGAGCACGGCCCGCCGCGCAAAAGCGCGATGCGGACGCCTCGATCCAGCGGACGCGTCCTGGGTTGTGGTGGGATGAACGGAGGATGCTGTCGCCTGAGTGATCATCTGTCGGCTCCCTTTCAACTGCTTCACCTGCACGCGGCACGCACAGGGGTAGCGGATTGTGCGGTTCATGCTGCCGCTATAATAGCACAACGGATGTTAAGACTGCAGGCGCTATCGGGCTTCGTGTGCATAATTCTGTCCTCCGGCAAGGCTCCTGTGCCGTACGGGCGCGTATCTATTAGTAGTGCTGCTTTAAAGAGGTCCGGCGGTTAGTTGGTAGCGGCGTACCCCCTGGGACCGCCGGCCCACGGTTGCCCGTGCGATGTCCGCCCTCGGCGACGCGCTCGTCCACCTGGAGGCCAAGCTGCGCGCGCTCGAAGGAGTGCAGCGTGCGATGTCCGCCCTCGGCGACGCGCTCGTCCACGATGGCTGCCGGCGGGCAGCGTAGCGAGCGCCTGAGGTCTCAGGGGATACGCTCCCACGACTACAAGCAAACCCCTTAATCCTGCGATAGGCCCGCGATAGCCTGCTCCACCCGTGCGGCGTCCTTGCGCGCGCCCAGCCGGTCGAAGATCGCCAGCGCCGCATCCAACCATGTGCGCGCCATCTCCGTATCTCCTTGCGCCAAGCGCATCGTGCCGTACGTTTCGAGGGTACGCGCCTCGGCGTAGGGGTAGGGCATTGCACGCGCCACGGCCAGCCCCTCTTCAAAAGACTGTGCGGCCTCGTCCCACCGTTCCTGCCGCGCCGCGACCATGCCCCGCGCCCACAGCGCGCCGGCCAGCGCGATGCGGTGGCCCTGCGTCCGCGCCCGCTTGACGCTCTCCTCCGCCGTCTTGTCCGCCTGGTCCACATCGCCGAGCCCCAACTGAGTCCGGGCTAGCTGGGGCAACAGGGCCGTGACGTCCAGCTCCTGTAGGCCCTCGCGGTCGAGCAGCGGAGTGAGCCGGTCGTGCGCTGCTTCAGGGCGGTTCTCGCGCAGATCGCGCTCGGCCAGCCAGGTCTGTGCCCGACGCGACGCCTCGATGTCCCCGAGCGGCGCCGCCACCGCGCTGCCCCGCTCCAGGTACCGCTCCGCTCGCTCCCAATCCCCTTCGATGGCGCACGCGACGCCTAGCGCGATGACGGGGTAGGCGAAGACCCACGCGCCCCCGATGCGCTCGTCCAGGGGGGCGACCCAGTCAAGGTCCGCGTGCGCCTGCGCCAGGTCGCCGGCGTAGAGGGCTAGGGTGGCGCGCCGGAACTTCGCGACCATGATCAGCACGGCGTTGCCCAGCCGCTCCGCCGTCGCGATGGCCCGCTCGACATAGCGCCGGCTTTGCGCGAACTCGCCGCGCCATCTGTGCACGGCGGAGAGATTGCCGTAGGTAGCGGTGAGGCTGTCGAGGTCGCCCACCGCCTCGACCAATGGGACCGCCGCTGCCAGGACCGCGCGCGCCTCGTCCAGATGTCCGAGCAGGAGCAGCGCATGGCCGCGCGCCGCCTCAGCCTTGGCGACGATGCCCGCGTCCCCGGCCTTGTGGGCCAGTTCTATGGCGCGCTCGGCGGCGCACAGCTGCTCCTGGTAGCGGCCGCTGGCAACAAAGAAGATCGCCAGCGTCATATGGAGCGCGGCCAGGCCCTGCCACGCCTCGTTGTCTTCCAGATAGGCAAGCATATCCAGGACGCGTGCCATCGCCCTATCCGGCGTCCCCCGATCGATGTGGACATGGCCGATCTGGGCCGTGACGCGCCCCAGGCCCAGCTGATCCCCCGCGGCGTGATACATCTCCAGGGCCGCGTCGAGCACCGTCAGCGCGTCGTCGAACCTATTCACCGTGCGCAGGACCTCGCCCAGCTTCTCGCGGGCGCGCGCGGCGTCGCGCGGCCGCTCCATCCACTCCAGGCGCTGCGCCGTTTCGCGGTAGTAGGCCTCCGCCGCCTCGGTCGCATAGCGCGCCAGCGCGCGGTCGCCGGCCAACTCCAGGTACGCCACGGCCTTCTCCGGCGCATCGCCCCGCCCGTAGTGGTAGGCCAGCGCCTCGGCCGGCCGCTCGCCCCGCGCGCGTTCCAGCGCTTCGGCCACGCGGCGGTGCAGCACCGTGCGCCGTCCCGCGCCCAAGCCGGACTCGACCACCTCGCGGATCACATCGTGCGCGAACTGGTAGGTATCGGGTCCCGCCTCGACCAGCAGGCGCGCCCGCGCGGCGTCCTCCAGCGCGACCAGCACCTCATCCTCCGGCCGCGCCAGCACGGCGACCAGCAACGCGCGGGACACCCGGCGGCCCGCCACCGCCGCCGCGCCGAGCATTGTTTGAGCTGGCCCCGGCAACGCGGCGACGCGCTGCCGCAGGCTCTGCCGCACGTCCCACGGGACGGCGCCCGCGCTATCTTCAGCACGGGTATCCGCGCGGAGCGCCTGCGCGTAACTCACCACGAAGAAAGGCACGCCGCCCGTCCGCCGCGCCACACGCTCCCGTGTCGCGGCGTCTACCGCCTCTCCCCGCGCGTCCGTGAGCAAGCCATCGAGGAGTTGTGCGGCCTCCGGCGCGGTCAGCGGTGTGAGGGTGTGGTGCGCGACGAGCCGCTGCTGCGCCAGGTCGGCCAGGGCCTCCGCGAGTGGGTCGCCCGGCCGCGCCTCGGTATCGCGATACGCCCCCACCACATATAAAGGAACGCTCGTCGCGCGCGCCGGCCGGACCAGCTGGGCGAGCAGGGCGAGGGCGTCGGCGCCCGCCCACTGTAGGTCGTCGAGCACGAGCAGCGTCCCGGCCGGACCCGCCACGTTGCCCAGGAAACGCGCCAGCGCCTCGGACATCAAGCGGCGCTCCTCACCCGGCGGGAGCGGCCATGTGGAGGGTGGCTCGGGCAGGGCGTCCGCGCGCTCGGGCAACAGGCGCGCCAGCCAGGCGCAGCCCCGCAGGTCCGCGCGCCGGCGCGCCGGCGACAAGCTGTTGATGTAGCGCGTGAGCGCGTCGGGCAACGGCGCATAGGGGGCCTCGGCGTCGCGGCGTTGACAGCCATGCAGCACGCGCAGCCCGCACCCTGGGGCGCGCGCCACCGCCTCGTCGAGCAGGCGTGACTTGCCGATGCCCGGCTCACCGGCAAATATAAGGACCGGCGGCCCCGCGCCCGTGAGGTGGCGATCAAGCAGGTCCAGTTCGCGCACACGGCCAGTAAGTGGAAGGGCGGGCGATTCCGTGCCGGGCTGCGCGTCTTGCGCCTCGGCGCGGCGACGCCGCGCCGCCTCTAGGCGGGCGCGGTCGTCCAGCGGCGCCTCCAGGGCATCGCTCAAGAGCGCGAGGGTCGTCTTGCGCGGGACGCGCCGCGCGTCGCACTCGTAGTCGCTGAGGGCGCGCACGCTGATCCCGGCACGCTCGGCCACCGTCCCCTGCGTCAACTCCGCGGCACGCCGGTAGTACCGCAACAACTGCCCCAGGGACATCATCTCCATCGCCGCCATCTCGCGCCCTCCACGCCCCACCCATGCGTCGCGCCACGGCCACGCTCCGCGCCATCATAACACGAGGGACGGCGGCCGTTCAAGCCCATGGGTCCATCGACCGCGACAAAAACGCAGCCCTGGGCCTGAGAGGAGGTGATACACTCCGTATAGTGACGTTGGATGGCCTTGTTAAAGGAGATCGAACATGGCAAAGGGGATAGTCATCGACATGGGCCGCTTAGCGGAGTTGGCCGACGAGGTGAGCAAAACCAAACGTCCCCGCGCCATCAGAATCAACCGGGACGTGGTTGCCGTGCTGAGGCCGGCGGCCCGCCGATCCGTCCGTCGGGCCAAGCGGGAACCGACGGTGGAGGACATCGCCGCGTTCGAGGCGGCGGCCGGCGGCTGGGAGGATGTGGATACCGACCAATTCCTCCAGGACAGCTACGAGAACCGCCGCATCTCCACCCATCCCACCTCTTGATCGGGACAGCCGCCCTCCATCATAACCTGATCGTCGTGACACGAAACGCGAAACACTACAATCGTATCCCTGGGCTCCTGCTCTACTCCAACCCCACGCCCTGACTACGTCCTTATCTTCACCGCCGCCATACCGCGCCCTCCACGCCACGGACACGCGACGCGCCCTCATAACACAAGGGGAGCGCGCCACTTTGCGCGTTTAGTCGGTCAGGCACGCGTCGTAGCTACTGGGAGCGTCGGCATCTTGCCGGCTTACGGTCACCGCCACGGCGGTTGGCGGCGCCTACACGCCCGCCCGCGACGGCATGCCGGCTGGCAGCGCGGCGAGGGACAGCGCTCCCAGTGAATACGCGACGTCAGCGCGAAAAACTGGCGCATCCGCTAGAGTGTCGTGCGGGACGCGGCCTGGCTCTGAAGGGCAAGAGCAGTGACCGATCGCAGGCAAATGCGCGATTGTGCCGGTTGTGCCTGGACAAACCACCCCCTGTTCCATCCATAATTGGGCACGAACCGGCGCTCCTCGAAGCAACGGCATGTGGATCTTAACCAACCTTAACCGCATGTGGCTCAACACTTAACCGGATCTTAACCTGCCACATGTTATGATAGCGCACAAGCAATAGGTCAGGCTGACGGCTAAGACAGTAAATAGTAGACATTGCAAGAACTGCCGATAGCGACGGATGGTCGATGAGCCATTCTATTGGCATGAGCAGCGCGATAAGCAGGAGGACAAACAATGCACAAGCACAAGACACTCTACGCCACCCTCACCCTCGCGCTGCTACTCTCCTTCATGTCCCCAAACAACGACCGGCACGCCCACGCGGTTGGAGGCGCCGTTGCGCGCGCGTCGTATCCCGCGCAAACGCGTTCACTCATCGCGTTAAGTAGGCAAGCGTCCGCGCATCAAGCCAGAGGGAACGTAGCGCTACTGTCCGCTAAGGTAGGGGCCTTACACACCACGATCCAAGCCCAGCGCCACGCCTCCGATGTCGGGCCTGGGCGTCACGAACGGCGCGCCGCTGCGATCACTCCCCGCGATGCGGCAAACTGCAACGGGCAGCCTTATCTCAATCAGAACGGCACGCAGTACACCATCGGCAACGACTACGTCTACTGGACGTTTGACTTCGATCCCTCGTTGTCCAGTAGGTCTAGCCTGGGGTTTCCCGGCGACCTCTACTATGACGCCTACGGCGGGTGCTCCTACTCGTACACCAACATCGAAGGCAGCATCGCCCTCAGCTTCGTCGAGAATGGCGTCCGGCATGTCTATGGCACCCCCAACGGCGAGTACGGCTCCTGGTGGTCAAGCAACGCTGCCAACATCCCGACGGGTACGATCGCCGATTCGATGGTCCCCGTCAAGGTCACGCAAGACTCCACCCCCGGTCAGGACCCGTTGGTCGTGACGTTCGAGTTCCTCGCCGGCGACGCGCGGGTCGATTGGACTTTGAGCATCGGCGGCGCGGACAAGAACGTGTCATACTCCGTCAAGGTCACCGCGCCCGGCGACGCCTCCATCTCCAACGTGTCGCTCTACCACATGTACGATCTGGACGACCTCAACGGCGGTGATAGCAGTCCCGGCGCGGACGGCCAGTACCTGGACGGCCTGCTCGGCTCGGTTTATTCATTGCAACAGGGCATTGGCATTGGTGGATATAACGCGCAGTGGGATCTCTCGACCGAAGACGGGAGCCAGCAGAGCGTGGACGACACCTTCCAAAAAGTGGTCGAGGGGACGTCCTTCAACAACTATCCCGAGAGCCAACAATATCCTACCGGTAGCAACGGCGCGGACGGCGGCCTGCAATTCTCGCTCGGCACGCTCGCCGCCGGGACGTCCGTCATCGTCGGTGGTACAGGCGGTGGAACGCGCAACTATATCACCCCGCCACCCCCAGGGGTGACGGCCGATGACGAGGACTGGGTCGCCGCGAACTCCGCCAGTACCCTCCCCGCATCCTCGGCGTCTGTCACGGTCGATATCAAGCGATTCTATGGGGCGCTCCAGCAGGACCAGCCAATCACCGCCGACGTCAACCAGGGGTCGCCGGAATACGGGCAGTTGGCGAGGCCGCAGTTTGTCGAGGATGCAAGCGGAGCAACCAATTCAGCTACTCTCCAACTCGAAGCGTACGGTGTCCGGGGGCAGGATGGCATGGTCACGATTGAGTGCCAGCCGTCGGCGCCATCGCAATGCCAGCCGTACACCGTTCAGGGGACATGGGGGCCAGAGGACTCCCACGCGTCCGGATGGAGGATTTTCACGAGCGTGCCCGCTAATCCGGTGCCGGTTAGCGTGCTCAATTTCCCCAACCTGAACCTGAGCGACCACACGTATATCCAGTCGCCATATCCTGCTCCCAACACCATCACCGTGAACGGCACTGGCGGCGGGACTGCTATCGCGTGGGCGCGCATCACGGTGAAAGGCGTGCGGCCCGTGGTGCTGGTGCATGGTATCGCGCCGGCTGAGGCGCCGGTGGTCCCAAGCAGCAGCCCGCTCAATTTGGGTGGGTGGAATACGTGGAAGGACTGGGTGCGGAAGGACGGCTATCTCACTAACATCGGCGTGCCCAACATCCGTCCGAACGAAGAAATAACGGACACGGCGAACCAGACCCAGCAATCATCGGATCCCACAAGCCCAAACCACTACGTGTCCGATGTACGCGTCTGGGTGTCGGCGTTTGGCTCATACGAAGACAACGCCCAACAGGTCAATGACCACATCAACATGGTGCTCAAGCGCTACGGCGTTAACAAAGTCAACGTCGTCACCCATAGCATGGGCGGCCTTGATGCGACGTATGCCGCTCTGGGTGATAACGCGAAGGTCGCAAACGTTATCATGCTGGAAGTCCCCTACGACGGGACACCGCTGGCCGATGCCCTTGTCGATGGCCCTTGCGCTGCCACAGTCAAATCCATTGCTACCGGCGATGTTGGCAGGGTCATCGTTGGCGGCGCTCTCTGCTTATATATCTCTGCCGTATTCTCGCCAGGGGCACCAGAGCTGACACGCGCATACTGGCAGCAGTATCAGTCGACCCACCACGGCGATTTGCTCCTCGCCAACCCTCAGACCCATTACTACACGATCGCTGGGACGGATAGCTCGGCATTCTTTGGCCTGCCTGGTACATTCATTCAAAGGAATTCTTCTGGGAGCGATAACGACTCGATTGTGCCTGCATCCAGCGTTATGGCTGCTTCGGACAAGACGAAGGCCGCCGGTGCGACGTTTTTGGGGGGCGTTCCATACACCCACTTCAATATCACGACGCAGCACGATATCTACTGCCAGATTGCGCCCTATATCGCATTGACGCAAGCTTCGGCCCCAACGTGCGAGGTGAACCCCTTCCTGCCGGCCGTTAGCACTGCAGATGGCCATTATGACCAGAGTGGACCGCGTATCGTCACTCCGTCGACATCCGTGGCAGACGATGCGACCAGTATATCCTCGGACATACCACCGCAGTTTGGGCCACCTATCACCGCGACGATCATGCCGGGTAGCGTCGTCACCGAGACTTTCCCCGTCGCCAGTAGCAGCCATCTGAACGTCTTTCTGTCGTCCGACCAGACAAGCGTCCAGATGACCCTGCGTGATCCTGCAGGAACCGCCATTACACCACTCGACGCGAGCGCACAGTACACCGAAACCGCGATCACTGGGGACGGGAGTGTAGCGAGCTATTCGCCGGTGAACCCTCTCTCCGGCACATGGACTGCGATCATCACGCAGACAGATCCCTCAGGGACACCCGCGCATGTGTTGCTCGGCACATCCTTTATGTCCACCCTCACGATAACGCCGTCAGCGGCTGCACTCTATCAACCGGGTGCGACGACGCCATTTAGTGTCATGCTCGCCGACGCTGGCGTTCCCGTCGACAGCGCCACGATCACCGCCACGACCTCGCTCAGTAGTACCACTCCGGTAACTATCACCCTTACTAACACTGGTCAGGGTGTGTATAGCGGCGACTTCGGCGCGCTGGCAACGCCGGGCGAGTACACCGTCAACTTAGTGGCGACGGGGACGGATAAGGGCGCGCCGTTCGCGCTCACCGGGCTGGCTTTCTTCACCGTTGCCACCGGCAACGCCTCCTTCGCGGGGGCATATGCCGAGGGCGCCACACCGGGCGACTTTGGGCTGTATTCGTCCCTGGTTATCACGCCAACCATACAGGTCAACGCGCCCGGCGCCTACAGCTTGCAAGGTGCGCTGACTGATGCGGCTGGTAATGTGGTAGGTACAGCAGGAGCTAGCGCCCATCTTGACCCTGGCGCGTCACAGGCGCTGGGGTTGAGCTTTGATGGCAAGACGATCGGCGCGACCGGCAAAGATGGCCCCTACCAACTGCGCGATCTGACGCTGACGGATGATTCCTCCGGCTCGGTGTTGACCGATGACGAGGTTCCCCTAGCCTACACCACGGCGCCGTATGTGGCGGCCCAGTTCGCGCGGCCCCTCATCCAGATTCTGCCTGGGACGCAGGACATGGGAACCAATCCCAATGCCAAGGGCCAATTCCAGAACCTTACCGTTTCCTTCACAGCCACGGGGGCGCTGAACGATTCGTACCAGGTGGCCGCCACCCTGGCTTCGGCGCAGGGCCAGTACATCACGGCGGTCACGCAGTCCGTCCGGCTGTCGTCCGCGCCGACGCAGGTCGCGCTGCAGTTTTCCGGCGCCGACATCGCCGCGCTTGGCATCGACGGCCCCTACTACGTGACCGGCGTCACCATCGTCCCCGACTCCAGCCCTACGACCTATGTGAGCTATCCGTCCTTCTGGACCACGCAAGCCTACAGCGCGGCTTCGTTTGCTCCACCGAGCATGACGCCAACTGGTACGCCGGTCCCGCCAACCGCGACGCCTGCCAACACGTTCGCCCCACCGGCGGCAACCCCAACTAACACCACAGTCCCGCCTGTCGCAACCGCACCCAACACGCCGGTCCCACCAGCGGCGCCGACCAGCATGCCTAACCCGCCGGTGGTAGCTCCGACCAATACGTCTGTCCCGCCGAGTGTGCCCCCAACCACGGCGCCCGCATCGGGAGTGACGACCCGCACGCCGGCGCCGGCCAGCACGGTAGCACATAATGCGACGATCATCCAGCCCACCGCCACGAGGACGCCAATCTCGCGTGTGGCGGGGGTAATGCGGACGCAGCTTACGTGCGCCAGGCCCACGGTGACGCGTATCCTGGTCAATGGCAAGGCCCTTACAAAGGGGACGCAGCTGCTCAGTGGCCAGATGGTCGCGGTCAGGGTCCATGCGGCGCCTCGCATGAGCGTGCAGACGCTCATCGACCTGACGCATATGGTGACGACGACGACGGGCACGGGGCGCCATCACAAGACGGTTAAGCGGACCGTGGTGGTGGGCCATGTCGCCGCCACGGCCACGACGAACAGGACGGGGGACGCCACGGGCTACGCGCGCATCGCGTATGTGCCGGCAACGACGGCGACGGTCGCGCTGAAAGTCGGCGTCCACGCGGCCTGCGGCGGTAGCGCGACGATGGTGTCGCCCGCGACGAGGCTCAAGCCCGCCTATGTCACACCCATGGTGAGCGTGAGCTTGCCCAACGGCAAAGCAGTGTCGGGCGCGACGATCAAGACCAATAGCGTGATCGTGGTACGCGTGGACGCGGCGGAGAACACGCCCATCAAGATCGCGGTAACACTGCGCATCCAGGGCAGTAAGGAGAGCGTGACGTACACGGCGCCGTCGAATGCGCGACAAGCGGAGCCGCGCACGGGGAAATTGGATGGCTACCTGATGGAGCAGGTGCGCATCCCCTACGAGCCGCGCCACTATAAGGTCGGGGCCACGCTGGCCGTCACCGTGAGCGCGCGGAGTACGGTGGGCAAGAAACCACGCACACTGACGGCCACGACGGGGGCGCTGCATGTGACCCTACAGAGCGAGCGGCCGCCTCAACGAGTGCGGCATCGCTAGCCGCCAGGGTCTGTGCATTGTTGGCTATGGCCGCAGCGTTTACCCCCACGCGCCGTGGTTGGCGGGGGTCTGGGGGGAGCCATCTCCCCAGGTTCCCCCTTGGGGGCGGAGGGGGGAAAGAGAGAAGGCAACTTTTCACAGACGTGAGGTAGGCGTCCGCCACATGGCGCTCCCACGACCGACACGGACGATGGATAGGAGGAGGGGTTAGATGGGTATTCTTGGCGCGCTGTTCGATTTCTCGTTCACCGAGTTCCTGACCGCCCAGTTGGTGAAGTTCCTGTACGGCCTCACCGTCATCGGCGTGGGGTTGGCGTACATCGTGGTCGTTCTCGGCAGCTTCGGCCAGGGCGCGGGTCAGGGTCTCCTGGCGCTTGTCGGAGGCGGCATCGTGGCGCTCCTGGCGCTCGCCTACGTGCGCGTCGTGCTTGAGTTCGTCATGGTCCTGTTCCAGATCTACGAAAACACGCGCATCATCGCGGAGCAGGGAACCGTCAAACCGGCGCAAGCATCACCCTTACCCGCGTCCGCGCCCTCGACCGTGAGCAGGCCGCGCGCCAGTGTGCCCTATGGCCCGCTGATGAAGCCGTTGTCCGATGCAGACGAGCGGCGGCCGTTCCCGACATAGGCGCGTAGTTGTGCCAATCTCGCCTTGGCAACCTGTTTGGGCGTAGGGGCGCATCGCCATACAGCCCTGTCCGATTACCTGTGGCAGACCCGTTGTAGTGTAGGGGCGTATCGCTATACGCCCGACGTTCGCGACAACGATGTCGACTGGACGGCGAACGCCAACGACCGCCAGGCCACCCGACCGCGATCACCGGGCGTATAGCGATACGCCCCTACACCCCGATCCACGCGCCATATGTTAATCGGACAGGGCTGTATAGAGATACCGCCCCTACACGCCAAAACGACATCTCACAACGGAGGAGTTAACCTATGAAGCGGCTTGCAGCAATTATCGTCGCGTGCCTTATCGCCATACCCAGCGTCACCTTCGGGCCAAGCAGCCGCGTCGCTCGGGCGGATGCGCCGCGCTATACGTCCGTGCCCCTGGATTCGTTACCCCTTGAGGATTCCGATAGTAGCGGTGCTAGAATCATTACTGGCCAGAATCCTGACCAATATCGAGACACGACGTTGAATAGCGGCGTGCAATTGCCAGCCGACTGCCAAACGGGAACCGCAACATTTCGCCTCCACGGTAAGTACGACGAGCTGTCAGGCGTCATCTACGATACCTACAACGACAGCACAGACGCGGGCCTATCGTTCGTGATCTACGACAGCAGTGATCCCGCCAATAAGCGGGTGCTCTACAGTACGACTGTCCACGGGCTGGATCAAACGCATTTCAGCGTGCGGGTGCGCGGCGTGGATTATCTGTCGCTTTTCTCGAACTATAGCGGCGGTTGCGGCAGTTGGCCGCTCGACATCGTTGCCACGCTCTCCATCGGCACCCTCCCGCCGACGGCGGTTGTGTCGCGCTACCCCGCCGCCAACGCGGGCGTGCCCGCCAACAGCAAGGTGCTCGTCGGCTGGCAGCCGTTCCTCGGCGCGACGAACTATCTCTTCCACGTCTGGGTCGTCAACACGGACGCGTCCGCGACCATCACGGCCAAGACGCCGCTCGCCTTCTCGGCCACGGCCTACCACAGTACCAAGTACACCTGGGACGATACAGGCTTCCCCACCGGCGCGTACCAATACGCCCTGCTGCCGCTCGACGCCAAGGGCAAGGCGCTCGCCGGGTGGAGCGCGCCGACGCAGATCACCATCGCCAGCTAGAAACAGTCGTGAAGTGAGATGTGGCTACAAAAGTGAGGTGTCAGATGTCATCGCGCCCCGCCATCGTCAATGTTTTTATAGCCGCGATAGCAATCGTTGCGCTTGTCAGTGTAGCTGGCTGCGGTCAACAGACGCATCCGGCAGCGCTTGGATCCGCAAACACTAGCACACCATCCGCTTTAGAGCGCACAGTTGTTGCGCAACAAACGACTATTGCGCAATTGCAAAGCACAATCACTGTCCCGACCGCTACACCAAGCCCTCTCGCGACGGATACACCCATCCCAGAGCCATCGGCAACCGCGACAGCCATTTCGAATATCCTTGGCGCTTGGCTTATCGATCCGATCGCCATAGATACATCAACTGGTCAAGGGGCATACAAAGACATTACAGCGACCCTCACCGTCAGGAATACCTCAGAGAATGTGGATGCGCCGGGCAGCGAACCTGATCGAAATATCACTCTCCAGGTGCGGACGGATGCTGGCTACCTCTATCCACAAACGAACTCGGCCGATGACAGCGATGCAATGAAAATCCAAATAGCGGCAATGCCGCCTGGATTCGCCTTGCCCTTTGTTGCCGTATTCCACCAGATCCCTGCTAACGCTACGGCGACCAGTCTTATTGCCACCGGTGGGACAGCATTGGGTGGAGGTTCGATAACTCTCCCACTTGCTTCCCTGCCACGTACCCCACCAAGCCATCTATCCTTGTATCCATCGAGCGGATACGTCCATATCGGCCATATCGGCGACACATTCAGGCAAGGGCCCCTGACGTTCCAGATACTCAGCGCCCGCCTCCGTCCGTACTGCACCCTCCGCTACGACAGGGCCTTTCCTGATGACAGCGGCACATGGATTCGCTGGGCCCTCTCGCTCACTGCCAAAATGACCAATCATTACGGCTATGCCCTCAGCATCCGTAATGCAACGATGAGGGTCTACAATCCGGATGGCAATACGAATGATCGGTTTGGCCCGGTGAGTAGCGATAACAGCAATGATCCTGTTCTCGCTGACGCGGGGAGGGTATGGATCACGGGACCGGCCAGTGGGTCGGCGTATTATACGGATATACCACCAGGCCAGAGTGCCCAGCAAGAGTTCATGGGTGCGGTCAGCAAGCCGGAGCATCTGAGCGATCAGGATAACCCCAAGCTGTGCGCAAATCCGGCTGTTCTCGCACCGCATGCAACCTCCTATAAGCTATTGGTAGACTTGCCCCCGTTGCAGGATTCGCAGTCCAGCGGTGCCGATGTCGCCCCTGAAAGCTCGGGGCTCTATGACCTCACATCCCTCACAACCGGTCCCCTCTACACAATCGAACGGCTCCAAGGAGGCGTCGATCCGTGATCTCATAGCGGCGCAAAAGTGGGGTGGCCGCAGCGCGCTGCCCGTATCGACTAGCGGAGGAGTAAATCATGAAAGCGCCAACTCATCGTTTTCTGCTCACACTTGGCGTCATCACCTGCGTCCTCGCGGCCGCCCCCAACACCGTTGCCGCGCACAAGATTGGCGCGCCCCTCGCCGCGCGGGCGCAGGCGAGCCCGACGTTCCTGTTCCCGTCGAGCGGGCAAACATTCCCGCTGAACGGCAGCATGCTGTTCCAGGTGCAGCCAATGAGTGGAGCGCACGGCTACCTCTGGAGCTTCGTACAGAATGGGGCCGTCGTATGGCAGAACCTGGCGTGGGACGGGCGTTTGAGTGGCGCCACGTACAGCGTCGGCAAGGGCAGCCGGGCGGAGGGCCATATGCACGGGGGCGACATGCAGGTGTGGGCGCGCGCGTGGATGGGCGGCAACCAATGGAGCGGGCTGAGCACCCTGACCGTCCGCTTGCAAGGAGCAGCTTCGGGACCCGCGCAGCCACAGCCCGTCCAGCCGACGCATCCAGCGCCGGGAACGGTACTGTACCAAGCGGATACGTCGGGTGGATTCGATAAATGGACGACAACAAAAGGCTGGAAATATCTCAATGGTATGCTCCTCAACGACGGGACAAACGGTTCTAGCGTCATCTCGCCGCCTTACAACCCGGCAGGCATAAGCGACTATGCGGTGGAGGCGCAGATACAAACAGTTCAGAAGCTGTGCGATAGCTCGAACTTAGGGACTGGCGCGGATTTTGGGATACGTGTCCGAGGTGCTAGCGATGGGACCACGGGATATGCCTTGGACATCCAATCGGAGAACTCACCCCAATGCCCAATACATGCACGCTTACTCGTGGGGAAAGACACAATCGCCACACAGCAGAACATCAGCACGGACACGGATTGGCATACCTATCGTGTCGAGGTGAAAGGAAACACCGTGAAGGGCTTGGTCGATGGGGCCGTCGTATTCACCGTGACGGACAACCGCTACCTGACCGGTGGGGGCATCACCCTGTACGATGGCTCGTACTTCACCGACACTGGGGCCGTTGCGCAACTCCAGGTCCGCAGTTTCAAGGTGATCGCGCTGTAGGGCATCGATGCCTCGCACCGCCCATAACGAGAGTGCGTACTTGACATCGGCCGCAGCACTCTCGATGAACGCGGCCCTACCCTGGGATCTGTCCTGTAGCGGCACACCGTTGCCAACACCAAGTACGCACGTCTCCATACAGGGGTTACCTCGATGTACTGCTATGACGTTGGCATAGCTGCCGGCTTCTCGACCTTGGGGTTGGGGGCCAGAGGGCCGTGACCCACGCCCTGGCGTCGCGCGTAGACAGCGTGGCGCTACGGCCGGGCCGGCGCCAGGGGGAATGCCCTGCGGCAAGGGCGACGCGTGCGATTGGGAGTCGTGTCTTGATGCCGTCTAGATAAGCATGGGTATGTGCCATACTATGGGAATATGGGTGGACATTGTATCAGGCTTTCGAGCGATAGCGGGGGTAGAGGATGAGCGGGTTGCGAGAACGGCACAACACCGGCTTGACAGCGCGTGTGGATCAGCCGCTTATTGTGTTGCCGGTCGGTGATGATGAGGTGCGCTATTTCACAAGCGAGGAAGATGCCGACGCTTACGTGACGGAGGGGCATCCTGCCGCCGCGCCGATAAACCTGGCGGGCGTCTGGAGCGACCTCGACTGGGAGGCGGCGGAGGCGGCTCTGGATCACATCAGGCATGACAGTGAGCCAACACCGCCCATCGATTCCATCTAGGACGACATGAAAAAGTATCTCCTCGATACCTCACCACTGACCGCTCACCTGTTTGGGCGACGCCGGGCGGTCCAAACTATCACACCCTGGATTGATGCCCATGAAGTCGCCACGAGCATAGTTGTCGACGGTGAGGTTGTCGAATACTTGAAAAGTTCCCCCGATTTCTCCAAGCGCTTGGACGACCTGAGGACTCAACTGCAAGAGATACGCCCTTACGCCCTGACCTATGCGATTATGGAGCGATATGCCGACATTCGCCGGCAAATGCGTGCGCCGCATGGGACGGGACTTATCGGGGATGTTGACACGCTCATCGCCGCGACGGCTTTGGAGCGGAACCTCATCGTGGTCACGAGAGATGCCCATTTCCAGCGTGTCCCCGGTCTGAATGTGCTGACCCTTCCCTCGGGTTGAACGGTTGATGCAGCCAGCCTCGATCCACCGCGCCGATATGGAGATCGCCGACGCCGTGGCCGAGGTATACGGGTATGAGAATCCACCGGCACGTCCTGGCCTCGCGCATAGATGGCGTGACGCTACGGCCGGGCCGTCGCCAGGGGAACGCCCTGTGGCAAGGGTGGCGCGTGCGGTTAGGCGGTGTGCTCCGATGCCGACGTACGCGGGCGCGTGGCCGGTTGCCTATAGTACACTTGTTGCATAGGGCGTTGCGACGCGGTGAGCGTCGGTGTGCGCGGGAGGGAGGCGACCCGATGAGTGTGATGGTCTATCCGCTGCTGGGCGAGTTGCTCCGGGACAGGGATATGACGGTGCCCGATCTCGAGCGGGAGATCGCGCGGCAGTATGGGATGACGGTTGAGCGCGCGGCGCTCGAACGGTTGATGCAGCCGACCCCGATCCGAGGCGCTGACCTGGAGATCGCCGGCGCGGTGTCCAAAATCCTGGGGATTGGTCTCGACGACCTTTTCGACGTCAGGGCCGTCAGGGACGAGTATGACGACGAGGGCGGACAGTTCCTCAGTCGCTCCGAGGAGCGCGCCATGGCGCTCCTGTTTGACCGTCAGGATGAGGGGACCATTACCGACGCCGAGCAAGAGGAGCTCGACGCCCTCATTGCGACACAGGGGCAACGCGCGAGCGAGACGTGGTTGCGCGAGATCGCGGCCGATCGCGGCCGGAGTGTCGAGGATGTCCGGGTCGAGATACAAGGCGAGGTACAGAGGGCGCTAGAGGTGTGGCGTGAACTTGGGGATGACCCGGACGGCCAGCGCAAGGCCACGGAACAGGCCAGGGATCTTCCGAGGACGTGGGCTGTGTGAGCGCATCCGATCCCGCGAACTATTACTTGAGCTTGCTGGTTGAGCGGGTTACGCACGACGCGGATGATGCTATCGTCCGGAACGCGGTCCAACTGCGTGCCAGGGATGTCTGCGAATATTGCTTGATGCCCACATACGGGCAGTATCACGTCGATCACATTATCCCGAAAGCACGCTGGACGGCATATACTGCAAAGGCGCTACCTCTAGTTTCCGCTGCATCAGGCGGCTACGTCAAGCGGAGCAGCGGCTTCTGGGGTCGCATGCCGCCGCCGTTGGCCCCAGAAGCCGGTGGGTAGATGGTCGGTGCGGACCTTTTTTGTGCGAAT
>JAABUZ0100003164.1_pt1 | contig 25109 bp, 22 predicted proteins | sample 5562091 | NCBI WGS metagenome assembly JAABUZ01 (sample SAMN12813069, study PRJNA571459) | rock metagenome | isolation source: Antarctica rocks | place: Antarctica: Victoria Land, Linnaeus Terrace sud | collected 2015-12-21 | reverse complement strand
ATAATTCGTCAGGCACCGTTTCCGAGCGGGGTGAACGGGGTATTTGGGTCACTTAAAGGGTAGCCGTGCCGCACCGTCGCAATGCGGGCGTTGTTACAGCCCGCGTTGAGCCCCTCGTCGGGTCTTATCAAGGGCGTGAAAGACATCCCTTGATGCCCGATTTAAGCGCCCGAATTGAATTATGACCAGGCCTCACTTAGCTGGTCGATGACGAATTATCTAGCCCTGGACGACGTGCGCGGCCTGCATGCGGACGTCATGGAGCGGACAGGATTTCTTCCCGCCCCTATCCGGGATCGAGGGGCGCTGGAGAGCGCCATTATGCGCCCGCAAACTGTAGCGCATTATGAAGACGCCGACCTACTAACACAAGCGGTGACGCTTATGCTGGCGATCTCACAGGCGCAAGCGTTTGTGGACGGGAACAAGCGCACGGCCATGTACGTAAGCCTCGTGTTTTTGGAACTCAATGGCGCGACGTTCGATGGGGATGATGAACTTCTCGCGGTCTTGCTTGAAGAGTCCGCGTCCCGGCCACACGATGAAGCGCGCGAGACACTTGTAGCCTGGCTACGCCCGCGTATCGCGTCTGAAATCGGTGAACGCTGAGTCTACTCCACACGCGGCCGTACCCGTTCGGGCTATTGCCCCCCCGTACCCGTCGCTCTATCGTGGTTCTCGACGGCGCGCGATGGCGCTCACGGTGGTCGGCGATAGCGCGGTAGCCGGCGTAGACAGGGCTACCGGCGATGGGGGCGCGGATGGGTATAGACCGGGACGTTTTCGCGGCGTCGGGCGGCGACAGCGCCGTCGACAGCACGGCGTCGGGCGACGCTGATAGTATCGACAGCGCGTCGGGTAACGATGATAGCGTCGACGGCGCGTCGCCGGGCGACATCTGGGCCCTGGCCGGAGGGATCGACGACCTCGACGCCGATATGGACTTCACCTGCCCGGTCGCCGTGCGCCTCAGTCCCGACCGCGTCCACCTGCAGCTCCTCCTCGAACCCGACGCCCGCGACGCGGGACTGGACCTGCTCGTCTCCCTCGTCCGCGAACAGTGTCATGATCTGAAGGTAGAGATCCCCCTGGCGACGGCCGACGTGGACGCGTACCTGCGGGCCTGCCGCGAGGGCGCCTGGACGACGGTCGTGTCCGGCACGCCCCCAACGCCGCCCGTCGACGGCGGCGTCGATCTTCTGACGCCGATCTCCCCTTCGACCGACGCCGCCGCGAGCGGGCGCGGGCGACGCCCCGTGCGGGCGCACGAGCCCCTCGCCCGCCTGCGCTATGGGTCGCCAGGCGCGCCGGGCCGCGACGTTTCCGGCACAGAACTCCCCGTGCGCCCGCCTCGCGCCCCACGCCTACCATGCGGCGAGAACACCTACGCGAGCGACGATGGGACAACCTTGCTGGCCGCTTGCGACGGCGAGGCCGCGCTGCGCAACCTCCTCGTCCAGGTGACGCCCATGCGCATCCTCGACGGCGACGAGATCGCGCCCGGCCCCGCCCTCGATCTTCCCGAAGAGACCTTCGTGCGCGGCTCGATCGGCGCGGGTTGCACGGTCAGGGCGGCGGGCAACGTCCATGTCGAGGGCGACGTCCAGAGCGCCCACCTCGTGAGCCTCGGCGGCAGCATCCTCGTCGGCGGGAGCGTCACCGGCGACGCGGGCCAACCCTGTGTCGTCGAGGCGCACGCGCACATCTCCTGCGGGACGGCCCTGCACGCCACGTTGCGCGCGGGGGCCGATATCCGGCTCCGCGAGGCGCGGTTCGGCGCCCTCGAGTGCGGCGGGAACGTCCATATCCGCCGCGGCGTCGCCGATAGCCTGCACGACGTCGACCTCCATGTCGGCAGCGTTATGTCTAGCGCCCCCTTGCCTCCCCCCCCGGACCCGGCCCCGACGGTCCGGCAGCACTTCCGCGTACCCACGACCCTGTCCAGCCGCGTCGCGCCTTACGGCAAGCAGCCCAACACGTTCGCGCGGTGTACGATCGAGGACCTGAGCGCGGGCGGCGCGCGGTGCAGAGTGGAGGGCCGCGACGCCCCGACGCTCCGGCACGGCGCCCCTGTCCACCTCGCGTTCGCGTTGCCCGACGGGGCCCCTCCCGTCGTCCTCATCGGGCGCGTGGCGCGCGTCATCGTACGCCACGTCGTCGGGGTCGCGTTCGTCGACCTGATGGGGCGCGACGCGGCGCGCCTCTCGGAGTATTGCCACGAACTCGCGCGCCTCCACCCGGCCGCCCTCCTCTGTGCGCCCGCCGACCGCCGGGTGTACCCGACCACCCTCGTGGACGTGTAGCCCGTTGCCGTTACACTAGTCTGTGTCGCGACAAACTATACCCAACGGAGGAGGCGTGCGCGGCGTGAGGACGGTCGAAGAGGAGGCGAGGCTCTCGCTGACGCGGATCAGGCCGCGCCTGGAGGCGACGTTCCATGACTATGTCGGGACGGACGCATGGGACGCCTTTGCGGCGCGGCTCGATCGCGTCTTCCTCGACCTGTTCCGTCCGCTTCTGCGTCTCTACGGCGATCACTACGACTTCTTCTGGCACCTGGAGACCGTCCTGACCACCGTGGCGCGCGCGTGGATCGAGCGGCCCGCGTACCTCAAACGGCTCGACGCCGCGCGCGCGGCCGGCGAGACGACCGACCCCTGGTTCCAATCCCAACGCATGCTCGGCGGGATGTGCTATGTCGATCTCTTCGCCGGGGACCTCTCCGGCGTCCGCGACAAGATCCCCTACTTCAAAGGGTTGGGCCTGACCTACCTGCACCTGATGCCCCTGTTCCTCGCCCCGGCGGGGAACAGCGACGGCGGCTACGCCGTCAGCAGCTACCGCCACGTCGACCCCGCCCTGGGGACGATGGACGAGTTGGCGCTCCTGGCGCGGGAACTGCACGACAACGGGATCGCCCTCGTCCTCGACTTCGTGCTCAACCACACCTCCGACGAGCACCCTTGGGCGCGACGGGCCCTCGCCGGCGAGCGGGACTACCAGGACTACTACTATATGTTCCCCGACCGCGCCCTACCCGACGCCTACGAGCGGACCTTGCGGCCGATCTTCCCCGACCAGCGCCCCGGCAGCTTCACGTACCGCCCCGAGGTCGACCGCTGGGTGTGGACGACCTTCAACAGTTTCCAGTGGGATCTCAACTACACTAACCCGGCCGTGTTCGACCGCATGGTCGGGGAACTGCTCTTCCTGGCTAACCAGGGCGCGCAGGCGCTGCGGTTTGACGCGCTGGCCTTCATCTGGAAGCGGCTGGGGACCTCGTGCGAGAACTTGCCCGAGGCGCACCTCGTCATCCAGGCCTTCAACGCGGCCGCGCGCCTGGCCGCCCCGGCCCTGCTCTTCAAGTCCGAGGCGATCGTCCACCCGGACGAGGTTGCGCGCTATATCTCCCCCCGTGAGTGCCGCCTCTCGTACAATCCCCTGCTCATGGCGCTGCTGTGGGAGGCACTGGCCACGCGCGAGGTCCGCCTGCTGGAACTCTCCCTGCGTGAGCGTTTCGCCATCGACCCGCGCTGTGCCTGGGTCGACTACGTGCGCTCGCACGACGACATCGGCTGGACCTTCGACGACGGTGACGCGGCGCGCCTGGGCATCGACGGCTTCGACCACCGGCGGTTCCTCAACGCGTTCTACACCGGTCGCTTCCCCGGCAGCTTCGCGCGCGGACTCCCGTTCCAGGAAAACCCACACAGCGGCGACGCGCGCGTCGCGGGGACCTGCGCCTCGCTGGCCGGCCTCGAAGCGGCCCTCCACGACAACCCCGACGCCACGATGAAGACCGTGGAGACCGACGACAACTCCGACGCCGTAGTGAAGACGGTGAAGACCGACGACAGCTCCGACGCCGCGATGAAGACCGTGGAGACCGACCACGGCGTCCAGCGCATCCTGCTGCTCTACGACGTCATCCTCTCGATCGGCGGGATCCCGCTGCTCTACCTGGGCGACGAGGTCGGAACCCTCAACGACTACAGCTACCGCGACGACGAGGCCAAGGCCGGGGATAGCCGCTGGGTCCACCGTCCTATAGCGGACTGGGACAGGGCGGCGCGGCACGCCGATCCCGAGAGCGTCTCGGGCCGCGTCTATGACGGCCTGGCGCGCTTGATCGGACTGCGCAAGGGGCGCCAGGCCTTCGCGGGCGGCGCGACCGATATCATCGGCACGGGAAACGGCCACGTCTTCGGGTACGTCCGCCATCACGACGACGACCGCGTGCTCGTCCTCGCCAACTTCAGTGAACGCGCGCAGCCGATCGCAGGCCAACGGCCTGCGCCTGCACGGGCTGGGCTACACCTTCACGGACCTCATCACGAGCGAGGACATCTCAGTGGAGCACGACGACGGCGACCTCTCCCTTGCCCCCTATCGCCTGCTATGGCTTACGGCAGGAGGATAGGATAGGATATGGCGACAGCACAATCGCCCGGATTTGCCGGAGAGGAGACGTTCGGCGATCAACTCAAGCGCTACCGCAAGCGGGCGCGGCTGACGCAGGAGGCGCTGGCCGAGCGGGCCGAACTGTCGGTCAACACGATCGGCAACCTTGAGCGCGGCGTCAGCCAGGCCCCCTTCCGGGATACCGTCCGCTACCTGGCCACGAGCCTGGAACTCTCCGCGCAGGAGCGGGCCGCGTTCGTCGCCGCCGCCCGCCGGCTCGACGCCCGGTCCAACGCGGCGTCGGCGCAGCGTCAGGCGCACAGTGAGCGCACGGAGCGCGCCGCGCATAGCCCCCTCACGCTCCCGGCCTCGACGGTCTGCCCGTATCGCGGCCTGCAAACCTTCGACGAGGCGGACAGCGCGTTCTTCGTGGGGCGCGAGGACGAGGTCGCGCTCCTCGTCGAGAGCCTGAAGACAACGCGCTTCCTAGCCGTGCTCGGGCCCTCGGGCAGCGGCAAGTCCTCGCTCGTGCGGGCCGGCCTGATCCCCGCGCTGCGTCGGGACAACGCGCCGGAAGGGACAGGGGAGACGGAGACGGGGGAGACGGAGTGGGAAACCCATGTCCTCACGCCCGGCGCGCGCCCCCTGTCCGCGTTGGCGGGAGTCCTAGCGCGGGTAGGGCCACGCGGGGGCGTGGACCCGCGCATGACCCTCCGCGCGTTGCGGGGCGATCCGGGCGCGCTGGGCGCGGCCGTCGCGGGCGCGCTGGCCGATCGCGCACCGGGCGCGCGTCTGGCGTTGGTGGTCGACCAGGGCGAGGAGCTTTTCACCGTGTGTCGCGACGACGGTGAGCGGGCCGCCTTCCTGACCGCTCTGCTCGCCGCCGCAGACAGCCCTGGCGGGCGCTGCGTCGTGATCCTGGCGATGCGGGCCGACTTCTACCACCGCTGTGCGGACTATCCCGCGCTGGCCGCGCGCGTCGCGGCGCGCCAGTACCTCGTCAGCCCGCTAGGGATCGAGGGCGTGCGGCGCGCCATCGTGGAACCAGCGCGCCGGGTAGGGCTGACCGTCGAGGACGGGCTGGTCGACACGATCCTGTCCGATTACGACGTGGCGCGCCAGGCGGGGGCGCTGCCGCTGTTGGAGTTGGCCCTCCTCGAGGTGTGGGAACGGCGGCAGGGCGACATGCTCACGCTGGAGGCGTACCGCGCGGGAGGGGGAGTGCAAGGGGCCATCGCGGGTCGCGCCGAGACGGTATACGAGGCGTTCACCCCCGCGGAGCAGGCTACCGCGCGGCGCATTCTGCTGCGGCTCACGCAGCCCGGCGAGAACGCCGAGGATACGAGGCGGCGCGTGGCGCTGGACGAGCTCGTCACACGGGACGCCGAGCGGGCCGCGGTCGTGGAGGTGGCGCAAGCACTGGTCGACGCGCGCCTGCTGGCGACCAGGGCGACGGGCGAGGACGAGACGGACGGCGCGGATTGGATCGAGGTCTCGCACGAGGCGCTGATCCGTGGCTGGCCGCGGCTGCGCTCGTGGATCGACGACGACCGCGCCGGTCTCCTCATCCACCGCGCGCTGACCAAGGCTGCCCGCGAGTGGGAGCGCCTGGAGCGCGATGAGGGCGCGCTCTACCGCGGCGCACGCCTGACGACGGCGCGGGAGTGGGCGGAGGGGCGCGACGACGCCCTCAACGCGGGGGAGCATGCCTTTCTCACCGCCAGCCTCGCGTTGGAGGAACGCGAGCGGATGACCGAGCGGGAACAGGAGCGGCGCGAACTGGAGGCCGCGCGGCGGCTGGCCGCGGCCGAGGGGCAACGGGCCGACGCCGCTCGCGCGCTCACGCGCTCCGAACGCCGCCGCGTCCGCGTCGCGCGGCTCCTCACGGCGGGGCTGGCGATCGCGCTCGTCGCCGCGCTCGCCACCGCGGGCGTCGCGGTCCAACAACGCGGCGACGCGCGGGCGCAGCAGCGCGTCGCCGTCTCCCGTGAACTGGCCGTGAGCGCCCTCTCGCGGTTGTCGGACGACCCCGAACTGAGCGTGCTGCTGGCGGCGCGGGCCGTCCGCGCCGCCGATACCCCGCAAGCCGCGGACGCCCTGCGGCAGGCGCTGGTCGCGTCCCACGTGCGCGTGACGCTGCGTGGCCATACAAAAGGCGTCCTCACCGCGCTATTCAGTCCCAACGGCGCGCGCGTGTTGACGACGAGCCAGGACAACACGGCGCGCGTGTGGGACGCCAGGACGGGGCGCGCGCTCGCGACGCTGGGGGGCGCGCGCGCCGCGGTGAGCAGCGCGGCCTTCAGCCCCGATGGCCGGCGGGTGGTCACGGGCGACGCCGACAATACCGCGCGCGTCTGGGACGCCGCGACCGGCGCGTTGCTGCAAACACTGAGCGGACACACCGACATCGTCGTCGCCGCCGCGTTCAGCCCCGACGGCCGGCGCGTCATCACGGGGAGCTGGGACCACACGGCGCGGCTGTGGGACGCCGCGAGCGGCCGAACCCTCGCCGTCCTGCGCGGCCACAGGTCGTGGGTCACAGCCGTCGCGTTCAGCCCCGACGGGCGCGCGGCGTTGACGGCCGGCGACGACGGCGCCGCGCGCCTGTGGGACGCGGGCTCCGGACGTCTCACCGCCGTCCTACGCGGGCACACGGCCGCGCTGACCGCCGCGGCCTTCAACCCCGACGGCCGCCTCGTCGTCACGGCGAGCGAGGACGGGACGGCCCGGACCTGGGACGCGCGCACGGGCCGCCCCCTCGCCGTGCTGCGCGGCCACAGGGGATCGGTGAACGACGCGGTGTTCGACACGACGGGCTGCTACGTGCTCACCGGGGGGTACGACGCGACCGTGAGAGCCTGGGACGCCCGCACCGGCCGGAGCGTGTTCGTACTCCAGGGCCACACCAGCGCCGTGAAGACCGTCGCCATCAGCCGCGACGACGCCTACATAGCCAGCGCGAGCGACGACGGGACCGCGCGCGTCTGGGATGTCGCGACCGGCGCCGTCATCGCGATCTTGAGCGGGCATACCGGCCCCGTCGCCGACGCCCAATTCAGTTCCGACGGCGCGGACGTGGTCACGGCGAGCGATGACGGGACCGCGCGCGTCTGGCAGACGATCGACATGCTCGTCACGACCCTGCGGGGTCACACCGGAGCGATCAACGACGCCGCGTTCAGCCCCGCTGGCCGGCGCGTCATCACGGCCAGCGGCGACCGCACGGCGCGGCTGTGGGATGCGCGCACGGGCAAAACCCTGTTTGTCTTGCGCGGCCATACGGCCATCGTCGAGAGCGCGACCTTCGATCCCGCCGGACACTATGCGCTCACGACGGCGGCGGACCACACCGCCCGGCTGTGGGACACGCGCGCCGGCCGGCTCGTGGCCGTCCTCCGCGCCGACGTCAACTCGACCGGCGACGGGATGTTCAGCCCCGACGGACGCGCGCTGATCCTGCCGGGCGCCACCGACACAGCGCGCGTCTACGACACGCGCTCCGGCCGGGTCGTCGGCGCCCTCCACGGACATACGGACACGGTGACCGGCGCGGCCTTCAGCCCCCACGGCCACCTCGCGGTCACGGTGGGCGACGACGGGACGGCGCGGATCTGGGACGCGCGCTCCGGCCGCTTGCTGCGCACGTTGCAGGTCGTCCAGGGGTCGTCGGGGGTCGTGGCCGGGGCGGTGTTCAGCCCCGACGGACGCGACGTGCTGGCGATCGGCATGGGGGGAGCGGCGCGGATCTGGGACGTCCACACGGGCGCGCTCGTCGCCAGCGTCAGCCCGCCCGCGGGCTTCCTGCGCAGCGCGGCCTTCAGCCCCGACGGCCGCCTCATCGCGCTGGCGAACGGCGGCGATGTCGCGCGCGTCTGGGACGCCCATACGGGCGCGCTCGTCGCGACCTTGAGCGGGCACACCGACACCGTGACCGCCGTCTCGTTCAGCCCCGACAGCCGCGAGGTCGTCACGGCGAGCCGCGACCGCACGGCCCGCGTGTGGGACGCCCGCGCCGGCGCGCTTCTGGCCACCTTCGGTGGCCACACCGACGCGGTGACGGGCGCGAGCTTCGACCGCACCGGGCGGGACGTGCTCACGGCGAGCATGGACGGAACGGCGCGGGTGTACGCGTGCGAGGTCTGCGGCGCGACCCACGACCTCCTCGCCCTCGCCAACGCCCGCGCGACGCGTGGCCTGACGGCCCAGGAACGGGCGCGCTACCTGCCCTAACCGCCGCCGACACGCTCTTGCCGCCGCCGATACCCCTCCCCAACCCACAAAAACGCCCATAATGTGGGTAATTTTGTGGGTTTTGGGTCGTCTCAGCGGGGATCAAGCGACATACTGGAAGACAGGACGGACGGCGGCCAGGCGCGAAACCGTCCGATCCCACGACAGAGGCCATGTCAGGCCAGAACAGAGCATAGAGGAGGAAACCATGCGCAAGATAGCCTTAGTAGCTGGTATCGCCGGACTCGGCGTCAGCGCCCTGGGAGGGGCCGCGACCCACGCCGCGACCCACGCCGCGCCCACAACTCAACACGCGCCGCGCTCGTCCGCGGCGCAATGCCCGGCGGGCCCCACCGGGTCCATCAATCTTTACGGCGTCACCGTCACCTTCAGCGCGCCCAAGAAGGATACGGGGGGTCAGAGCTCCGAGTTGAAGCCCGGCTACATCTTCCAGGTCGTCCACGTCACGATGCGCAACCGCGGCAAGTACACCTACAAATACAATGGGCTCGACTTCGCGCTGCTCGACCCCGGCGCGCACGCCTACGGCGAGAGCGGCGCGTACGACCAGAACCTTTCACAATCGATCGACACGGGCAATCTCGCCCCCGGCGCGACAGTCTCGGGACAACTCGCGTTCGCCCTCCCGTCGAAGGCGACGCCCGCGGCGATCCGGTGGCAGCCGACGGGGCTCGGCCTGGATCAGAAGAACGGATCCAACCTCGACACGAACCCGCGCAATATCCTCTTGTCGACGTATAAGGGCGGCTCCGCGCAGTGCCCCGCCGGCCCGACCGGCTCCACGACCCTCTATGGGCTCACCGTCACCTTCAGCCCCATCAAGAAGGGCGGCCACGGCTCCGAGTTGAAGTCCGGCTACATCTTCCAGGCCGTCCACGTCACGATGCGCAACCGGGGTAAGTACTCGTATGAATACAACCCCAACGACTTCATCGCCCTGGACGCGGGCGCGCGCGAGTACGGCCAGGTCACGGCGTACGACAACAACCTCGCGCAGCCGATCGACACGGGCAAGCTCGCCCCCGGCGCGTCGGCCTCGGGCGACCTGGCGTTCGCGGTCCCGAGCAGTGTCACGCCCGTCGCGCTGCGCTGGGTCCCCACCGGCTACGGCCTCGACCAGAACGCGCACCTCGACATCAGCAACCAGATCGTTCGCCTGCCCCGATAACCCCTCCCCCGCCAACGGGGGCGACGGGCGCGCGTCGCGGAGGTATACCTCCGCGACGCGCGCCCATTTGCGCATGCTCATCTGTAGCTGGGCATATAGGCGCTTAGGCGCCTATGAGAAGCGTCAATCCGTCTCGCGCGGCACGATCACGACGATGTCGCCTTCGACGCGGAGGCGGCAGGCGAGGCGGACATCGCGGGCGAGGTCGGCGCGGGAGATGAAGCGCTTCTCGATGGCGGTGGGAGGCCGAACCGCGCTGCCGGTCGAATCGTCGCCCACGCCGGTCGAATCGTCGCCCGCGCCCGCGCCAGTCGGACCACCGGCCGCGCTCGGGTCGGGTGGACCGCTGGTCGCGCTCGGGTCGGGTGGACCGCTGGTCGCGCTCGGGTCGGGTGGACCGCTGGTCGGGTCACAGCCCGCGACGACGCGCACGCGGCAGCGGCCGCACGTTCCCTTGCCGCCGCACGTGCTGGGGACGTACAGGCCGATCCCCTTGGCCGCCTCGAAGACGCTGTAGCCGTGCTCGACCGTCGCCTGGCGACGGGAGGGCAGGAACGTCACCGTGTGCGGACCCGCGACCGGCTCGGGCAGCCAATCCAGGTCGAGCACGATCCGTTTGCGCGGCGGTTCGTCCCCATCCATAGTGGCGCCTTCTGATGTCCGTTCCGTCAAACGCCCCCGCCACGCCGTTCGACGGTCACTATAGTCGCTATGCCTTGGCCTCTTCGTGGCGCTCCTCAAGGGTGCGCTTGAGCTGGACGACCTGGTCGCGCAGTTCGGCCGCGCGCTCGAAGTTGAGCTCGCGTGAGGCGGCGCGCATCTGATTCTCGAGATCTTTGACGAGCCGGGCCACCTCCTCGCGGGGCAGGTCGAGGTCGGTCGTGTACGACGCCTTCTCCTCGGCCACGGCCCTGGCGCGCTCAGACGAGATATCGCGGATGCCCTTGACGATACCGACCGGCGTGACGTCGTGCTCCTCGTTGTACGCGATCTGGCGCTTGCGGCGACGGTAGGTCTCGTCGATCGCCTTGCGCATCGACTCCGTCACACGGTCCGCGAACATGATGACGTGCCCGTCGACGTGCCGCGCCGCGCGCCCGATCGTCTGGATCAGCGAGCCGGCCGAGCGCAGATAGCCCTCCTTGTCCGCGTCGAGGATCGCCACGAGGCTGACCTCCGGCAGGTCGAGCCCCTCGCGCAAGAGGTTGATCCCGACGACGACGTCGTAGACGCCCAGGCGCAGATCGCGCAGCACGTCCTCGCGCTCCATCACGTCGAGCTCGCTGTGCAGGTACTGCACCTTGATGCCCAGTTCGGCCATGTAGTCGGTGAGATCCTCGGACATCTTCTTCGTCAGCGTCGTGATGATGACACGCTGGCCCCGATTGACGCGCTGCCGGACGTTCTCGAGCAGGTAGTCGATCTGGCCGTCCGTCTCGCGCACCTCGATCGTCGGGTCGAGCAACCCGGTCGGGCGGATGATCTGCTCGGCGACCTGCTCGGAGTGCTCGTACTCGTACGGGCCCGGCGTGGCCGAGACGAAGACGCCCTGCTTGATCGTGTCCTCGAACTCCTTGAAGCGCAGCGGGCGGTTGTCCAGCGCGGAGGGGAGGCGGAACCCGAAATCGACGAGAACCTCCTTGCGCGAACGGTCGCCGCCGTACATGCCGCCCACCTGCGGGATCGCGATGTGCGACTCGTCGACGAGGAGCAGGAAGTCGTCCGGGAAGTAGTCGAGCAGGGTCCACGGACGCGAGCCCGCCTCACGGCCGGCCAGGTGACGCGAGTAGTTCTCGATGCCGGAGCAGATGCCCGTCTCGCGCAGCATCTCTAGGTCGAACGTCGTGCGCTGTTTCAGGCGCGCGGCCTCCAGAATCTTGCCCTCGTCGTCGAGCTCCTTGAGGCGCTCGTGCAACTCCTCCTCGATCGACACAATGGCGCGCTGCAGCTTCTCCTGCGTCGTGATGAAGTGGCGAGCCGGGTAGATGTCGACGTGGTCGCGCGCGCCCAGCAGCTCGCCTGTGAGCGGGTCGATCTGCTGGATGCGTTCGATCTCGTCGCCGAAGAACTCCACGCGCACGGCCAACTCCTCGTACGAGGGGTAGATCTCCAGCACGTCGCCGCGCACGCGGTACTTGCCGCGGCTGAAGTCCATGTCGTTGCGCTCGTACTGGATCGCGTTGAGCAGGCGCAGCACCTTGTCGCGGCGCTGCGTCTCGCCGCGCCGCAGCGGGACGACCGTCTGGCCGTAGTCTTCCGGCGAGCCCAGGCCATAGATGCACGAGACCGAGGCGACGATGAGCACGTCGCGGCGCTCGAAGAGCGAGCGCGTGGCCGAGAGGCGCAGCTTCTCGATCTCCTCGTTGAGGGTCGACTCTTTCTCGATGTAGGTGTCCGAGCGCGCGATGTAGGCCTCGGGCTGGTAGTAGTCGTAGTAGGAGACGAAATACTCGACCGCGTTGTAGGGCAAGAACTCTTTGAACTCGGCGTAGAGTTGCGCGGCGAGCGTCTTGTTGGGCGCCAACACAAGAGTGGGGCGCTGGATCTGCTCGACGAGCCACGCCATGGTCGCGGTCTTACCCGACCCGGTGACGCCCAGGAGCGTCTGGTACGGGTAGCCCGCGCGGAGTCCCTCGGCCAGCTTGGCGATGGCGTGCGGCTGGTCGCCGGTCGGCTTGAAGGGGGAGACGACCTGAAAATCTGGCATAGTGCGCGTGCATCCTGCTGAGGGAGAGGAAGTGGGCCGCACGGGGAAGGGTGTGCGTCCTTTTATTATACCATGTCGCTATCACTTTTCCATGTCCTTGACGCCCGCGCCCGTCTAGCCAATACTATAGCGGCCCCCCTTAACACCCAATAGAAGAATAGACCGGCCGAGTCGGGCGCGTGGCCGGCGTCCGGGCCCCGGAAGGACATGTTGATGGATTTAGAGGCGACGAGTCGGCGGCTGACGGGCATGGTCCGCGATATCCCCGACTTTCCGCAGCCGGGCATCCTGTTCAAGGACATCACACCCATTCTGGAGAACCCGCAAGGGCTGCGCGACGCGATCGACGCCATGGCCGAGCCGTTCCGCGATCGGGAGATCGACGTCATCGTGGGCCTGGAATCGCGCGGCTTTATCTTCGGCGCGCCGCTCGCCTACAACCGGGGCGTCGGCTTCGTGCTCGTCCGCAAGATCGACAAGCTGCCGGGCGACAAGATCACCGTCAAGTACGACCTGGAGTACGGCACCAACACCTTCGAAATCCATAAGGACGCCATCACGCCGGGCCAGCGCGTCCTACTCGTCGACGACCTACTGGCGACGGGCGGCAGTATGGACGCCGCTATCAGCCTCGTCACACAGTTGGGCGGCGAGATCGTCGGCCTGACCTTCCTGATCGAGCTTGAATTCCTCAAGGGCCGTGAGCGCCTGCGCGCGTACGACGTCCACTCGGTGATCAAGACGTAGGTGGGGGCCCGCGACTAGTGTTTCGTCAGAGGGAGTACTTTGCGATACGCGCGAACGCACAAAAAAGCGGCCCTATATCTATCAGGAGACAGGGTCGCTGAGGCCAGGCATGGCGCGACTAGCGGACGCGGTAGGTGATGCGGCCGCGCGAGAGGTCGTAGGGGGAGAGTTCGACCCGCACGGTGTCGCCCAACACCACACGGATGTAGCGCTGGCGCATGCGGCCCGCGAGGTGCGCGAGCACATGGTGCCCGTTCTGCAACTCGACCTTGAACGTCGTGTTCGGCAACGCTTCGATGACCGTCCCTTCGAGCTCGATGACATCGTCCCGATTACTGCTGCGATTACTCAAATGTACTCCTTGTTCTACGGTTTGTAATACGCCGCTTCCGACAAATCCGTTACATGAATTATATCACTTTCCCGTGGCGCCCGCGCGACGCCCGCGCACCAATGGAAACTAGCATTCACAGACCATAAGGTTTCGACTCTACCGCCCCCGCCGTTGGGCGGCCTCCGCCCCGAACGGCGGCCGGTCGTCCGCGATGAGCGCGAGGACCGCGCGGGCGGCCCCTTCGGCCGTCTCCGCCAGCGCGGGGTCGAGCCCCTCGTCGAGCGCGCGCGCGAGGTCGGCGCGGTCGAGGACGTCGCGACGCCCATCGGGGAGCAGCAGCACGTCGAGGAGCAGGTCGCGGAAGGTGACGGCGCTGTCGCCGAACACGGCCGGGGTTGAGATGTTGCAGTACCAGCACTTGAGCGTCTCCTCATCAGGGGTCAGGACCTGCCAGAGCCCATAGGGGGCGCCGTCGTAGTAGTGCTCGTAGAAGACGTCGCCCTGTTCGAACGTCACCTCGTCGGTCACGCGCGCCGTCCCCGGCCCGTTCCACACGGCCCGCAGCGTCACGTGCCCCGGCTCGCGCGCGTGGATCTCGCCCCGCCAGGAGTAGACCTCTTCGCCGCGCCAGTCAAGCTTGGTGACGGTGATCGGCCCGGTCACTCCGCCCGCTCCATCGTCGCCGTGAGCATGAAAGAGGTCAGCCGTTCGCAGTAGAATTCGGCCTGCTCCTTGAGGCACACGATGACCAGAGCGACGCCGTGCAGATGCGCGGTGAGCATGATCCGGCCTGCGTCCTCGACCGAGAGCGACGGCACCGACCGGGTCAGGGCGCGGACGACGTGCTCCATATCGTTGTGGTCGTCGTTGTGCAGCAACACCCGATAGGGCGGCAGCAGACGCGCAAGGGTACGCTGTAAAACGTCGGACTCCGTCTCGGTATCGACCGCCATGCCTCTCTCCTCCTCTCCTCATCCGCGGACGCCCAACGCGCCCATCATCCCTTTCGAGGCTAGCGCATGAACGCGCGCACGGCAAGAGGGCGCCGGAGAATCGGAGAATCAAGGAGCACGGCATTCCCGCGCACGGCCCTGACGGGGCAGGCGCTGATCGAGGCGGCTTTAGCGCACGTGGATCGTGACGTAGTCGAAATCCTGCCAGGCGCCGTAGACGGCGTAGTACGCCTGCACGCGGATGCGATATGTCCCGCTCTTACGGTAGGTATGGCGGACGCGCGTGCCGTAGACGCTCGGCGTGCCGTCGCCGAAGCCCCAGCGCCACGGGCGCTTGAAGACATCGGCCGGCAGCGCGTGCGCCCGCGCTATCTCGCCGTTGTCCTCCGCCAGCGTCAGCGCCGCGCTACGCCCGACCGACCGCGCGAACACGAACGGCGCGTACGTCGCGATCGATAGATGCGTCGTGGCGCGGTTGAGGACGGCCAGACGCCCGTCGAGCGAGGCCGAGGGGACGCCATCGCGCGCGCAGGCCTGGGCGGTCAGGGGGAGGAGGGCGAGGGCGCCCGCGGCGAGTAAGCCCGCGACGCGCGGTCCGACGGCGATAGCGGGTAGAGCCATCACGACCGCGCCGTCAGCGTGTAGGCGCCCTGAACCGTCGTCTGTGGAGCGGTGGGCGAGATGGCGAGGACGGCGCGCTGAACGTCGCCGCCGAGCCCGGTGATCGTGGCGCTGCCCGATGCGTCGGGCGCGAGGTCGACCTGCTGGACCTTGACGCCGTGCGTCGTGTAGAGCACGAGTTGCACGAACCAGCGCGTCGGCAGCACGTTGGCGATGCGCACCCACCCACCGGTCTGCCACCCCGTGGCCCCCGGCCCATCGGCGAAGCCGATCTCGGGGACACGGATATTGTCGAGCGTGAGGCCGGGCGCGTTGAAGGCGTCGTCGGTGATGTGCTCGAAGCGCACCAGCACGCGATGCCCGGCGTAGCGCGAGAGGTCGAGATTCTCGTGCAGCCAGCCGCCGCGGTTGCCCGCCACTTTAGCGCTGGAGCCCGTGTAGCCGTTGCCGTAGTCCGAGCCGTTGGGGTCGACGTGGGCGGCATAGTGTCCACGCTGCGCGTACCACGTGCGTCCGCCGTCGGCCGAGACCTCGACGTAGCCATAGTCGAAATCCTGCTCGACGTCGTACCAGATGTCGTAGTGCAGCGTGGCGTGACGCACGCGGGTCAGGTCGAGCGCGCGGGTGAGCGTACTGTCCATCTCATCGCCGCGGTTGCTCCACCACTCCGTCCCGCCTTGCACCGGCTTGTTAGGGACGACGGACACGGTGGGGTCGCCCTTGAACAGCAGGCGCAGCGTCGTGGCGCCCGCCGCGGGCTTGAGCTCGACATAGTCGGTGGAGAACTGGTTGGCGCGCGCGCTCCGCGTATACGGGTAGCTCGCGGCCGAGGCCGTCAACGACGAGTGGATGCAGCAGCCCTGATAGGTGGGCCGGTACCCGTAGATACCGCCGGCGAGGGTCGGGTCATCGACGAGGTTGGCGATGGCGAACTTGCCGAACATGTCGCGGGAGCGGTCGCGCGAGCCGAGGCGCGCGAGCACGTCGTCGAACAGCGTCATGCCCGAGAGCCCTTTATCGGCAAGCAGGGCGCGCATAGCGCGGTCGCCGCCGTAGTGCTGGTAGAAATAGTACATCCACTGGAACGCGGAGCCGTAATAGGCGTACGCGTCGCTGTCGTGGCACTCCGGGGGACCGTAGCAGAAGAAGTCGACCTGCGTCCGCGGCGAGGCGGCGTACGCGCTGTCCTGGCCGTCCGCCGTGTAGCCGTTGATGACCTGGGCCAACACGCTGGAGCCCTCGTTGATCCAGGTATCGTCGCGCTCGTGCTGATACCAGTGGATCATGTGCTGGAGTTCGTGGGCGATCGTCGAGGCGTAGTCGGGCGTGCCGAGCGGGTACGAGTCGATGTTGACGTAGAGCATCTTGCGCTGGTTGCTGTACATATTGACCGCGCGCGGGTAGAGGTCCTCGGCCGAGTAGTAGCCGCCGACGCCGGGGAGATTGGCGTTGAGTATGGTGATGTGCGGATCGCGGTCGATCCCGGGGTTCCACTCCTGCCCGAAGGCGCGATGGTCGGTCGGGTAGACGTGGTCCTCGAAGTCCGCGGCCGAGATGCGCAGATTCGCCATCAGCTTATCCCGTGGGATGTTGGTCCCCTGTTGCACGTACCAGTAGGCGTGCGGGGTTTTGAACATCAGCGTGGCCTTCATGGGGAAGTACCCACTGGTGGCCTGCGCGACGAAGAACGTATCGACCCGGCCCACGGAGTAGTCCGGGGAGGTGGCGCGGATATAGGGGCTGATGGGAGTCGCGCTATGCTGCTTGAGCCGGCGCGTCAGGTCGTAGAGGTCGCGCTGGTCGGGCCGGGCCGCGGCCAGATTCTGCCGGTCACGCGCCGCCAACGCGAGCGCGCTCGCCAACGTCGCGTCGGGGGACCGGCTGGGCGCGCGAGCCGTCGATACATCGGAAGCGCGCGCTCGCGCCGCCGTCGTACGTTGCCGCGCCGCCGCATGCGTGGCCGAGAACAAGGAGATCAGGAGCAAGAGGGCGGCCGTGACGGCGAGCGGCTTCTTCATCGTATACCTTAATTGCCTTTTAGGGAGGGCGCGACGGTCAGGGGCGAAGCCGCCCCCCGTCGCGACGGGCGCGCGTCGGCATCCACATGGATAGACGCGCAAGGACTATAGCTCAACAAAGTGTAGCAAAGGCCCCCCATGGGGGCAATGAGACGAGAAGACGAGAAGACGAGAAGACGAGGGGGCGCCTCGCGATTGTGAGATGCGGCCCCTCCTCTTGTTAACGGTTGACAAGAGGAGGGACCGCCTGTCGCGCTCAGGCGACCGATTGTGGCTCGGATCTCGTCGGCGCGAGCGTCTGCTCCATCTGTGCGCCCACCCCCCGGCGGACGGCGACAGCGCTCACGGCCGCGAGGAGCACCAGCGCGATGGGCAGGAGCAGGGTCGGGCGCATGGCGTCCACGTAGCCGTGCGTGAAGACCGTCGCGGCTAGGCGCCCGAGCTGCGCGACGACATGATCCGGCAGGCAGGCCGGCACATGCAGTGTTCCGCCCACCTGGCCGCGCCCCACCTCGAACCCGCCCTTGGCGGCTCCAGTGAAGGCACCCACAAAATGACCCCGGACGTAGAGCGGGAGTTGCGCGGCGTTGTGTATGGCCCGGGCGTGCAGCGCGATCGCCAGGCGATTCTGCAACAGCGCGCCGATGGCCGCGCTGCCAATGACGCCGCCGAGCTCCTGAATCGTGCTCAACAGGCCCGAGGCGACACCGGCCAGTTCGGGCCGCAGGTCGCGCGTCGCCAGGCTGAAGACGGGGACCCAGGTGAAGCCCATGCCGATCCCGCTGATAATCAGCCCGGGCAGGAAGCTCCAGCGGCTGGCGTCGGCGTGGGCCACCCAGTCGATATAGGCCATACCGGCCGCGAACAGCGCCAACCCCGGAATCAGCAGATACTTCCCGTTCACGCGCTGCGAGAGTCCGGCCGCGAGCGGCGAGGCAACCATCATGGCCAGCGGCTGCGGCGCGATAGTCAGGCCGGCCGCCAGCGCGGAGAGGCCCAGCACCGACTGATAGTAGATGGTCAGCGGGAGGAAGAGGCCCAGCATGGCGAAGCCCATCCCCGCCAGCACCAGGGTCATCAGCGTGAAATTGCGGTCGCGAAAGACCGCGAAAGGGACCAGGGGCTCGCGGTCCTGCCGCCGCGCCTGCGTCACCAGGAAGAGCAGCAACACCAGCACGCCGGCGCCGATGATCGCGGGGATGGTGATGGCGCCCCACACCGCGCCCCAGGTGTAGCGTTGCCCCTCGATCAGCCCGAAGACGACGCCGAAGAGGCCGGCGGTCACCAGGGCCACGCCCGCGAGGTCGAGCCGATGGCGCCGCCCCGGGCGCAGGTCGGGGATGACGCGCAGCGCCAGCGCCAGCGCCAGCGTGACGAGGCCGACGGGCACGTTCAGAAAGAAGATCCAGCGCCAGCCAACGTGCGTGACGATGAAGCCACCGAGGGTGGGGCCGGCCAGGACGGCGACGCCGGAGATCATGCCCAGGGCGGCGAAGGGACCGCCACGGCGCTCGGCGGGGAAGAGGCTGGTGATGAAGGGCAGCCCCTGGGGCGACATCAGCGCCGCGCCCAGCCCCTGCACGGCGCGCGCGATGATGAGCCAGGTCGCGTCGCGCGCCAGACCGCTGCCCGCGGAGCCGAGGGTGAAGACGGCGAGGCCGACCGCGAAGATCGTGCGTGGCCCAAAGATGTCGCCTAACCGCCCCGCCGTGATGAGCAACACCGCGAAGAGCAGGCTATAGGCATTGAGGACCCATAGAATCTGGTCGAGCGAGGTATGCAGGCCGGCGAGAATGCTGGGGATGGCGATGTTGACGATGGTCAGGTCGAGCAGCGACATAAAGCTGCCGAGCATGAGCACGCCCAGCACGGCCCACGGATTGACCCGCGCCGCGCGCCGGTGGATAGCCATGGTCACGGTCCTTTCTTGGCGCGCCTGGAGACGCGAGGGATGACGACCCGGTAACCCGGTAACGGGGCCGTTCTCCACGGGGCGCGACCTGCTATCCTGCGGGTGTGTAGGCCTCGGGTAGCAGAATCCCGCCACGCGGGACTGATGCGGGGGATCTCACTCCCCGGCGCGATGTGCCAGCATCCGCCGGGGGTCGTTATGTCTCATCTCAACTCATGTGGTCCCCTCCTCTGGGCCGCGAGCGTCCCCGCGAACGTCCCCCATAGCCGGTGATGACACGAGCGCGCGCAGCGACTCCTCGCTCCAGGTGAACCGGCCCGACCGCAGGTCGGCGACGATGGCGCGGACCCACTCTAACTCCGCGCGGAGCGTCGCCTGACGGTACTCCTCCTCGATCAGGACGATCCGCGGGAGGGTCCGCCCAAAGCCCGTGAGCACGGCCTCCGTGCGCGCCAGGTCGGCCTCCAGCCGGACGATCCGCGCCTCGAACTGGCGCAGCGCATCCTGGGGCGTGAGCAGGGCGAGGAAGGAGAGCGCGGCCGGAAACGCCGGGAACTCCCCCTCCGGCGTGGACAGCATCTCATGCATCCAGTCCTGGATCGTCTCGCGTCCCTCCGGGGTGAGTTGGTAGACGGTCCGCTCCGGCCATCGCTCGTCCCGCGTGGTCTCGGCCACCGCGATCAACCCGTCCCGCACCAAGCGGTCGATGGTCTGGTAGATGCTGGCGCGGTCCCGCACGTTGATGACCTCGTCCTTACCGCGCTCCTTGATGAGCTGCTGCATACGGTACGGGTACATAGGCGCCTCGTAGAGGAGCCCGAGCACGGCGAGGGCTAGCGGTGGGCGGCGATGTGAGCGTCGTGTCATAGTCATTATATTACTAGTAAATGTGTCACTACGTCAAGGGGAGGGTCAGCACGGAAAAGACAAGAAGAATCCCGCGGCCAAACGACGCGCGCGTCTATACCGCGCCACCAATGGAGTATGCGCTTCTTGCCCTGCCGTCACAACGGACGCTTTGACAGGAGGCGCAACCGCGCCGACACTTGGGGGACCGGATGGTAGTGGGAGGAGGATGGGTAGTGGGAGGAGGATGGGTAGTGGGAGGAGGATGGGTAGTGGGAGGAGGATGGATGGACCCGACGCCGCTCGCCTGGGCCAGGCGCCTACAGGTGATCGCTCAGAACGGCCTGACGTACGCGCGGGGGGATCCCTACGACATCGAGCGCTACGAGGCGGTGCGCGCGATCGCCGCCGAGATGTTGGCGTCCGGCGCCGGCGTTGACGCGGAGACCCTGCGCGCCCTCTTCGCGCGCGAGACCGGACACGCCACCCCCAAGGTCGACGTGCGCGGCGCGGTCTTCCGCGACGGCCGCGTCCTCCTCGTGCGCGAACGGCAGGACGGCCTGTGGACCCTCCCCGGCGGTTGGGCCGATCCCGGTGAGACGCCGGCCGCCTCCGTCGTGCGCGAGGTCTACGAGGAGTCGGGCTACCGCACCCGCGCGACGCGGCTGCTGGCCGTCTACGACCGCGACGCCCACGGCCACCCGCCCATACCCTACGCCGTCTACAAGCTGTTCTTCCTGTGCGACATCGTAGCCGTCGAGACGGCCGAGGGCGACCGGGACGACGCGCGGGAGGCGCACGGGCAGCCGCGCGGGCAGGCGCACGGGCAGGCGCACGGGCACGGGACATCCTTCGCCGAGATCACGGACGTGGGCTTTTTCGCCGCAGACGCGCTCCCCGCGCTCTCGCTCACCCGCGTCCTGCCCGCGCAGATCGCGCGCATGTTCGCCCTCTACCGCCACCCTGAGCAGCCGACTGAGTTCGATTAGCAGACGATGAACGAGGAGGAGACGCGCCGTGGACGTCGTGATCCGCTGGACGCAAAGGGAGGATGAACGGGACGCGCGGCACAGGATCACCCATCGCGCCTGGCAGGCGGCGTACGGCCATATCTACACGCCCGCCGAGATCGAGGCGTTCTTCGCCGGCCGCCTCGCGCAGACGGCGAGTTGGACCGCGAACCGGGTCGCGCCCCTAGGGACGCTGGTAGCCGCACGGGGACACGACGGTTCTCTCGTCGGGCTCGCCAGCCTAGCGGCGCTGCGCGGGGACGAGGGTGAGCTCGGGGCGCTCTACGTCCTGCCCGACGATCAAGGCGCGGGCGTCGGACGCGCCTTGTGGGACGCGAGCCTGGCGGCGCTGCGCGAGCGCGGCCTCGCGGCGATGCAGGTCTGGGTGCTCGACCGCGCGTCGCAGGCGATCCGCTTCTACGAGGCCCGCGGCTGCGCCCTCTTCGCCAGCGGGACCTACGGCGTCGGCGGCCACGTCGAGCCTGTTCGCGGCTACCGCATCGGCCTCTGATCCCTGCGAGATACAAAAAGTCCTATACATAAAGTCCCATACATTCTGTATCATGTTGATGCGTAGGCGTGGACAATACGTCTATAGTGCGCTATATAAAGTGGGTACGCGTCCCGGCGCGTGAGTAGTGGGATAGGGGGAGACATCGATGGACCGCGAATACCGCCCGGCCCCCATGTCCCTGGCCCAGCGCGCGGCTTTGCAATCGCAGGCGCCGCGCACGCTACGCCGGCCGGAGCGCAGGCGCGTCTATCCCCTCCTCATCCTCCTGATCCTGCTTGCCGTCGTCGTCCTCGCAGTGGGGGGCTTCGAATACCAATACCGCGACCGCGTCCTGCCCAGGGTCGCCGTCGCCGCCGCCGGCGTCAACCTGGGCGGCCAGACGAGGGAGATGGCCGCGGCGCAACTCCAGCCGTTCGTCGAGGCGCAGCGGTCCCGCCCCGTTCAGTTGCTCGTGCGCGGGGGCGCGTCCACGGTCGTGCCGGCCTATAAACTCGGGTACACCCTCGACGGCGGCCTGACGGCCTGGCGCGCCTGGACCGTCGGCCATGATGGGGATCTGGCGCGCCGGGCGATGGCGCAGGCCAGGACGCTGACCAGCGGCGCCGACGTCGTCCCCGCCCAGCGCGTCGACACAGCGGTCCTGCGCCGTTACCTGCTAGGTCTGGCCGCGCGCACACGGCGCCCTCCCGCCCCCGGCGTTTCAGGTCAGCGCCTCGACGTCACGGCGGCCCAGCGGCTCATCGCGCGCCGCCTCCTGACGCAGACCGGGCCGTTAGACATCACCCTCCCGGTCGTCGCCATCCCCGCGGCGCCGGCGCGGGCCGCCACGCCGCCGGTCAAGCACAAACACCCCGTACGCAAGCACACATAGGCCCGCGCCCCCGGCGGTACGCCCTCTCCATGCATGTGGTTACCTCTATATAAACACCAACTATGCGAGGAGATGAGATTGTGAACCACGTAACAGTCGCGCTGTTGCAGATGACGCCGAACGGGAACGACCAGGAGGCGAACAGGGTTAAGGGCGAGGTATTCTGCCGGCGAGCGCACGCTATAGGGGCGGATATCGCCCTTTTCCCTGAAATGTGGAACATTGGCTACACCCCCTATGCGCCATGGAACGAACTGCCCGAGGTATGGAAGGCCCCCGAGTTGTGGACGCCCGAGGCCGCCGCTATCCGCGTATCAGAGGAGGTCATCGCGCGCTGGCAGATGCAAGCTATCGGGCGTGAAGACCCGTTCATCGTCCACTTTAGAGGACTGGCCAAAGAGCTAGGAATGGCTATAGCCATCACGTACCTTGAAAAGTGGGACGGAGTCCCACGCAACACGGTCTCCCTCATTGATCGGCATGGCGAGATCGTCATGACGTACGCTAAGGTTCATACCTGCATCTTCAGCATGGAATGTGCGTGTACTCCCGGTGATGATTTCTACGTTTGCACGCTCGATACGGCCCATGGGCCTGTCAAGGTTGGCGCAATGATCTGTTACGATCGTGAGTTTCCGGAAAGCGCCCGCATCCTGATGCTCAAAGGGGCCGAGATCATTCTGACGCCCAATGCCTGCGAGCTAGAGGTGAACCGATTGGGGCAGTTTCGGGCGCGAGCCTACGAGAACATGGTCGGCGTCGCCATGTCCAACTACAGCGGTCCCGGAGGAGGAGGACATTCCGTGGCGTACGATCCCATCGGTTTTGACGCCGATGGCAACTCGCGTGACACGCTCATTGTCGAGGCCGGGGGGAGTGAAGGCGTCTACCTCGCGTCGTTCGACCTTGACGCGCTCCGAGCCCACCGTGCGCGACATACGTGGGGCAACGCCTTCCGAAGGCCATCCCGCTACAGCATTCTCACGTCACCTGACGTGCAAGACCCATTCATCCGGGTGACTGCTACGGGCGAGCGATACGACGGAACAGCAAAGTAGGTAATCAGGAATGTGGATGATCAGATGCGCATCGGCGATGTGGCGGAGCGGGCGGGGGTCACTCCGCGCACCATTCGCTACTACGAGAACATCGGACTGATCCCCCCTGGTGAGCGTGAAGGCCACGGTCAGCACTACTACACAACAGACCAGCACTAGGCCTTTTTTGCCCTAAAAATAACGTTGACGTAAACGAGCCTGACGAAAGGACACATCATGTCGACCCCACCGCCCGGCGGACGCCTGACACTCGCCGACGACCTCACCCTGAGCCGCATGGGGTATGGCGCCATGCAACTCGCCGGACCCGGCGTGTTCGGCCCGCCCAAGGATCGCGCGCAGGCGATCGCGGTCCTCCGCGCGGCGATCGACCTCGGTGTGACGCACATCGACACCAGCGACTTCTACGGACCCACCACGGTGAACGAAGTCATCAAGGAGGCGCTGCACCCGTATCCCGCCGACCTGCACATCGTCACTAAAGTGGGCGCCCGGCGCGGCGCCGACGGCTCATGGTCCCCGGCGCTCTCGCCCGACGACCTCACCCGCGCCGTCCACGACAACCTCGCACACCTCGGACTCGACGTCCTCGACGTCGTCAACCTGCGTGTCGGCCGCGTCGGCATGGGCGATACCATCACCGACGAGTCGCTGGCCGAACCGTTTACCGCACTCGCGGAACTGCGGCGGCAAGGGCTCATCCGCCACCTCGGCGTCAGCAACGTCTCAGCGGCGCAGCTCACCGAAGCTCAGTCCATCGCTCCGGTGGTGACCGTGCAGAATCTCTACAACCTCGCCCAGCGCCAGGACGACGACCTCGTCGAGCGGTGCGCGCGGGAGGGGATCGCCTACGCGCCCTTCTTCCCGCTCGGGGGATTTTCCCCCCTGCAATCCGCGGTACTCGATCGTGTCGCCACGCGCCTCGACGCGTCCGCGCAGCAGGTTGCGCTGGCGTGGCTCCTGCAGCGGTCGTCCACGATGGCGCTTATTCCGGGCACGGCGTTGGTGGCGCACCTGCGCGAGAACGTCGCCGCCGTGGCTCTGACCCTGCCGGCGGACGCGATCGACGAACTCGACACCATCGGTCGCTGAGTGGTCGGGGGCGTCTACCGGCGTTCACGATCGGACAGCTCTTGGGGTCCACCGACTGGATCACACCCAGTGGACCTGGGCTCACGCGCAGGGTCGTGTATTGACGGCTGATCTTCGCCTATCGCGGGGAGCCCCGGGGTCACGATGCGCCGATGATCCCGGGACAGTTAGTGCCCGGACCAGGCCGCGCGTGGGTCGGGCGCGGCGTCGCGTTCAGCGCCAAGAAGGCCCAGCGCCGCGGCACGCTCGTCGTGGCCTGGGCAGACGGGCAGAAGCATCCGTGGGTCGTGCTGACGGATCTGCGCCTGAATGGGTCGGCGCGTGCTGATACGGCTTGCGCGTCTGGATGGACGCGAGCACGGTGGATGAACGAGAACGCGCACCGGGACCTCACCCGCGCCGACATCGCGGCCCAGGCGATGATAAGCACTCGCACCCTGAACCGGCGCTTCCGCGCGCAGACCGGCGCCACGCCGCTGCACTAGTGGGTCATGCCGCATTTAACTGGAGGTGATCGATCACAGCGGCGGATCCACCGAGACGACGTTGCCGCGCACGGCGCCGGCGCTCACGGCGTTTGCCATCCCACACGAACGGCGGCGGCTC
>JAABUZ0100003162.1_pt1 | contig 25121 bp, 21 predicted proteins | sample 5562091 | NCBI WGS metagenome assembly JAABUZ01 (sample SAMN12813069, study PRJNA571459) | rock metagenome | isolation source: Antarctica rocks | place: Antarctica: Victoria Land, Linnaeus Terrace sud | collected 2015-12-21 | reverse complement strand
GGGGGGGACGCCCGCGCTCCCAGCCCGACAATTCACAGACCCTCGGGGATGAGGGCGCCCTGCACGCGCTGTTCGAGCAGCAAGCGGCGCGGACGCCCGACGCCATGGCGGTCTCCTGCGAGGACGCCACGCTGACCTATCGGGAACTGGACGAGCAGGCCGATCGGCTGGCGCGCTATCTGCGCGGCCACGGCGTGGGGCGTGGCGTCTACGTGGGCCTGCTGCTGGACCGCTCGCTCTGGACGGTGGTCGGCATCCTTGGCGTCCTCAAGGCCGGCGCCGCCTACGTGCCCCTGGACCCAGCCTACCCCCGTGAGCGCCTCGCCTTTATGCTGCGCGACGCCGGGATCGCGGTGCTCCTGACGCAGCGCCATCTGGTCCCGGCGGCGCCCGCGACGCCGGGCCTGCGCGCCGTGGCGCTCGACGAGGAGTGGCCGCCCATTGAACCGGGCGGCGCGGTCTGCGATGAGAGCGTGGCGCGTGGGGATGACGCGGCCTATGTCATCTACACATCGGGCTCGACAGGCACGCCCAAGGGAGTCGTCGTCACGCACCATAACGTCGTGCGCCTGTTCACCGCCACGCGGGACCTGTTCGGTTTCGACGAGCGCGACGTCTGGACGCTGTTCCACTCCTACGCCTTTGATTTCTCGGTCTGGGAGGTGTGGGGCGCGCTGCTCCATGGCGGTCGCCTGGTCGTCGTGCCCTTCGAGGTGAGCCGCTCACCCGACGCCTTCTATGCCTTGCTGGAGCGCGAACGGGTGACGGTGCTCAACCAGACGCCTTCGGCGTTCGGGGGGCTGGCGCGCGTGGCCACGGCGCGGGACGCGCGGCGCGCGCTGGCGTTGCGGCTGGTCATCTTCGGCGGCGAGGCGCTCGACCCGCGGGGGCTGCGGCCCTGGTTCGACCGCTACGGCGACACGCGGCCGCAACTGGTGAATATGTACGGCATCACCGAGACGACCGTCCACGTGACGTACCGTCCGCTGTGGGCGGGCGATCTCGACCGCGCGCCGGGCAGCATGATCGGCCGGCCCCTGCCCGACCTGCGGCTCTACGTCCTGGATAGCCGCGGCCGACCGGCGCCGGTGGGCGTGCCGGGCGAAATGTACGTGGGCGGCGCCGGTGTGGCGCGCGGCTACCTGGGCCGGCCCGAGTGGCGCGCGGCTACCTGGGCCGGCCCGAGTTGACCGCCGCGCGCTTCGTACACGACCCCTTTAGCCAAGAGTCGGGGGCGCGGCTGTATCGCAGCGGGGACCGCGCCCGCTATCGCTCCGATGGCGACCTGGAGTACCTGGGCCGCATCGATGGGCAGGTCAAGGTGCGGGGCTACCGCATCGAGGTGGGCGAGATCGAGGCCGTGCTGGCGCGCCAGGAGGGGGTCGGGGCCTGCGCCGTCGTCGTGCGCGAGGATACGCCGGGAGACCAGCGTCTGGTCGCCTACGTGGCGCCCGACCCCGCGCCTGGATCCCCGGCGTCCGACGAGTGGCGGCGCGCCATGCGAGCGCACCTGCCCGAGTACATGGTCCCCGCGACGTTTGTGCGCCTGGACAGGCTCCCGCTGACGCCCAACGGCAAAATCGACCGTCGCGCTCTCTTGTCCCCGCTGCTCGAGCGGTCCGACGAGGCCGCGCGCCCTCACCCCGACCACGTGGCGCCGCGCACGCCGCTGGAGCGCGCCCTGGCGCGCATCTGGGAGGACGTGCTGGGCGTTGGCCGCGTCGGGGTGCGGGACAATTTCTTCGACCTCGGCGGGCACTCCCTGCTCGCCGTGCGCCTGCTCGACCGCATCGCACGGGTCCTCGGACGCGCCGTGCCCCTCTCGGCCTTGTTCGGCGGCGCCACCATCGAGCGCCTGGCCGCGGCCCTGGAGGATGGCGGCGACGCGCGCCGTCGGGAGGCGGCCCCGCTGGTGGAAGTGCAGGGGGGCGGCGCCCGGCGGCCCTTCTACTTCCTGCACGGCGACATGTACGGCGGCTACTACTGCCTCAAGATCGCGCGGCGGCTGGGGGCCGAGCGGCCCTTCTACGCGCTGCCGCCGCACGGCCTCGACGGCTGGCAGGTCCCGCGGACGGTCGAGGCGATCGCCGCCTATCACGTGGCGGTGCTGCGCGCCTTCCAGCCGCGCGGGCCGTACCTGCTGGGCGGCTTCTGCAACGGGGGCGTCATCGCCTATGAGATGGCCCGCCAGCTCCAGGCGGAGGGCCAGCAGGTGGACCGCCTGGTCATCGTCGACGCCGCGGCCACCACCACGCGCTATGCCCTGCTGGACCGGCCCGTCGAGGCCATCGGCCGACTAGCCCAGTGGGACGCGCGCCGGCGCGCGTCCGCGTCCCTGGACCTCCACTACCACGTGGCGCGCTGGTACGACGCGCTGCGCCTGGGCCGCCGCGACCAGGTGTCGCTGGCGCTGCAAGCGGGGCGGCGCGTGGCGCGGCGAGCGCGCGGCGTCGTGGCGCGCCGTGACGCCGTCGCCTCGGACGCGGCGACGCTCGAGGCTCGCAGCTGGGCCTTGCTCAAGGACTACTGGCTGGCCCGCCAGGGCTACAGCCCGCGACCCTACGATGGAGACATCGTCCTGCTCTGGCCGGAGGGCCACAAGACGGCGCACGGCGCCGACGCGACCCAGGGCTGGGCCGCTCTCGCGCGGCGCGTCGACGTGCGCGCCATCCCCGGCACGCACGAGACGTGTATCACGGAGCATATCGGCGCCTTGTCCGACTGCTTGCGGGCATGCCTCGACGAGGCGGACGCGGGTCCTCGATAGCAGCCCATGCCTGCCATTGAAGCCTGCCCGCGAATGGTCATGGCAGGGGTCGGACCCGGAAGGCGTATGTGGCATTACCCCACACTGCAAGCGCCACCGGATCGACCAGCTCATCCGCATCCATATCGTCCGTGCGCGCTGTAGTACTGGTCGTGAGTAGCGCCGGGATGATGCCGAGCAGGGCAAACAAACCACCCGCGAACTAGACGAAAGCGACGCTATCGCGAGTTGACGTTCGGAAAAGGGCCGCAATGTAGCGATACGCCTCAGTCTCAACTCGTGTTTGCGCCGTCGGATCGGGATTGCTCACACCCGTATCGCCCCGTCGCACTGTTGTGATTACTGCTGCCTTTCCCGGTTGCGCCGCTCCCGCGCCAGGATGTCCCGCACCATCCCATCGGTGGTGACCGTGCGCCCTGACCACGGGGTCGTCGACTGTCCTCCGGACGATGTGACCGACGCCCTCGTCGCCCGGCCCAGCCCCAAAGAACATTGATCTTGACAATCAGTGTTCGTTAGGCTACACTGCGGGTATGGTCGACCACAAACAACAAGAGGTGCGTATGCTCACACAAGAACCCCGCAAGATCGTCAGCCGGCGCGACCGCCCGGCCAAGCCTCCCCTGAGCCGGGACCTTATCGTCGCCACGGCCCTGGACCTGCTGACCCGGGACGGGCTCTCGGCGTTGAGCCTGCGCAAGGTGGCGGCGGCGCTCGACACCGGCCCGGCGTCCCTCTACGTCTATGTCGCCAACCTCGCCGAGTTGCACGCCCTGATGCTCGACCGCGCGCTCGGCGCGGTCGCCCTCCCCGCCGCCCGCGAGGACGAGGACGAGGGCGAGGGCGGGTGGCGCGAGCGCCTGACGGCCGTGCTCGTGTCGTACCTGCGCGTGCTCGACGACGGGCCTGGCCTGGGCCAACTCGCCCTGTCCACGATCGCCGTCGGCCCCCACGCGCTCCGCCTGGTCGAGACGCTCCTGAACCTGCTCCTGGAAGGGGGCATCGACCCGCCCGTGGCGGCCTGGGCCGTCGACCTGCTCACCCTGCACGTCGCCGCCGTCGCGGCCGAGCAAGACGCGCGCCGCGCCGGGGGCGACACCTTCGGGCCGGTGGCCCAGGCCATCGCCGCCGCGCCCGCCGCGGACTACCCCCATATCCACGCCCTGCGCGCGGAGCTGCTCTCGGGCGGGGAGGAGATGCCCTCGGGCGGGAACGTGCGGCTCGGCTGGGTGGTGGACGTCCTCATCAACGGGGTCCTGCACGCCCCCGCCATCCCGCTCGCGCCGACGGACGCCGCCCGTCCGCCCGCCGCCCCGACAACACAAGCCCCGATAACACACGAGGAGAGTGACCGATGACACAGTCCACGACACCTGCCACGACACGCGCCGCCGCCCCCCGCATCGCCATCGTCGGCGCCGGCCTCGGCGGCCTCACCCTCGCCCGCATCCTCCAGGCGCGCGGCGTCGCCTCGACCGTCTATGAGCGCGACGCCTTCGCCGACGCGCGGGACCAGGGCGGGTCCCTGGACATGCACGAGGAGTCTGGGCAGCGCGCCCTGCGCGAGGCCGGCTTGTACGAGGAGTTCCGCCGCCGCACACACCCGCAGGGCGAGACGCTGCGCGTCCTCGACAAGGCCGGCACGGTCTACATCGACCACGCGCCCGCGGGCGGTGAGGGGACCCGGCCCGAGATCGACCGGGCGGCGCTGCGCGCCCTGCTCGTCGCCTCCCTCGACCCCGGCAGGATCGCCTGGGGCCACAAGGTCGTCGCCGTCCGCCCGCTCGCTGACGGCCGGCACGAGCTGACCTTCGCCGACGGCGGCACTGCCGAGGCTGACCTGCTGGTGGGGGCGGACGGCGCGTGGTCGCGGGTGCGCCCGCTGGTCTCGGCCGCCACGCCGGCCTACTGCGGGGTCTCCTACCTCGAGCTGCGCCTCCCCGACGCCGCGCGGCGGTACCCGGACTCGGCTGCGCTCGTCGGGCCCGGCGTCTTCTTCATCCTGTCCGACAACAAGGCCATGCTGGGCCACGGCGGCGGCGCCATACACCTGGGCGTCTCGCTGCGCGTCCCGGAGGACTGGATCGTCGTCGGCGGCGTCGACTGGTCGGACGCCCGCGTCGCCCGCGCCGCCCTGCTCGCGGAGTTCGCCGACTGGAACGACGGCCTGACCGACCTCATCCGTCGCTGCGACGACGCGATTGTCCCCTGGCGGATCTACGCCCTGCCGACGGGGCACGCGTGGCCGCGGGTCCCGGGCGTGACGCTGCTGGGCGACGCCGCGCACGTGATGTCGCCGTACGCCGGCGAGGGGGCGAACAACGCCATGCGCGACGCGGCCGACCTCGCGCTGGCCATCGTCAAGCACGCGGGCGACAGCGAGGCCGCGCTAACCCAATACGAGGCGGCGCTGTTCCCCCGCGCCGCGGCAGCGGCCGAGATGTCCGCCCGCGGCCTCGACATGTGCTTCAGCCCGCACGCCCCGCGGGAGATCGTCGACTTCTTCACCGGCATGGGCATGCCCGCCGCCGACGCTGCCGTGGGATCGCCCGCACGGTAAGGCGAACGCCGCGCGATGCGCCCGCGCACGACGGGCGTCTCGCCTCCCTGTCGGGGTCGACACGACACGGATGCCGACAGGGCGATTCGGGCCGCGCGCAAACCTGGCGATATTAGAGAACAAGAGAAAGAGAGTCCGACGATGGCACAGCAGACAATGGCGGCGATCCAGGTCCACGGATACGGCGGCGCGGACAGGCTCACCCTCGACCAGACACCGCGGCCGGAGCCGGGGGACGGCGAGGCGCTCGTGCGCGGGCGCGCGGCGGGGGTCAACCCGATCGACTGGAAGCTCCGGGACGGGGGGATGAAGGATTTTATGCCCATGCGCTTCCCGTATGTGCCCGGCGTCGAGCTCGCCGGCGTGGTGGAGCGGATCGGCTCCGGCGTCACGACCGTGCAACCCGGCCAGGAGGTCTTCGGGCGCGCCGCGCACGGGTCCTACGCCGAGTACGCGCTCGCCCCGGCCCGGGACCTGGCGCCGAAGCCCGCCACCGTGGGCTTCGACGAGGCGGCGGCCATCCCCCTGGGCGCGACGACGGCCTGGCAGGGCCTCTTCGACCACGGCCACCTCGCACGGGGCCAGCGCGCGCTGATCCTGGGCGGGGCCGGGGGCGTGGTCGCCTTCGCGGTCCAGCGCGCGCGCTGGACGGGGGCGGAGGTGATCGCCACGGCCTCCGCGCGCAACGCCGACTACGTCCGCGCGCTGGGCGCCCGGACCGTCATCGACTACGCCACGACGCGCGTCGAAGACGTGGCGCGGGACGTCGACCTGGAAAGCCGGCGGCTGGCCCACGAGGGCGCGCTGGCGGCCGGGGGACACGCCACGCGGGCGGTGGCGCGGCAAGCGCTGGCGCTGGCCTACCAGGACGTCTACGTCGTGGCCGGCGTGGTCGCCGTGGCGGCGGTCGTCCTGCCGCTGTTGCTCCGCCCGGCGCGACCGGCTGCGGCGGGGGTCGCCCCGGCCGTGGCGCCTACCGGGCTCGCCGCGCCACCGGCCGTGGCGGCCTCGCCCGCAGGCTAGCAGGAGCGGACCCAGCGCGGCCAATCGAAAACCGGACGCATGAGAGGACCGCACGTCCGACAAGGCTGGCTCGTGCGACAACATCGACATTTTACCCGCATCATGATCACAATTCCGCTGAAGGTCCGTCCCTGCCATGGTCTGGTCTTTCAAGGCCAGGCCCACAGCGTTCACTATTGTGACTCACACCACCGCCGAACGCCAGGTACGGCTGGCTTGGATCAGTAGCCATCTTGCAGCAGAGCGCCTTGCAGCTTCAGGATCAGCGCCTCCAGCGCGGCGGCGTCGGCGAGGGCCTGTCGGGTCTGGCCGAGCAGTGCGGCCATGGCGCGCTCGGCGCCCACCATGGCGCGCCGCGCTGCTCCTAGCTCCCTATCCTCGCGGGGCGACGCCGTAGGTGGGCCTGCCGTGGTGTTGTCGGCGGCGGGAGGGGCGAGGATGCGTTGTGCTTCGGCGTGGTAGTGGGCGAGCATGGCAGCGCGGTCGCGCATGACGGCCCCGCGCGGCATGGCGACCAGCAGCATGGCCGGCGAGCCATCCCAGTTGGGTAGGGGGAAGGCCGCGCCCGTCGCCGTCGCGGAGGGCATGCCGGTTGTCGTGGGGGCGGGGAGCGGCAGGTCGTGCTGGGCAGCGTCGGCGAGGATGCGGTCGGTCAGCCAGCGCGGCATCTCGGTCAGCAGCCACGTCAGCGATTCGTCCAGACCCTGCTGGTCGATGGCCCTCTCCACGCTTGAAAGCACGGCGGCGCGCGCGCGGCGCGCCTCGGCCTGCCGCACCTCCTCGGTCTCGCGACGCAGGCGGTCGGACCGCTCGGCCGCCGCGCGCGACCGTTCCAGCACGGTCAGTCGGGCGGCCAGCAGGCGGTGGTCTTCCTCCTGGCGCGCCAGCGCCGCGACTGCCTGCACCACCGCGCCCACGCACTCGTCCTCGACCACCGTCAGGGCGTTGCAGAGGCTGCGCAGCCGCGCTCGCCGCAGCGGGACGGCGCGGCCAGGACCGGTCAGCGCGGCCAGGGCCTCGTGCAGCGCGGGCACGCCCGAGGCGACCAGGGCGTCCGCGTCCCCGCGCAGGTGGGCCAGCAGCGCCGGCCGCGCGCCCAGGAAGTGGAGCGCCGGCGACGCGCCCGGCGGGGTGAAGAGGGACAGCCCGTCGGCCAGTCGCTCCCGCACCGGCGGCAGGTCCTCCTCGTCGACGCGGTTGACATAATTCACGGCGAACAGGATGGTGCGGTGCCCTCGCTCCCATAGTCGCTCGGCAATCGTCTCGCGCTCGTCGGCCGCCAGCGCCTCGGTGGCGGAGAGCACGTAGACGATCAGGTCGGCGTCGTCGAGGGCGGCGAGGGTGCGCGACCCACGGTCGCCCGATTCGTTGAGTCCGGGCGAATCGACCACCTCGACGCCGGCCCGCAGCAGGGACCAGGGCAGCCCGATCTCCACGCCCGCCACCTCGGGCCGGAAGCGCCGCGCCGCGCCCTCCTCGTCGCCCACTGACACCACGGATGGATCGGGCAGGCACACGTAGTCCTCCAGTTCGGGCAGCGAGAGCGTCGCCGGCGGCCGGCCGTCGGTGAAGCTCACCCTGATGTGCAGCGCGGGCGCGTGACGCAGTGTGCAGAGCACCGCCGTGGCCGGGGTCATGCGCGCGGGCAGCAGGCGCGCGCCGAGCAGCGCGTTGATCAGCGTGGACTTACCGCGCTTGAAGTTGCCCAGCACCAACACCCGGCAGCGCGCGGTGTCCAGCGCCGCGTCGAGCAGCGCGTGCAGGGTGGGCTGCGCGGCCAGCGCGGGGACGGCGGATAGGGCAGCGCGCTCTTTCGCCAGCCGCGCTGACCACGCCTCGTACGCCGTCGTGCTCTGCTCCGCGTTGCCGTCCCGCGTGAGCAGCGCGTCCCAGGCGGCGGAGGCCAAGGCGCGCCGCGCCGTGCGGAAGGCGGCGATATCCTCCCATTGAGTCGCCGTCGTGGTGGGGTGAGTCGCGCCCGCGCTCTGCCCGGCGATGAGTCCGGCCAGTATGTCCCGCAGTCGGTCGCCAAGAACGGCGGAGGCGCGGCACATATCGAGCACGCGTCCCGCGTGCAGCAACGTGGTCAGGCGCGCCTCGTGCTCCGCGAGGCCACGCTCACGCAAGATAGCCATGGCGCGGAGGATGGCGGGCCAGTCGGTCATGCGTATGCGCGTGGGATGCGGTAGATCAGTTTGGTATAGGCGTGCGCGAAGCCCAGACGCAGCATGTTGCGGTACGAGGGGTTGGGCTGCTCGGGCGTGTCTTCGCCCGTGTCCGCGACGACCAGGGTGCAGCCGCGTGCGCCCGCGTCGGCGATGCGCCGCGCCAGCAGCGCGCTTTGCGCGCCTCGACCGCGGTACGCGGGCAGCGTGTAGGCCCAGCCAAGCCAGGCCGTGTCCTCGTGCACGAACAGCGCCGCCGTCGCCACCGACGTGTCGCCGTCGAAGGCGAGGTAGTGGAGCCACTCCGGCCGGCCCACCTGCGCCGCCAATCCCGCTGCCAGCGGCCGGCCAGCAGGGAATCCGGCCAGGCTCAGGTCGGTAAACACAGCCGCGCGCTCAGGCCCGATGACCCGGATGCGCAGGTCCGATACGACACTGGAAGGATCGTCGACCGTGCGCCAGAGGCGCACATCGCGCGCGGCCGGGGCCAGACCGTGCGCCCGCAGCCAGCGCGGTAGTTGAACCGGCTGAGCGATGGGGCTCAGGTCGACGGCGCAGGGCAGGCCGGCCTGACGGAAGGGCGCCAGGACCGCGCCAACCGCGGCGCGCGTGGCCGGCTGCATCACCCCCAGCGCCGCCACTCCATTGGCAAAGTAGTGGTCGATGCCGCGGGTCAGCCAGACCGAGGCGCCGCCGACGCGGTAGACGCGCAGGCCAAGGCTAGCGGCCAGTTCCTCCGGCACGGCCCGGAACCAGGCCGCCTTGCCCTCCGCCTCGGCCAGTTCCGCCCGGCGCGCCCACTCCTCAAATCTCATGGCTATAGTCTACAACAGCTTCTCGCCTCCTACCCTACCCGATGCAACCCAGGTACCTGACGACTGGCCTGTGCCTTACCTCGCGCGTGTCGCTCAATCCCACCAGAAGAACCACGCCGTGGCGCCCAACAAGCCGGCGGCGAGAGCGTCGAGTGTCTCCGTCCCCTGGTCGACGATATCGTTGCAATAGGCGTACTGCTCAGTTGCGAGCGCCAGGGCGGCGGCCCGATCACGAGGGGGGCGCGCGACGGCCATCTCTACCCTGTCGCGCGCCATGCCCAAGGGTTCGGCGCCGTACGTCTCCGCCCAATGCTTCATCATGCAGACGTGCTCCTCGGGATTCGGGCAGGCGTTCCATCCCCCGTAGCGCAGGAGTGCGGGGACCTGCCAGCCCTGCCGCGTCGAGAGCAGAGCCACATGCACGGTAGGCAGCGGTTCCCAGGTTTGCAGGTCGTAGGGGATGGTAAAGCTGTTGGCCGGCACCGTTCGCGTACGTCGTGGAATCCACACCGCGACCGATAGAGAGGCTGTATACTCCGGGTACATGACGCGGCACGCCTGCTCACGAGAGGCGCCGAGGTAAGACCAAGACGGAGGCGGTGAGAGGATGATAGCGGCGATTGATCTGGCGATGCGTTCGCTGGACGCAACCTGGGACCGCGCGCGATGGGAAGATCTGCCCGACGACGGCAACCGCTACGAGGTGATCGAGGGGGTGCTGTATATGTCGACATCGCCCAGTTCCTTCCACCAATGGATCACCAGGCGGATCGCTCGTGTCTTGATGGCTCAGATCGACGATGTTGGCATCGGCGTGACGTTCTGGGCGCCGCTCGGGGTCTTCATGCCGGGCTGCGACCCCGTGCAACCGGACCTCTTCGTGGTGCGTACCGACGAACTGGCCATCGTCCAGGCGCGCATCGAAGGGGTCCCATCGCTGCTTGTAGAGATCCTGTCGCCCAGCAACTCCTCCACCGACACGGACGTCAAGCGGCACGCCTATGCGCGCGGGCGTGCCGGAGTACTGGATCGTCCGTCCCCGCCGCCATGATGTGTTGGTCTACTCGCAGCCGGACGGCGGCTTGGAGGACTATGCTCAGAGCGTGCGCGTCGATCCCGGTACGGAGTTGGTGTCTCCGACTTTGCCCGTCCGCGCGCCCGCCGACGACTTCTTCGCCAATGCGCCGAATACCAATCTACAGCAAGGGACGACTGCCGGCCCACAGCTTCCTGACGGCCGGATGGCGCCACGGGCCGGCCGCCAGCGCAGGCGCGCTATGTCTCCGACATCTCAATCGGGGTGTTGACCTCAATGAGGTTGCCGTCGGGGTCCCGCAGGTAGAACGACCTGATGCCTCAGCCCCGATGGTCGGTCGGCCCCGCGATAATATGCGCTCCCCTGCCGCGTAGCTCCTCGGCGCAGGCGTCGAGCCGCTCGCGGTTTGCCACTTCGAAGACCACCAGAGCCGTCTCCCGCCCGCGGGACGTCTCGGCCAGGGGGCGCATGCCGACCTCCCGGCCGATCTCGGGCAGATTGTTCTCGTATTGGTGGATGGCCAGCGAGGTTTGTTCGCCGACCTTGAAGCTACTATAGCCCGTGTCGTTCTCGTCCCCCCCAGCTCACGGGGAAGCCCATCACGTCGCGGTAGAAGCGGAAGCAGGCGCGGACATCCACGACCTCCAGCCGCACGTTGCTCATGAACATGGCGATCTCCTTTTGTCACTCCAACCCGGCGAACAGCTCGTGGATGTTGCCATCCGGGTCGGCGAAGAAGGCCGTGCGCTGTCCCCATGGCATGTTCGCCGGGGCTTGCACGGGCGCCGCTCCCCCGGCGACGATCGCGGCGTACGTCGCATCGACCTCCGTGGCTGACGCGAGCGGGAATGCCAGCTCGAAGGACTGGCCGCGCTTCGGCTCGCCGTATGATGGATGGTGCGTGGAGTCGGCCAGGATATGCCGGGCGCAGAGGGCAAAGCGCACGCCCGGCGACTGGAACTCCACGTATTCGCCGTGGTCCTGCTCGATAAGGAAACCGAGCGCATCGCGGTAGAAGCGGCTCATGGCTGGGATATCGTCCGTCAGAATGGTGACCAGGGCAATCGTGGGCGTCACGGGCGTGCAGCTCCTTGCGCTAATCCATGGCGCGTCGAGTACGGCGCGTCCGGTTGGTAAGGACAGCATAACACCCATAATCTGACATCCTGTGTCAGGATAAACTGGTGGATAGAGAACACGAGTGCAAGGAGGTACAGGACATGCGCGCGGATCGGCTCCTCTCCATCCTATTGCTGTTGCAGACGCGGGGCCGCATGCCAGCCAGGGAGTTGGCCCGGCGTCTCGAGGTGTCGGAGCGCACCATCTACCGCGACCTGGACGCCCTGGGCGTGGCCGGCGTCCCCGTCTATGTCGAGCGCGGGCGACACGGCGGCTGCGCCCTCGTCGACGGCTACCGCACGGACCTGACGGGATTGACCGACGCGGAGGTGCGGACATTGTTCGCGACGCGCACCGCGGGACACCTGGCCGACCTGGGACTGGGGGCGGCCGGCGAGGCGGCTCTGGTGAAACTCCTGGCCGCATTGTCCACCACGTCCCACGCCGATGCCGAGCGGGCGCTGGCGCGCATCCACCTCGACCCTGACCCGTGGTTCCAGGATGCCGAAGCCGCGCCCTACCTGCCCCTCCTTCACGAGGCGGTCTGGCAGGAGCGGCAACTGCAGCTGACCTATCGGCGTAGCAACGACGCTATCACCGTCGGCGTGGCGGAGCCGCTCGGGTTGGTGGCCAAAGCGCGCACCTGGTACCTCGTCGCCCACGATGCCGGGGCCATGCGGGTCTTCCGGGTAGCGCGGATTCAGGAGGCCAGGCTGCTGGACGAACCTGTCGCGCGCTCGGAGGGGTTCGTGCTGCGGGCGTTCTGGGATGCCTGGCGCGCCGCGTTCGTGGACCGCATCCCGCGCTACCCGGTGATCGTGCGGGTCGCGCCTGCCGCCCTGGACCGCCTGGGGCAGCTACTGGGAGCGGAAGTCATCGTCGACCTGGAGCGGGCCACACCGCCCGATGACGCGGGCTGGCGGACGATACCCGTCACGTTCGAGCGCGCCGACGACGCATGCCGTGCCCTGCTGGGATGCGGTCCCCTGGTGGAAGCCGTCGAGCCCCTGGAGCTGCGCCGGCGCAGCGCGGATGCCGCGACAGGGCTAGTCGCGCTTTATAACCGGGGATGACCACACCATCCTTTGTTGCCCCCCTCTCCCGTCGTACGGGAGAGGGGGTTGGGGGGTGAGGGGCCGTCACGCCCGCGGCGCGTTGATCGGTACCGGATTGCCCGGACTGTACAGGTGGCAGCGCACGCGGTGGCCCGGCCGCACATCGATCAACGGCGGCGTGGTCGCGCGGCACACCTCCATCACGTGTGGGCAGCGGGCCGCGAAGCGGCAGCCCGGCTTGGGGTTGATCACCGTCGGAATCTCGCCGCGCGCCTCGACCCGCTTGTTGGACAGTCCCGACTGAGGATCGGGCACGGCGGAGAGCAACAACTGCGTGTAGGGGTGCAGCGGCTTGCGCATGACATCCTCGCTTGGGGCCGCCTCGACCAGGTGCCCCGCGTAGAGCACCAGCGTGTCGTCGGCGATGTAGCGCGCGCTGGCGAGGTCGTGCGTGATATAGAGGTAGGAGAGCCCGCGCTGGTCGCGCAACTCGGACATCAGATTGAGCACGCCCATGCGGATCGACACGTCGAGCATCGAGATCGGCTCGTCGGCCAGGATCACCTCCGGGTTGACCGCCAGCGCGCGGGCGAACGAGACGCGCTGGCGCTGACCACCGGAGAGCTGGTGCGGGAACTTGGCCGCCACCTCCTCGGGGGGCGTCAGCCCGACGGTGCGCAGCAGCTCGTGGATGCGCTGCAGCGTTTCCTCGCGCCCCCGCGTCTGCTTGTGGACGACGAGGGGGCGCTCGATATGGTGCGCGATCGTCTTGACCGGGTTGAGCGAGCCGAAGGGGTCCTGGAAGACCATCTGCACCTGGTTGCGATAGCGCAACAACTGCGTGCGTCCATGCAGACCGAGCACGTTTCGGCCGTGGAAGAGCACCTGCCCCGCCGTGGCGGGGTAGAGCCCGGCTACCAGGCGGGCGATGGTGCTCTTGCCGCTGCCGCTCTCGCCCACCAGGGCCAGGATTTGCCCGCGCCGTAGCGTGAACGTCACCTCCTCTACGGCGTGGACATAGCGGCGATCCCCGCCGAAAGGCCCGCCCCCGCCGGCGGGGAAGAACTTGGAGAGGCCGTTCACGTCGAGCACGACGTCGCGCGCGCCGTTCCCGTTGGCGTCCATGCGCGGGTTCGTGGCGCCAGGGGCGTCAGCCGGTTGTTGCAAGGTTCCTCTCTCCTTCGTTGTGCAGGTGGCAGGCCGCCGCGTGGTCGGGCACGACCTCGCGCAGCACGGGGTAGACGCGCGTGCATTCCGCCATGGCGTGTGGGCAGCGCGGCACAAAGCGGCAGCCGGGCGGCGGCGTCACCAGATCGGGCGGCGTGCCGGGGATGCCGTGCAGCTTGCGCTTCTCGCCCGAGATCGATGGGAAAGAGTTCATCAGGCCCACGGTGTAGGGGTGCTTGGGGTCCCGGAACAACTGGTTGGCCGGCGCGAATTCGGCGATCTTGCCGGCGTACATGATGGCGATGCGCGTGGAGAACTCGACCAGCAGAGAGAGGTCGTGCGTGATGAAGAGGATGGAGAAGCCGAACTGCCGCTGCAGCTCCTGGATTTGCTGCAGGATGTCGCGCTGCACCACCACGTCGAGCGCGGTGGTCGGCTCGTCCATGATCACAAGCTCGGGGTTGAGCGCCAGGGCCATGGCGATGACGGCGCGCTGGCGCATGCCGCCGGAGAGCTCGTGCGGGAAGCTCTTGAGGCGGCGGCTCTCGATGCCGACCAGCTTGAACAACTCGGCCGAGCGCTCCAGCGCCTGACGCTTGCTCATCGGGTCGTGCGCGGTGATGGCGTCCGATATCTGCTCTCCCAGGCTGATGACCGGATTGAGCGCGGTCATGGCGCTCTGGAAGACGATCGAGGCCCGCAGCCAGCGGAATCGCCGCAACTCGCGCGGTGAGAGTCCCAGGATGTCCTGTCCCTCGAACAGCAGGCGGCCGCCGCTGATGCGGCCGGGCGACTTGATCAGGCGCATCACGGCGTGGGCCACGGTGCTCTTGCCGCAGCCCGACTCTCCCGCCAGGCCGAAGACCTCCCCGCGCCGGATGGCGAACGAGACGTTGTCCACGGCGCGGGCGGGTCCGCGCGGGGTCAGGTAGTCGACCGTGAGGTCGCGCACGTCGAGCAGCACGTCGGTGTCGGGCCGCTCGCCTGATCGCACGACGGGCAGGGGCGGAGCGACGATACTCATCGCGTCACCCCTACGCTGGTGGACGCGGCTGCCGTCGTGGCTGCCTTGCGGTAGGCTTTGCCCACTCGGATAACGCGCAAGCGTGGATTGCTGATCGCGTCGATGCCGTAGTTGACGAACACCAGGGCCGTCACCACCAGCGCGATGGCCAGACCGGGGAACACGAAGTTCCACCAGGAGCCGCCCTGCAGCGCGGAGAACTCCTGCGCGTCGTGGAGGATAGTGCCCCAGGAGACGGCGGTGCTGTCGCCGAGGCCCAAGAACTCCAGGGCCGATTCGGTGAAGATGGCGCCGATGACCGCAAAGATGAAGCTGGAGACGATCAGCGAGATCATGTTGGGCATGATCTCGCGGAAGATAATGCGCCACGTCGGGTCGCCGGACATGTAGGCGGCCTGCACGAAATCGCGGTTGCGCAGCGAGAGCGTCTGGCTGCGCAGCACGCGGGCGCCCCAGGCCCAGCCGGTGACGGAGATGACCACCACGATGGCCAGTGGACCTTTGATCGGGACGTAGGCGGCGAAGATCAGCAGCAGCGGGAGCTGCGGGATGACCAGAAACACGTTCATGATCACGCCGAGCAGGTCGTCGAGCCACCCGCCGACGTAGCCGGCTACCATGCCGATGACGATGGAGAGGAAGGTGGTGACGATGCCGGTGACGGCGCCGACGGCGAGCGAGACGCGCGCGCCGTAGAGCACCTCGGAGAAGACGTCGATGCCCGAGTAGTCAGTTCCAAAGGGGTTGACGGCGTTGGGCGCCACGTAGCGGCCGAATCCACCGATGTTGGTCGGGTCATTCGGCGTGAGCAGCGGCGCCAGGAGGGCCGCCAGGATGAAGAGCACGATGACCACGATGCCGGCGGCAGACAGCGGGTTGCCGAGCAGCAGCCGGACCCAGACCGGTAGCCCCAGGCGGCGGCCGCGGCCGGCGGTCGTGGGCGCCGCGGCCACCGTGGCGGCCGGCCCCGCGCCCGTGCTGGCGGCCGAGAGCGTGTCCTGTTGCGGGGTAGAAGTGACGTTGTCCCGTTGCGGGGTAGAGGTGACGTTCTCGAGTTGCATGGCTACTTCCTCCCGCTGGCGCTAGCCCGTCCGCACGCGCGGATCGAGGCGCACGTAGAGCAGATCGGCGATGAAGTTGGCGGCGAGCATGGCCACCGTGATGAACAGGAACAGGGCCTGCATCAACGGAAAGTCGTGCGCCTGCACGGCGGTGAACAGGGCGAAGCCGACGCCCTGGTAGGTGAAGACCGACTCAATCAGCACCAGGCCGGTCACGACATAGCCGAGGGAGATGGCAAAGCTCGTGATCTGCGGCAGTAGAGCGTTGCGCGCGGCGTACATCATCATCACGCGTCGCTCCTTGAGTCCCTTGGCCTGCGCCATGGTCACGAACTCTTCGGACAGCGTGTTAATCATCACGTTGCGCATGCCCAGCAGCCAACCACCGACCGAGGCCAGCATGATGGCCAGCAGGGGCATGGCCGCGTGCCGCGCGAGGTTGAGTATAAAGGGGATGTTGAAGCCCTGCGCGGAGGAGTCGTCGAAATTATGGTTGAGGGGGAATACGCCGGCCACAAAGCCCAGAAAATAGAGTAGCAGCATGGCGATAAAGAAGGGTGGGAACGAGTAGATAAACATGGTGAAAGGCGTCAGGATCGTGTCCAATACCCCGCCGCGCCGCCAGGCCGCGGCCACCCCAAGCACCGTGCCCAGCAAGAAAGCCGCGACGGTGGAGACGCCAGCCAGAAAGAGCGTCCAGGGGATGGTCGCGGCCAGGATGGTGCTGACCGGGATGGGATACTGGCTGAAGGAGACGCCGAAGTCGAAATGGGCCACGTTGCCGAGATAGTGAAGATACTGTAGTAAAATGGGCTCGGTAGACCCGCCAAGCACGGTGCGCAGCGAGTCGAGCAGATGGGGGTTATTGGCCAATTCATCGTGGTGTTGCGCCGCGAAGTAGTCGATCGGACTGCCCGGCATCAGGCGCGGCAAGAAGAAATTGAGCGTGAGCGACGCCCACAGGGCGATGAGGTAAAAGGCGATGCGCCGGTAGAGGAACCGCATGGTCCCATCCTCTCTTCTTTGATGGCTGGGAGCGACGACCGCTCGTGTGGGGTCGTGGGCCGTGGGGGCGGCGGCGCGGAGGGTCCCCCCTCCGCGCCGCCGTTGGCCTGCGGACGCCGTTACATCACGGGGCGCAGGCTGGTGATGACCATGGTCCGGTCGGGGTAATCGTTGGACGAGCCGCGGACGTAGAAATTCTGTTCCGTGGGCCAGCCGGTGAAGTGCAGCGTGCTGTAGGTGTACCAGTCGGCCGAGTGCATGATCGGGATGTAGGGGAAGTCCTGCAACTGAATCCTCTGCACCTGGTTGATGATCGCCTTCTGCTTCTGCACGTCCTGCGTGGTGCGGAACTGCGCGAACAGGTTCGTCGCCGTGGGGCTGACGTAGCGCTCCCAGTTGGCCTGGCCGTTGAGGCTGGCGTCGGTGCCGAGCGGGGTGAACGACTGCTGCGACATGTAGCTGTAGAAGGTGTAGTACGGGTTGGTGCTGAAGCCCGTCCAGTGCAGGTGGGCGTCGAGCTGGCCCGACTGCGACTGAGCAAACCACGTCGCCTGGTCGATCGTCTTGAAGCTCGCGTCGACGCCGATCTGCTGGAAATCTTTGGCCAGCAGCTTGATGGCTAGATCCCAGTCCGACCAGCCTGTCGGCACCTCGATCGTGAACGAAACCTTGTTGCCGTGCGGGTCGGAGAACTTGCCGCCGTTGAGCTTGAAGCCCAGGGCCAGCAGCATGCTCTTGGCCTTGGCGGGGTTATAGGTGGTCATCTCGGTCGACTGGGCGTCGAGGCTCTTGTCGTACCAGTTCGGGAAGGGCAGCCGGATGCCCGTCGCGTCGGACGGCAGTTCGTAGCCGTTCTCGGCGAAGCTGGAGATACGCGGGCGGTCGATGGCGTAGCTGAGCGCCTTGCGGAAACCGGTCAGGCTGTAGGGATACTTCTGGTCGTTGAACCACAGGCCCAGCGGGTTAGTATTGGCGAAGTAGTAGTGGAAGTGGGCCGGGTCCTTGGCGACGTAGACCTTCTGGACATCCGGCACGAAGTTGCCCGTCCAGTCGAGCTGGCCCGCCTCCATGGCCGTGTTGGCGCCGTCGTTGCCCAGGAAGTTGGGCACCTTGATGCCGTCATAGTTCAGCTTCTGCCAGTAGTACTTGTTCTTGGCGTAGATGAACTGCTGGCTGCTGAAGTTGGTCACGTTGGCGAACGGGCCCGAGCCGACCGGGTTGGGGTTGGCGAACGTCGCGGGGTCTTTGACGCTGGCCCAGATGTGCTGGGGCACGATCTTGATGTTGCTGACGATGTTCGGCAACAGCGTCGAGTCCGCGGCGGTGAGCTTGAAGATGACCGTATTCGTGCCCGAAGCGGTCACGCTCTGCAGGTACTTGCCGGCCCACAGGCCGTTCTGGTCGGCCGCGGTATGCGTCTTGCCGTAGTTGAACGTGAAGGCTACGTCGGCGGCGGTCAGCGCCTGGCCGTCGGACCACTTGAGGTTGGGGCGCAGGGTGACGGTCAGCGTCTTGCCGTCCGGCGAGTACTTGGCGCTCGTGGCCAGCCAGGGATAGGTATGGCCGCCGCCGGCGGGCGTAATAATCATCAACGGCTCGAAGATGGCGCCGTTGGTATAGTCCATCGTGGTCGCGACGTAGGGGTTGAAGAGGCGCGTGAAGCCCGTGGGGTGGAAGGCGTCGTCGGACACCATGTAGATCGGGCTGGCTGCCCTGGCCGTATGCACGGAGGCCAACGAGCCGGGGATGAGGGCGCCGGTCACGGCCGCCGCGCCAAGGATGGCGGGGCCAATCGCGCGGGCGCGCTTCTTGAACATCATTGTTGTCTTCTCCCTGTCGATAAGTGCCGCAGCAATCCGCTGCATGGATGTAACGCGGGACGAGCCGTGCTCAGGCTCGGGAACACACCGACCGGTATCCGCTCTTCCTTAGCTCCCCACCCCCTCTCCCAGTTGGCATGTCACAATGATACCCTCCCGGACCGCGACCACCCCGCCGATGCTGCGGGAAAGACGTCTCTCACGCGACAGGATGGATCGCGGCCGAGATTGTGTGCCATGCTAGCTTACGATACACCTTTCCTCTAGTTGTGGCTAGTTGTCCGCCCCATCAGGCTCGACAAGCGGCTCGTGTACCCATGTCGGCGCCTCCCGTCCGCCGTGACGGCGGCCCCAAAGACCGCGCCGCCGCGCCGGCACAGCGTCGTCGACGCCGTGGAAACGCTGATTGGGACGGTAACATACCCCACGATTGTTGTCAATATCGACCATAAACGACGCGCGCCCGCGCGCCCGCCACGCGGCTGGCATCCTCCTTCCATCGTCCGACCGCATGCGCCGCCGCAACGCCAGCTACCAGCTGTTCCGGTACCGGTTACGGCTGCATGCCGTTGGTTGGGAACGTACCATACTGGCGCGCGGTTGTCAACATATAGGGCGGATATGGCGCGGTCCGCGCTTGACAGCGCCCGGTTGAGCCGCGTATAGTAGGGAACATTCCGGGAGCGGTTACGGCCCTGTTCCGGGACAGAGGCGGGGAGGACGGCATGCGGGATACGCCCGACGGGAATGCGTTAGAGTCACGCGCGGTCATCAGGGACATTGCCGCGCTCGCGGGCGTCTCGGTGGCCACGGTGTCGCGCGTGCTGAACGACCGGCCCGACGTGTCGTCGGCCACGCGGAACGCCGTGCTGCGACACATCCACGAGCGGGGCTACGTCACCAGCCGCAACGCGCGCGCGCTGGCCGGTGGGCGCACCGGGCTGATCGGGCTGACGGTCCCCTACATGGTCGACCACTACTTTGCCCAGATCCTGACCGGCGCGACCGAGGTGGCCTACGAGCGCGACGCCCGCCTGGTCGTCTGCCCCACGCGCTACGAGCACGACCGGGAGGTGTCGCTGCTCGAGCGGTTGATGCACGGCACCACCGACGGCGCGCTGCTCATCGTGCCCTCCGAAACGCCGGCCGAACTCGCGGCGCTGCGCCGCCGGGCCTATCCGTTCGTCGTCGTCGACCCGCCCCACACCCTGGACGAGGACATCCCCGTCGTCTGCGCCGCCGGTTGGTCCGGCGCGCGCAGCGCCGTGGAGCACCTGATCGCGCTCGGCCACACACGCATCGGCGCGATCACGGGCCCGCAATGCCAGCGCGCCAGCCGCGACCGCCTGGCCGGCTACGGGTCGGCCCTGCTCGCGGCGGGACTCCCCGTCGATCCGACGCTGGCCGTCGAGTCGGATTTCAGCATCGACGGCGGCTACCGCGCGGCGCTGCACCTCCTCGCACATGGCGCCGCGCCGACCGCCATCTTCGCCTTCAATGACAATATGGCGATTGGCGTGTTGCGCGCCGCCCGGACGCGCGGGCTCGAGGTCCCCGGTCAGCTATCGGTGATCGGCTTCGACGACCTGGAGATGGCCTCGCTGGTGACGCCGGAGTTGACCACCGTGCGCCAACCCTTGCAGGAGATCGGGCGCGTCGCCGCCGGGGTGCTGTACCGTCTGCTTGACGGCCAGTCGCTCGACGCGACGCGCATCGAGTTGTCCACGCGCCTCGTCCCGCGCGCATCGACGGCGGCTGTCGTGTCCCGTGGAGGGCCATGAAGTCGTCCACACGACAAAGCGGCAAAGCAGCGCGATCCCTTACGCGAGCGACCCACGACCTGATATGATCGCGATGGAGCCTTTTCGCGCGCCATCAGTCATAGGGTAGGTATAGGTAAGGGAGAGCGCCGTGGCACGGATCAAGCTGGCCTACATCGGCGGGGGCAGCACGCGCGCCCCCGGCACGATGGCCTCGTTTATCGCACAGGGAGAAAACTTCGCCGGCTCGGAGGTCGCGCTGATCGATCTCGACGCAGACCAACTGGACGTGGTCACGACCATCGCCCGTAAGATGGTCCGCCACGAGGGGCTCGACCTGACGGTGACAGCCACCACCGATCGGCGGGCCGGCCTCGCCGACTGCGACGCGGTGCTGACGAGCTTCCGCCCCGGCGGCTTCGCCGCCCGCTACCTCGACGAGAGCATTCCCCTGAAGTATGGGGTGATCGGCCAGGAGACGCAGGGGCCCGGCGGGTTCTTCATGGCCCTGCGCTCGATTTATGCGATGCAGGGCATCGTGCGTGACATGGAGTCCGTCTGTCCCGGCGCGCGGATCTTCAACTACACCAACCCGGTCAATATCGTGGCGGAGGCCGTCACGCATCACAGCGCGATCCCCACGGTGTCCCTGTGCGAAGGACCCATCATCTTCCCGCGGCAGCTGGCGCGCGCGGCGGACCTCGATCCCGAGCGGGTCGACGCCGTGATGATCGGGCTCAACCACGGCTCGTGGAGCGTGCGCCACACTTACGAGGGGCAGGACATGATACCCCTGGTGCGCGACGTCTACGAGCGCAAGCGGGACGATCCCGCGGCCGGCGCGCACGATCTGCGCATGCTGGAGCTTGCCGCGACGATGGAGTCGATCCCCGCGGCCTATTTCCAGTACTACTACTACAAAGATGAGGTGCTGGCGGAGTTGCAGGCCAGGGGCACGACGCGCGCCCAGGACATCATGGCTGCTGTCCCCGACTACTGGCGGCACTACCGCGAGCAGGCTGCCCTCGACGACCCGCGGCTCGACCCGGCGCACTCCCGCGGCGGCATCCACGAGCTGGAGCTGGCTATCGACGTGATGGACGCTCTCTACAACGATCGCGGGGAGGTCTGGCCGGTCAACGCGCCCAACGCCGGCGGCGCGATCCCGGACTTCGCCGACGACCTCGTGGTGGAAATCCCCGGCCGCGTCGACGCCCACGGTGTCGTCCCCTTACCGCAGGGTCCCCTGCCGCGCCGCGTCGCCGGCCTGGTCAAGATGCTGGGCGAGTACCAGGCGCTGACGGCCGAGGCAGCCTGGAGCGGGACGCGCCGCGAGGCTATCTGGGCGCTGGCCAGCCACCCGCTAGTGTTCTCGCTGCACACCGCTGAGCGCATCTATGACGAGATGGCCGCCGCGCTGCGCGCGTACCTGCCCGAGCGCTTGTTGCGCTGAGCCCGCGTCGCCCGTGGACGGCGACGCGCCGGGCTCCCTATGCCGCGCCGGGCGCGGGACTGGGACGGAAGGAGGGGAGGAGGAAAAGGCTGTAGCCGCGCGTGACGGTCACCACTCGCCGAACGAGCCGTCATCATCATGGTAGAGGACCGGGGTCTGCCAACCCCCATCGTAGAGCTGGCCGGCAATGGCCTCGTCGTCCAGCTCGATCCCCAGCCCGGCGCCCGTCGGCAGGTCGATGTAGCCGTCGCGCACCACGAAGGGGCGCGTGAGATAGCCTTCGCCGAGCGAGACCTGCTCCTGGCAGAGGAAATTGGGGATGCAAGCGTCGACCTGTAACCCCGCGGCCAGCGAGATAGGACCGAGCGGATTGTGCGGCGCCACCGCGGCGTAATACACCTCGGCCATGGCGGCAATCTTGCGCACCTCGCCGATGCCGCCCGCGTGGCAGAGGTCGGGCTGCAAGACTGCTGCCGCTTGCTTCTCCAGCACCTCGCGGAACCCCCAGCGGGTGAAGAGGCGTTCGCCGGTGGCGATGGGGATAGGGGTCGAGCGGGCCACGGTCACCAGCGCGTCCACGTTCTCCGGCAACACCGGCTCCTCGATGAACAGCAGGTGGCAGTCGGAGAGCGCCTGGGCCAGCCGGATGGCCATGGCTGGGCCCACGCGCCCGTGGAAGTCCACGGCCAGATCGACCTCCGCGGGGATGGCCTCGCGCATGGCCTGGATGCGCGCCACCTGGCGGTCGACATAGGCCTTCGTGTCCACGATGCGCACGGGCGCCTCGATCCCGGTCTTGAGCGCGGTGTAGCCCTCGGCCACGCGGGCGCGCGCGGCGCGCGCCGCCTCGTCCGGGTCCACGCCGCCGCAGTGGGCGTAGACGCGGATCCGTTCGCGGCAGGCGCCGCCCAGCAGTTGATAGACCGGGACGCCAAGGGACTTGCCGAGGATGTCCCACATCGCCTGCTCGACGCCGCTGATCGCGCTCACCAGCACCGGGCCGCCGCGATAAAAGGCGCCCCGGTACATCACCTGCCAGTGGTGCTCGATGCGGCGCGGGTCCTGGCCGACGAGATACTCTTCCAACTCGCGCACGGCCGTGGCCACGGTGCGCGCCCGTCCCTCCACGATCGGCTCGCCCAGCCCGACGATGCCCTCGTCGGTATGCATCTTGAGGAAGTGCCAGCGGGGCCTGACGAAGAGGCTCTCCAGTCGGGTGATCTTCATGCGGCTTATCCTTAGTGGGTGCGCTTCGTTTGAGTTGGAGCGCCTCCTCCCCCTCTCCCGCGCATAGGGAGAGGGGGTCGGGGGGTGAGGGTGTTCCCCTTATCCTTTGACCGCGCCCGCGCTCAGGCCGGCGATGAACTGTTTGGTCAGGAAGAAGTACGCGACCATCGCGGGCACGGAGGCGATCATCACGGCGGCGAACACGGTGCCCCAGTTTGTTGAATAGGCGCCGAACAGGGTGTAGAGCCCCAGGGGCAAGGTCTGGATGTCCGGCGAGTAGGCCAGCACCAGCGGCAGAAAGAAGTCGTTCCAGATGCCAATGCCGTTGAAGATGACCACGGTGGCGACCGCCGGCCGGATCAGCGGCAGCAGGATCAGCAGAAAGACTTGCCAGGAATTGGCCCCGTCGATATAGCCGGCGTCTTCCAGTTCGCGCGGCAGTTGCCGGAAGAACCCCGTCAAGATCAGGGTCGCCACCGGCATGCCAAAGGCGGCGTAAGGTAAGATCAGCGACCAGTAGGTATTAAAGAGCCCCAACGCCTTGACCCATTGCAGGAGGGAGATGCCCACGAGTTGCGTGGGGGCGATCAATCCGCCAACCACGAAGAAAAAGACGACGCCATTGAGGCGGAACCGATAGCGGGCCAGGGCATAGGACAGCGGCGTCGCGCCCAGCAGGTTGACCGCCACCCCGCCCGTCGTGACCACGATGCTGTTGATAAAGTAGCGACCCATATTGCCACGCGTCCAGGCATCGACGTAGTTATCGACGTGCCAGACCGTCGGCAGGCTCCAGGTGTTATAGAAAAAGTCCGTGTTGGACTTGAAGGATGAGTAGAAAGTCACGAGGATGGGTATGACCATCACCACGGAGACGATCGACAACAGGAGCCATTGCGCCACTGACCACAGCGGTAGGCGCCGGCGCATCGCTTGCATCTTGCCCCTTCCTAGCCGAACGCGATCTCGCGCCGTCGCAATATCACCATCATCCCGCCGGCGATGAGGCCCAAGAAGATGTAACTGAGCACGCCGATGGCCATGGCGTAGCTCATCTGCGGCATCGTACCGGCCGCGCCGCCAAGGCCGCCGAAGGCGTATTGGAGGATCAGCGTCCCCAGCGTGGACGTCGATCCGTCGGGTTCCCCAAGCGGTCCTCCCAGCACGTAGACGATGTCGAAGACCCGGAACATGGCGATGAAACAGAAGACGGTGAGGATCGTAAATGGCGCCGCCAGCAAGGGGAAGGTGATCCGCAGCAGCACCTGCCGTGCGGAGGCGCCGTCGACGATGGCCGCCTCGACGAGTTCGCGCGGGATCGATTGCAAGCCGGCCAGGTAGACCACCATCGGCAGGCCCATCCATTGCCACGCCTGGACCAGTATTACCACGATCAAGGTGATGGAGGGGTCGCCCAGCCACGCGCGTTGCAGCCCGCCAGCGCCCATGCCCTGCAACAGCGGATTGATCAGGCCGATCTGCGGGTTCAGCATCAACTCCCAGATGAACCCGGTGACGATCAGCGACAGGATCGACGGAAGGTACAGGACGGTCCGATGGACCTGAAACCCCGGCAGCCGCGCATTGAGCAGCAGGGCCAGCCCCAGCCCAATCGTATTCTGCAGGATGAACACGATGGCGAAAAATTGCAGGTTATGCCACAGCGCCGTAGACAATTGCGGATCGCTAAAGGCGTCGGCGAAGTTCCGCAGGCCAATGAAGTGCATCGTGTTGCCCACGCCAGGCCAATCCGTGAAGCTTAGCCGAAAAGAGGCGAACATCGGTCCGATGAAAAACATGACGTACAGGATGAGGCCGGGCAGCATGAACCACACGTACGCGGGAACACGCCGCCGCTCGCGGACCACGCCCTGGCGAACGTCCTCTGCCCGGTGAGCGGGCATGAGCGTCACCGGGGCCACCGAGGCTACCGGGGCCACCGCATGGCGCTCCCGGATTGTTGCCCTGTCCGATTCCTGGCTCATGCTGTCCTTTCCACGGCTATAGACTCCTCCTGCCGTCACCCGCTGTTGCGTGGTATCGTGCGTCGCACGAGGCGTGGCT
>JAABUZ0100003160.1_pt1 | contig 25135 bp, 28 predicted proteins | sample 5562091 | NCBI WGS metagenome assembly JAABUZ01 (sample SAMN12813069, study PRJNA571459) | rock metagenome | isolation source: Antarctica rocks | place: Antarctica: Victoria Land, Linnaeus Terrace sud | collected 2015-12-21 | reverse complement strand
GAGGGCGGCAAAATGATCGAAGAGCGGGGAAGCGGGCGCGGGAGCCATAGGAGACCTCCAAGCGAGGCGCGATCTGCCGATGGCTCATCCTACCGGAGACCGCGCATATTTAGATGCGTTTGCCCTGACGAAGAGATTGTTGTAATTCCCGCCGACGCCGCGCATGCGGTAGAATGGCGGGTACGCCTCGTGACAGTCGCGGCGCATGCAGTCAGCGGTATGGTTGTCGCGGAGCGGCCCAGTCTGCCGGAAGCATCCTGCGCGGTAACGCTCTGTCCTGCCTTGCTCAAGGGCGAGCGGTTCGATTGGCTCGTACAGAAGGCGACCGAACTCGGCGTCGCGGCCATTCAGCCGGTCGTCACAGCGCATACGATCCGCAAGATCGGGCCGGAGGACGGACATGTGCGGGAGCGGTGGCGACGGATTGCCACCGAGGCGGCGGAACAATCGGGGCGCAGCCGCGTTCCAGAAATTCGTGGGCCGGTTCCGCTCGGTGAACTGGTACATGTCATCACTGTGCCCCTCTTCGTCGCGCATGAGACGGTCGCGGCACGGACGCTGGCCGACGCGCTTCCAATGGCAAGGAGCCGCGTTGCGGTTGCTATTGGGCCGGAGGGTGGCTTTACGGACGACGAGGTTGCACGTCTCGTGGCAGACGTAGACGCCGTTCCGGTATCGCTCGGCCCGCGCGTGCTACGGGCGGAGACGGCGGCGATCACTGCCGTTACCGTAGTGATGGCGGCGACCGAGAACCTTGCACCGCCGTGCGAACGCGTGTGGCACGACACTAGGAACATAGAGGAGCGGCATGGCTGGTTCGGATAAACAGCGTTGGAAAATAGATCTCCACGCCCACACCTGGCATTCGCAAGATAGTCCGGTCAGCCCGGAACGGCTGGTGCGCGCGGCGAAACGGCGCGGACTGGACGGCATCGCGATCACCAATCATGGCCGTCTCGCAGGATATGCCGCTGCGCAGGAAGCCGGGGGCCCGGATTTCCACGTTATCTCCGGCGAGGAAGTCTATTCCACCGCTGGGGAGATCATCGGCCTCTTTTTGCACGACGAGATCCCGAATGGCCTGTCACCTGAAGAGACCGGCGCGGCAATCCGCGCCCAAGGCGGTATTGTCGTCATCCCGCACCCGTATGATCGTTATCGGAAGGGTGCCATCGGCGAAGTCACGCTCGACCGGCTTGTCAGTGCAGGCCTTGTGGACGCTATCGAAGTCTTCAACGGTCGGATGGTCGCGCCGATGGACAATCGGGCCGCGAAGAACTATGCCGCCGCGCACCGCGTCCCGATGACCGTCGGCTCGGATGGCCACGGTACCTGGGAGTATGGCGGCTCGTACATTACAATTGCACCATTCACTGATGCCGCGTCGTTTCTCGCGAATTTGCCGCGCGCGACCCTGCATCCGCATCGCAGCGCGCAGTGGATTCATCTCATTTCGAGCGTCGCGAAGCGGCAGCGCAAACGGCATGTCCGTTCCGACGACGGTACAGCGGAAGCGACGCCAGACGCGCATTCCGCCGCCGCCGTTGCCGCCGGAGAGGGACAGGCACGATGAGAAAGTTGTTTGGCAAGGGAGCACTTGTTGACGGTGTCAGCCCGGAGGGGATCGCGGCGCGGTACGATATCCGCCCCGGTGACCGTATTCTGGCGATTGACGGCGAGGAGCCGTCCGACCTGATTGATTATCAATTGCTCACCGCGTACGATGAATTTACCCTGACTGTTCAGCGTGGCGATGAGCAGTTCGACATCGAAGTGGACAATGAGGAATACCAGCCGCTTGGTATCCGCTTCCCCTCCGCCGCCTTCGATGGCGTCCATATTTGCGATAATCACTGCACGTTCTGCTTTCTCAAGCAGGGCATCCCCGGTCTGCGGCAGACGATGTACATCAAGGACGACGATTACCGGCTCTCATTTCTCTACGGCAACTTCATCACCCTCACCAACTTGAAGGACGACGACTTCGCACGGATCGGAGCGGAACGGCTCTCGCCCCTGCACGTCTCCGTCCACGCGACGAATCCCATCGTGCGCGAGCGGTTGGTGCGCTCGACGAATGGGCGCGGCGGTAAAATCATGGAAGACCTCCGCCGCCTCGCCGCGATGGAGATCGCATTCAACACGCAACTTGTCCTTGTCCCGGAGGTAAATGATGGCCTCGAACTCGACCGCTCGATTGCCGATCTGCTCTCCTTGATGCCACAGATGCAATCCATCGCCGCCGTACCGGTTGGGCTGACGCGGCGCGGGCTGCATCGCGAGGAATGGTACCGTGAGCAACACCGCATTCTCGATGAACCGGCGCTCAGGATGTTCACACTCGATGAGATGCGCGGGATTCTCGCGCAAATCAAAGGCTGGCAAGCGAAACTGCGCGCCGAACACGGCCGGACGATCGTTCATGCGGCGGACGAATTCTATCTCAACACCGGCACGCCGCTCCCACCCGCGAGCCGGTACGACGGCTTTCCGCAGTTGGAGGACGGCATCGGCCTGACTCGCCTGTTGATAGACGAATGGGCGCGCGCGAAGAAGCGAAAAACGCTGCCGCGTAATCTGCACGGTCGCCGCGCCACAATCGGCTGCGCGACATTGATCGCGCCGACGATGCGCTCGCTCGTGCAGGACCTCAACGCCGAAACGGGCGCATTGATTGAGGTGCGGGCGATCGAAAATCGCCTGTTTGGACCCGATATTACCGTTTCCGGCTTGCTCAGTGGCAAATGCATCTTGGAGGAATTCAGCGGCGAACAGACCGACACACCGCTCTTTCTCCCTCGCTCGATGTTCGACGAGCGCGGCATCCTGACAGTGGACGACCTGACGCTGCCTGGCCTCTCGCAGCAACTAGGGCGGTCCATCGCGCCCGCGAGTCAATTGCTGGAAGTCGTCCAAACCCTCGCCCGTCTGCCTGCACGCAGTATGGCACCAATCTCTCTTCCTTTCACCGCGATTGAGGAGGTACAAATTGTCAGCACACACGGATAAGGACAATGCGCAGCGTGAACACGACGGATACATTAACCTCGATGGCAATGCGAATACTGAGCGGCTACGCTGGCATCAAGCGTACCTTGTCGGTCTCGGTATCCCGGAAAGTGTCGCCGCTACGCTCGATCACATCGGCGTGCAGGCGGCGACGACCGCTGCATTCGAGCAACTGCTGGAAATGTACAAGCAGAGCGCACGCGGTGCAGACGTCGTGGATCGTGGCGACCGGCGGATCGCGATGATTGATCGGGGCGAGGGGTTATACCGCGTCGAACTCTTCGAGCCACGCGTCGGGCAACCGGTGCCGCAGCCAGGATTTGTCCATTATGCCTTTATCTGGCCGGACTGGAAGCCGCGCGAGGGCGAACTGCGCGATTTGGTCACGCTGACGCGGACCGCGAACCTCAACGGCAATTGGCTTGCCTTTCTTGCGACGCCGGACGGCTACGAAGCGGAAATCGTCTCCGAACCCGTCGCGTTCAACGAGGGCGGGTTTCGGTGATTGAACTGCGAGGATCGCTGGTGGTGGCAGGCTAACGCCCGTCATCAGCAGACATATCGGCTCAGCACATTGGAAAACTGCTCTATCCGGGAACGGATGCAGGCTGCAACAGATCAGAAATCGCACTGACGAGCAGCGGCCATATTGCCGGTGTGAAGTAGCCCGGCCAGTGATCGCAGGGGATGGTGCGATAGGTGGTTATCGCCGGTAGTGCCGCGCGCAATCGTGCGTGGGTCGTTGGTTGCAGCGTGCCGTGCCACGGGCGTGGGACACGCGGATAGACGCCCTGCACCCAGTCTCGCTCGCCAAGAATGCAGCCAATCATCGCGTCCCCCGCCCAATCGCGCGGTGCCTTCGTGGGCATAACGGCCGGCCCGAAAAAGATACACGCGCCGACGGGAATCGTTGGTCGGAGCAGCGTCGCCGCTGTCTGCACGATGGGCACGGCGCCACTGTAGGCGATCAAGGCAACCGATTCCCGCTCGTGCAGCGGATATCGCGCGATATCCGCCTGAATAGACTCGGTTAGGAATGCCGCGTACCGTGTGATTGCGCGGCGCGTCAACGCCAAAAATGCCGGGATGCCGAAAATGCGTTTCGAGCCATACGACCAGAGCGCCGTCGCGCGCCATCCGGTCTCTGCCGCGAGGCTCTCCGCGAGGGATGTGAAGAGGTGCGGCGGCAGCATGCGCCCATCTTCGCCAACACCGCCTGAGACGAAGACGCCATTGACGATATAGATGCGATAGCAGGGTAACTCGCCCGTATGCTGAATGACCGTTTCCACTTCTATATCTGAGATGGTGGAGCGATGCATCATGTCCACGATTCTCGATCAGCATCGCCGCAGTGCTTTAGAACAACACGAAAGGGGAGCGGGCCGCAACCCGCTCCCCGTCACTCAGCACTCAGCACTTGCTCATTTCGGCATGTTCTTGAGCGCGGTGTAGGCCGGCCGCGGCGAATTGTCGCCCTGGAGAACTGCCCAACCATATTTTTCGTCATTCACCGCTGCGGTCCCCTTCGCGGCCGTGATCGTAAAGGGGAAGTCCAGGTTCCAGACAAACATCACGCCCATCCACGGGTACGACTTGCCGAGCGCGAATGCCTTGACCAGGTACTGTGCCTGTTGATCCTCGGAAACGTACTGTGCGTATTGGTAATTCGGTACAAGGACGCTGCTACTGTCCCAGCCAAATTCGGTCAGCCACATCTTCTTGCCCGCTTCGCCGTTCCGTTCCATCACCGCACGCAGTTGCAGGATGCGCTTGAAGTAGAACGAGTTGTCTTTCGTGAAACTACGCCCCCCGTCCGGATCGTTGCCGCAGGCATTCGTGGGCGGATTGTCCGGGTAGGAGTTATCGGGCGGGTTGCAGTTGGAGCCGGGATGCGCGCCAAGCACATCGTAGTACTTCTTCACCTCACCATTGTTGATGGCATAGATTTGTTGGAGGTACTGGACATCATCGAGGGCGATCTCCGGGTGACCGGTGACGCCAGTCGGTGTTTGACCGCCAAAGACGACGGTGATATTTGGGTCACTCGCCTTCAGCGCCTGGTAGCCCGCCTTGAGGATCGGGATATAGGCACCGACGTTGACCTGTCCGCCCGTCTCCTGCGCGTAGTTCTCCTCATTCCAGATTTCATAGGCTTGCACCTTGCCCTTGTAGCGGTTTGCCATAAAGGACATGAGATCGCCCATATCCTTTGGGTTGCTCGGTAGCCCCTCATTGCTGCCCGCCCACCCTGGCGAACTTTCAATGCTCAAGAGAATCTTAACACCCTTTGCCGCTGTCGCATTGACGAGAGCATCAACCTGCGCCACGTAATCGTTGCTGAACTGCCCCTTTGCGGGTTCGTAAGAGCTCCAGCGAATCTGCTGGCGAATCCAGGTAAATCCCGCACCGGAGACTTGGGCGAACATCGTTTCTTTGCTCCCGGCATCCAGGCCGTTCGCGTCAACGTTGAAGCCATAGCCGTCCGCGCCGTCACCAACATGCAGAGCAGCAAAACTTTTTGGCAGGGGCTGGATTGGGCCGCATGGTCCCTGGCCAATGCAATCCGGCTGCTGCTGATTCGGCGGCTCAGCCGCGAGCAGCGCGGGATCCAGATTGTCATTCGTCGCCTGCATCTCGCCAAGCAGACCGATCAGCACCCGGTATGGAGCCTTGTTCTCCGGGTGGTATTCGAGGCGATAGCGCTCGAAGTACTGCACCCGGTGGACCTGCCCGTCACCCGCCGGGACGGGCGCATTCTGCTCGTCGAACGGCTCCGAGATCGGATAGCCGAAGACAACGATGCTCTGCTGGACATTGCCGTTCCCGGCCGCCTCCCAATACGAGCGAATCGCCGCATTGCCGGGGTCGCTGCCGCCGATCGTGTGATTCGTCGTATCGAAAAAGAGCCGTCCGTCTGTTGGCTTGGTCACTGGTTTGAAGTTCAGGTCCGTCTGGACCTTCGGCCCAGCTTGAATCACACCGAGCAACCGACCTAGCACTTCGAACTGCGTCCCCTTGTTTTCAGGATGCTGCTCGAAAACTGCGCGCTGAAGGTACTGCGTCGGATAGGTCTGGTCGTTCGTGGATTTCTGGTTGAAGACTTTCGAGATCGGATAGCCGAACCGGAATAAGCCTCCATTGCCGTTCCAGTAATCACGAAACTGACCGTAGAGATAATGCCCCGTATCAGCGTAATAATCTGATGCCGCGCTGGCCGATGTCCCGCTTGACGCAAGCATACTGAACAGCATTATCAGCACAACACTAGCACTGGTCACATGAGTCAATCTACGCACGTCCGTGTCCCTTCCCTTCCATATGCATTATATGTCCCCCGCCTTTGTCCGTACGTACATGTAGGCGACCCCAGATGCACCTTACCATACGGTTCCGCGAAACACACGATCCTGTCCCGGTACCTGTCACGGAATGCAATCGGCCTGTGAGACCACTTCTACGGCTTTTTCGTCGGAACTGGTGTAGCAGGCGGCTTCGTTGGCAGCGTCGCCTGAGTTGTAGGTGATGGTACGGCCTTCGTCGGCTGACTCGGCTCTTTAGTCGCCGCGACCGGAGTGTTCGGGGCAGTCGTCGCCTTCACCGTTTTGGCTGGTGGAGTGTCCTTGCTGACGAGGAACTTATTCGGCCACGCCTGATAGTGCGTGTTAAAGGTGTCCTGCCGGACGACTTTCCCATCACTCGACAGTACTGTTCGTGTCAGCGCGACATCTTCGCCGGACTTGGCGAATTCAACCTGTTTTTTTGCCCCGGACGGCAGTGTTGGATCCACCTCATACTCATCATCCGGTGGTTTCGTCTTGTTTCTGATAATCGGGTCGCTGATATCTACTTTGTAGCTGAGGTCTGATCCGTAGATGCTGATGGACAGGTTCCCGCTATCAATCGCAGTCTTGATGAGCATGTACTTGTCGGTTTCGTTACGGAACTTGAAGTCCACGCCGGGGGAAAAGACCGCCGCGTCGAGACCGATTGGGTAGCCGCCCTGCTGATAATAGCCGACGATATAGGCATGCGGATTGCGCTCCTCGATCGGCAGGCCACTGTACATCGCCGCGCGGAACATCGTCGTTGCCACCTGGCAGACACCGCCGCCGATGCCCGGTACCGTCTGTTCCGCAAGGATCACGTATCCATCCTTATACCCCCGCGCCGCCGAAATCTCGCCAATCGAATCGAGGAACGAGAAGACCTCGCCAGGCGCGACCACGGTATCATTCAAAAAACTGGCTGAGACCTTGATATTTGTCGCGCGGGCCGCATCCGATCCCGAGAAGTTGGAAACACCGACGCCGAGCCGGGTAGTGATCCCGAGCGCGCCGACATCGTCGGTGATACGCGGCTTGGCAATCTCGACCGGCAAAGCGATGGTGCGGACATCACCGTTCCACGCCTGAATGCGGCTCACGGTCTCCGCGACATTCAGTTGTTGCCCATTCTTCGCGGATTGGCTAATGACGAGATGATTATCCCAGCCAATCACGGCATTTTGCGGGTCTTGCTTCACCGCACCGGCAATCGCATTGATCCGGGGCATGAGCGCAGCGGCGTCTATATGTGTGTCGAGATTCGCATTGAACCGGAGCGCGCCAACGAGTTCGTCGCGCGATACGTCCCATTTCTTGTCATTGAACGTTAGCGAGAGCGGCAATCCAACGAGCGCCTCCGCACGCGCCTTTGCCTGCTCCGCCGTTTCAGTCGTGATCGTCGGCTTGGCGAAGGTAACAGGGAGCGCGAGTGAGACCGGTCTGAGATGAGCCGTATTGTCCAATAGTTGCTGTTCGAGCGCGTCACGGTCCAGTTTCGTTCCGTCCGTGCCGGGCGTCACGACGATTTGATTGCCTTTGACGGCGACCGATGCATCACGCTGTAGTGTTCCAAGTTGTGCCTGTGCGCCATCGAGATAGGTCGCGAGGGTCTGCTCATTCACTTGGAGATAGAGCGGGACGTATTGCTTCGCACCCTGTTTCATCTCGACCGCACGCCAGAGTCTGCCGAGTGGGCCACCGCTCCGACCGGCACGATACGCCTCGTCTACCGTGCGATTAATGTTAACACGCATGCCGAGGTCAGCCAGTTTCGGCATCCACTGTGTCCCATTGTTCGTCAGCGTGATGGGAGCATCGAGATACGGGGCAAGTCGTGCGTTCAACGCCACGCGTGCGGCGTCGGGGGTCAGACCACCGATGTTCTGCTCGTTGACGTAGACGTTGTCGTAGAGTTTACCGTTGAGCGAGGTGCCGAAGGCCAGGCAGCTACCTAGACCGGCGAGCAGTGCGACGATTACCACAGTCCCGCCAATGACGAACGGGCGTGCAAGCATCCGGCGGCGTGGCCTGCCCACGCCCGGCAAGATGGGAAATCTGCCGTCGTCATCCCCGCTGCCATCGAAGTCATCGGCGTACGGCAATGCCGGAGAGCCGGTATCCAGAAAGGCGGGCGCGGCGAACTGTGTCGTTGCTATCAATGATTGGCGGGAAACCCCGCGCTGCTGACTCATGCCCCGTCCTCTGGTTGTCGTACTCATGCAAAAGTCGCGCCCCGTATTCGTACGTCGAATAGTATAACGAATGGAGCGCGAAATTGGTGCGCCAAATCGTAGCTCAATTTCCCGATGATGCGCCGACGGAATTGTTCACACAGGCGGCCGGAGCACGAATTGAAGGACGACCCGCCCAAGTTGCACGGTATCCCCATCAGCAAGCGGATGCGAGCCGCGAATTCGCTGACCGTTGACATATGAGCCGTTCATGCTTTCCAGGTCGTCGAGCGACCACCGATCACCGACGCTACGGAAACGGGCGTGCTCGCTCGACGTATAGGCATCGGCAATTTGCAAATCAGCGCCTGCCGCACGACCAACGAGCGTCCCTGATGAGACTTGCAGCGCCGCGCCGCGCAGGATGCCGGATTCCGCGCCGTCCACCATCACAAGATACGCGTGCCCCGGGATGACACTCCCTCTGCGTCCGGGCGGCACAACCGCATTTGCCGCAGCGTTCGCTTCGACGGGCGTCGTGACCTCGCGGCTTAATACGCGGGCGATCATCACAATAAAGAAGTAGAGCACAAAGATGAAAACAACGCGCAGGACGAAGAGGATGTACTCAATAGACAACGGATGCGCTCCCCTGGACCGGTGTCACGGCGACGCGGCGGGATCGCCGACCCGAAAGAGCAATTGTGTGCTGCCGAGTTCCATTATGTCACCATTGCGCAGGAGATGCTCCGACACGCGGCGACCGTTGACGCGCGTCCCGTTCGTGCTGCCAAGGTCAATTAATCGCAGAAGCGTCCCAGCCGATTCGATGCGGACATGATGGCGAGAGACATCATTGCTGTCGAGCACGACATCGTTATCCAGTGCGCGCCCGATCGTGATGTCTGCAAAGCGGAGCGGGAAGATGCGCCCAGCAAGTGCACCTGTTTGGACAGCGAGATGGGCGACAATGCCCTGCGGTGATGGCCCGGATGGTGCGTGCGGCGCTGGCACACTCGCGACCGGCGTGACTATCCGAGCGCGCGGTGGTGAATCGCCTAGCCGCGTGCGTGTGTCCGGCGCGTTGGGATACCCGCTGCGCTGCGGCATCTCCTCACGCGGCGCGGGACGTGATGGCGCGGCGGGCGCTTCGAGCGCGGTTCGTACCTGTACGTCCCGCCGCCCGACTTGGGAATCATCCACGAGCCGGACATGCACCGGCCCCATGAAGCGATACCCTCGCTCGGCTGCGATCTCACTCAGCCACTGCTCAAACGACTGGCAGAGCGGCGTCTCTATTTCTTTGAACGTGGCGGCATCCTCGGGATTGAGATGCACCCGGTAGTCGTTCGGAACAATCGTGCCATCTACCGACACGAGCGGCCGGGCTTCCATCGCCCGTTCGAGCCGCCGTCCGATTTCCGCCGGTTGCACCTGACTTCGGAACATTCTCCCTACCGATCCTTCTACCGCCCGCTCCATCAGCCGCTCAAACCGGTCAATGCCGCTCAAAGCGCCTCCCTTAACCCGTGCATGTAATTATACGCGATGCGTCCCGCAACAGGCAATCGCTCTCACCCAGTTCCGTCGCCTCTGGGGGCAACGCACAATGCATGCCGGATTGCGCAATTATTATACGCACCAATCCGGTCTATTAGGCGAGCGCGTCTTTTATACGGCCCAAAAAGCCGCGCCCTGGTTCATGCACGCGTACACCAAACGCGGTCGCCAGTTGTCGCATCAATTCGCGCTGCTCATCGGTCAGTTCAGATGGTGTCTCGACTTGGACAGTGACAATCTGATCCCCCCGGCGACCGGAACGGACATCCGGCGCCCCCTTGCCACGGATACGAAAGGCCTCGCCCGTCTGTGTCCCCGCGGGGACGGTAATTTTTTCTGGCACACCATCCACGGTCGGCACATCCATCTCCGCGCCAAGCGCGAGATGGGCGATATTGACGGGAAGCGCCAGGTGGATCGTCAGACCGTCGCGCCGGAAACTTGGATCGGCAAGCACGCGCGCGACGACATACAAGTTGCCGGGCGGCCCACCACGCGCCCCCGCGTCACCCTGACCGGCAATCCGGATCTGCATCCCGTCGTCAATGCCAGCGGGAATGGAGACGGAAAGGCTCTTGGTCACGCGCACTCTACCCTCACCCCGGCACGTCGTGCATGGGTCCGTAAGTAACACGCCTTCGCCGCCGCAACGATCACACGTCGTCGCCGTCATGAACTGGCCGAGGATCGTGTTCTGCATCCGGCGAACCTGTCCCGCTCCCGCGCACTTAGGGCAGACGTCAGGCTGCTTCCCTCCCTCCATCCGCGTGCCATGGCAGGCCGGGCAGGTGTCATGATGTGTGACCGCAACTTCTTTCTCCGCCCCGAAGATCGCCTCCGCGAACGTCAAGTTCACCGCAGCGCGAACGTCGTTGCCGCGCATCGGTGCACTCGGCGACGCGCCGCTCCGTCCGCCTCCGAAGAATGAGTCGAAAATATCGCTGAAGTCGAAGCCGCCGAATGGGTTGCCGCCTGCTCCACCATTGACGCCCGCGTGTCCGAAGCGGTCGTATGCGGCGCGCTTCTCGTCGTCTGAGAGCACTTCGTATGCCTCGTTGATCTCCTTGAACCGCTCTTCGGCGCCCGACTCACTGTTAACGTCCGGGTGATACTGCCGTGCCAAACGGCGATAGGACTTCTTTATTTCCTCGACACTGACGCCGCGTTCGACAGCCAGCACCTCATAGTAATCGCGTCGGGTTTGCGCCATCTGTCATTTTCCCTTACCTTGCTCGTGCGAAAGTGCGCGCCGCAGACGGCCACGCATCTCATCAAATCGCGTATCAGTATACGCGCAAAATGGCGATTCGTGACAGATGCGATCCACCGCCCAGGGCTTATTCAAAGTCGGTAGATGAGGCATGCGTAAGACGAGGGCGCATGCATTGCTCACGTCCGCGTCGTTGCGTTGCCCACTTTCCATCGGACAATCGCCCCGGAAACGGACGATGTTCAGGGATCGGGGCAGCAGACGCCTGACGTTCCCGACTTTGAATAGACCCTGTCCACCGCCGTTGACACAGCGCGTAAGAGATCGAAAGCGAGGCACCGCTCCATGATCGTCGGCAAACGTGTGACGCTGCGGCCATTCCAACCCGAGGACCTGCCGACGCTTCGCACCTGGCACGATGACGCGGACGTGATACGCTACTGGGGCGATCGCTCTCCTATCCTCCCGGCGCATGCATTCGAGGCGGACATTGCGCCGAATGGACGCTTCACGCGCTTTGAAGAGGACGGCTATTTTTGCATCTGCGACGAGACGGGGCGAGCAATCGGGCGGGTCGAGTACGAGGGGTTCCGCTTGCCGAACCGATCCGCCGAATTGAGTATCCTGATTGGCGAGAAGGACGCATGGAGCAAGGGGTATGGCACCGAGGCGATCATCCTCATGCTCGATTGGCTCTTCAATGATCGCAGCCTGCACCGTATTTGGCTCGAAGTCTACGCGACGAATACGCGCGCTCAACGCTCCTATGAGAAAGTCGGCTTCGTGCGTGAAGGGACGCTGCGTGACCGGTGGTTGATGGGCGGCCAGTGGAACGACGCACATGTTTACAGCATGCTCCGGCGCGAATACAATGCCCGCTACCACCTGGAACGCGAACGGACCTAACCCCCGGCCCCTTCCCTCGAAGGGAAGGGGTGACTCATCGCAATACCGAGGCGTTCCCTATAACGCCCCGGGCCTCTCAGAGCCTCGCTCCCCTTCCCTCTGAGGGAAGGGGACGGGGGTTAGGTTTTTTCAACATCATCGCATTGACGCCCGCCGCCGTTCCATGTACGATACATCACTGCGGATTTCCGGTCCGCCCTTATCTGGAGTCGCACCCGATCGTAAAGCCGGGTGAGGATAGAAACAAGTGTAGACGATACCGAGGAAGGAACTGCCGACGTGCTGAAACTGCGTTTGACCCGGATGGGCGCCAAGGGGCAGCCCCATTACCGTATTGTTGTCCAGGAAGCGCGCTCGAAGCGTGACGGTCGGTTTGTCGAGAACGTCGGCCACTACAACCCGCTCACCGAGCCGAGCACCATCGTCGTCAACGCGGAGCGCGTCAAGTATTGGATGAGCGTCGGCGCGCAACCAACTGATTCCGTCGCGTCACTTCTCAAGCGCGCCGGTGTCACGACGGGGGCCGCTGCGCCCGCTATCGAGGCGTAAATGGTCGATACTTCCAGCGAGGCGATGGAAGACCTCGTCCGCTATATTGCCGGGTCTCTCGTTTCCAGCCCGGATCAGATCGGCGTTCGCTCCAACCGGTTCGGCAATAATGTCGAGGTGCGCCTCACCGTTGCCTCCGAAGAGATGGGCAAAGTGATCGGTCGGCAAGGCAAGATCGCCCGCGCGATCCGTGCGGTGCTCGCCGCCTCCGCTGCGAAGCAAGGCGTGCGCGTCTCGCTCGATATTGACGATTGACGATGCCCGACGAGACGCCGCGCGACGGCATCGAGATGCCGGATGCCCTCGCAAACGACCAGCCCGCTAGTGATGCTCCACCTGAGCGCCTGATGATCGGCATTATCGGTGCGCCGCACGGCATAAATGGCGCGATGCGTATCCGGATCATCTCTGACTTCCCTGAACGCCTCACGACGCTGACTCATGTCTTCATCGGCGATGATCCACAACGCCGTCGGCTCCGCTCGCTGCGTGGCGCCAGCCCAAGTGCGGTTTTGGAGATCAACGGTATCTCCTCGCGCGACGAGGCAAGCATGTATCGCGGGATGTCGCTCTACATGCACATCCGCGACGCGAAGCCCCTCGATGAGGGGGAATACTACTGGCATCAGTTGATAGACATGATCGTCGTCAATGCCGCCGGTGAAACGCTCGGCACGCTGACCGGCATCCTGCAAACCGGTGCGAACGATGTCTATGTCGTCACACAGCCGGATGGCGCGGAATTGCTGCTCCCGGCGATCAAGGATGTTGTGCTCGACATTGATTTGCCGCGCAAGCGCATGGTCGCCAAACCGCTGGAATACCTGTAATACTCTTTCGTATGGAGATGGCGTGATACCCTGCGTAGAGGCGGTTCGCGAACAGCCCTTTCGCGATGGCAGGGCGCGCCGGGAAGTCCTGGGTGTTCTGGGGCAGGCGATTCACGAATCGCCCCTATGCACCGATGGCGGCGGGCTTCAGCCTGCCGGTTCCGTGGCATGACGCTCACCGCTTTCAAACATGAATGAGACGAGGCGCGGTAGCGTCTGCTGATCGTCGTCATGCCACCACTCCTTGAAACTGTTCAGAACAAAGCCGGTGCGAGCGGCTGCATCGAAGAAGTCAGAGACATGATGCACAAACGTCGGCGGTTCGATGCGCGCCTCGTCCCACTGAAACGCGGCTTTGCTGCCCAGATACTGCTTGAACGGATGGAGTTCACAGATAAACAGGTGGCCCGCAGGCACCAATGTCCGTGTCGCTTCAGCGAAGACAACGGAGAGATTAGCGATGTGCTCGAGGACCAGATTGCAGGCGATCAGATCCACCGACTGATCGGCACAGGGCCAGGACTGCATGAGGTCTGCGGTGGAGAAGGTCACTGCGGGGCCAAACTGCTTGGCTCTGGCCTGCGCCAGCATGCCCTCGGAAAAATCAATCGCGTGTACATGGTCACCGATCCGCGCGAGCAGGTGCGTGTTCTTGCCGGTGCCGCAGCCAATCTCGAGGATCGCGCGGTAGCGCCGCTCGGCCAGAACGGTGCGCGTCACCATGTAATCGAGATCGCGCGTCAGATTGCGATCCGTGTCGTAGGTTGCGGCCCACTTGGTATAGGCGGTTTGGACAGGTGAAGTTGTCATTGTCCCTCCGATGCATGCAGACCGTTTCACTTTTTTGGCTTTGGCGCGCGGGGCGGTGTATCCGCGACATGCCCACGCCGCTGTTCGAGGGCGTGCCAGATCGCTGCATCGGGCACGTCGGCGGCTTGTGCGAGGACGAGGGCATGATAGAAAAGGTCGGCGATCTCGTTCGCCAGCAGAGCGCGGCCGTCCGCGTCGCCGCGCTCGACGTTTTTGGCGCCGATCACTACTTCGGTCGCCTCTTCGCCGATCTTCTTGGCAATCTTGTCTATGCCTTCGCGGAAGAGATAGGTTGTATACGAGCCGTCGGGCATCGTCTGCTGCCGCTCCGCGATCACCGCTGCGACCTGCCGAAGCACCTCGGGGCCGAGGGGGACGGTCTCTGTATCGGTTTGGTCATTAGCGGCGATGTATCGCGGTTCGGTCATTGGGCAGTGAAAGCAGGAGGGTTGCCCCGTGTGGCAGGTCGGTCCATGCGGCGTCGCGCGGACGAGGAGCGCATCCCCATCGCAATCGGCGGTCACGGAGACGACATCGAGGAAGTGTCCGGAGGTCGCGCCCTTCTCCCACAGTTCCTGCCTGCTCCGGCTCCAGAACCAGACGTGCGGCCCGACGAGTGTGTGGCGCAACGACTCCGCGTTCATGTGCCCGACCATCAGGATAGCTGCTGACGTCGCGTCCTGCACAACTGCCGTCACGAGGCCATGCCCATCCCAATGCAACGTCGTCGGATCAATCAATGATACTGTCGCGGTCACGTCGGCCCATTCCCCTTTCGGCGTCACTGAGTACCGTTTCGCACACCACGTACAGCGAGTGCGACACCGATGCTATACTAGCACGAGTGGATGGCGATGGAGTTTCTTTCAATGCGCGGAACCCTGGCGGCGGCATACTCGCGGTCTTGGCTACCGGCGCGGCGATTGTCGCGGCTCTGTATGTGTTCGTCCGGCGTGGCGAGCGAGGGACGGCGCGCACGCATGCGGACGCGATCATCGTGCTCGGCGCGCAGGTGCATCGCAATGGCCGTCCATCAGCCGCCCTGCGGGGTCGGGTCCAACGGGCAGTAGCGTTGTATCATGCGGGTCTGGCACCGCGCCTTGTCGTGACGGGTGGAGTCGGCGAGGCGGGCGTATCGGAGGCGTCGGTGATGCAGGCGCTTGCCATCGCGACCGGCGTGCCGGAGTCGGCGATCGTGATCGAACCCCAGGCAACACGAACGCTGGAAAGCGCGCGTGCGGTTGGGGTGATCGGTCGGCAGGCAGGGTGGCGGTCGGTCATCGTCGTCAGTGATCCGTTTCACTTGTGGCGGTCGGCGCTACTGTTTGCGGCGGAAGGATTTACAGTGCGGACGGCAGCAACGGACGATCGGTACTACACCGCACGCAGCCGCCGCTTCTATCGCGGTCGCGAAATCGCGGCCCTGTTCGTGCAAACGGGAACCGGGGAGATACCGCTCCGTGCGTGGTGGCGAGCGGTGAGTGGCGAGACAGAGGAGGGATGTATTCATGACGATTGAAGAGGCATACGCGGAACCGGTGGCGAAGAAACGGCGGAAAGACCGCGCGTTCACAATTGGTATTCTGCTCGGTATCGTGGCGGGAGTGATCGCGACTCTGCTGCTCAATCGTGCCGCTGAAGACGATCCGCTGATGGACGACGAGCCGGTCGTCGAGTTGCAGCCCGCGTTCGTCCCACGCAATGAACAGCAAACCGGCCCGATTACGGAGCCGTTGGCATGATCATACACCGTGCCGACGACCGGTTGCGCATCGCGGTCAAGTATCTGACGATTGGTCTCGCGCTTGGGCTGTTTTTCGCGCCACGCGCGGGCGCGGAGACCATCAAGGGGTGTGTCGCCTCACTCCAGGACCTGTTCGGCGTCTTTGGTGGCGATGAATTCGCCGAACCGTCTTCATCTTCATAAGGAATAGTAGGCGACGTGATTCCTTCACCTTCCCAAGTCCGCGCGCACATGCGAAAGCCTACCGCGACGTACGCGATCATTGCGATCAATGCTGCGGTCTTTCTCTACGGCCAGACAATGACGGTGCGCGACTATAACGTTTTCCTGTTCAATTGGGCGCTCATCCCCTCTCGCTTCACGCGGCCGGATGTGACGCCCTATCGCGACGTGCTTGGCAGCCCACCGCTGCTAACGACAATCACGAGCCTCTTTCTCCACGGTGGGTTCGCGCACATTGCCTTGAATATGTTTCTCTTGCTCGCCATCGGCCGGATGGTGGAACTGGCAATCGGCACGCCGCGTTTTGTCCTTCTGTATGCACTCGCCGGATTGGGCAGCAGCCTTGCCGTGATTCTGCTCTACCGGCACTCAGATTCTCCCTTTATCGGCGCGAGCGGCGCGGTCTACGGCGTGATGGGTGGCTATTTCCTCCTCCTCCCAGCTGGCCCAGACCGGACCAAGACGATCATCTGGATGCTGGCAATTATTCTCCTACCCGCGCTCATTCCCGCGCAGCTGATCCTGCGCCTGACGGGCAGCGATTTCCTCGCGAACATCGCCCATTGGGGCCATGTCGGCGGCTTCCTAACTGGTATTCTAACAATGTATCTGATGATGCTCCAGGCGAGACGGCGACGGGCAGGGCAGTATGGGACGCACGACGACAGCATCCCGACCGAGCCGGTTCAGCCCTCCGCGTAAGGAGCGACGATGTTCCCAATTGGTGACGACAACCGTGACCGTCTGCATCGCCCAGTCGTGACGTATCTGCTGATCGCGCTCAATATCGCGGTCTTCCTCTATATGCTCACGCTACGCGGTAGTGACCAGGGTTTCTTCGTTGCGAACTGGGGGGTCATTCCAGCGCGCTTCACCCATAGCGCCGCATTCCAGGCCGCTTACCCGGAGATCACCTCGCCTCTGTATCTGACACTCTTCACAGCGATGTTCCTTCACGGCGGGTGGCTACACATCGGCGGTAATATGCTCTTCCTCTGGGTGTTTGGCGACAACGTCGAGGACGCCATGGGCCCCGGACGGTTCATCATTTTCTACCTGCTGGTCGGGCTTGCGGGCAACTTCGCGCATATCTCCTTCAATCAGAGTTCGCTCGCGCCATCGCTCGGTGCGAGCGGCGCGATTGCCGGGGTGTTGGGCGCCTACATCGTACTCAAACCGCGCGGCAGAGTACGCAACCTCATTTTCCTTGGGATCATTTTCATCCCACTTGTGCTACCTGCGTGGATCGTGATCGGCTACTGGTTCGTCTTGCAGGCATTGAACGGTTTCGTTACCCTCGGTGCAAACTTTCGCTCAGGCGGCGCGAGCGGTGGCGGTGTCGCGTACTGGGCGCACATCGGCGGCTTCATTGCGGGCGTCGTGCTCATCAAGATTTTCACTGTAGGACGGTCGCGGATCGCAGGGTATGGGTACCGTCCGGGATACCGCTGATTTTCTGCTCACACTCGTGGGCCAGTATACCTGTATTACCCACCCGACGATTGTATTCATCAGTATCACGATTGAACTAAGAAGCCGAAGACTTCGCAAGCCTATTGAACGTCCGCGATAAGATAGTGCAGGCATAGGAGCAAGGTATCAAGCCGCCGCGCGGTTCGGCGCTGCGACTGTTGCAGATCGCTGAACGCCATCCCGAAACGTTCCTCACGATGACTGCGGATTGAATGCGTCAATCACGCGTCCCGCGCGGCCATGCGCTCGACCAGGCTACCAAGCGCTGCTGCCGCCGGGCCGACAGCGCGCGATTCGTTGAGCAGAGCGGCCGCGTGCATGTGGTAGCGTTCGACCGTCTCCTGGCAGGCATTGTGGACACCGGCGGCATCGAGCATCTGGATGACCGTCGCGATTTCGTCCGGGGCGACTTCCGCGCCCGCGTAGAGCGATTCGAGGTAGCGGCGATCCCCCTCGCTGGCGCGCTCGTGCAGCATGATGATCGGCAGCGACTTCTTGCGACGGCGGATATCGTCGGCGGCGTCCTTCCCGGTCACTGCCGGATCGCCCCAGATGCCGAGCAAATCATCGCGCACCTGAAAGCCGAGGCCAATCGCTGTACCGAACCGCTCAAACGCCGCAACCCGCGCCGCACCGACGCCCGCGAGCAGCGCACCGGCACGCGCCGCATAGGCGAAGATGGCGGCCGTTTTGCCGCCGATCATGTCGAGGTAATCGGCGGCGGTGATGTCCCACCGGCCCTCAAAGCCGATGTCGAGGAATTGCCCCTCGCAAATCCGCAGCACCGTCGCATCGAAACCGGCCATCAAATCGAGGATGTCCTCAGCAGAGACACCGTGATCGCGCAAGCCGAGAAGCGCCTGGTGCGCAATTGCGTGCATGCCGTCGCCAACGTTGATCCCCTGTGCTAGGCCCCAAATGCTCCAAACCGTGCGGCGATGCCGACGAAAGGCGCTGATGTCCTGGATGTCGTCATGGACGAGCGTGAAGTTGTGGACCAACTCGATGGCGGCGGCAGCAGGTACAGCGCGCGCCGGATCGCCACCGGCGGCGGCGCAACAGAGCAGGCAGACGAGCGGACGCAACCGCTTACCGCCATTTGCGCGCTCCGGCGCGAATGCCGCCGTCTCCCACCCCAGGTGATAGCGCATCATGCCGTAGAGCGGCGCAAGCGCGGGCGCGTCTCTCTGGAGGTGCCGGAGCATTGCCTCCTCCACCGCCGCAATCGCCGCGCCCGTGTCGAAGCTGGCAGCGCGGTCTGAATGCTGAATAGGCATGCGCATCTCCTTCCCTGCCGCCATCGTGTCCGCCATAAAATCCTATCACAGCCTGCGGCGCGGAATGTGCCGCCGTATGCGGCTGTTATGGTACTATGAAGGCATACGCAGCACGACACGGCGGGACGATGGGCTGCAACCGCCGCGCACGGCAGATCGTATGTAGATAGGTGTCGCCGCTCTCACTCGATAGTATTCCTGGCGGCACCGGCGACGAGGCGCGGCAAGGGCCTAGTGTCCGATCAGATTGGCGTCGCATCGGTACTCTTCTGGAGGTTCCGACCATGTTTTTCAGTCCGCTCTACTTCGCGTTTCTTTTGCCGAGTTTGTTTCTCGCGTTGTTCGCGCAATGGCGTGTCAAAAGCACCTACGCCAAGATGACGCAGATCCCTTCTGAGAACCGCCTCACCGGCGCGCAGGTCGCCCGGCGACTGCTCGATGCGCAGGGCTTGCAGAATGTGCAGGTCGAGCGCGTACCTGGTGAATTAACGGACCACTACGACCCACGCGAGAAGGTGCTGCGGCTCTCTGATGGTGTTTATGGCAGCATTTCCGTCGCCGCACAGGGTATCGTCGCCCATGAGACGGGGCACGCAGTGCAGGACAAGGAGAATTACGCGTACCTGAAACTGCGCGGTGCGATTGTCCCGGCGGTCAATATCGGCTCGAACTTCGGCTGGGTGCTACTGTTGCTCGGCATCTTTACCGGCGCGATTGGCATCGCGTGGCTCGGTGTCGCGCTCTTCTCGCTCGGTACGGTTTTCGCCCTTGTCACCTTGCCCGTCGAGTTCGATGCCTCGAACCGGGCGATGAAACTACTTGCCAGCAATGGCCTTGTTTCCCGCAGCGAGTATGGCGAGGCGAAAAGCGTTCTCGATGCGGCCGCGCTGACCTATCTCGCCGCAGCGGCGGGCGCAATCCTCCAACTGCTCTACTACATTATGCTCGTCTCGGGCATGGGCGGCGGTCGTCGCAACTAACGTAGAGCGCGGTCGGCGGCGATTCAGACGAATTGCGACCGGTCCCTCGGGGGCCGGTCGTGGTGTGTGAGGGAACAGCAAACATGACGGTTGAGACGGCACTTGGCGCGGCGCTTCCCGCTGTGCCACCCGGCGCACAGGTTTCGCTCTACGATTTGCTCCCGGAAGACCTGGACGCATGGCTGGCGGCGCAGGGGCAACCGACGTTCCGCGTCGCGCAACTCTACACCGGCGTCTATGGCAAATTCGCCTCCATAGCAACGGCAATCCCTGGTGTACCGAAGGCGCTGGGGGCTCGAATTGACGCGGCGCTCCCGCTCGACATCCTGCACGAAGTGACGCGCATGCCGAGCAGCGACGCGCGGACGACGAAACTCCTCTTTCGCACGCCGGATGGCTGCCTGATCGAAGGTGTGTTGATGCACTACCGGGAGCGCTCGACCGCCTGCATCTCATCACAGGCAGGGTGCGGCTATGGCTGCACGTTTTGTGCAACCGGGAAAATGGGGTTATCGCGCAATCTCTCAGCGGGCGAGATCGTCGCGCAAGTCGTTGCACTCGCCCGCATGAGTGTGGAGCAGGAACGACCGCTGACGAATATCGTCTACATGGGCATGGGTGAACCGCTGGCGAACTACGATCAGGTAATGCGCTCGATCGCGATCCTCAATGAGCCGCGCTGTCTGAAATTCGGCGCGCGCCGGATCACGGTCAGCACGGTCGGCCTCGCGCCGCGCATTCGCCGCCTCGCCGATGAACCGTGGCAGATTAACCTTGCCGTTTCCCTCCATCAAACAACTGACGAAGCCCGCTCCACGCTGATGCCGGTCAATACGCACTACCCCATCGCTGAATTACTGGACGCCGTACGCTATTACGTGGCGAAGACGCACCGTCGCGTCTCGTTCGAGTACGCACTGATTGCCGGGGTCAATGATACGGGAAAGGTTGCGAACGAATTGTCGGCGCTCTTGAAAGGGATTCTCTGCCACGTCAATCTGATCCCGCTCAATCCGGTGGCGGAAGCGGTGAGGGCGGATGGGGTAGTGCTCGCCCGACCAACACGCGAGCGCGCGGAGGCATTCGCGATGCTGTTGACGGCACGCGGACTCCCAGCCAGCGTCCGATATTCCCGCGGGACGGACATCGCGGCGGGTTGCGGCCAGTTGCGTGCCGAAGTCGCAGACACACGCAGCACGACGGAGGCGGCATGACGCGGATCGCCTACTTCGATATGCCCGCCGGGATTAGCGGCGACATGACCCTCGCAGCGTTTATCCACGCCGGCCTGTCACTGGAAGACCTGACCTACGGCCTCGCGCCGCTTGGACTCTCCGGCTACACCCTTCATGCCGAACCCGCCAGTCAATATGCCATTGGCGGCACGCGCGTTATCGTAGCGGTCGAGGCGGGTCAACCGCAACGTGACTGGCGCGCAATCCGCACAATGATTGAGGAATCCAGGCTGACGGAGCGTGCGAAAGAACGGGCACTCCGCATCTTCGGCGCGCTGGCGGTTGCGGAGGCGTCGGTGCATGGCGTCGCGGTGGATGAGGTGCATTTCCACGAAGTAGGCGCGGTTGACAGCATCGTGGATATCGTCGGTACGGCGGTCGCGCTCGATCTGCTCGGCATCGAGACGATCTACGCATCCCCCTTTGCGCAGGGGCATGGCTGGACGCAATCACAGCACGGCCTCATCCCCATACCCGCCCCAGCGACCCTTGCCCTCCTCGCTCGTGTCAACGCACCGACTGTACCACTCGACACTGACAAAGAGACCGTCACTCCGACAGGCGCAGCGATTGTCACGGCGCTTGTCGAGGGGTTTGACCGCCCGCCGATGACGATGCAAGCGATCGGCTATGGGTTTGGTGCGCGCCAGATGCCGTGGCCAAACTGTCTGCGCCTCTGGCTTGGCACGGCGGTTGTCTCGCGTTCCGAAGCAGTTCCATTCACGACTGCTCCAATAACTGGCGACGCGCCGCATCTGAGCACGGAACCAACGAGTGACGCCGAAATCCTACTCTCTGCCAATATTGACGACATGACACCGGAAGCGCTCGCCTACGCGCTGGAACGGCTCTTCGCGGCAGGCGCGCTCGATGCGTGGTTTACGCCAATCATGATGAAAAAGAGCCGCCCCGCCGTGCAACTCTCCGCGATCTGCGCGGAAGCCGAGCGGCTTGCGCTCACGGCAATCCTGCTGCGGGAAACGACGACGTTCGGCGTTCGTGCCACACCGATTACGCGCGAGAAAGCGGACAGACGATGGGAAACAGTCGTTACGCAATGGGGACCCGTACGCGTCAAGATTAAGGCGTGGGAAGGCGTCGTTCTTGACGCGGTGCCGGAGTACGAGCAGGTCGCGGCAATTGCGCGGGCGGCGGATGTGCCGTTCCGGGAGGTGTACGCAGCGGCGGCGGAAGCGGGCCGTCAGTTCGTCGGCATGCGACCTGCGGAGGTCTATCCATGAGTCATCAGGCATTGACCCTGACCGGTGATCTTGATGACGGGTTGACACTCATCGAACCACTGCCCATTGTCGCCGAGTGGCGCGACGAATATGTCACGATCAACGCGCCCGGAGTCGGCCTCCGCGCGATGGGCCAGTCGCCCGAAGATGCCCTGAATGATCTGCGCGCAGCCATCGCTGATCGCTACCGTGATCTCGACGGACGCGGTGCGAGCCGCACGCCGAGCGCCACCGAAGAACTCGCCACACTCCAACGGTATGTTGGAAAACGGTGAAAGGTTCCCGCCTTTTTACGATGGATAATGCCTAATCGGTTTCACAGTCTTTTTACAATGTGCCGTACATCCGGTATACTGCGTTGATGAGAATTTTGTGGCTGGATAGCCGACAGTGACCGCAACAACGACACGTACGGCGAAGCGAACACAGGATGCCATTATTGCGGCGGTTTCGTGGCTGCGCTTTTTCCGTATCGTGCTCATCATCTTCTCGTATTTGCTGATTGCAATGGTGTTGACGTGGCCACTCACGGCACACCTCAACAGCGGTGTCTCATCAGCAGTTGATCCGGTTGACAGCATCTGGCGCATGGGGTGGGGTCAGTATCGCCTCCTGCACAACCCGCTCCATCTCTTCACCGGGAACACCTTTTATCCGTTCGCCGATTCGTATCTGTTCGATGAACTGGTACTCGGATCCAGCGTACTGACTTTGCCCTTGGCGCTGCTGCATGTTGCGCCTCTGGCAATCTACAACATTGCGGTTCTGCTCTCACTGCCAATGGCTGCCATAACGATGTACGCGCTTGCGCGGCGGTTTGGCGCGGCGGCCATTGCCGCGTATATTGCGGGAACGATCTATGCCTACGCGCCAATGCATCTCGATCGCATCGGGCATATTGGCCTGCTGTCCGCGCAATGGTTTCCGCTCGTTCTGCTCTTGTGTGACCGGATCGTCGTCTTGCCACGAGGGCGAGATGCTATCGCCCTCGCGGCGTGCCTCGTCATGCAGGCGATCTCATCCCAGTATTATGCGATCTACCTGCTTCTTCTCGTACCGCTTTTTCTCGCCATCGTCATGTTCAGGCGACCCGAGGCGCGCCGCCGGGCTGTCTGGATGCATTTCGCGCTTGCGGGTACTGTAGCTTTTCTTGTGATTCTGCCCATCGCACTTGGCTACCGACGCGTGCAAACCGAATACGCTTTTGGGCGGACCTTCGGACAAACGACCTATTACGCCGCGACCATCACGGATTTCTTCACAGCAGATGGCGGAAATCGCCTGTGGGGAGGGATTACCGCCCCGCTTCGCGCCCACGGTACGTATACGTTCGAGCGAAATATGTTCCCTGGTTCGCTCGCGCTTCTCCTCGCAGGGGTCGGATTCTGGTTCGGTCGGCGAAGGCCGTGGGAGCAATTCCTCGCGCTCCTTGTTGCTGTCAGCGCCATCTTCGCGGTCGGCCCGGAGTTGCGTCTGACGCCGGATAGTAAATCACTGCTGCTCCGGCATCTGCCGTACGACATCCTGTTCTGGCACCTGCCGGGGTTCGATTCGATGCGCGTACCCGCGCGCATCGGAATACTCTTCCTGCTTGGCATTGCCGGCCTGGCGGCAAGCGGCACAACCGTACTCCTTGCCCGCATTGCGACGTGGCGGTTTCCACGTATCCACGTACGGCGCGCTGTTCCGGTAGCATTCTCCGCCGTGTTGATGGTCGGCTTTGGCGCGGAATACGCGACCCGACCGCTCGCGGTCGTTCCACTGGAGAGCGGCGAGTCAATTCCTGCCGTCTACCAGTGGCTCGCGAACCAGTCGAATGCTCGTGTGATCGAGTTGCCGCTCGCTATCCCCGACCACGATTACGCTCAATCCATCGCCGTTCGCGAGCAATATTTTTCCCTTGTCCATCATCATCCCATTGTTAACGGCAATGCGAATGTGCTCCCGAAGGGATACCGGTCGCTCGTTCTCGATATGAAACATTTTCCGTCGGAACGCACCGTCTCGCTCTTGCAAGGCTTAGGGATCACGCATGTGGTCGTGCATTTCGATCAATATCCCAGCGCGAAACGTGCCGAACTCGCCGCGCAGCTTACGAGCAAACCAGATGGGTTGCTCCCTTCAGCACACTTTGGCGAGACTGCGGTCTATACCATCACTCAGTCATCGAAATTGATGGAATTGTCAGCGATTGTCTCGCCGGGCGCATCAGTTCATCTATCACGAAACGATCCGACGGGAACCGGCGCCTATATGGCTATGCTTGGCTACGTCTTACGCGATCATCCCCTCTATGCCAACTTCCATGTGAATTTTGGAAAAGACTATGAAGTCGCTCGCCACAATGCGATGCCCTATGACTACGCGATCTTATTCCCACACGAAGATCCCGCGCAGGTTGGCTTCTCAAACGCAGGCATCGTTTGGCAAGATACTGTCGTCTGCGTGTATCGGCGTCCGTAGTCACTAGATAACGTGCGCAGTAAGATGAAGGTCTGCTAGAGTGGAGCGCATGATACTGCAATATGCCAAACTCAGCCATGTTCCCGGCATCTTTCGTGCCCTGACGGGATTGACCGTCGCGCAGTTCGA
>JAABUZ0100003159.1_pt1 | contig 25138 bp, 26 predicted proteins | sample 5562091 | NCBI WGS metagenome assembly JAABUZ01 (sample SAMN12813069, study PRJNA571459) | rock metagenome | isolation source: Antarctica rocks | place: Antarctica: Victoria Land, Linnaeus Terrace sud | collected 2015-12-21 | reverse complement strand
TGGTGGCCAGGGCCAGCACCGTGCAGGCGACTGCCCTGCGGTTCCTGTTGGGACGGGTCATGTGCTGGACTCCTCGTCGAGTGGGTGCGGAGCGTGCCGTGCGGTGGTGCCGTGCGGTGGTGCCGTTCGGTTGCGGGCTAGCCGGAGCCGGTGCTGCCGGTGCTGCCGGTGCTGCCGGTGCTGCCGGTGCGCAGGGCATGCGGGTGCGTGCTGTCCGACACCGACACCGACACCGACACCGACACCGGGACCGGGGCCGCGAGCAGGGCGTCGGCGATGACCTCGTCGGTGACCAGGACCTTGGCGAGACCGCCGGTGACCGCCGCGCGGACTGCCGCTGCCTTGGCGGCCCCGCTCGCGACGAGCACGCTGAGGCGACACCGGCGCAGGTCGTCGAGGCTGACCGCGACCGTCCGGTGGGACAGTCCGGTCGCCAGCGCGGTGCCGTCGGATCCGAAGAACCTGCCGAACGCGTCTCCGACCGCGCCGGCGGCCCGGAGCTCGTCGATGGCCTCCGCCGGCAGCACCCGACCGCTGAACAGCGTCGACTCGGGGCTGGTGTTGCCGACGCTGTAGAGCATCACGTCGCTGCCCGAGGCGAGCGAGAGCACGGGGGCCACGAGGCTGTCACTGAGCAGCGAGCGCACGGTGCGGGGGTCGGCGTACAGCGGTGCTGCGAGTCCCAGAGCAGAACCCCCGAAGGCGGCCGAGACCAGGGCGAGGGTCTGCTCCGCGCTCGACTGATGCCCGTGACTGCCGAGGCTGCCGTCGAGCTGGACCACGCGCACCCGCGACCGCGGCGCCGGCGGGAGGTGCTCGGCGACCGCGAGGGTGGTGGCCCCCCAGCCGCAGCCGAGGACCATTCCGTCGGCCACCCGGCGCACCAGCACGTCCGCCGCGGCCGCCCCGACCAGGTCGCGCATCGCCGTCTCGGACGGGGAGACGTCGGCCACGATCACGGCCTCCGTCAGCCCGAAGCGCTCCTCGAGCTCACGCTCCCGCTCGGTCACCGCCAGCAGGGACCACTCGATCGTGACCCTCACCAGCCCGATCTCGCGGGCGCGACGCAGCAGCCGGCCGGCCGTCGGCCGGGAGACCCCGAGCCGCAGGGCGACCTCGGCCTGGGTCAGACCGGACGAGTGGTAGAGCAGCGCCGCACGGGCCATCAGCCGGAGCTCGGACCCGTCGGTCGGCCGCAGCGACACCCCACCTCCTCAGGCCGGTACCAGTAGGATGAGCAGATGCTCAACCCGTTAGCAGATGCTCTGAACGCTACCGCGGGGGTGTGATCTGGGCAACACCTACCGTCGACGGGTGCGTGCGGGAGTCTCGACGGCGTACGGCGACCTCGGTCGCCCGCCGCTGCGGGCCGGGGCCCTGCGCCACGCGCTGGTGACCGGTGGCCTGTGGACCGACGTGCAGGTGCTCGCTTCCACGGCAAGCACCAACGCCGTGGCCGCGCAGGCTGCCAGGACCGGGGCGGCCGAAGGCCTGGTGGTGGTGGCCGAGGCGCAGACGGCCGGGCGCGGCCGGCTCGACCGCGCATGGGTGAGCCCGCCGCGTGCCGGGCTGACGGTGAGCGTGCTGCTGCGGCCGCAGGTGGCCGACACCGGCCAGTGGGGGTGGCTGCCGCTGCTGACCGGTACGGCGGTGGTGACGGCACTGCGCGCCCACGCGGGCCTGCCTGCGGCGCAGCTGAAGTGGCCCAACGACGTGGTCGTCGGCGGTGCCAAGCTGGGCGGCATCCTGGCGGAGGTCCCGGTGCCGGGCGCGGTGGTGGTGGGGCTGGGGCTGAACGTCACCACCAGCCGCGCGGAGCTGCCCGCCGACCGGCCGGCAACCAGCCTGGCCATCGAGGGCGCGACGACCACCGACCGCGACACCGTGTTGCGGGCGGTGCTGCGCGCCCTCGCCGCGGCGTACGACGGCTGGCACCTCGACCCCGACGGGACCCGGGCTGACTACCGGGCGGCGTGCGGCACCCTCGGTCGCCAGGTGCGGGTCGAGCTGCCCTCAGGCGACCTGGTCGACGGGACGGCCACCGATGTCGACGACACCGGAGCGCTGGTGGTCGCCGGCCGCGCCCTCTCCGCCGGTGACGTCGTGCACCTGCGCGACGCCTGAGGGGTCCGACGCTTGAGGGGTCCGACGCTTGAGGGTCAGGGCGTCGACTCGACCTGCACCACCCGGCCGCGTCGGGCCAGCCGACGGCGCACCAGGAAGGGCACCGACCCACCGGCGACGAGCAGGACCATGACGCCGAGCAGGTCGACGGTCCGCACGCTGCCCTGGGAAAGGGCGGCGTTGGTCAGACCGGCCGGGTTGGACGACAGCGCCAGGTCGTAGGTGACCTGGGATCCAAGCGGGTCCGCCGTTGCCCTCGCCGTGGTTGCCTGCAACACCGCCAGGGTCTGCCTGGCGTTGTCGCTGGACTGAACCAGCTGGGTCGCGAGTGGGACCGCCGCCCCGGTCTGCACCGAGCCGATGCCGGTCTCCGCCTGCGAGGAGCCGGTGAGGAGTTTCTGCAGGCCGTCGCTCAGCTGCCCGGAGCCGGTGACCGCCGCCGGGAGGCCGGCGGCGACCTGGTCCTGGCCGGCGCTGAGCTTGACGAGGCCAGCGGTCAGCTGGCTGCTCCCGCTGGCCGCGGACGTGGTGCCAGCGGCCAGCTGCCGCGTCCCGGCGGCCAGCTTGCCGGCGCCGGCGTCGAGCTGCCCGGCGCCGGCGGCGAGCTTGCCGGCGCCCGTCGCCGCGCTGGCCGACCCGGCGGCGAGCTTGTGCGCACCCGCGTTGGCGCTCTTGAGGCCGTCGCGCAACTGCACGGAGCCGACCGCCGCCTGCCCCGAGCCGGAGGCCAGGCTCTGCGCCCCGGTCCCGGCCTGGCCGATGCCAGCGGACAGCGCCCCCGAGCCGGTCGCCAGCTGTGCTGTCCCACCCTTGAGCTGCGTCACGCCCGAGACGGCGGAATCGAGCCCGGTCACCAGGCTGGCGAGCCCCTCGTCGATCCCCCCCGGGTCGCTCGCGGCGGCCGCGCCCACCGGGTGGGACAGGCCCTGCCGGATCTGGTTCAGCCCGGCAGTGATCTGGCTGAGGCCCTCCTTCAGTCCGGAGGGGTTGGTGTGGGACAGGCCGGCGCCGATCAGGTCGAGGCCGCCGAGCACGGTGTTGCTGTCGAAGCTGTTCGAGGAACCGATGCCCGCCAGGATGCCGTCCAGCACTGCCTGCTTGCCGGGGTCGGACTCGCCGGTGGGGGTGGCGCCGTTGCCGGCGGCCGCTTTCGGGCAACCGGCCGGGATGGGGCTGCCGACGCTGCCGAAGCGCACTGCGGCGACCGCCGCCTTGACACACGACACCCCACCCACCTCTCCGGTGACGCCGTCGCGGATCTTCTGCACGCCGTCGGACGCGGCTGCCAGTCCGCCCAGGAGGGTGGCGGCGTTCGTCGTCCCCACCGGGCCGATGCCGGCGACGACCGCGTCAACGCCTGCCTTGAGCGCCTTCGCGCCGCCCGCTGCCGCCGGGAGTCCGCCCACCGCGGCGAGCTGACCGAGGCCGGCGTCGACCTGCTGGAGACCGCTGGTCAGCTGCCGGCTGCCGGAGATCAGGCCGGGCGAGGTGGCGCTGCCGGCGAAGCCGGCCGCGAGCTGGCTGTTGCCGACCGCGATCTGCCCGACCCCGGTGGCCAGCGACGTCGCCCCCGTCGACAGCTTGCCGGTGCCAGCGGCGAGGGACTTGTTGCCGGCGGCGATCTGCTTGTTGCCGGCGGCGAGCTGCTGGGCTCCGGCCGCGAGCGGCTTGGTGCCGGCCTTGAGCTGCCCGGTCCCCGCGGCGAGTTGACCCGCCCCTGTGTTGATCTTGGTCAGGCCGGCGCTCAGCGAGCCGGAGCCGTCGCGCGCCGAGCGCGTGCCGGCGGCCAGCTGGTTCGCGCCGGAGACGGCAGCACCGAGACCGGTGGACAGCTGCTGCGCGCCCGAGTGCGCGGACGTCAAGCCGGCGACGATCTGGCCGAGCCCGGTCTTGAGCTGGGTGAGCCCCGAGTTGCCGGCCTGCGCGTAGGTCTTGAGGAACTCCGACTGCGTCTGGGTGGCGTTGGCGTCGGTGGTGGCGACCGACAGGCCCGGCGTCGATCCCGGGTCGATCGTCGCCGCCTGCAGGTCCACGGCGGGGGCGCCGCTCTTGGCGCCGTTGGCGGTGAAGGCCAGGTCGGCGGCGGGGCTGCCGAGCGGGGTGAACAGCACGAGTGACCACAGCAGTCGGGTCGTCCCGTCGGGGTCCACCCGGACCTGCGCGCCCGGCGCCTGCACGCTGGTGTACCCCTTGGGCAGGGCCACCCGCAGCTGCCCCACCAGCGGCAACGTGACGAGGGTCGTCGTCTTCTTCGTCGACCCGTCGGAGGCGGTGTAGCTGACCTCGCGCGTCTTGCCAGACGTGTTCTCCACGTGGAAGGCCAGCGACACCGGGCCGGACGCCGCGCCGATGTCCCCCGGCTGTCCGCCCACGGTCGGGGTGGTCGTCAGGGTCAGCGGCAGCGGGTTGGTCACGTCGGTGGACTGCACCCCGCCGCGACCGTCCGGCTTGAGCAGCTTGACCGCTGTGGTCATGCCGTTGTCGCTCACGGTGGCCCGCACCGTGCTGGCCACTGGCGGGGTCCCGTCGGCCAGCGCCCCCCCGGACGCGGCCACCAGCACCACGCCCGCGACGGTGCCGGCGGCGGAGGTGCGCAGGACGCGCCGTGGCTCGCACCAGGCCGGCACCGCCGCTCGCGGCAGGCGGCGGGCCGCCGCGCCTGCGTGTTGACTGGCCGTGGGACTGGATCGGTGCATGGACGTCTCCCGCTCTGCGTTGTGAAGGTCTGCGTGGTGAAGGTCTGCGTTGTCGAGGTGTGGGCGATCGAGGTGAGGCACGTGCGCGGTCATCCGACCGCCACCTGGCCCTCCCGCAATCGCTTGCGGGACAGGAATGTCGCCAGCCCGATGGCCAGGACGAGCGACAGGCCGGTGAACAGCTCGTTGATCCAGTTGGACGCCCCGGCGAAGGTCAGCCCGGTGACGTTGACGGCGATGAAGTAGACGCCGACCAGGGTGCCCGGCACGTTCACCCGCCCCAGCTGGAACGAGGCCGCGCCGAGGAAGACCGCCGCGATCGCGGTCAGGCCGATCAGCGGACCGATCTGCGGGTTGCCGGCACCGCTGTTGGCGACGATCGCCACCCCGCCCACGCCGGCGGCGAAGCCCGAGATGACGAAACTGAGGAAGATGGAGCGCTGCACGCGGATGCCGACGAGCTCGGCCGCCGCCCGGTTGGAGCCGATGGCGTGCAGGCTGCGGCCGAACGGCGTGTGCTGGAGCAGGTAGTAGGCGAGCAGCCCCACGACGGCGACCAGATACATGATCCTCGGGATGCCCAGCCAGCTGCCCCCGCCGAAGCTGACCAGCGACGGCGGGATGTTGCTGCTGTAGGACTGCCCGCCGCTGTACCAGTCGACGACCCCGGTGTAGACCGACGCCGTCCCCAACGTGGTGACGAACGGCGGGATGCGGAAGACCGAGATGATCAGGCCGTTGACGACCCCGCAGATGGTGCCGGCCGCCACGCCGATGAGAACGCCGACGACCAGCGGGGCGTCGTACTTGCTGTAGGACGCCGCACAGGCGATCGAGGCGAGTCCCGCGGCGTTGCCCACCGACAGGTCGATCTGGTCCGCCACCAGGGGGACCAGCAGGCCGAGCGTGATGATGCACAGGTAGGCCTGGCTGCGCAGGATGTTGCGGGCGTTGTCGGCGGTCGGGAAGACCCCCGAGGTCTTGCTCCAGACGCTGTAGAGCAGGATCGACAGGACCAGCAGCAGCACGAGGCTGTACTGCTGGAGCAGCAGCGAGGCGATGCCGCCGGCCCCCCGCCGCCGCACCCCCGGCGCCGGGCTGCCGCCCTCGACGGCCGGGACCCGCTCGTCCACGAGCTGCGCCGGGTCCTGGGCCTGTGAGGTCGTCATGCCGCCGCCCCTGTCACGTTCATGAGCTCGACGAGACGGTGCGGCTCGATCGGGGCCGCGACGCTGGCGGCGATGCGCCCGCCGCGCAGGACGACCACGCGGTCGCAGACGTGGGCCAGCTCCTCCGGGTCGCTCGCGACCAGCAGCACCGAGGTGCCCTCCTCGCTGGCCCGGCGGATCAGCCCGTAGATCTCGGCGCGGGCTCCCACGTCGACCCCCTGGGTGGGCTCGTCGAGGAGGAGCACCTCGGGTCTGCGGCGCAGCCAGCGGGCCAGCACCACCTTCTGCTGGTTGCCGCCGGACAGCGTCGTGATCGGGTCCCGGTCGCTCCCGACCCGGATGAGGAAGTCGGCGATCGAGGTCGCGCTGTCGGCGCGCTCCCGGCGGTGCTGCATGTGCAGGCCCCGGAAGTACCCCCCGACCTGAGCGGCGGACAGATTGCCCCGGACGCTGCTGGTCGGGAAGATGCCGTCGGCCTGGCGGTCCTCGGGGACGTAGGCGAAGCCGGCGTCCATCGCGGCAGCCGGGCTGGCGAGCTCGACCGGCCGGCCCTTGAAGGTGATGCTGCCGCCGGTGCGCGGGAAGGCGCCGAACAGCATCCGCAGCAGCTCGGTCCGCCCGGAGCCGAGCAGGCCGGCGACACCCAGGATCTCCCCGCGGTGCAGCTGCACGTCCACGCCGCGCAATGGCCCGCCGGTCAGGCCCTGGACGTCGAGGACCACGGTGGCCTCGTCGTTGGCCACCGGCGGCAGGAACACGTTCTCCAGCGGGCGCCCGACGATGAGCTCGACCAACGCATCCTCGGTGAGGCCGCGGCCGGGGACGGTCGCGACCTTGCGGCCGTCGCGCAGCACCGTGACCCGGTCGGCGATGGCGATCACCTCGTCGAGGCGGTGGGTGACGTAGAGGATCGTCTGCCCGGCGGCGGCATAGCGTCGCAGCGCCGTCAGCAGGGCGTCGACCTCCTGCGCCGGCAGCGACGCGGTCGGCTCGTCCAGCACGAGGACACCGCTCTCGGCGTCCTCACGGTCCTGCACCGCACGCACGATCGCGACCCGGGTGCGGTCGGCGGCCCGCAGACTGCCGAGTCGGGTGCGGGGGGTCGCGGGGATCTGGAAGCGCTGGAGCAGCTCGGTGGTGTTGCGGCGCAGCGCCCGCCAGCGGATGCGCCCGCCGCGGCCGGTGGGGAAGCCACCCGCCATCGCCAGGTTCTCCGCCACCGAAAGGTCGAGGAAGACCGCCGGTTGCTGGTGCACGAAACGCAGCCCGGCGCCCTTGGCCCGCTCCGTGCTCCAGGAGTCCAGCGATTCCGGCTGCCCGGCCACGAGTACCTCGCTGCCGGGGTCGGCCTTCACGACGCCGGCGAGGATCTTGATGAGCGTCGACTTGCCGGAGCCGTTGCCGCCGAGCAGGCAGTGGATCTCGCCGGCGCGGACGTCGAGGTCCACGTCGTCGAGGGCGAGCGTCCCGGTGTAGGTCTTGGACAGGCCGCGCACGGCCAGCACCTCCCGCCCGGCGCTCGGGTCCACAGCCACGTCGGCCTCTGCCCCCGAGAGCGCAACGGTCATCAGCCGACGCCCCACGCCTTCTTGTAGACCGCCTTGAAGTCCACGGCCGGGATGAACGGGCCGCTGGCCGGCAGCCCGTGCGTGCGGTCCACCAGCTGGTAGCCCAGCCCGGAGTCCACCGCCGGCTTGCCGGAGAACAGGCTGTTCAGGGTGTCGATCGCGGCGTAGCCGGTCCAGTCCGACGGCGTGATCTCTACGGCGTCGACGCCCTGCCGGTTGCGGATCAGGCTGAGCTCGGGCTCGAAGCCCTCGCCACCCATCGAGAAGACCTTGGCCTGCCGGCCGGACTGCACGAGCGCGGGGGCGATCCCGAGCAGGGCGGCCGCGGTGAAGGGGCTCTTGATCGCGTTGGCCTCGGGATGCTGGAGCAGCGCCGAGGCGACCTTCTGCTGGAGCACCGGACCGAGCTCCGCGCCCGTGAAGGTGACGTTCGCCACGACGCTGCAGCCCGAGCAGGTCTTCATCTCGTCGAGGAAGCCCTGGCCGGTGTACTTGAGGACCGTCACCTCGAGGTCATTGAAGAAGATGACCTTGGCCTTGCCTCCCGTGGCGGCGATGACGGCCTTCGCCTGGGCCGCGCCGTAGGCCTTGGTGAAGTCGTCGATGGCCTGCCCGCTGGTCTTGCCCTGGTAGTTGATGGTGCCGGAGAAGAGGGGCTGGCCGCCGCCCGCGCCGTTGAAGATCGGGTCGTCGCAGTCGAAGGAGAAGATGCCGACGACCTTGACGCCCTTGGCCTTGGCCTCCTGCAGCGCGGCCTTCTCGGTGGGGCAGTCGTTGGCGTCCACGACGATGCCGTCGGCGCCGGCGGCGATGGCCTGGCGGACGAGGTCCTGCGCCTTCGCCGGCTGCAGCTGCGCGTCGTAGAGGGAGGTGTTCCAGCCCAGTGCCTGGCCCGCCTCGACCGCGGCGTTGCTCGGGATGGAGGAGGAGATGGAGGCCTGCCCGTTGGAGATCACCACGACCTTCTTGCCCTTGACGCCTGGCCGGGGCGTGGTGTCCGGCGACTTGAGGATGCCCGCGTAGAGCGCGGCGAGGGCCGGGTCGCCCGCCGCGGGCGCCGCCCCGGTGGCCGCTCCGGTTGCCGGGCCGGTACCGGTGCTGCCGGTGGTCGCGCCGGCCGTGTCGGGGGCCGGCGCGGTCGTGGTCGGGCCTCTCCCCGTCGTCGCCGGCGCCGAGGCCGTGACGCCTCCCTTGCCGCTGCTGCTGCTGCAGGCGGTCAACGCGGCGGCCAGCACGGCGGCCACCGTCAACGCGCGACGCCGCGCCAGCGGGGGGCGGGCACGGGAGGGGGTGAACGGCACTGTGACTCCTATCACAAACGACACGGAAGCCAGAAACGTAGCACCCGCCAGGCGGCCAACGGGCCACGTCGGCCGCCGCGCCGGCGCGCCGCGCCCGGGCTGTCCGCTTCGTGGTGGTCTGCGCCGCAGGACATCTCCGCCACAGCCGTTCTGCGCCACCGCCGTCTGCGGCCTCCCCGTACTGTCATGCTGACGGGCGTGGGCTACCCGCGGCGCCTCCTCGACAGCGGCGAGCGGATCGTGCTCGAGCTGCACCCGCATTGGCGGGCGCTCGTCGTCCCCGCGCTGCTCGTGCCGGTGGTCGGCGGACTCGGCGCGTTCGCCGCGAGCGTGGTGCCGGGCGGCAGCGCGCAGAGGCCGCTGCGGATCGCGGTCGGGGTCGTCGGGCTGGTGGTGCTGGTCGTTGGCAGCCTGTCGCCCTTCCTGCGCTGGGTCACCACGCTCTACGTCGTCACCGACCGGCGGATCGCCGTGCGCACCGGCATCCTCAAGCGCTCCGGGCGCGACGTGCCGCTACCCCGCGTCAACGACGTGACCTTCGAGCACACCGTCGTCGAGCGACTGTTCCGCAGCGGCACGCTCATCATCGAGAGCGCGGGTGAGCGCGGCCAGGTGCAGCTCGACGACGTCCCGCGGGTGGAGCAGGTCCAGTCCACGGTCTACCGGCTGGTGGAGGACGACGACGAGCGGCGTCGGGGCGGGCAGCCGGTGGGCTGGGTCTAACCTCGCCGGCGTGGCGGAGCCGGCGGATCGCGAGAGCGGCGCCCGCGCACTGGAGGTGGCCCTGCTCGGGGGGGCCGCCGACCTCACCCGCGAGCAGGTCGAGGCGGAGAGCGGTGACGTCGAGGCGACCCGCCGGCTGTGGCGAGCGCTGGGCTTCGTCGACCTCGAGCCGGGGGTGCCCATCCTGTCCCGCGCCGACGCGGAGGCGCTGCACCGAACCCGTCGCCTCGTCGCCGAGCGGGGCGTCGACGAGCGCACCGCCGTCGCCCTCGCCCGCGCCCTCGGCCAGGCGATGGGACATCTCGCCGAGGCTCAGGTGGAGACCGTGGCCGAGGCCATCGGGCGCGACCCGGAGCTCGCCGGCAAGGCCCGCGCAGACCCGGACGCGTTCGTCGCCGAGATGCTCCCACTCGTCGAGCCCGTCATCGCCGAGATGCAGGAGCTGATGCTCTACGTCTGGCGGCGGCACCTCGTCGCAGCCGGGCAGCGCTCGCTGGCCGGGGCCGCCGCGGTCACCCCGGCCGCACCGGTGGTCGTGGGCTTCGCCGACGTCGTGAACTACACCAGCGTCACCCGTGACATGCGCAGCGCCGACCTCGCCGCGCTCGTGGAGGACTTCGAGGACCGGGCCTTCGACGCGGTCGCGCGGCACGGCGGTCGGGTGGTCAAGACGCTGGGCGACGAGGTGATGTTCACGGCCGCGACGCCGCAGGCCGGGGCGGAGGCAGGGCTGGCGCTGGCGGCGGAATTCGGCGAGGGGCGGGTGCCGCCGGTGCGGGTCGGGCTCGCCTACGGCCCCGCCGTGGCGCGGGGCGGCGACGTCTTCGGCCCGGTGGTCAACATCGCCAGCCGGTGCACCTCGCTCGCCCGGCCGAGCACCGTGATCGCCGATCGCACCCTCGCGGACGCGCTCAGCGGCTCTCCGGCGTACCTGCTGAAACGCCTGTCGGCGCAACGGGTTCGCGGCTACGAGCACCTGGTGGTCAGCGTGCTGCGCCGCGCCGGGGCATGATCGGAGCATGACTCTGCTGGCGACGCCACTGCGCACGCTCGACGGTGCCGACACCACCCTCGGCGGTCTGCTCGCCGGCCGCACCGGGCTGCTCGTCAACGTCGCCAGCAAATGCGGGCTGACCCCGCAGTACGAGGGGCTGGAGGCGCTGCAGGAGGAGCTCGGGCCGCGCGGGTTCACGGTGGTCGGTCTGCCCTGCAACCAGTTCAGGGGCCAGGAGCCAGGGACCAACGACGAGATCGCCGAGTTCTGCCAGGCGACCTACGGCGTGACGTTCCCGATGACCGACAAGCTGGAGGTGAACGGCGAGGGGCGGCACCCGCTCTATGCCGCGCTGACCGGGACCCCGGACGCGGAGGGCACGGCCGGTGACGTGCAATGGAACTTCGAGAAGTTCCTGGTGTCCCCGGCCGGCGAGATCGTGGGCCGCTTCCGCCCTCCGGTCGAGCCAGCCGACCCCGGTCTGCGCGCGGCGATCGAGCAGACCCTGGGCTAGTCCCGGGCTAGTCCTGCACGTCGCCGTCGCGGCCCTCGCGGTAGGCGGCCTGCACGTCGCGGGGCAGCCGCCGCAGCGCATGCACCCACCGCCCTACCGACCGGGCGACCCCCTCGCCGGCGGCCCGCGGATCGGGTGTCGCCCGCGCCGCGGCGGCGGCGTCGTAGGCCGCCAGCCCCTCGCGGAACACCTGTGGGTCGCCCCCCCGGTCGGGGTGCTGCCGCCGCACGAACTCACGCCGCGACCGGCGCAGCTGCTCCTCACCCACGCCCAGCAGTCTGCCGGTACCGTCCGGCGCGTGAAGCCCAGCCCCGAGGTCGCGGCGCTCGCCGCCGTCCCGCTCTTCAGCACCTGCAGTGGCGCCGACCTCGCGCTCCTCGCGCGCGTGGTCGAGCACGTGTCCTACGCCGCTGGGGAGGCGCTCATGCGCGAGGGCGAGCACGGGGAGGAGTTCGTGGTGCTCCTCGACGGCGAGGCGGAGGTCACCAGGGCCGGGACGCCGATCGCCACCCTGCTCCCGGGCGACTTCGCCGGCGAGCTGAGCCTGCTCGACCCCGGACCGCGGACGGCCACCGTGACGGCGACAGCGCGCGTGGACGCGCTCCTGCTCGGCGGCAGGGAGTTCTGGAGCGTGGTGACGTCGTCCCCCGGCCTGGACGCCAAGCTGCTCGTGGCGATGGCCCGCAGACTCAAGGCGGAGCAGGGCCGCCCCTGAGCCCTCGGCTGGTCAGACCTGCAGGACGGCCTCGGCCTCGGCCCGGTGCCGCTCCACCTGGTCGCCCGCCACCTCGAGGGGGTGCCGGAAGACCCACCGCCGGTAGGCCCAGAAGCGGAAGACGGTGGCGACGCCGGTGCCGATGACCAGGGCGACGTTGGTCGCGAGCACGCTCGTGGCGCCCACGACGTAGTGGTTGAAGCCGATGAAGACCTCGGTGATGAGCAGGCCGACGACGTTCAGCACGACGAAGACCGACAGCTCGCGGCCACCCTGGTTGGCGCTGCGGTGCCGCATGGCCCACAGCCGGTTGCCGACGTAGGCGGAGCCGGCGGAGACCACCGTCGACAGCGCCTTCGCGGTGATCGGGCCGACACCGGCACCGAAGTGCAGCGCGTTGAACAATCCGAAGTCCACCAGGAACGCCAGGCCACCGACGATCCCGAACTTGGCAAGCTCGTGCACCAGGCCGCGCAACCGAGACAGTGGCGGGGTGGCGGGCGGGGTGGCGGGAGAGGTCGCGGCGGCGGTCGTCGTCACCCGACCCAGGCTAGCGGTGCCGGCCCGCCTCGCCGCGCCCGGCGCGGGGGGAACCTCCCGGGGAGTCCGGACCCTCCTCCGGCGGTGGCGGCCACGGTGGTGATGGGGGCACGACGGGCGGCGGCCACCGGCTCCGCCGCCGAGGCCGCCTTCGACCAGCTCGTGCGCGACAGCAGCGGCCGGTTGCTGCGCACGGCCCGGCTGCTCACCGGCTCGCACGCGAGCGCGCAGGACCTCGTGCAGACCGCCCTGGTGCAGACCTGGACCCACTGGTCGAGCATCCGAGAACCAGCTGCGGCGGAGGGCTACGCCCGGCAGTGCCTCGTGCGCACCTCCGCCTCGTGGTGGCGGCGCCGCTGGACCGGCGAGGTCCCCACCGAGGTGCTGCCCGACCACGGCGCGGCCGGCAGCCCTGCCTACGACGCTGCCTACGACGCTGCCTACGATGCGGTCGACACCGCGTCGGCCGTCGGGGCGGCGCTCGGCACCCTGGACCCGCGCTCCCGGGCCGTGCTGGTGCTGCGCTTCTTCGACGACCTCTCCGAGGCCGATACCGCTGCGGCACTGGGGATCAGCGTCGGCACCGTGAAGAGCAGGACCTCCCGCGCGCTGGCCAGGCTGCGCACCCTCGACCTCTGGGAAGGACTCGCACCGTGAGCGAGGACCGGCTCCGCACGTCCCTGCGCGACTCACTGCACGAGCTGGGGGAGCGACCGCTGCCGGGGTTCGCGGTGGACCCGGTGGCTCTGCGCCGGCGCGGCGACGCCCGTCGCGCCGGGCGGCGGGCGGCGGGCGCCGCGCTCGCCTCCTCCATGGTGATCGTGGCCGGCTTGGGCAGCGTCTACTACGCCGCCCACCGCACCCGTCCTGCCACCCCCGCCCACGATGCGATCCCGCCCGGCCTGGCCCCCCCGGCCGCCAGGTCGCCGGTCTCGGTGGCGCTCGTGCAGGACGGGGACCGGGTGCGGGTGGCCGCCGGGGTCGAGGCGCGGCTCCAGTTCCACCTGGTCGGGACGACCGCGGGACGGCTCGGTCACATCGACTACGGCGACGGCCAGATGACCGGCGGGTCGGTGACCTGCGCGCCGGCCCAGACGCTCACCCACGAGTGGGCCCGACCCGGCACCTACCGGCTCCTGGTGCAGCCGGTGCGCGGTTGCGAGGCGTCGGCGACCGAGACCGGTGCGCCGCTGGCGCCCGCGACGATCACCGTCGAGGCCGTGCCGGCCCCGGAGGCGACTGGCTCGACGGCGACCGGCGCGCCGGGCCACTGATCGCCTCCGTCGGCAGTCACGGCGGCCAGCCGAGCAGCCGCGGGCCGGCGATATGCGGGCAGTCGTCCTGCACCACCCGCAACCCGGCCGCCTCGGCCCGCCCGAACGCCGCGTCATCGGTCACCCCCAGCTGCATCCACACCGCCCGGGCCCCGATCGCCACCGCCTCGTCCACGACCGCCCCGGCGAGCTCCGAGCGCACGAACAGGTCCACCACGTCGACGGGGAACGGCACGTCGGCGAGCGTCGGGTACGCCGGCTGCCCGTGCACCGGCTCGGCCCGGGGGTGCACCGGCACGACCTGCTTCCCCTGCTCCTGCAGCCAGTGTGCGACACCCCAGGCCGGCCGGGCCCGATTGCCGGACAGGCCGACCACCGCCCAGACGGCGTACGTCGTGAGCACGGCCCGCACCGTCTCGTCACTGGCCCGTCGCATCCCCGCGCCTCCCCGGCTTGCGCACCCGCGTCTCCGTCTGGTTGAGTCTGCAACCATGCCCGGAATCCTGCTGGAGCCGTTCTGGCCCAGCCGGCGGGTCGACGACTACGACGACGGCGCGTGTCCGCTGCCCCACCTGCGCCCCGCCCGTCCCGTCCCGTCCCGACGTCAGCCAGGAGACCAGCATGACCGTCACCGACGACCTGCTCGCGAACAACGATGCCTACGCCGCCCAGTTCACCGGCCCGCTGCCGCTGCCACCGTCCAAGCAGGTGGCCGTGGTGGCCTGCATGGAGGCGCGGATGGACGTCTACCGCATCCTCGGCCTCGCCGAGGGTGAGTCCCACGTCATCCGCAACGCGGGCGGCGTGATCACCGAGGACGAGATCCGCTCACTGGCGATCAGCCAGCGGCTGCTCGGCACCAAGGAGATCATCCTGATCCACCACACCGACTGCGGGATGCTGACGTTCACCGACGACCAGTTCAAGCAGTCCGTCCTCGACGACACCGGACTGCGGCCCGCCTGGGCCGCCGAGGCCTTCCCCGACGAGGCGGCCGACACCGCGCAGTCGCTGCGGCGGATCCTGGCGAGCCCGTTCATCCCGGTCAAGGACTCGGTGCGCGGGTTCGTCTTCGATGTCGCCACCGGCAAGCTCGCCGAGGTCACGCCCTCCTGACCTCGCTGACCGGGGAAGTGGTGCAGTTTCTGGGGCCTCCAGCCCGGAGGAACTGCACCACTGCCGCGTCAGGTCGCCCGGAATGCGGGAGTCAGGGGCGGCCGAGGGCGCGGTAGGTCCAGCCGGCGCCCCGCCAGGCCACCGGGTCCAGCGCGTTGCGGCCGTCGACGATGTTGGGGCTGGCCACCAGGGACTTGACCTCGGCCGGGTCCAGCGCGCGAAACTCGGCCCACTCGGTCAGGTGCAGCACGACGTCGGCATCGGCGAGGGCGTGGCTGGCGCTGGGGCTGTAGGCCAGCTCGGGGTGCTCGCGGCGCGCGTTGTCCATCGCGGCGGGGTCGTAGACCCGCACGGCTGCCCCCTGGCGCTGGCAGCTGGCGGCCACGTCCAGGGCCGGGCTGTCCCTGATGTCGTCGCTGTCGGGCTTGAACGCCGCCCCCAGCACCGCAACCCGGGTGCCGGCCAGCGAGCCGTCGAGCAGCTCGCGGGCCAGGTCGACCGTGCGGGCCCGGCGGCGCAGGTTGATCGCGTCGACCTCCCGCAGGAACGACAGCGCCTGGTCCACGCCGAGCTCACCGGCCCGGGCCATGAACGCCCGGATGTCCTTGGGGAGGCAGCCGCCGCCGAAGCCCAGCCCGGCCTGCAGGAAGCGGCCGCCGATGCGGGTGTCGTAGGACAGCGACTTCGACAGCGTGACGACGTCGGCGCCGGTGGCCTCGCAGACCTCCGCCATCGCGTTGATGAAGCTGATCTTGGTGGCGAGGAAGGCGTTGGCCGCGACCTTGACCAGCTGTGCGGTGGCCAGGTCGGTCACCACGACGGGGGTGCCCAGCGCGAGCACCGGCGCGAAGGCCTCCCGCAGCCTCGCCTCGGCGGCCTCGGACCGTACGCCGAACACCAGCCGGTCCGGCGTGAGCGTGTCCTCCACCGCGAAGCCCTCCCGCAGGAACTCCGGGTTCCACGCCAGCTCCGCGGCGGCGCCGACCGGCGCGATCTCGGCCAGCCGGTCCGCGAGCCGCTCCGCCGTCCCTGCCGGCACCGTGGACTTGCCGGCCACCAGGCAGGGCCGGGTGAGCAGCGGCCCGAGGCCCTCCACCACGGCGTCGACGTAGGTCAGGTCTGCGGCGTACTCGCCCTTCTTCTGCGGCGTTCCGACACAGAGGAAGTGCACGTCGCCGAACTCCGCGACCTCGGCATAGGAGGTGGTGAAGCGCAGTCGCCCGGTGGCGAGGTTCTGCTGCAGCAGCTCCTGCAGCCCCGGCTCGTGGAAGGGCACGACCCCGGCGGCCAGCGACGCGACCTTGTCGGCGTCGGTGTCCATCCCGAGCACCTCGAAGCCCAGCTCGGCCATGCAGACCGCGTGGGTCGCGCCGAGGTAGCCGGTGCCGAGGATGGTCAGGCGGGGGCGCCCGGTGGCCGACGACGAAGTCATCCGGGGAGCGTACGGGCGGCGATACTGGGTCGGTGGCCAATCCCGCCTTCGACACCTACCGGCTGACCGAGGAGCACGCGCTCCTGCGAAAGACGGTCCGCGACCTGTCGCTGACCGTGATCGCGCCGCGCGCGGCTGAGATCGACGCCACCGCGGAGTACCCGTGGGACGTGCACCGGGCCATGAAGGACGCCGACATGCTGGCGATCCACGTGCCGGAGGCCTACGGCGGGGCCGGTGCCGACAAGATCGCGCATTGCATCCTGGTGGAGGAGGTCGCGAGGGTCTGCGCGTCGTCCAGCCTGATCCCGATGGGCAACAAGCTCGGCACCACGGGGCTGATCCTGGCCGGCAGCGAGGAGCTCAAGCAGCAGTTCCTGCCGGCCGTGGCGAGCGGGGACGCGACCTTCTCCTATGCGCTGTCCGAGCGTGAGGCCGGCTCCGACGCGGCGGCGATGCGCACCCGGGCGGTGGCCGACGGCGACGGTTGGGTGCTCAACGGCACCAAGGCCTGGATCACGAACGCCGGCGTGTCCACCCATTACACGGTGATGGCGGTGACCGACCCGGGCAAGGGGGCCAACGGCATCTCGGCATTCGTGGTGCGGGCCGACGACCCGGGTTTCAGTGTCGGCACCAAGGAGCGCAAGCTCGGCATCAAGGGCTCGCCCACCTGCGAGATCTATTTCTCCGACTGCCGCATTCCCGCCGACCGGATCATCGGCGCGCCAGGTACCGGCTTCAAGACGGCGCTGAAGACGCTGGACCACACCCGGCTCGGGATCGGCGCGCAGGCGGTCGGGATCGCGCAGGGGGCGATCGACGCGGCGACGGCGTACGTCAAGGAGCGGAGGCAGTTCGCCCAGCGGATCGCCGACTTCCAGGGCGTGCAGTTCATGCTGGCCGACATGGCGATGCGGACCGAGGCCGCGCGCCAGCTGGTCTACGTCGCGGCGGCGGCCGCCGAGCGCGGCGAGCCGGACCTGACATTCCGGTCGTCCGCCGCCAAGTGCTTCGCGTCCGATACGGCGATGGCGGTCACCACCGACGCCGTGCAGCTGTTCGGCGGGGCGGGGTACACGATGGACTTCCCGGTCGAGCGGATGATGCGCGACGCGAAGATCACCCAGATCTACGAGGGCACCAACCAGATCCAACGGATGGTGATGGCCCGCTCGCTGCTGAAGTAGCTGCGCACGCCGGTCACCCGGAGCCACCGACCCGCCACCGCGCGGCGTCATGGGCGGCCAGGTAATCGGCCAGGGCGGTGCGGATGACGTCGCTGGGCCGGCGGTGCTCAGCAGCCGCAACGGCGCGGCGAGCTGGTCGTTGACCTCAGCCGGCAGCCGCACCTGACGCACCGGCGAGTGTTGGCCGGGTGCGGCGTCCGTAGGAGAGGATGACGATCATGGACGACACAACTCTGATCAAGCAGTTCGAGGCTGACCGTGACGATCCCGACGCATGGGGAGAGCCGGACGCGGAGCCTGTCGTCAAGAAAGTCGGAGCGGCGCCAGCGAGGTGTCGTGATCAGCGTCCGGCTGACTCCTCACGAGCTCGAGTTGATCCAGGCAGCTGCGGTGCGTGCAGGTAGCACCGTGTCAGGGCACCTGCGTGACCTTGCTGTCGCGGAGGCGAACACCAGGGGCGCCCATGCGGGACGGCCCCAGCAGATCCGGCCCTGGAACGACCGTGCGCCGATGACAGCCCCGGGGACCTGGGGCTGGCAGGGGGAAGTCGTCGAGATTGTCGGGAGCTCCTTCGTCAAGCTCTCCACTGTTCAGCCGTCTGGGCCATTGGCTGGCACCGTCGGCCGATAGCGCACGACGAAGGCCCTACTCGTACCTTGCGGGCGCTGGTCGGCGAGTCTCACGCCGAGCGGCAGGCGAGGACGCGAGCGCGCTCGTAGCGTCAAACCTCACGGACCACGAGCAGCCGCGGGGTCAGCGCGGGTCCGGGCGGTCGAGGTTCCAGTGCCGGGAGGTCGCGGCGATCCAGGTGTCGTCGTTCTCCCTCGGGCTAAGGACGAAGCGGCTGATCATGCGCTGGCCGCCCTCGTAGTCGCCGTAGAGCAGGTCGACCATGACCGGCTGCTGGTGATGGCCGTGGCCGCCTCCTGGAACAGGGGGTCCTCCCGATCACGCGGGTCCTGCAGCCGGGACGGCATCAGCAGCGGACGCAGCCCCGCCAGCAGCGAGCGCTCCGCCGCGCGGGCGGCGCGGTTCGCCGAGCGGAGCGACGCGAACGTCGCGACCGCAAGAACCAGCGTCCCGTCTGCGGTGGCCAGCGCGGAGACCGTCACCCAGTCGATCACCCGCCCAGCCTGCCGGCTACGCCGTAGTGCCGGCGCCGGATAGGTTGCCGCGCATGGTCAAGGCGCGGGTGGAGTTGCACGGCCCGAGCGGGGCGCAGTGGGCGGAGCTCGTGGTCGACGGGCCGCCGCTCAACCTGTTCGACGCCGCGATGGTCGCCGACCTCGCCACCGCCATCGACTCATTGCCCACCAGCGGCGCCCGGGCCGTCCTGCTCCGCGCCGAGGGCAAGGTCTTCTGCGCTGGCGTCGACGTGAAGGAGTTCCTCGACAGGGACGCCGCCGCCGGGGGTGAGCTGATGGGCTCCTACCTCGCGATGGTGCATGCGCTGGAGGCACTTCCGGTGCCCACGCTCGCCGTCGTGCACTCCCTCTGCCTGACCATCGGCCTCGAGCTCGCCCTCGGCTGCGACCTGTTGTGGGCGGCCGAGGAGGCCTCCCTGGGGCTGGTCGAGGCCACCGTCGGCCTCACGCCCGGCGGCGGCGGCACCCAGCGACTGGTCGCCCGCGCCGGCGTCGCGCGCGCCGCCGAGGCGGTGCTGACCGGCGCGACGTACACGGCGGAGGTCTTCCGGGAGTGGGGCGTCGTCAACCGGGTGTTGCCGGGCGAGGGACTGCTCGAGGCGGCGCGGACCTACGCGGGACAGCTCGCCGCCGGGCCCACGCTGGCGGCCGGCGTCGGCAAGCGGCTCCTGCACGCGGCCCGGGACGGCGGGGTCGGGGCAGCCGACGCCATCACGGCCGCACAGACCGGGCTGGTCTTTCCCAGCGAGGACCTGCGCGCCGGCGTGCAGTCGCTGCTCGCGGAGGGCCCGGGCAAGGCGACCTACGCCGGTCGCTGAGCCGCCCTCACCCCGGCGCCTGCACGGGTCAGCGGCGGGTGGGGCTGGGCTTGGGGCGCGTGGACGGGACGTGTCCGCTCGGCGCGACCCGGCCGGCGGGGCTGGTGCGGGCGGTCGGGCTGCTGGCGCGCCGACCCGGGCTGGGCCGCGCTGAGGGGCTGGGCCGCGCTGAGGGGCTGGGCCGCGCTGAGGGGCTGGGCCGCGCTGAGGGGCTGGGCCGCGCCGGGGGGCTGGTGCGGGTCGGGGGAGTCGGCGTGGCCAGGACCGGCGCGATGGGAGCTGGCGACAGGCTCGGTGCCGCCGTCCGGCGTACCGATGGGCTGGCGGTGGTCTGCCCGGCAACGTGGCCCCTGGTCGGTGCCGGGCTGGGCGCGGCCGGCGTGGTCGCCGGCGGCGCTGGCACGGTCGGCGCGGGGGTTACCGAGCTGGTGAGGTGGGTGGTGATCGCGCCGCCGCCGATGCCCACGAGGAGGGCCCCGAGGGCCGCCGCCGGCGGGATCGCCCACCGCACGGCACGCGGCAGGGGGCGCCTCGTCACCGCGCCAGCTTAGGCGCCGGACGGCCTCCGGACGGCCTCCGGACGGCCTCCGGACGGCCTCCGGTCGGCCACAGGAGGCGTGGCGCGTGCCAAACTGCGTCGGTGGCCCTGCCCCGATCCCGCCGCCGTTCCTCGTCCGCCCGGGCCGTCGGCACGGCCTGCGCCGTCGTGCTGGCGGGGGGCATCGTCGCCGCCGGGAGTGCGGGATCCGCCTCCGCCGGCGGGTCCGGCACGCGCGGCCCCGCGGCTGGCACGCCGGCGCCCGCCACCGCCGTGCCCGCGCGGCATGCGCCGGCCGGGCGGGCAGCCGCGCCGCTCTACCCGCTGCCGGCCCCCGCCGTCTCCCCGACCGGCTGCCCGATCCGCCCGGCTCCGCCCGGCTACGGCGTCATCCCCCGGCCGCCCCGACCGCGGGTGGCCGAGTCGGCCGTCCCCGCGCCGCTCGCCCAGCCGGTGCGCCGGGTGGACACCTCGCCCATCGCGGGGACGGGCATCTGGGTCACCGTTTTCAGGGGCGGCCACATCGACGCCCCCGCGATCGTCGACCATGCGGCCAAGGCGCACCTGCACTCCATCTGGGTGCGCACCGGCTCGACCCACGACGGGCTCTACGCCGCCTCGGTCCTCGCGGACCTCCTGCCGATGGCGCACGCCAAGCACCTCGCTGTGATCGCCTGGGACTTCCCCACCCTGTCCGACCCCGCCGCCGACGCCGCCCGCATGGTCGCGACCCTCGGGGTCACCGTCTCCGGCCAGCACCTCGACGGGGTCTCGCCCGACGTCGAGACCAGCAGCGAGGGCGTCTTCCTCACCGGCCGGCGGGTCGCGTCCTACTTCTCCCGGATCAGCGCGCACGCCGGGTCGCGGCCGGTCATCGCCACCGTGCTGCGCCCGACCGACGGCAACTGGTTCTCCTCGGCCGGCTACCCCTACCGCGCCGAGGCGCCGTACGTCGATGCCTTCGCCCCGATGGTCTACTGGTCGTGCACGGAGCCCGGTGCCGCCACCCAGCAGGCCGTCGACCGGCTGCGCAGCCTCGGCCGGCCGGTGCACACGGTGGGCCAGGCCTACGACCAGGGCACCTACGGCCGCCGGGGCACCCCGACTCCCCTGGAGACCTGGCGCTTCCTCGACGTCAGCAAGCGCCGCGGCGCGGTCGGGGCGAGCCTGTACTTCTACGACGGCATGCGCGGCTTCACCTGGCGCGCGATCGGCGCCTACCCCTACGCCGGCTAGTGCGCACGCTGCAGCCAAAGGCAGCACGACGACGCCGGCGGCCGGCGCCGGGCGGCGTCACGCGTCGAGCAACGGGTCGAGCAACGCCGCGCCGGTCGCCGCGCGCACGTCGGCCGCCGACACCCCCGGCGCGGTCTCGATCAGCAGCAGGCCGGCGGGGGTGACGTCGATGACGGCCAGGTCGGTGACGATCCGCTGCACGCAGGCGCGGCCGGTGAGCGGCAACGTGCACACCTCGACGATCTTGGGCGTGCCGTCGCGGGCCACGTGCTCCATCATCACGATCACCCGCTTGGCCCCGTGGACGAGGTCCATGGCGCCGCCCATCCCCTTGACCATCTTCCCGGGGATCATCCAGTTGGCCAGATCACCGGCGACGGAGACCTGCATGGCGCCGAGCACCGCGACGTCGACGTGGCCGCCGCGGATCATCCCGAACGACAGGGCCGAATCGAAGTACGACGCCCCGGGCAGCACCGTGATGGTCTCCTTCCCAGCGTTGATCAGGTCCGGGTCCACCTCGGACTCCCGCGGGTAGGGGCCGACGCCGAGCACGCCGTTCTCGCTGTGCAGCAGCACCTCCACCCCTGGTGGCAGGTGGTTCGGGACCAGCGTCGGCAGGCCGATCCCGAGGTTGACGTAGGCCCCGTCCGGCAGCTCCCGTGCCACCCGGGCCGCCAGCTCCGCCCGCGACAGCGTCATGACGAGACCGTCCGCTTCTCGATCCGCTTCTCGGCACCGGGCACGTGCACGACCCGCTGCACGAAGATCCCCGGCGTGTCCACCACCGCAGGGTCGATCTCGCCGGGCTCCACCAGCTCCTCCACCTCCACGATCGTGATCCGGCCGGCCGCCGCGCACAGCGGGTTGAAGTTGCGGGCGCTCTCCCGGTAGACCAGGTTGCCGTGCCGGTCCCCCCGCCACGCGTGCACCAGCGCGACGTCGCAGACGATGGCCTCCTCCAGCACGTGCGGCGTCCCGCCGAACACCCGGACCTCCTTGGGCTCGCTCGCCAGCGCAACCCCGCCCGCGCCGTCGTAGCGCAACGGCAGGCCGCCCTCCGCCACCTGGGTCCCCACCCCGGCCGGCGTGTAGAACGCCGGGATCCCGGCCCCACCCGCCCGCAGCCGCTCCGCCAGCGTGCCCTGCGGCACCAGCTCCACCTCCAGCTCCCCGGCCAGGAACTGCCGCTCGAACTCCTTGTTCTCCCCGACGTAGCTGCCCGTCGTGCGCCGGATCCGGTGCGCCCGCAGCAGCGAGCCCAGCCCCCACTCGTCGACCCCGCAGTTGTTGCTCACCGTCTGCAGCCCGTCCACGCCGGTCTCCAGCAGCGCGTCGATCAGCGCCTGCGGGACACCGCACAGGCCGAAGCCGCCCACCGCCAGTGACGAGCCGCTTGCCACGTCGCGCACCGCCTCGGCCGCGCTGCCGAGCACCTTGTCGATCGCCACCCGGCGGACTCTAGGCCGGTGCCAGCCCGGTGCCCTCGAGCACGTGGGTGACGCGCTCGGCCGCCACCCTGGCGGCTCGCCCGCTGACGTTCTCGGCGCCCACCAGCACGAGCGACCCGCCGCAGACCAGGGGCAGGAGGTACGCCAGGGGGCCGGCACCGGCCGCGCCGACGAGCACCCGCGCTCCCTGCGGCGCCCCCAGGGCGGCGGCCTCGGCCACCAGGTCGGCCCCGGTCAGGATCCCACCGCCGCGCACCAGCGCCGCGTCCTGGGGACCCGGCAGCGGACCCGTCCAGACGTCCGGCTGCGGCGGCACCTCGACGGCGAAGTCGAGCACCTGCGGGGGCGCGCCGGCGGGCAGCGGCCCCAGCCGGGCCCCGAGCGGGCGCAGCGACAGTGCCAGCACCTGCTCCGCCGCGACCACCCACGGCTCGGCCAGCCGCGCCTCGTGCACGACCTGCACGCGGTGCTCGCCGCCGGCGGGGTCGACGACCGCCCCGGCCGTCCACAGCGCGAGCAGGACGGCGGCCGTCTGCCAGTGCTCCGGCAGCCGCACGCCCACCACCTCGCCGGGCTCGACGGACAGGTCGTCGGCGAGCAGCGACGCGGCCTTGGCCACCCAGTTGGTCAGGCTCACGGCGGACAGCTCGACCCGCTCACCGGTGGCGTCGTCGTACCACGTCACCAGCGGCGGGGACCCGGCCGCGCGCGCCCGGGCCGCGAGCAGCGCCGCCGGCCCCTGCCCCGGCATCAGGGCCCGCAGGTCCCGCTCTGGGCGGTGAAGTTGGCCTTCGGGCGGGACGCTGGCGGGGTCCGCACCGAGGGCAGCGGGGTGCTGGGCGCTGCGGCCATCGTGGGCGTGATGGGCGCCGTGGTGGCGGTTCCGACGGTCACCGCCCTCACCCCGGCGTAGGACGTCCCGACGATCAGCGTCAGAGCCTGCGAGCCCCCGGTCTCGTCCGCGACCAGGGTGGCGCCGGGCACCGCGGCGGCGAGGGTCTGGGCGGACTCCTGCCGGCCGCTGCCGTAGTGGATCTCGGTGGCCGCGCCGGTGCCGCGCTGGGCGTCACCGCCCAGCTCGGCCGGGAAGCCGAGGTTCGCCAGCTCGGTGGTCACCGCGCGGCCCTTGCCGGTGATGCCGCTGCCGTTGGACACAGTCAGGTTGACCTGGGCCGGCGGCACCGTCAGCGGCGGCCCGGTGGGCGACGGCGCGGCGGGAGTGGGCTTCGGGGCCGGCCTGGGCTTCGGGATCGCGGCCGGGTCCTCGTCGTCGTGCACGGCCTGGAAGATGGTGTGCGCCTTGGGCACGTCGATGGACAGGTAGTCGCCGACGTTGGGGCCGCCGTTGCCTCCACCGGCGGTGGGAACGGTGTAGAAGGAGACCCGCGACGGGTCGAGGTTGCGCAGATTCGACGCCAGGTCGAGCAGGTCGTTCTGCGTCGTCTGCGGGTCCAGGGTGATGCTCTGGGTCACCGCGCCGATGAAGGCGTTGAGCTTGAAGGGGTTGAGCAACGTGCCGGCGCTCTTGACCTTGCGGGTGATCGACGCCAGGAAGCGCTGCTGGCGGGCGATCCGGTCGAGGTCGCCGTTGGGCAGGCCGTAGCGCTGCCGCACGTAGGCCAGGGCGGTCGCGCCCGAGATGCTGTGCGTCCCCTTGGTGCCGTGGAATCCGGACCCGCCGGTGCCGGGGCCACCCGGGTCGACGGTGTCCTGGGTGAGGCAGATGGTCACGCCGCGCAGCGCGTCGACCATCTTCTCGAAGCCGGAGAAGTCGATCTCGACGTAGTGGTCGACCGGCAGGTTGGTCAGCTGGGTGACCTGCTTGACCAGCACCGCGGCGCCGACGCCGGCGTCCTGGCCGACGGCGTAGGCGGCGTTGAACTTGGCCTTGTAGCCGCCGATCGTGGCGCCCGTCTTGGTGACCAGCGACGGCATGTCGACGAGCAGGTCGCGGGGGAAGCTGACGACCGTGACCTTGCCGCGGTCCGCGGAGATGTGCACCAGCAGGGTGGTGTCGGAGCGGGCGCCGCCGACGCTGCCGTTCTGCGTGCCGGCCAGGTTGCCGGTGCTGTTGTCGCCGGCGCGGCTGTCGCTGCCGACGAGCAGGAAGTTCTGCGTCGAGCCGAGCTCGGTGGGGGAGTCCTTGCAGTCCTTGAGGCAGAGCTTCCCGGTGCGGCGGATGTTGCTGAACTGCTGGTTGATGTAGAGATAGGCCCCGCCGCTGCCGAACAGCACGAGCATCGCGGTGACGGTGGCCACCCAGGACAGGGCCCTGGCGAACCGGCGGGCGCCCGGGTGGGCCGAGCGTGCCACCGCTGGTGCGCCGACCAGCGTGGCCGCCGCACTGCCCGTCGCGCTGCCCGCCGACCCTGGGGAGCGGTAGCCGCGACGGCCCCGGCCGCGGGGGTCGAGCTCCGGCGGCAGCGGGCGTCCCGCTGCGGCGGGGTCCGGGCGGCCGGGGTCCGGGCGGCTGGCGTCGGGGCGGCCGGGATCTGGGGGGGTGCTGCTCACAGGTCGGGGGTCCTCCGGTCACGGGGCAGGCGGACGGTCGCCAGCAGAGGACGCGCGGGGGTGGTGCCCGGGTTCCCCCGGTC
>JAABUZ0100003153.1_pt1 | contig 25173 bp, 24 predicted proteins | sample 5562091 | NCBI WGS metagenome assembly JAABUZ01 (sample SAMN12813069, study PRJNA571459) | rock metagenome | isolation source: Antarctica rocks | place: Antarctica: Victoria Land, Linnaeus Terrace sud | collected 2015-12-21 | reverse complement strand
TCGCGCTGGCGCTGGCCGGCGTCGCCGTTTTCCTGCGCGCGCAACTGGCGCTAACGGGCAACCTATGGGGTGTACCGCTCGACGACGCCTATATCCACTTCCGCTTCGTCCAGAATCTGGCGACGGGGCACGGCTTTGCCTTCAACCCCGATCAGCCGGTTCCGGGGTCGACCTCGCCGCTGTGGGTGCTCCTGCTCGCCGTTCCCACCGCCTGCGGCGCGCCGGTTTGGATCTCGGCGAAGGTGTGTGGCATTCTCTTCCTCATCGTGTCGGCGGTCCTGGCATGGCGTCTGGCCGCACGCTACATCGCCGGCCCTGTGGCGGCGTGGACGGTGGGGGCGCTCACGGCGCTTGACGGGCGTTTATTGTGGGCCGCGCCTTCCGGCATGGAGGTCACACTGTTTACCGCGTTGTCGCTGGCGGCGTTCCTGGCGCGCCCTACTCCCACTGGCGACAGGGCGGCGCTGAAGCGGCGGGTGCTGCTCGTCGCGGCCCTGTGCGGGCTGGCCACGCTGGCGCGTCCCGAGGGCTATCTCCTCACGGCCGTCCTGTTCGGCGACCTGCTTGTGCGGGTCAGGCCGCCTATCGTCGCCGTCTTGTCCGCCCTCGCGCTCTACGTGGCGCTGACAGCGCCCTACAACGTCTTCGCGTTGCTGACGACAGGACATCCGCTGCCGACGACCTTTTATGCTAAGTCGGTCCCCTTGGGGCCAGAGACGCTGCCGCACGCCATTGCCTATGCCGCCGCGCTCGCGTACCTGCTGGCGGCCGGTAACGTCATACTGATCCTGGCGCCGCTTGGCGCGTTCGCGCTGTGGCGGCCTGTTGAGGCTACAAATGTGGCGGTCTCTATCCAAACAGTCTGCTTGCGTCGACGACCATTACGTTCGCATAGACCTTTTAAGGTCGGGTCCCTGCCATGGTCCTTCAGGGCCAGGCCCCGCACGCGCGCCCTGCCGTGGTCTTTTAGGGCCAGGACCGCAGCCCATGACGCGGAGGCGCGCGCCCTCGTCGCGTGGCCGCTCCTGCTCATCGCCGAGCAGGCCGCGCTCTCGCCCGTGCTCTACCACTTCGGGCGCTACGTGATGCCGCTACAGCCGTTTCTGCTGCTATGGACCGTCGCCGGCCTTATGCGCCTGACGCGCGCCTTCGCTCCACCAGACAGGCGCGCCTGGTCTATGATACTCGTGTCGTCGGCGTTGGTGGCGGCGTCGGCGCTGTCGTTGGGCGGTTGGGCGCAGCGATACGCCAGGTCGGTGCGGGACATCGACGGCATGCAGGTCGCGCTAGGACGGTGGGTGCGCGCCCACGTCCCGGCTGGCGCACAGGTTGCCGCGCACGATATCGGCGCAATTGGCTACATCTCCAACCACCCCATCGTCGACATCGAAGGGCTCGTCACGCCGCGCTTCCTGGCTCTAAAGCGTGAGCAGCCCGAGGGGCGCCGCGCCGCCGACATCGACGCCGAACTCAGGCGTCGTGGCGCATGCTACCTCATCGCCTTCCCCCGCGCCTACCAGAGCCTGACCACGCAACCCGACCTGACGCGCGTCTACAGTGTCACCGTGCGCGATCCACTGATCGTGCAGGAAGCCACGATGAGCGTGTACCGAGTCGGGAGTCGGGAGTCGGGAGTCGGGAGTCGGGAGTCGGAAGTCGGAAGTCGAGGTGAGCCAGAAGATTAGGCTATGGCCAACACGTCTTGCCGCCACGTTAACTTCCGACTTCCGACTTCCGACTTCCGACTTCGCTCAGGTACAGCTCGGCGATTGGGACGTCGGCCGGCGTGCTGACCTTGATGTTGCGCGGGTCGCCGGGGTAGGTGGCGACGGGGTGGCCGATGCGCTCGAGGAGCGTGGCGTCGTCGGTGCTGGCGGAGCGTCCCGCGCCCGCCGCCGCGTAGGCCGCGACGAGCAGGTCGTGACGGAACACCTGGGGCGTCTGCACCGCGCGGAGCGCGGCGCGGTCGGGCGTGGCCACGATGCGGCCGGCGGCGTCGACCTGCTTGATCGTGTCGGTCACGGGCAGGGCGGGGATGGCGGCGCCGTGCGCGCGGGCCGCGGCGAGTCCCGCCTGGACGAGGGCGGCCGTCACCAGGGGACGCGCCCCGTCGTGGATCACGACAAAGTCGCACAGGCCAAGCGCCGTCAGACCCGCCTGGACCGAATCGGCCCGCTCGGCGCCGCCTTCGACCACCGCGTGGAGGGCGTTCCAGGGTGGCAGTTCGCGGCGCTCGTCGACGCGCCGCTGGCCCTCAGGCGACACGACGAGCGCGATGCGCGTCAACTCGGGGATGGCGGTCAGGGCGCGCAGGGTATGCTCGAGCAACGGCCGGCCCGCGAGCGGGAGCCACAGCTTGTCTACCCCGGCCATGCGCCGGCTGCTGCCGGCCGCGACGACGACGGCGCCAACGATCTCAGACATAGCGCAAAGGTCGATGGTCGATAGTCGATAGTCGATGGTTACGACGCGAACTGCGCGACGGATAGTTGGCATATAACAGATGTACTATCGACCATCGACTATCGACCATCGACTAACGCCTATTCCCGTTGAACGGCCCACGCGTGTTCTGCCCTTTGAGGGTGGCGAAGATCATGCGCCCGGCCACCGTTTGCAGGACGCGCGTGACGACGATGTCGACCTCCTGGTCGATGTGCCGTGTGCCGTCTTCGACCACGATCATGGTGCCGTCGTCGAGGTAACCCACGCCCTGCCCCAACTCTTTACCGGCCTGGATGATCTTGACGGACATCTCCTCGTTGGGGAGGACGATCGGCTTGACCGCGTTGGCCAGTTCGTTGACGTTGAGCACGCGGACGCCCTGTAGCTGGGCGACCTTGTTGAGGCTGAAGTCGGTGGTGACGATCGACGCGTGTAGCTTGCGGGCGACGTACACCAATTTGGCGTCGACCTCCTGCACCTCGCGCGGGTCCATATCCACGATGGTGACCGGCGCGCCTTCCTCCTCGCGCATGCGGTTGAGCATGTCCAGCCCACGGCGGCCGCGCGTGCGGCGCAACACATCGGGCGAACCCGCGATGTGGCGCAACTCGTCGAGAATAAATTGCGGGACGACGATGTCCCCGATGATGAAGCCACTGGCATTGATGTCGGCGATACGCCCGTCGATGATGACGCTAGTGTCGAGTAGGATCTGGGGCTGGCGTCCGTTGCTCGCCGGCGCGCCATCGATCGCGTCGGTGCTATCCGTGGCGGCGGTCGCGGCGTGTCCCGTGCGTGCGGTGAACAGAGGTAGGGCGCGGATATCGGCGTGGCGTACGAGGGCGACGCGCATGCAGACGAGCGCGATGACGAGCGCGACAACGATCGGTAGTAGATTGCCGATGGGTGGTCCCAGCAAGGCCAGTGGGAACGCGAGCAGGCCGGCGATGATGAGTCCGGCGCCGAGACCGACGAGGGCGACGGAGAGGTCGGCCACCGGAGCGTCGCGCAGGTAGGTGTCGAAACGACGCAACGGCCCGGACAATACGACGGGTGTCAGCAGCAGCCCGACCACGATGCCCGCGAGCGAGAGCAAGACGACAGACGCGGCCAGCCCGGTCACAGCTCTGCCGACCGCCCACCCAAGCGCGCCCAACACAGCAGCTCCCAGCACGCTCGCCGCGAGCCTAGCATTCATAAAGAGAATTTTCCCCTTTGTCAGAGATAGCGCGTCCGGACACGGCGCGTCGGGACACAGTGCGTGCACAAGTAGCGTAGACCGTTCCACACATCGGCACAAGCCGCGTGCGCATGGAGAAAGCGTCGACCATGTGCCGAAGCCACGTTAGCCACACCCTGGCGCGGTCCCTGTCTTGTCCGGCATGCTTCACATAGCCAGACAAGAGCGCGAAACACCCGTAGAGCGATGACGGATAACGAGGCAGGGAGCGTCAACAGAGCGATGCGGCTCCAGATAGTAGATGAGGCGGCGTTTCGCTATTACTTGACAATTATTATGGTAACATTGCATCCTCTCCGCTGTCAAAGGCGGCCACCGATTCGCCGATTTCAGCAGGTTTATCGCCGTTTCGCGCCGCTCACCTGGCCTGGATACCCCCAAAAAACTTGCTTCCCCCTTAAACGTCTAGGTATACTGCCCCCAACGCCACACCGACTCTAGTCGATGGTCGATGGTCGATGGTCGATGGTTATCGTGGTGACTGCTCCGTATAGTAATGACAGCGGCAGCCTCAACCCCCTCTTTTTCTATCGACTAACGACTAACGACTATCGACTTCCGACTAGCACGGCATAGTGAAAGGGACATGATGCGGGCTCGTATGATCGGACTCGTCGCGGTGACCGCCGTGGTCACGTCAACCCTGGTGGAGAGACCATCGATCGTCGCGGCGACGACCGCGCAGGTTTATGTAACTGGCTACGTCGACCGTGGGTACACGGCGTCAGGGGTCTACACACACCCTGGCACCTGTGCCGTCGACCCCCGTGTTATCCCCCTCGGCACGTACATCACCATCGATGGCATCGGGACCTGCCACGCCGAAGACACCGGGAGCGCCGTCATTGGCTACCACGTCGACGTGTGGGTACCAACCCTGGCGCAGGCGTACGCCCTCACGGGCTGGCGCACTGCTACCTGGGACGGCGATCCGTCGCAGCAAGTCTTGGGCTACCACGCCGCCGCTTCGACCGCGACGCCCACCGGGCTTCCCACGATCACGGTGAGCGCCACGCCCAGCCCCGCCACAACCCCGCCGGATGGGTCCCCGACCCCGCTCTCCACGACGACGGCACAACCTGCGGGTACAGCGATCACCCCGGCGCCGACGAGTCAGGCTACGCGGGCCGCGACAGCCAAAGACGCTCGACGCCGTACCCGCCATGCGCGCCACACTCGCCTCCCACACGCATCCGCGTACACATCCCCTACCCCCACCGTGACGGCCGGCGCCGGCACAACGACGCCCGCGCTCGATATCAGTAGTACTCCAACGGCCATCGGCGTTGCCTCAGACGCGGGCCAACCGCGGCAAAAAGGCTGCCATACGATCCATTGGACGACGTACGCGGGAGGCTACCCCTTCACGCATTGGCGCACCGTGTGCCACTGAGTCGAGGGGCGAGGGGCGAGGGGCGAGGGGCGAGGGGCCAACGTGCTGGCGCTGGTGTTCGCGGTGGTAACCCGTATGCTACGGTGTTGCAAGGACGTTTTATCTGTCGCCCGTCGCCCGTCGCCCCTCGCCCGTCGCGGGCACGGACAGGCGCGCGACGGTTCCCGCGCCGGGTGTGCTGGACAGGGTGAGCGCGCCGCCGTGGGTGGAGGCGACGCCGCGGGCGATGGAGAGGCCCAGCCCCGCGCCGCCGGCCTCGCGCGAGCGTGCCTTGTCGACGCGGTAGAAGCGCTCGCCGAGGTGTGGTAGGTGTTCTTGGGCGATGCCGATGCCCGTGTCACATACCTCCAGGATAGCCTCGGTTCCGCCGCTGCTCGTGCGTAGGATCACCTGGCCGTCGGGGTGGTTGTACTTGATGGCGTTGTCGACCAGGATGAGCGTTACCTGTTCGAGCAGTAGATGGTCACCGATCACCAGTAGGGGCGCTATGCCTTCCACCTGGATCGCCACGCCTTTCTCACGCGCCAGGGCGCCGGCGCGGTGCGCCACGCGCGTAGCAACGGCGGCGAGGTCGACCACGTCGCGTTCGAGGTGTAGGCGGCCGGCGTCGAGGCGCGCCAGCGTGAGCATCGTGCCGGCGAGCGCGGTCATGTGTGCCGTTTCGGTCACGATATCCTCCAGCAAAAGACGATCGTCGGGCGTGAGGCGATCGTTCCCGCGTAGCAGCACCTCGGCGTCGGCGCGCAGTAGGGTCAGGGGCGTGCGTAGTTCATGCGAGGCGTCAGCGATGAACGACTGTTGCCGCGCGAAGGCCAGCCGCGCCGGGGCCAGCGCCCGCCGCGCGAGGAATAGGCCGCCGACGGTCGCGGCGAGGAGGGCCAGTGTCCCGACTACCAACAAAAGCAGAAGAAAATTATGGAGTACTCCGAGTTGCGACTGTACAGGGAATCCCACCTCGGCGACTCCTATGATTTTACCTGTTGCAGGGTCGGATACAGTACTGGCATAAAGCTGAATCGGTCCTATGTCGTGTACGGCGTCGACTATATCAACGTGTGGGCTTGATTGAATAGCTTTTCTAGCGAATGACTCTGCCACTGAATGGGATACCGATATAGAGTTTAAGAGCGCCGTAGCATCGGTACTATCTTGTATATACGTCCCATTTACATCGAAACACGCAAAGTAAAATTGACCACTGTATTGACTAAAGAATCGTTGTTCAGCATAATTTGGGGAAAGTAAAGGACATTGTCCAACTGGATCGCGCTGCCAAAGCGTAACAAAGTCTTGCATGCCCACACCCAAATTTTTGTTTACTGGATCGAAGACAACCGCATTAATCGATAGATAAAGGACAACACCACAGAGTAGCAGTGCGCTGAGCAGAACTAGGCTGTACCACCAGATAAAGCGCCGCTGGATGCGGGCGAACAGGTCTTCCCTGGCCGAGCGCGGCCCACGCCGTAGCCATGGCAGCAGGGCACGCGCACGGCTAAGCGCGGAGTCGAGGGAGGCGGCCAGGGGATAGCCTCTCATGGGTCGATTTTGTAGCCGACGCCGCGCACGGTCTTGATGAGCGGGCGCGGGAAGCCGCGGTCAATCTTGTCGCGCAGGTAGTGGATGTAGATGTCGACGACGTTGGAGAGCGCTTCCAGGTCGTAGCGCCACACATGGTCCGTGATCTGGGTGCGCGTGAGCGCCTGGCCGGGGTGGCGCATCAGGTACTCTAGCAGCGCGAACTCCTTGGCCGTCAGCTCGATGGCGCGCGCGCCGCGGCGCGCCTCGTGGCGCACCAGGTCGAGCGTGAGGTCGCCGACGCGCAACTCGGGCGCCACGTCGAGGTCGCGCCCGCGCCTGCGCAGCAACGCGCTGACACGCGCCAGTAGTTCCTCCATGGCGAACGGCTTGACGAGGTAGTCGTCGGCCCCGGCGTTGAGACCCGATACACGGTCTTCCACCGCCCCGCGCGCGGTGAGCATCAGCACGGGCGCTTTGACGCCGCCAGCGCGCAGTTCGCGGCAGACCTCGAGGCCGTCGCGTCCCGGCAGCATCAGGTCGAGGATAATCAGGTCGTACGTGTCGCTGCCGCCCATGTCCAGACCCTGTTCGCCGTCGGCCGCGACGTCGACGGTATGCCGCTCCTCCAGGAGGACGCGGCGCAGCAAGTGCGCCAGGCGCCGCTCGTCCTCGACCACCAATATATGCATAGAAGTCCTATCCCCTAGATCCGACGTACTACCTCCACTATACCCCGCCACCATTGGAAAAAGATTGGAACACGCGCCTTCTCCCAGGGGACGCCGGCTATAGTGAGAAAACTCACATATAGTTCTCACAAAAGTTTCATACCCGTTGTCTACGCTGAAAGTGTTCCCTAGGAACGTCACGCTGAATGGACAAGGAGTAGGAGAGAGCAATGAAAGTAGGACGTGTAGCGCTGGCCGTCTGCGCGGCGGGTAGTCTGGGCGCGGTGGCGGGCGGCGTCGCCCTTGCCAATGGAAGCCAGAACGCGGCAGCGGGCGCGCGGCCCGCGACGCTCGGGGCGTCGAGCGCCCAGGCGGGGGGAGCGGACCTTTTGACTGGCTTCGGCGCGGGCGACGGGCGCGACGGTGGATTCGCGCGATCGGCCTGCGGGGCCGGCGTGGCCGGGCAGGTGACGAGCGTGAGCGGTAACACTATCAACCTGACGGGGTGGCGCGCCGGCGCCGCGACCGTCACCGTCGGCGCGACAACCGTCTACACCGCGGCGCAACAAACGGCCTCGCTCGCCGATGTCCATACGGGTTCGCGCATCCTTGCATGCGGCACGGGTAGCTCGACTAGTGTGCAGGCCACGAAGGTCTACATTGTCTTGCCCCTTGTTGACGGCGTCGTGACCGGCGTCAACGGCTCGACCCTGACGCTGACGAGCCCCAACGGGGCCACGCGTACTGTCACGGTAAGTAGCGCGACCACGTACGATAAGGCCGGGCGCGGCGCGGCGCTCGGCGACATCATGAACGGGACGGCTATCGCGGCGCAGGGTAATGTGGGCAGCGATGGCGCGTTGAGCGCCGTGCGTGTCGAGATCCAGACGCCGCGTGTAGCCGGTCAGGTCACGGGCGTGAATGGCTCGACTATCACCCTAGCGAATCCGCGCGGTATGAATGGGATGAGCAGTATGAATGGGGTGAGCGGGGCGACGACGGTGGTGACCTCGGCTCAGACCACGTATAGCGTCATCAGCGCCACGGCGGAGATGACACCCACGACGACGACGGGGACGTCTGACGCCGTGAAGACGGGCGTGTCCATTATCGCGCAAGGCACATTGCGTAGCGACGGCAAGACGCTCGACGCGTTGCGCATCATCGTGCTGCCCGCGAACACCGGCGTCTATGCGCGCCACGGCCGGCACGGCTTCTTTGGCCGTGGCTCCGGCGGTTCCGGCGGGTCGTACGGTCCGCGCGGCGGGTTCTCGCGCGGCTTCGGCTCCGGTGGGTTTAGCGGCGCCGGGGGCAATGCGGCCGGTTCGCCGGATAGCGGCTTCGGGGACCACTCCTCCGTGAGGGGTTGGAACGGCGGCGCCCCCAACGGCGGCGCGGCGGTCGGGACCGCCAACGCGTAGAGGCGGGGTGTCCCCCATGATGGTGACAGTGAGCGCCGTGGGCCAGGCCGCGTCTCACAATCGTGCGTCGTGCTCCTAAAAGGCGCTACATTCGAAACACTAGCGCGACTATCATGTAGAATATAATTGACATAATGATAGTCGCGCGATAAGGGTAGACACGATGCGCGCACGAGCGTTGACCGTTCACAGTTGGCTAGGGAGGATATGTATCATGCGCGCATCGTCATCAAAGCAAGTCATATCATGGGGGGCCGCTCTTGTCGTGGGGCTCTCTTTGACGAGCGTCAGTGGGCGCGCCAGTGCGAGTGCCGCTCCGCCGCCATCACATTGGTTGTCCGCTAACATCAAGACGCACACGGCCACACTGACGCTCGAAGCCGGCTACAACGGGGCGTTGAGCGGTTTCAATTTCGACGGCTACGGCAAGGGTGCGATGGTTGTGAGTATACCCTCCGGGTATCGCGTGACCATCGTGTATGACAACAAGGGCGAGTACCCGCACAGCGTGCTTGTGACACCCTATGCCAAGAAGGACCTCGTGGCTGGGTGGCCCGTCGCGTTCCGTGGCGCGGCCTCGACCGACGCGAGCGACGGTGCCGCGCCCGGTTCGATGCAGCGCTTCTCTTTCGTCCCCAACAAGGTCGGCGTCTATGCGATCATCTGCGCCGCGGCCGGCCACGAGCAGGCCGGCATGTGGGACGTGCTGCGCGTGACGCGCGGCGGCTCGCCGTCCGTCGCGATCGACAACGGCCGGCGTAAGGGCTGATATATATCTACGGAGAGCGCCGGTGTTCCTCAAGGACGTGACGAGGGGCAGGCTACCATGCGTACGCATGGTAGCCTGCCCCTCGTCATTGTGCGCGTCCGCGCTATTAGGGAACCGGCGCGCGGGACGTTTGGCGTACGAGCGCTCGCCCCGATTGGGCAAGCCCGTCGTCCTACATGACAACGCCGCAGGCGATGGGCTTGGCCTGGGACGCTGTGTTGAGCGTCGGCCCCTGATGCACGTTGATGTAGAGCCTCTGGTTGGTGAAGTTGCCCGAGAAGGAACTGCTGGCCAACATGACGCCGTTGGCATTGGCCTCGGTCGACATCATCATGCTGGAGTCGATCAAGGCCCGGAAGGGGTACTTGATCGCGCCATTGGCGGTACAGCTGCTGCCGATGTGGAGGTGCGCCGGGTGCACCGTCATCGGGGTGAGCCCGCTCACGCGCAGCGAGACTGTCGTGATGCCAGTCTGTGAGCTGTAGCTGAGTTCGGCCACGCCCGAAGCATAGCTGCCGTTCTCCGCGTGGAGCGTGACGATTTCGGTGGTGCGCAGGGCTGGCCGTGCCGCGTGGGCCGTCCCCAATGTTCCAAATGCCAGACCGCTTGTCAGTACCACGCCAGCGGCGGCGGCCGCCAGAATACGCTTGGTCATAGAAATTCTCCTCGATAGCTGTGGGGCAAAGTAACCATGTGCCCAAAATAGGCATGGTCTGTGTTGCTTCCCGGTCGGTTCCCCATTCAATGTAGACGACGAATATGAACCGGAGATGAAAAATATGCATAAGTACTCTTTTCTCATTGCGCGTGGCGCCGACCGGGGCCTATACCACCGTTATAGATAGGAGCGCGCATGGACCATGGACCCAGGACAGCCTGGCGGAGGACGAATGATGGCTGACCTCCAACATAATGATCTTCCGACGCGGCACGCGTGGCGTCCCCCGATGGGCTCGTTAGCCGCGCGCCTGGCCAAGGCGCGCGCCGAACAGGAGCGGCCTCACGCGCCGATGGCGCCTGATCAGCAACCAGGCGCCGCGCTGGCGGATGATAGCGCGGCCCGCGAGCGCGCCGATCATCCGCCCAGCCCGCGTGCTATCGCGCCGCCACGGTGGACACGGCGACAGGATGTTGTCGCGCGCGCGCCCGCGCCGGACGTTAAGCCGGCGCCTGCGGGGCTGGACACGCACGGCCCCACGGCCACTGGGGGGCCCGTGGGGCGAAAGCTGCCTTCTCCTTCCTCCCCCTCCGCCCCCTCCGGGGGAACCTGGGGAGATGCCTCCCCCCAGACCCCCGCCAACCGGAGGCGTATGGAGATAGACGGCATGGACATACCCCGACAATGCATAGATCCTGCGGACGGCGGCGCCCGTGATAACGCGGTAGAGAGCGCTGACGTCGCGGAGTTGCAAGCGCAGGCACGGCAAGCGCGCGACGAATTGGCCGCCGCGCGACGGCGCGGAGAGCGCGAGAAAGAGGAGTATACCCGTTTTGCCAAAGGCGAGACGGTCAAAAGTTTCATCCCTGTGTTGGACGACCTGGAGCGCGCCCTGGCGCACGTCCCCGCGCGCCTGCGTGAGGACCCCTGGGTCGTGGGCATCGCGATGATCGGCGAGAGTGCGTGCGCCATGCTGCGTCGTGAGGGGGTCGAGCGTATCGAGCCGCATGACGAGCCTTTCGATCCACGCGTGCACGAGGCGATCGCGCGGGTCGAGGACGGTATGAGTATGACCGGCGTTGACGACGACATCGGCGCCGATAGTGTGCCCGGGGTGGGCGACACGGTCGGGCAGCGGGTGACGCAGGTCTACCAGCCGGGCTATGTCCTTAATGGGCGGGTTTTACGGCCGGCCCTAGTACAGGTCACGATCAGCCGCCAGCGGTCAGCGATCAGCGGTCAGCAATCAGCGGTCAGCTACCAGGATGACGGCGATACCTTCGAGGTCGATAGATGCCACCGACTCGTCGCCGGTCACCCATCGCTGATGGCTGACGGCTGACGGCTGATTGCTGATAACTGAGAGCTGAGGGGTAGGATGACGTACGTATTGGGCATCGATCTGGGGACGACAAACTCGTGCGCGGCGGTCTTGGAGGCGGGCGAGCCGATCGTGGTCGAGAACGGCGAGGGCGCGCGCATCACGCCCTCGGTCGTCGCCATCGCCCCTGATGGCGAGCAGTTGATCGGACAGGTGGCGCGCCGGCAGGCCATCACCAACCCGGAGAGCACCATCTATTCTATCAAGCGCTTCATTGGGCGCGCGTTCGACGACCCCGCGGTCCAACGCGTCTTACCGCTGACGCCGTACACGGTCGTGCCCGGACCGCACGGCGACGCCTACGTGCGCATCGGTGGGGGCGAGTATGCGCCGCCGCAAGTGTCGGCTATGATCCTGTCCCGGCTCAAGAGCGATGTCGAAGCGCGCCTGGGCGCCGAAGTGACACAGGCCGTCATCACCGTCCCGGCCTACTTCGACGACGCGCAACGCCAAGCCACTAAAGACGCCGGCCGCATCGCGGGGCTGCGCGTGTCGCGCATCGTCAACGAGCCGACCGCCGCCGCGCTCGCCTACGGTTTCGGGCGCGAGGAAGACGAGGTCATCGCGGTCTACGATCTCGGCGGCGGCACCTTCGACATATCGATCCTGCAGCTTGGCGACGGCGTCTTCGAGGTCAAGAGCACCAACGGCGACACGCGCCTCGGCGGCGACGACTTCGACGGGCGCGTCATCGCGTGGCTGGCCGATGGCTTCGCGGAGCAACAGGGCGGCATCGACCTGCGCGGCGACCGCGTGGCCCTGCAGCGGCTCAAGGAGGCGGCCGAGCGCGCCAAGATCGAGCTCTCCTCCGCCTTGCAGACGACCATCAACCTGCCCTTCATCGCCGCGGGCGCGGCCGGCCCGCTGCACCTGGCGGCGACGCTGACGCGCTCCACGCTGGAGGGGCTCGTGGCCGACCTCGTCGAGGCCACGGCCGCGCCGTGCCGCCGCGCCATGGCCGACGCCGAGGTGACCCCGGACGAGATCGACGCCGTGATCCTCGTCGGCGGTCAGTCGCGTATGCCGGTCGTGCAGGCGCTCGTGCGCGATCTGTTCGGCAAGGAACCGTGCCGCGAGGTTAACCCGGACGAAGTCGTCGCCCTTGGCGCGGCCATCCAGGCGGGCGCGTTGGCCGGGCAGGTCGACGACGTCTTGCTGCTCGACGTCACGCCGCTGGCGCTGGGCGTTGAAACACACGGCGGCGCCGTGGCGACGCTGATCCGCGCTAACACGACGATCCCGACGACGTGCGGCGAGGTGTTCACGACGGGCGCCGACAACCAGGACAGCGTGGAGATCCACGTCACGCAGGGCGAACGGCCGCTCGCCGCCGATAACCGCAGCCTGGCCCGTTTCCACCTGGACGGCATCCCGCCGGCGCCGCGCGGCGCCCCGCAGATCGACGTCACGTTCACGCTCGACGCCAACGGCATCCTGAGCGTCGCCGCCTACGATCGCGCCACGAACCGCGCGCAGCATATCACTGTCGCGCCGTCGAGCGGCCTGTCAGGGGACGACGTCGACCGCATGGTGCGCGAGGCCGCCCTCTACACCGCGCAGGACCGTGCGCGGCAGGAGTCCATCGCGCTGCGCAACGAGGCCGACGCGCTGCTCTACCAGGCCTTGCGCGTCGCGCGCGACGCCGTCGAGGGCGTGCCACAGGAGCAGCGCGAGAAGCTCGACGCCGTCATCTCGGCGCTCAAGCTGGCCCTGCCGACGGGCGACACGGCGCAGATACGCGAGCGCATGGAGCGCGTGCGGCGCGCCTCCGACGCCGTGCGCGCCATCGCCGGCGCCCATAGACCGCTAGAGTGTGAAGAGGTCACTGTGCGTGCCCTCGGCTAATAGTAGACATCACCTTGTCGTAGTGGCCGCGCTACCACGATTCACCGCGCTCTGCGGCAAGGCGCAGCGTGTCCCCGAACGCATGCCGCAGTCCTTCCGTTATTGCGCTCTCTTCGGCGCGTTCTTCGTCGGTTAGCGATGCCTGGACCTCATTGATTTGATCCATGATGGCTTGACGGCGCTGCCGTCGCAGTAGGTCCTGTAGCGCGCGGCCATAAAGCTCGCTGCGCGAAATGTGTAGCTCATGCGTCATGTGTTCGGCCGCGTCGTTTATCTTGATGGGCACAGCGGACACGATAGCTATGGACGTGCATAATAACGATCCTCCGAGCCAAGGAACAGGCGCTGTACGTTAGACGTAGTATAGTATAAGCGCACTCGATGAAGGACGAGCGCGGAGGTATAGGTTGATGGGCAGGGCTCGTGAATTATCGGCCGACGACGTATCCACTGGGACCGCCGCGGTCCCCGCGGCCTGCCTGTGCGGCCACGCGCTCTGCTATCCCCAGGCGTGTCGCCCTCCATGGCGTGCCGCGGGGACCGCGGCGGTCCCAGTGGATACGTCTGCGTCGCGCGCGGAGTCGCTGTGACCAATAATGCACGAGCCCTGAGTTGATGGGCGGGAGGGTAGCGTGATACATGGGTATCGACGTCGGTCCATCCTACTCGCGCTGGGTATCGTGGTCATCGTGGCCGCGTTTGCGGTGGGGCGCGTTGCACGCGCTAGTCCAGACGCGCCATTCATCGGGACGGTCGTGGTGGGATCGGCCCCCCTGGGCGTGGTGATCGATACCCGGACCGGCCATACATTCGTCTCGGCCAACATCACCCGGCCACTGGCGTCCAGCTGTTCTTGCTAAACTTGTATCTTAAAATAGATGCGTTGATGGCATAGGAACTACTGGGAGGCGCGCGTGGAGATTGTCACCGGCACGAACCGTGACACCTGGAATAGTTTCGTGGCCGAGGCGGGCGGCAGCTTCCTGCAGAGTTGGCAATGGGGCGAGTTCAAGCGTCATCAGGGTTGGCAAGTGTTGCGCTTGGTGGCCTGTGAGGGACGCGAGCCGCGGGGCGCCATGCAGGTGTTGATGCGCGTCGCGCCCCTCGCGGGCGCTTTCTTCTACGCGGCGGAGGGCCCCGTGCTGTGTCCGGGCGATTGGGGCGGCGACGACGTGGCGCTCAGGGCGTTACTGGGCGAAGCGCGGCGCCGCGGCGCGCCGCGGGGCGCCCTGACGTTGCGGCTGGACCCCCTGACGAGTGAACCGGACGCCCCCGCGACGCTGGCCGCGCTTGGTCTACGGCGCAGCCCGACCAACGTACAACCGGCGGCCACGGCGGTGGTCGACCTCGACCGGCCCGAGAGCGCGTTGTGGGGAGGGCTGGCCCGCGACGCGCGCTACCGCGTCGGCCGCGCCCGCAAAAAAGGGGTGACGTTGCGGCCGGGCACGGACGACGACGTCGACCTTTTCGCGGGTATGCTCGCGGAAACGGGTCTCCGCAAAGGGTTCGCGGTGCGCGGCGCGCCGTACGTGCGCCGCCTCACGCGCATGCTGCGCGAGCAGGATTGTGGCGTATTCCTGGTCGCCGTGCTGGACGGCGCCATGATCGGGGCCACCGTCGCCGCCACCTTCGGTCAGCGCGCGGCCTCGCTGTACACGGCCAGCAACGGCGTGGGGCGCACCGAGGGGGCGCAGCACCTGCTGCACTGGGAGGCGATCCTGCGGGCGCGGGAGCGCGGGTGCCTCCTCTACGACTTCCGTGGCGTGGGCGCGGCCGGCGACGACCCTTTCGGCGCGTGGGGGGGGCTGACCTTCTTCAAAACGCGTTTCGGGACGCGCCACGAAGACCTGCCGGGGGCCTGGGACGACGTCTATCGTCCCCTGGCCTACAAAAGCTTCCTCTTGGCGCAAGACGCCCGACGCCGCGCGCGCTATCGACACTAGCGACACGCCTCAGACCGGCGACAACGAGCGTGATCGTTACGCCGTCGAGCGCCGACTCGTGAAGCGTCTAGCCAGTGGTAAAAAACCACGGATCTCGGTGATCTGTTGCGATAGGTGATGGTGAGGGCGGTGGGATTCGAACCCACGACCAGAGGATTAAAAGTCCACTGCTCTACCACTGAGCTACACCCCCAAAATACCAAATCCTACCAAAGTGTACTACGTGCGCGCCTTTTTGCGTAGATTTCCTTGTTTCACTGATAGCGGAACCTTGGTTAGTGTCCGCGATGCGCTCCGGCAAGCGCGGGGGATTGGGCGGCGGCCAGGTCGGCAAGGTTGCCGCCGGCGTCGAACGCGACGGGGGCGGGCTCCCCCATAACCCGCAGCGCCGAGTTCGTCGTGACGTCGTCGAGCAGCGCCGTTGACACGCTTAATTCGCTCAGACTCAACGTGTTTTTGATGCGCAGCAGACGCGGCTCGCGCCCGACGGCGTTGCAGGTCAGCAGCGCGGCGGCGAAGGCCAGACGGTCCGACGGCAGGATCATGGGCAGCGCGACCGGACGCGCGACGGTCGAGGTCAGCGCGTTGGGGTAGGTGGCGCCGAGGTTCATCTTGCGCGCCGCGCGCACGGTGGTGAAGTCGGCCGCGCCAAGTCCGTTAGCGTTCCCGCCCGTGGCCTCCGTCAGGTCGAGCACGACCTGCTTGGTGACGATGGGGCCGCCGCTGGCGTCGGGCGTGGGGTAGCGTCCGGTGATGTTGGGGTCGGCCCCGTCGCCGCTGATGTTCTTACCGATCTCGTCGATCACCAACACGTCGAGCTGGTCGAAGGGGATGCGTGGCATGGCGCGCCGCGCTTCGTCGAGCAGGGCCGGCTCGTCGGCGAGGATGCGGCCGGCGGGGACGCCGACGATTTTGTAGGGCTGGTCGTGCGCGTTCTCGATCACGCCGATGGCGAAGCGGATCGGCGCGTGGGCGAGGGCGACCGCGGCCATGGCCGGGACCATCGCGGCCATGTGGCCGAAGCCGCGCGCGTGGGTGAGCGCGGCGCCGGCCTGCTTGCCGAGTCCGATGGCGACCATCTTGGCCAGGCCGCTCTCGTACCGTCCGCGGAAAGCCGTGTGCGGCTTGATGCGCGCGACGAAGACGATGCCGTCGGCGTCCAGCGCGTTGCGGTCGATGCGCACCGGCGTCCCGTCGTCGGCGCGCCCTATTTCGACCGTCTCCATGCCGGACACGATCGGCGCGCCGACGCTCTGCTCGGTGACACCAAGGTGCTCCAGGACCTCTCTTTGACCGGACGCCGTGGCGCCGCCGTGGCTGCCCATCGCGGGCACGATGAACGGCTCGGCGCCAAGGGCGCGCAGCGCGGCCACGAGGGCGGCGACGATCGCGGGCAGGCGGCCGATGCCGCGGCTGCCGACGCCGACGGCGATGCGCTGCCCGCTCCGTATCGTTGTCGTGCCATCGGCCGCCCGGACCGCCGCGTTGACGGACGCCGCGATGTCGTCGATGGGCGCCGGTGTCGTCATATCGTAGCGCACGCGGGCCATGTGCGGGATGGCGACGGGGTCGAGTAGGTGATGCAGGATGTCTTCGGGGACCTCGAACTCTAGGCGCATGGTGTGTCCTCCCGTGAATTTGTCGTGTTACCCACCATAGTACACCAGACGCCGGTGGGAGAGTGGGCTGCCACGGATAGACAGGCTTGACAGACGTCGTGGAGTGCCTTATGATATCCATGATGGTTATAGATGATATAGACATAGCCGACCATCGGATCGAGAGGAGACCACATGCCGGATGTCGAGCGCGATGTCGATACGCTACTCCCCCTTACTCCCGCCGTCTTTCACATCTTGCTGGCGCTCGCCGATGGGGAGCGCCACGGCTACGGCATCATGAAGGAGGTCGAGGCCTACACGGGAGGCAAGCTGCGCCTGGGGCCGGGGACGCTCTACCGCTCGATCAAGGGCATGCTCGCCGAGGGCCTGATCGCGGAGTCCGACGAGCGCCCCGACCCGGCGCTCGACGACGAGCGCCGCCGCTATTATCGCTTGACGGAGTTCGGCCAGCGCGTGGCGCGCGCCGAGCTCGATCGCTTGACGCAACTCGTCGCCGTCGGCCGGGCCAAGCCCGCGTTGCGTGGGCCGCTCCCACTGCCGCAAGCGGGAGGCGCATGATGGCGATGCCGCCCGTCCCACTGCTCGTCGCCGTTTCCGTCGCCGTCTATCGGCGGCTCCTCCGGGCCTACCCGCCGGGGTTCCGGCGGGCCTACGGGCCGCAGATGGTCCATATATTCCGTAGCCAATGCCATGCGGCTGTCCGGCAGCGAGGGATGACGGGATTGGTCGTCGTTTGGCTCCGCGCTCTCGGAGATCTCCTGATCACGGCCGCGGCGGAACGGGGGACAGCCATGCAAGGCGGCAAGACATACCTGCCAAAGCGCGCTTCTCAGTCTCTCCTGTATGCTGGCATCTGGCTGCTACTCACTGCGGGGAGCGACGCGCTCATCCCGCTTCCGTGGTCCATCGACACGCGGGTCACGATAGTGATAGCGCTCTTTCTCATCCCCGCATTGCCGCTCGGATTTACCCTGATCCTCATGCGCGAGAGGCGCTACAGGGCGGCACACGCCAGCGCCTTGTGTACGACGATCATCTGGATTATTTGGACAACCCTCTTTTGTTTCATCGCGGTGAACTCTCTTCTCCAGCCGGAATCGCCGGATAATCCAAAAGGCCTGACAAACTGGTGGCTGTTGGGGTGTCGCCTGCTGTCGATCGGCGCTATCTGGCTCGTGTTGCAGGCGAGGCGTTACCTTCACGAGGCTTAACTTGGCCCAGAGCGCTAGCGTACTTGTGTCCGAGGTTATCCGAAGGGTCCGAAGGGGAGGAGCGGCGCATGAAAGTCAGTGTGCAGGGCATCGAGCGGAACGATGCCAAAGCGAACGGCCCGCGTGAGGTCGTGTACGATGTCAAGACCGAGATCGACGCCCAAGAGCGCACGTTCGAGGTGTGCGTTTCTATTGAGCAGATTGGCTCTAGCCCCGGCCCTGCGCCATGTTCCGTGACCCCAGCGAGATGCGTATCTTCAGGCACGATCAGAGGCCGATCACCGCTATTCTCGGGGGTGTGCTCGATGTCTATAACCGCGAACAGGCGATGCTGCCTGCATGATGTAACCGGCATCACCACCCCACTCGTGCCGTGGGCTTCCCCATCCCCACCATAGGCGCAAGAAAGTGGCGTGCCCCCGTGCAGGGCTCGTGAATTATTGTAGGGGCGTATGGCATACGCCCGTGGTCTCGAACGCACGGGCGTATGCCATACGCCCCTACACAACGCCGGGAGCCTTGGCAGCACGGATAATTCACGAGCCCTGTGCTCCCGTGTGATCCCTCTTGACAGACGCGAGGACGGCTCCTATACTGATAATCGTTATCACTAAAGGAGTCGAAGAGAGACATGGCCGGGGAAGCGATGGACGAGGCGGCGCGGCGCCTGGAGGCGTGCGGACATCGTGCCACGCCGCAGCGCATGGCCGTGTTGACGGCGCTGATGGCGCAGCGCAGCTATGTGACGGCGCGGGACCTGCACCTGTCTCTCTTGCGCGTGCAGCCGCATTTGGGGCTGGCGACGGTCTATCGTACGCTGGAGTTGCTCGTGGACTGCGGCCTGGCCGAGACATTCCCGCAGCCGAACAATGAGATGCGCTACGCCTTCTGCTCGGCGCGGCACCATCACCACCTGGTGTGCAAGCGCTGCGGCCTCGTCGCCGAGGTCCCTGGGTGCGCCCTACAGCCGGTCGAGCGCGAGCTGGAGCGCCAGAACAACTTCGCTATCACCGACCACGCGCTGACCTTCTTCGGCACCTGTCAGGAGTGCCGCGATGGGTCCCCAATGACGCCCGCCGCTGTGTAGCCGCGCGCTTTTCCGCCCCTTTTTTGTCCATCAGTGATAATAGTCACCAATTGAGAATGAAAGTCTGTTAGTGCTCGACTCGCGGCAGGGCGTGATGACCCATGACGCGGCCTTACCACTATCAGCAAACGTCTGGAAGGAACAATCCGTGACCACGAAAACACGCGCGATCCGTCACGCCGTAGCCGCGCTTGGCCTCGCTAGTCTCGCCGCCTGCGCGCTGGCCGTCCCAGCTGCCTCGCACGCCGCGTCGCGCGCGTCAACCGCGCCGCGCGTGTCAACCGCGTCGACACGGATCATCCAGGCGGTCGGCGCCGAGAATGAGTACGCCGACGTGATCCGGCAGATCGGTGGCAGCCATGTCGCCGTCCTGGGCGTCATCAGCGACCCCACCACCGACCCGCATACGTACGAGTCCAGCACTAAGGACGCCGGCGCGGTCGCCAAGGCCCAGTTGATCGTGCAGAACGGCCTTGGCTACGACGACTTCATGGGCCATCTCGAGGCGGCCTCGCCCAGCAAGAGCCGCACGGTCGTCGACGTCGGGTCGCTGCTCGGCTACAAGACCGGCGCCAACCCGCATCTGTGGTATAAGCCCACGACTATGACTCAGGTCGCGGCGAAGATCGCCTCTACCCTGGCGACCTATGATCCCGCCGACAAAGCGACGTTCAACGCCAACCTGACCCGTTTCGTCGCCTCATTGGCGCCTTGGAAGGCGGCCCTCAACACGCTACATCGAGGCTACGCCAGGACGCCCGTGGCCGTGACCGAGCCGGTCTTCGACTACACGCTGCAAGCGGCGGGGCTCTCTATCCTCACGCCGCATGCGTTCGAGCTTGCCATCCAGGAGGGCAACGACCCCTCGCCGCAGGACGCGCAGACCGAGGCGAACTTGCTCTCTCAGAAGCGGGTCAAAGCATTCTTCTACAACCAGCAGGCCGTCGAGGCCGTCACCGCGAAGCTGCTCGGCATCGCCCGCGCGCGGCGCATCCCGATCGTCGGCGTCTATGAGACAATGCCGCTCGCCAAGGATTACCAGAGCTGGATGATGGCCGAGGTCACGGCGGTGAACAAGGCGCTGGGCCAGGGCGTCTCGACCGAGCGGATTCACTAGCCATGAGCCATCACCTCGAACCCCTCCCGCCGTCCGGCCAGCCGGTCCTGACCCTGGACCACGTCGCCGTGGCGCTGGGCGGACGGCCCGTGCTGCGCGACGTGGACGCGCGGATCGGCCCCGGCGAGTTCGTGGGCCTGATTGGGTCCAACGGCGCCGGCAAGACCACACTGCTGCGCCTCATCCTGGGCCTCTTGCGCGCCGACGGCGGGCGGATCGAGGTGCTGGGTCGTCCGCTGCGCCACGGGCGCGGCAACCGGGCCATCGGCTATGTGCCGCAGAAGCAGAGCATCGACCCCGACACGCCCCTGCGTGGGCGCGATCTGGTGGCCTTGGGCATCGACGGCGAGCGCTGGGGTATCCCGTTGCCGCGCAAAGACCGGCGCGCGCGGGTCGACGAGGCGTTGCGCGCTGTCGGCGCCCTCGCCTACGCCGACGCGCCGGTGGGGCGGCTCTCGGGCGGCGAGCAGCAGCGCCTGCTGATCGCGCAGGCGCTGCTGACGAACCCGCGCCTGCTGCTGCTCGACGAGCCGCTCTCCAACCTCGACCCGCGCGGGGCCGGCGAGGTTGTGCGGCTGGTCGCGCGCCTGGGGCGCGAGCGCGACATCGCCGTGCTCCTGGTCGCGCACGACATGAACCCGCTCGTGGGGGTGATGGACCGCGTGCTCTACCTGGCCGATGGGCGCTCGGCCATCGGCCCGGTCGACGAGGTGGTGACGGGCGACGTGCTGAGCCGGCTCTACGGCTACCCGGTCGACGTGCTGAACGTGCGCGGGCGCGTGCTTGTCGTAGCCGGCGGCGCGGTCCTCAGCGGGGCGGGGGGACAGGGACAGGAGGCAGCCGCCCCCGCGCGCGCCTAACCAATAGTGGATCTTCTATGACGACGCTCTTTTCACCGGATATGTTCCAGAACGACGCGGTGGTCAACGCGCTGATCGCGGGGACGGTCGTGGCCGTCGTGACGGCGGCGCTCGGCTTCTTCGTGGTGTTGCGCGGGCTCTCCTTTGCCGGCCATGCCATCACCGACATCGGTTTCACGGGCGGGTCGGCGGCGGCGCTGCTCGGCGTCCCCGCGCTGTGGGGCCTGCTGGCCTTCTGCACGCTGGCGGCGCTGGGCATCGCGCTGTTGGGCGAGCGGGCGCGCGACCGCGACGTAGCCACCGGCGTGATCCTGGCCCTCGCCTTCGGGCTCGGTGCGCTGTTCATCTACGCCGGCAGCCACATCGCGGTGGGTTCGCACAACGTCAACACGACCTTTACGCTGCTCTTTGGCTCGATCTTCGACGCCGACCCGACGCTCATCACGCCGATGGTCGCGATCGGACTGGCCTGCCTCGTGGCGCTGGCGGCGTTGTACCGTCCGTTGCTGTTCGCCTCGGTCAGCCCCGAAACGGCGGTGGCGCGCGGCGTCCCGGTGCGCCTGATCGGGGTCCTCTTCCTCGTGGTGATGGCGCTGGCCGTGGCCGAAACGGCGCAGGTCGTCGGGGTGCTGCTCTCCACGGCGCTCTTGATCGGGCCGGCCGCGACGGCGACTTATCTGACGGCGCGCACCGGGCGGGCCATCGCCCTCGCTGTGGTCCTGGGCGTCGTCGAAACCTGGGTGGGGATCACGCTGGCCTACGACAGCTACACCTGGGGCGGCGGGACGGGTTGGCCGGTTAGCGCGTTCATCACGCTGTTGGCGCTTGGGGCCTACCTGCTGGCCCGCGCGTTGCGCCCGGCGGCGCGTCGCCGTGAGCGTCTGCTGGCGCGGGGCGGCGCCGGTCTGGGCGCGGGGGCGGAGGCCTAAGATGGCGGAGATGTTCGGGCAAGAATACATGCGGAACGCGCTGGCGACCGGCACGATCGTGGCGGTCCTGGCCGGCCTCGTCGGCTTTTTCGTGGTGCTGCGCGGCGTCAGCTTCGCCGCGCACTCGCTGGCGCAGATCGGCTTCGCGGGCGCGGCCGGGGCCGTGCTGATCGGCGTGGACCCTCTGCTCGGCCTGGCGCTCTTCGCCGTCGGCGGCGGCGTGGGCATGGGTCTCCTGGGCGCGCGCGACCACGACCGCGACGTCACGACGGCGCTGATCCTCGTCGCCTCCTTGGGCGTCGGCGCGCTCTTCCTGATGCTGAACACGAGCTATGCCACGGCGGCCTTCAGTCTGCTCTTCGGGACCATCGTGGGCATCAGCCGCGCCCAGGTCTGGGAGACGTTGGCGCTGGCGGCAGCCTGCCTCGTGGCGCTGGCGGCGCTGTACCGCCCGCTGCTGCTCTCATCGGTCAGCCCGGAAGCGGCGGCGGCGCGCGGCGTGCCGGCGCGGCTGCTCAACGTGCTGTTCCTGGTCGTGGTCGGCGTGGCGGCGGCGGTGACGGTCCCGGTCGCGGGCACACTGCTCATCTTCAGCCTGATGGTCGGACCCGCCGCCGCGGCGGTGCGCCTGGCGCGGACACCGGCCACGGCGCTGCTCGTGTCGGTCGCGCTCGGCCTCGTCGCCACCTGGCTGGGCATCGGGCTGGCCTACGCCACGGGCTGGCCGGTCGGCTTCTTCATCACCGCCATCGTCACGGTCTTTTATGTGGTCACACGCTTCACGCATCCACGCCACACGACGCGTTCATCCCCGGTCATCGTCGTCGGCTTCGAGGCGGTGGAGACGGCATAGCCGCAGCGGAAAAACGTGACGCTTACGGCGTCGCGGAGACAGGCGTTCCAACATGCGTACTCTCCGCGTGGCGACGAGCGTCGGCCGCATCTTCCTCGCGCACACGAACCGCATAGAGGCGAGGGGAGGGAATAGGACGGCCCCAGGCGCGATTGGCGTCCAGCCATGTCTCGATGGCGTCTCGGCCCATTGCTACGGCTTCGATCTGCGTTGTACCGTGTGTTCGGCAGCCCGGCAGCTCCGGGACCGTCACGATATACAGCTTGTCCTCGTCGCTCCACTCGATCACTAGAGAGTAGCGTCCAACGTCGTCCGGCATGTTCTGTGTATTCACTATAAACTCCTTAACGCCTACATGCGGTCGATGTTTCGTACAGTGTAGTATATAGAACCGCTAGGTCGTCGCGCCCGCGCTCTAGCGCGTCGGGACGCTTGTGGCCGCCCATCGCGGGCACGGTGAACGGCGGGTGCAGGGACAACAAAAGGGTAAGGGGGAGTAGAATAGGGTGGATAAGACAGCGTGACGACAGGTTGTGAGGCATTCCATGCAACTCGAAGACTACTTCGACTTTTTAGCTCCGGACGACATCCGTCTCAAGGGAACGCGGGTCGGGATCGAGACGATTCTCTACGATTACATCCACCGCGGCCAGACGCCGGAGGCTATCGCTGACGCCTACCCATCCCTCTCGCTGGAGCAGGTGTACGCGACTATCCTCTATTATCTGCACAATCGGGAGGCCGTGTCGGCTTATCTGACCGATTGGCTGGAGTGGGGACGCGAACAGCGCCGCGCACAGGCCCTCAATCCGCCTCCTGTTGTCGTTAAGCTGCGGCGCCTCAAGCAACAAGCCGCGGCGTCTTCTGGGTGCTTATAAAAAGTGCTCCCACACGTAGTTGCCGAGCAGGTGCGCCTCGCGTGTGAGGGCGATGCGCTCCGGTGTGACGGCGAGCAGGCCCTGCGCTTGCAGCAGCGCGAGCTCGCCCGGCCATAGGTCGACCGGGTCGGCCCCGTGTTGGCGGCGGTAGACAGCGCGCTCGATCCCGGCGATGAGGCGTAGGCCCATGATCATGCCGTCCGAGCGGGCGCGGTCGGCGTCGATGGCCTCGACACTGACCGCCGGGTCCTCGCCGTGTTCGATGCGGCGCAGGTAGCCGGCCAGACCGCGCACGTTGCCGCGGCGCTCACCGGCGTAGTAGCCGTGGGCCGCGACGCCGAAGCCGAGGTAGGACGTCTGCACCCAGTAGGCCGTATTGTGGCGCGACGCCCAACCTGGCTTGGCCCAGTTCGAGATCTCGTAGTGCTCGTAGCCGCGCGCGGCCATGTAGTCGCGCGCCCACTCGTACATCTCGGCGGCGTGGTCGCCGTCGGGGATGACGATCTCGCCGCGCTGGAGCGCGCGCAACAGCGGCGTGCCCTCTTCGGGGATCAGCCCGTAGAGCGAATAGTGCGGCAGGTCGAGCGCGACGAGGCGCGCCAGCGTGTCCTGCCAATCGGAGAGGTCCTGGCCGGGCAGGGCGTGGATCAGGTCGCCGCTGAGGTTCTCGAAGCCGCAGGCGCGCGCCGACGCGAAGGCGTCGAGGGCCTCGGCGGCGGAGTGGATGCGTCCGATCGTGCGCAGGATGTCGTCGTTGAGGCTCTGCACGCCGAAGGAGAGGCGATTGACGCCGGCGGCGCGGATGGCGCGCAGCTTGTCCGCGTCGAGCGTGCCGGGGTTGCACTCCATAGTGATCTCGGCGGCGGGATCGAGCGTGAAGCGCGCGCGCACCGCGTCGAGGAGGCGCGCCAGCAGGTCGGGCGGGAGCAGGCTGGGCGTCCCGCCGCCCAGGAAGACCGTCTGCGCGGGCGGACGGCCGAGGCGCCCGGCGCGGCGTTGCATCTCCGTCTCGACAGCGGCGACGTAGGCCGGCATCTGCTCGTCCTGGCCGGTGAAGGTGGCGAAGTCGCAGTACATGCAGCGCTTCTGGCAAAATGGGACGTGGATGTAGATGCTGAGCGGACGCTCCTGGTACTGTGGCGCCGCGAGCGTGGGCGCATTGCCCACACGGGCGAACGTGTCGCGCGTGGGCGCCGCGCCCATAGCGGTAGACAATGGGTAGGAGGGAGTGGCGATCGTGGACGTAGTAGACATAATGGTGGCGTCGGGTAATCCTGGTAAGCGGCGGGAGTTCGAGGAGATTTTCGCCCTATTGGGGGCACACGCCATTCG
>JAABUZ0100003152.1_pt1 | contig 25184 bp, 23 predicted proteins | sample 5562091 | NCBI WGS metagenome assembly JAABUZ01 (sample SAMN12813069, study PRJNA571459) | rock metagenome | isolation source: Antarctica rocks | place: Antarctica: Victoria Land, Linnaeus Terrace sud | collected 2015-12-21 | reverse complement strand
TGGCCCTTGGCCTTATCAGCTTTCCCGCCTTTACCAGGAGCCGGAAGTCACAGCGGCCTTACAGACACTCAGGCAGGAAAAACACGCTGCCTGAGTGTCCGGCCTACGATATGGAACGATTTAGACTGATAGGTGTCTTTTACACGAGTGTTGCAATTCCGTGAGGATACGGTGATTTCCGCTTCCCCTTGGACTTAAGCGGCATAATGAAGGTGGGATTTGAGTTCTCCGTTGCGCCAAGTCTTCCTTTTTTGTTCTTATCGATCACATCATGCGAGCCACAAAAATTGTCGCCACGCTCGGCCCATCCACGGATGCGGAAGGTGTTTTAAGAAAGCTTTTTGAAGCGAGAGTCGACGTTTTTCGGCTGAACGCCTCGCACGGCACTCAGGAGGATTTGGCTCGCCGTATCCACAGTGTTCGCGAGCTTGCCAGCGAGTTTAAATCGCACGCCAGCATTCTTCTCGATCTGCAAGGCCCCAAGATCCGGCTGGGCACCTTTAAGGATGGTCCCTGCACGCTGCGTGACGGCGAAACTTTTACCATCACCACGCAGCAGGTCGAAGGCAATAGCAGCGTCGCTTCCACCAACTATTCCGCCCTAGCAACCGACGTAAAGCCCGGCGATCCCATTCTGCTGGCTGACGGTTCCGTTACTCTGCGCGTGATAGCAACAGACGGCGTTTCTGTCCGCTGCCTCATCGAAAACGGCGGCAAGATCAGCGACCGCAAAGGCATTAACCTGCCCGGCGTGAACGTCAGCACTCCGTCTCTCTCGAAGAAAGATATTTCCGACGCGCACTTCGGCGTGGAGCAGGGCGTCGATTTCTTCGCGCTCTCTTTTGTCCGAAACGCCCGCGATGTTCTTCGCCTGCGCCACTTGCTGGAAGAAGTGGACGCCAAACAGCCCATTATCGCCAAAATCGAGAAACCGGAAGCCTGGCAGAACCTCGACTCCATTCTGGATGAGTGCGAGGGAGTCATGGTGGCGCGTGGCGACCTCGGCGTGGAAATGGCTCCCGAGAAAGTGCCGTTCATTCAGAAAAGCATCATTGAATGCTCGCGAAAACGCGGAGCGTTCGTCATTACCGCTACGCAGATGCTTGAATCGATGATTGAGAATCCGTGGCCGACCCGTGCTGAGGTCAGCGACATCGCCAACGCTATCTATGACGGCACCAGCGCGGTCATGCTCTCGGCGGAAACATCGGCCGGCAAGTACCCGGTAGAGTCTGTGCGGGTCATGGCGCGCATTGCCGCCGAGACGGAAAGCTCCATGCACAAAGCTTTCCCGCAAGTCTCAAGCCAGGACAAACGCTCGGTCCCTGAAATCATCGCGGAGGCCGCTTACCATGCCGCCCAGTCCGCCGGAGCCGTGGGATTGGCCGTCGGTACCGCTACAGGAGCATCGGCCCGTTTACTGGCTCGCCATCGTCCGCCGGTTCCTATCTACGCTTTCACGTTAAGCGAGGCCGTTGCCCGCCAGCTTTCGGTTGTCTACGGTGTTCACTCCGTGATGATTTATTCCACCGAATCCACGGACGGCATGATCCAAGAGATGGAAAGGCTGTTGCTCGAAACAGGCCGCGCGAAACCCGGCGACCATGTTGTCTTCGTGGCCGGTCAGCCAGTTGGCTTGCGAGGCTCCACCAACATGCTCAAGCTTCACCAGATCACGGCCCTGTAACTACCCTATGTACGATGCTCTTTTAGTTGCTTCTTTCGGAGGCCCCGAAAAGCCGGACGATGTGCTCCCGTTTCTCGAAAACGTGACTCGCGGCCGTAACATCCCGCGTGAGCGGCTGCTCGAAGTAGCCGAACATTACTACCATTTCGGCGGCAAAAGCCCCATCAATGATCAGAACCGGGCGCTCCTTGCCGCGCTGCAGAACGAACTGGACACAGCAGGGATAAAGTTGCCGATCTATTGGGGCAATCGCAACTGGCATCCATTCCTGACGGACGCCCTGCGTGAAATGCGCGCTGACGGGGTAAAGAACGTTTTGGCTTTCATGACCTCCGCGTACAGTTCGTACTCGGGATGCCGCCAATACCGTGAAAACATCACCGCTGCCCAGGCTGAAGTCGGGGAAGGAGCGCCAACCATTGATAAGCTGCGCGTCTTCTACAACCATCCCGGCTTCATCGAAGCCAGCGCTGCCCGCATACGTGAAGCTGTCTCGCAATTTCCAAACATTGAGAGTTCAAGCAGCGCTCGTTTGGTGGTTTCCGCCCACAGCATTCCCTGTTCCATGGCCGAAACCAGCAACTACGAAAAGCAGCTTCGGGAAACAGCGCGCTTGGTGGCGGAAGAAGCGGGCATCACCGGCTGGGATCTCGTGTATCAAAGCCGCAGCGGTCCGCCTACTCAGCCATGGCTCGGTCCTGACATTTTGGACCACCTGCGCGACCTGCACGGGCGCGGCATCCACAACGTGGTCGTTGCCCCGCTCGGATTCATCTCGGACCATATGGAAGTGCTCTACGATTTGGATACGGAAGCGGCGGACTTGGCGAAAGAACTCGGCATGAATCTCGTCCGAGCCGCGACGGTGGGGACGCATCCGGCCTTCATCCGCGCCATCCGTCAACTGATCCAGGAACGCTTATCGCCGGATGAGCCCAAACTGGCTGTCGGCCATTTCGGCCCTAACCACGACGTTTGCCCGGCGAACTGTTGCCCCCCGCCGCAGAGAGCCGGTAGACCTCCCGTTTCGGCAGCCCCAGTCGTTTCGCTACAGACTTAATTGCTTCCATGCGATCCAACCCCAGTTCACTCTGCAATCGCTCAACCTCCACCAGCGGATCGGCAATTTCAGGTTGGCCCTCCGCTCGACCGATGACCAGCGTAATCTCGCCTTTGACCGAGCCTCTGCGTCCCAACTCTTCGCAAATCGCGCTGGCCGAGCCGCGAAGAAATTCTTCGTGCAGCTTTGTCAGCTCGCGAGCCAGCACCAACGGACGCGCGCCGAAGATCTCCGCCATGTCGCCTAGTGACTCCAAAATCCGGTGCGGGCTCTCATACGCAATGATTGTTGCTGTTTCAACGAGGAGCGACTCCAGCACCTTCCGGCGCGCCCCGGCTTTCGACGGAAGAAAACCAATAAACCGGAACTGATCAGTCGGTAAACCGGAAGCAGCAAGAGCCGTCAGCACCGCCGACGCGCCCGGCAAAGGAATCACTGAATAGCCCTTTTCAATCGCCGCATGCACAAGGCGATAACCCGGATCGGAAATCAAAGGCGTTCCCGCATCGCTCACCAGCGCCACCGATTCGCCCCGCTCGAGCGCTGTCAAAATTTGCTCCGTGCGGCTTCCCTCGTTGTGCTCGTGATAACTCAGCATCGGCTTGCGGATCTGAAAATGCTCCAGCAATTTTTGTGTTTGGCGCGTGTCTTCGCACGCGATTACCGCTGCTTGCTCCCGCAGCACGCGCAGCGCGCGCAAGGTAATATCTTCGAGATTGCCGATGGGCGTGGCAACCAAATACAAAGCGCCTGACAATACATTAAGCAGTGTATCGTTTACCCTGAAATCACACTGTTCACGGGAAAAGGATGGCAAAACAGTTTGAGCAACAGCCCATCAATGAAGCTCCGCTTTATATCCGTTGGGGCGCGGATCGCTCGCGATATGCGATTGAGTTGAAGCTGGATCTCATTGCGGAAGTCCGTCAAGAACTGGCGGCGGCGGAAGCAGCGGGAATCGAGATCGGAGGAGTGCTCGTCGGATCTTTGCCCAACGATCATTCCTCCACGCTGCGAATTGATGACATCGAGATCATCCCGCGTAGTCCGGGGGATGGAGTCACCTTTATGCTCGATCCGAGCCAGGAAGACCGGTTCGCGGAGGTGCGCTGGCGCGCGAGAGAGAAAGAACGAATCGCCCTGGGCCTGTTTCGAAGTCACATCCGTCCGGGGCACTTGCGTCCGTCCATAGCGGATCGAACCCTGCTTTCCGCCGAATTTCAGAATGCTGTCCATGCCTTGCTGCTCGTGCAGGCCGCGGAGCCATACGCGGCAGCCTTTTTCATCTCGGCGGAAGGTCAATTGCCTCCTGAACCTTCGGTTCGGGAGTTCCGGTTCGATGAAGCTGAATTTAAATCTCTTCCCGAACTGGATCTCGAACCGCCTGATCCTAGGCCGACCAAGCAACTTCAACGGAGAGGAGGCTTTGGAACAAGGGTTGCGCTAGGCGGCATTGCCTTAGGGATTGTTGCCCTGCTTTGGTATTTCAATCAATCCGTTGTCCCGTTAGGGTGGTTTGCGCCGCGTTCTCAACAATTGCGCCTGGCGGTAACCGGTGAAAACCGCTTATTGCGGGTTTCCTGGAATCACGCGGCCAAGGATCTGGATCACGCCTCGGGAGGCATCCTTATCATTCGCAGCAGTACAACCGTGCGTGAAATTAAACTAGGGTTGGACGAACTGCGGCTGGGATCAGTCGAGTGTGAAGTCAATTCACCAAATGTCGAAATGACTCTGTCGCTTAATAAGCCGGGATCTGTTTCCATTAGCCAATCCGTGATCTGGAAACAGTGATTCAGTGGATTGCCTGTCAACTCACTGCCGTAGAAAAATCGAAAAGTCTCCGCCCTTGGCGTCCAGAATTACGGTCGCACCCGGCGGCACCTGCCCCTGTGACACCAGCGCCGCCACGGGCTGAACGAAATTTCTTTGCACCGTGCGCTTTAATTCCCGCGCGCCGAATTCCGGGCTGACTCCCGTGTCCAGCAACAGCTTTTGGGCAGCGCACGTGCAACTCAACTTGAAGCCGCGCAGCCCTAAGCGGCTCTGAATCAAGCGCGTAAACTCCGCGAAAATTTGTTCGAGAATAATTTCGCATGCTTCGCGTTCCAGCGGTTTATACGTCACCACTGAATCAATCCGATTCACAAACTCCGGCGAGAACTTCTGCCGCATCGCGCTCAAACCCGCGCTCTGAATACGCTTGTCCTCCATGATTTTAGGCGGCAGCATGGCCTCAAAACCGAAATCCGGCCTGTTGATCTTCTGAATCGATTTTGCTCCGAGATTGCTCGTCAGAAAAATCAGACTACGCTCGAAATTAACCGTGCTGTTGTCGCCCAGCCGCAGCGTGGCTTTATCTAAGATCCCGAGCAGTAAGCGCGTCGTCGACCCGGCTGCCTTCTCGATCTCATCGAAAAGCACCAGCGAAATATCGCTTCCTTCGGAAGTAACGCCGCTCAGCTTTGCCTGCGTCAGCATCGGCTGCGTTTCCCGATGGCCCAAATAACCCGGAGGCGCGCCGATCAGTTTGGCCACTTCGTGCTCCATCTGGAACTCGCCGCAGTCCACCTTTAGCAAATTTTTGCTGCTGCCGTGCAGAACTTCCGCCAAAGCCTCAACGGTGCGTGTCTTGCCTGTGCCAGTTGGCCCCAGCAATAGAACAACACCGATCGGCCGTCCTTCCGGCGAAAGTCCCGCTTGGTGCATTTGCACAAAAGGAATAATTGTGTCAATAGCCTCTGATTGTCCGATCAGCAATTGACGGAGCTGAGCCCCTAATCCATCGCAACTTTCGGGCATGGTGGAACGCTTAGCGCGTGCCGTTGTGGTTTGAGATCGCATCCGCCTCCCAAGAATCTCTTGCTCCTAACTGTAAGAACATCAAAAGCTCAGAGGGAGCCCGGAATCACTGTAAGATGGCGCACAACGGCTTGTTTTCTTACTATAAGCGCTGATATCTCAAATACTTAGTAAACCTAAGTATATTTCTGACCTTTTCCTTCCGTGCTGTGACTAAGTATTTTTTACCTGATTAACAACGAGCAGCAGTAAATTGTTCTTCGTCTCAAAGACCGGCGCAGCATTACATCATCGCCACGGGCGGAGCAGGCTCATCTGGATTCCCGGCGCTCGACAGCGGAAACCGCACCATCACCCCGGCTAAACCCGCCAGCACCATCAGCCCCACCAGATAAGACGGATGCTTCAGCAGTTGCAAATGCTCCCGCACGGAGGCTGGCGCGAACTGCAAACCCGCCCAAACCAGACCCAACACCGCTTCCCCCGCAATCAAACCGGAAGCTGTCAGAACACCCGCATTCTCCACCCGCGCTCTCTGCGCTTCGTTGTATCCGCGCCGCCGTGCCGCCCAGTCGGCAATGGCCCGGATGACGCCGCCGACAAAAATCGCGAACGTCGTTTCAAAGGGCAAATACATGCCGACCGACACCAGCATGGGGCTGCGCACCTGCATGGCAATCAAAGCAAGACCCATGAAAATACCAACCAGCACCAGCGGCCAAGGCATATCCCCGCCTACGATTCCCTGCGCCAGAAGCGCCATCAAACCAGCCTGCGGAGCGGGCAATTGCCGGTCCCCGAACCCCGTGCCGCCCGCCTTGATGTTTCCTTCATGCAAAAGCACCAGGGGAAAGTACATCACGAGGCTCGCTACCAGTACCGCCATTAATTCCGCAATCTGAATATTCCGGGGCGTGCCGCCCAAAATAAACCCGACTTTGAAATCCTGCAGTAACTCGCCCGCCACGGCGGACGAAACACAAACGACCGCCGCCACGCCCAGCACCGCCGCCACCCCGCCGGGACCCGAAACGCCCAGCGAAACCATCAGCAAAGCCGCGATAATCAAAGTGGAAAGGGTCAATCCCGAAACCGGATTATTCGACGATCCGATCATTCCGCAAAGGCTCCCCGAAACCGTGGCGAAGAAGAAGCCGAGAATCAGCATAACTACCGCCGCCACTACTCCCGCCGTCACCGACTGCGCAAAGTAGATGTAAAGCGCAATCATGATGGCAAACACAATCCCAATGAGCGCAAACACCACTTTGGAACTCATGTACCGTTCCGTGCGCCCCAGCGCCGCTGTCTGCTCCGCCGTTTGCCGCATATCGCCGACCACCCGCTTTAAACCGGAAGCCAGATTGTTTCTCATGCGGAACAGCGTGTAAGCCGCCCCCACCAGCATCCCGCCCACCGCAATCGGTCGCACAATATAACGCCACACGCTGGCCGCCATGGCAGGCCACGAATCCGCTGGCGCTCCCGCGGGCAGAAAATTCTTCAACTGAGGACCCAGGAAATAAATCAACAGCGGAACCATCAATCCCCAGGCCAGCACGCCGCCCGAAAATTGCAGCGCCGCCAATCGCGCCCCGATGACATACCCCACTCCTAGATATGCCGGACTGATGCTCGGAGCCGCGAATGTGGAAACTCCGCCTACATTCAGAAGATTGTTTGAATTAGCACTGCCTAAACGCACCCGGCTCAACCCAAGCCGTCCAATCGGCACCGCGAATTCGGCATCGGAAGCAAACAGCCCGAAACGGCCCAGCAGAAAAACGATCCCGCCCAAGCCGATGTTCCAGAACAGGTACTTCGCCGCCTGCGCCCCGCGCTGGCCCGCTTTATGAATCTCGGAAGCCGCAATCGATTCCGGGAAGGGAAGCTCCGGATCTTCCACCATGATCCGGCGCACCAGCGAAATAAATAAAACTCCCAGAACGCTGCCCACTAGAATGAGCGCCGTGGATTTCCAATAAGCGTCCGCAAACCCAAAGGAAGGCCAGGCATGAGCCAGCAGGAAAGCGGGAATCGTGAAGATCGCCCCCGAAGCGACCCCTTCGCCAATAGACCCGCTGGTGCGAGCGATATTTTCTTCGAGAAGTGAACCCTTCCAGGCCCGCATGGCAGCCATGCTGATCACCGCCGCCGGATACGTAGCCGCGACCGTAATACCCGCTTTCAGCCCCAAATAGGCGTTAGCCGCCCCCAGCACCACAGTCATGAAAAGACCGAGCATCATGGCGCGCATCGTTAGCTCGCGCATCTGCACATGCTCGGGAACGAATGGTTTGAATTCCTTCGCGGGCGTGCTCACGCGCCAACACCCGCGAAGTGGTATTTCCAGTTAAAAATAGGTGAGTACAACACGAAGCTATGATAGCCGTGTCGTCCCCGCTATGCCAAGAGGCGTTTACTCGACAACGATATTTGTGCCCCCGCTTTTAGCGCGGGACATGCGATTAATCCGGTGGTCAATCAACTCGCGAATGCCGCGTAAAAACTCAACCCGAGCCTCGCGGAAATGCCCTATGGCGGCTTCCGGCGGAGTCACGGAATCGGCTGCCCGGTGCAATCCGTCCCGCAGCGCGTCACAGAACGCATCAACATTGGGATAGGCCCGCGTGTTCTGACCCGTTGTTCCCTCGCTATTGCTCATTGTTTCTCTCCTAGCTCTACTACCAGCTTACGCCCAAGGAAGCGAGCTTTGCGCGGCGTCAAATGCGCCATGGTTGTTGGAAGCCCCACATGACGCCGCACTGTACCCACCTGGATCACCAGCTCATCGTCTTTCTTAAACAATCCCACTTCCGCCTTTTCCGTAAAGGGAAGGTCCAATTCAACCTGATAATGATCGCCCTCGCGCACGAAAGCAAACGGAGCGGCGCTACGGCTCACTTCCGCCGGGTCCTCTCCCGGAGCATATAAGACGGAAGCCAGTTCGCGAAGCCGGTCATACCCAAGCACCTGATGGCGGAACATCGGCACTTTGCGGACCGGCACCGGAGCAAAATATTGCTCAATCTCGGCAACCGTCTCGCCCTGCGATTGCCGCCACCCATCAAAAAACGAATCCCGCAACTCATCCGGAAACAGGCGGTTCACCACAATCCCATCCACCACCAGCCCGTTCAGAGAAAAATAAACAAACGCCCGCTGCGTTTCGCGCAGCACCATCTTCTCGGCGTTGGTCACCAGCCGCACGCTTGTCACCCTGGCATCCTGCAGCACAACATCAATGCCTTCGATCTTTTCAAATAAACTCTGAATATTTCGAAAATAGCTGTCGGGAGGCAACTCCACCGGAGCAATGTGCTTCGCGATAGGCCGCACAGCCTTTAGAATGCTGCGTTGAAGTCCAAAAATATGCTTCATGTACCAATCGAGCGTGGTAGGCAGGCTAACGAAGCGCAAAGATTCCGCCGTGGGAGCGCAATCCAGAATCATGACATCAAAATCACTGCCTTTGCGGTACTGATTGACATACATCATGGCGCTCAACTCTTCCATCCCTGGAAAAATCGCCATCTCCTCCGCCTGCACCCCGCTCAACCCCGTCGTGCGGAGCAGCGTTGTCAGATAAGCGGAAATATCATTCCAATAATGCTTGATCTCATGATTGATGTTGACTTCCTGGATCGACAGGCGATCGGCAATCGGAAGCGGCTCCGAAGTGTTGGCATGAAACAAAGCCCCACCTAAATCAAATGAATCGGCAAGGCTATGCGCCGGATCAACGCTGATGATCAGCGTGCGTTTTCCCATGGCGGCAAGGTGAGCACCTGTCGCCGCCGCCACGCTCGTCTTGCCGACGCCGCCCTTGCCGCTAAAAAGAAGAATTCTCACAGTTACTACTGTAAGGTCGCATTGAGAGCGTCGTTCGCATTGGCATCCTTGACGTACTTGTCAAACCAGGAAATCTCTTCAGAAAGCACGTGCTCAATCGATTCGCGCCCGCGATATCCATGCGCCTCATACGGCAGCGTCACTAAACGAACCACACCGCCATTTCCGCGCACCGCCGCGTACATCCGCTCGGACTGAATGGGGAACGTTCCCGTATTGTCATCCGCCTCGCCGTGAACCAGCAGCAGCGCGCTTTTCACCTTGTCGGCGGATAAGAAAGGCGACATCTTCAGGTAAACGTCAGGAGCTTCCCAGATCGTGCGCCGTTCCGTTTGAAACCCGAAAGGCGTCAGCGTACGGTTGTAAGCCCCGCTCTCGGCAATTCCCGCCTTGAACAGAGAGGAGTGCGATAGCAAATTAGCCGTCATGAAGGCCCCGTAGCTGTGGCCGCCCACGCCCACGCGCGCCGGATCGGTAACTCCCATCTCCGCCGCTTTATCGATAGCCGCTTTTGCATCCATCACAATTTGCTCCAGGTACGTGTTGTTGACCGTCGTGGGGTCGCCAATCACCGGCATGGCCGCATTCGCTAAAACCGCATATCCCCGCAAAGCAAAAAAGATTTGGGACACTCCCGTAGCAATCGTAAATCGTTTGGTTGATCCGGATATTTGTCCGGCTGTATCGGCATCATTATATTCATACGGATAAGCCCAGACCACCGTGGGCAGCCGCGTGCCCTGTTTATAGTCAGGCGGCAAATACAATGTAAACGAAAGCGGGACCCCATCCGCCCGCTTATAAGTGACAAGCTGTTTGCTGATTTTCCGCAATTCCGGAGTCGGATCAGGGTAATGGGTCACCGCCCGCGCATCCGGCTTCCCGGCGCTCCGCACAAAATAATTCGGAGGCTCCGTGGGAGACTCGCGCCGGGTCAAAAAGCTGTTTCCCGCGTCATCAAGCAAGGCGACAACCGTCTCGTAATGCGCCTCGTCACAGCGGAACACATGCTCCGCCGTCTTCGCGTTCATATCAAACCGGTCCAGGAAAGGGCGATCACCCTGCGGCGTGGCTCCGATGCTCTCCAGGAAAATCGCATTCCCGCTTTGCCTGATGACCCCCTTCCCGTTCGGCAGCACTCGCATTTCCGGCGTGCCCGGATCTTTATACCGATCCTGGGAATTGCGTGCCCAGATCAGCTTCGGCTCCGCCCCGGCATTCTTCAGGTCAACACTAAACGTCCGCACCCACCGTTTATTGCGTTCATAGTCATTAACGAGCGCGAATGTTCCGGACTCCCCAAACTCAATCCGCTGAAATCGCTGCTCCACCTTCATCAACTCTCGCGGTTGCGCCGCCCCGGCGCTCGGCAGGGAGGCAACCAAAATACGATCCCGATGCGGAACTGTTTCCTTCGGATTACCGCCGTCCATCGCCTCCACCCAATACACGGAAGCCGGCTCGGTCGGAATCCAGTGGTAATTGCGCGGGCCCGTCGGCACTCCCTCAATCGGAACCCGATCCGCCAAAGGCAAACTAGCGACCTGATACACCGTCTTCCCCGCACGGTCCCAAACCTCTACCTCCTTGGGAAACGCCTCAAACGGATGGAAGTAGGAATAAGGCTTATGAACCCGCGCCACCAGCACATCTTGACCATTCGGCGAAGGCTCTACGCTCGCAAAGATAGCCGCTTTGCCGTAAGGCTTAACACTATTGTTGACGCAATCAATAAAAACTAACTGCGAAGCGGCATAGTAATCGAACAACTCCTCGTCATGCGCATTCTTCAACAAATCCTCATACGTGGGAGCCGGACCAGCTTTGCCAAAACTCTCCTGGGTATGCGGACCCGGCGACACCGCTCCTTCCTGTGGGGGAGCGCCGCGTCCCTCCGGCACACCTTCCACCAGAAGACTGCGGCTATCCGGCATCCATTGCAGAGGGGCCCTGCCCGGATTAAAAGGAGTAGGGCTGGAACTCAGCGCCGCGTTCACGCGAATGCCCTCCACCTTGCGGACCTGCCCCGTCCCGCCATCCCCAATCCACAATTCGACAGCGCTATGCGTCATGTTCGTAAAAGCAAAGCGCTTGCCGTCAGGACTCCATACCGGCAACGTCACTTCCGCATCGCCGGGCAACGCCACCTTCACCGCCGCCGTGTTTCCATCCAAGCGCTGCAGCGTCACCGACCGGTAAAGAAAAGCGTTATGCGGCCCATTATTGCCGGGATCAATACGCAATCCGGCAATCCTCAGCATCGGACGCGCCAAATCCGAGATCGGCGGATATAGAATCCGTTCCACCAGCAGCATTTCCGCGCCGGAAGGACTAACCACCGCTTCCGGCGTCGAAGGAGCATTCAACACGTGAAGAACATCAGGAGGCGGTTGATGGTAAGGCTCATCAGCGAACCCAACCGCCAGGAACAGGAAAGCACTGAAGGAAGCGAGAACTAGTTTGCGCATGTGAAAAGCTTATTGTCTTCTGGCGCGGATTTCCCTGCGGAAGTTACACAATAAAACTATGGATGCTCCAACACGAACTGAATCAGACAGCATGGGACCAATCGAGGTGCCTTCGGGCCAATACTGGGGAGCGCAAACCCAGCGCTCTCTGATCCACTTCGATATCGGCGATGACAGAATGCCGCCCGAACTCATTCGAGCTTTTGGGGTCTTAAAAAAAGCCGCGGCTCTGGTTAATCGTGATCTGGGCAAACTGGACGAAGAAAAAACGCGCCTCATTACGGAAGCTGCCAATGAAGTAATCTCCGGCAAATTGAACGCCGAGTTTCCCCTGCGCATCTGGCAAACCGGCAGCGGAACCCAGACCAACATGAACGCGAACGAGGTCATCTCCAACCGCGCCATCGAGATCGCGGGCGGCGTCATGGGCAGCAAAAAACCCATCCACCCGAACGATCACGTCAACATGTCGCAATCATCCAACGACACCTTCCCGACCGCCATGCACATCGCCGCCGCCGAACAGGTTCAGCGCAAGTTGATCGGAGCCGTGGAAGAACTGCGCAATGCCTTGCACGAAAAAGCGCGGCAGTTCGCGGGCATCGTTAAGATTGGTCGCACGCACTTACAGGACGCTACTCCCATCACTGTCGGCCAGGAAATCTCGGGCTGGGTTTCATTACTGGATCGAGACCTCCACCGTTTGCGCGAAACCCTCGCCGGACTTTACGACCTCGCCATTGGAGGAACCGCCGTCGGAACCGGATTGAACGCTCACCCCGAGTTCGCGGAACGCGCCGCCGCCAAAATCGCGGAACTCACCGGCTTGCCGTTCCGCTCCCATCCCAACAAATTCGCGGCTCTTTCCGCGCATGACGAGCTTGTGGCGGCCAGCGGATCACTCAAAACTCTCGGGGCGTCGCTCATGAAAATCGCCAACGACATCCGCTGGCTGGCCTCCGGACCCCGTTGCGGACTGGGGGAACTGACCATCCCGGAGAACGAACCCGGCTCCTCCATCATGCCCGGCAAAGTCAATCCAACTCAATGCGAGGCCATGACGATGGTAGCTGCCCAGGTCTTCGGCAACGACGCCGCCATCGGTTTTGCCGGTTCGCAGGGCAACTTCGAACTGAACGTCTTCAAGCCCGTTATCATTCACAATTTCCTCCACTCCGTGCGTCTTCTTTCCGACGCTTGTCACAGTTTCACGGAACACTGCGCGGTCGGCATCGAGGTAAACCGGAACCAAGTCGAGCACGATGTCGCCAACTCACTGATGCTGGTAACCGTCCTCAGCCCCATCGTCGGTTACGACAAATCCGCGAAAATTGCCCACACCGCCCATGTGGACGGCTCCAGCCTGCGCGAAGCCGCCGTGAAACTAGGTTTCCTCACCGGAGAGGAGTTCGACCACTACGTCAAACCCGAGGAAATGACCCGCCCCGCCTAGGGTTCGCATGTAGCAATCCGCTCTGAGATTTTCACCGTCGCCCACTCACCACTTGCTGAAAGCGCTCCATCCTTTGAGCCTTTCCATGTCCCATTTCACTCCGCAAGCGAGTAAGATTATGCCCACACTTCTCAAAGCCATCCTTCTCTGCATTGTCGTGGTAGCAGGCGCTTACGACCTGCGTTGCCGGAAAATCCCCAACTGGTTAAGTCTCAGCGGATTGGTTCTGGGCTTGGGCACCAACATTCTGCTCTCCGGCTGGGGAGGATTGGGCGCCGCTGCTCTTGGATTTGGCTTGGCGATGCTGATCTATACGCCGCTTTATCTGATACGCGGAATGGGCGCGGGCGATGTGAAGCTCATGGCCGCTGTCGGCGCAATCGTCGGGCCGCACGACTGGCTCGGCATCTTTCTGGCGACCGCGCTGGCCGGAGGCTTGATCTCGCTGGCTGCCGTTGTTATTAAAAGACGGGCGGGTCAGACATTTCTGAACCTGACCACCATTTTTTCCGAACTGCTGCAATTTCGCCGTCCCGCCAAGGCCGACGCCCGCCTGGACGTCAGAAATCCCCACGCCCTGCGCATGCCTCACGCCCTGACCATCGCCGCCGGTTGCCTAGTCTTCTTGTGCTTAAGCCGGTAACAAAGGCAATTTCCGCTAGACGATGTTCAGTCATCTTGACATCACATCATCAACTTAATAAGCTTAAGTAACATGCGGACCACGGTCGACTTAGATGAAGATATTCTGCGCGTTGTCAAACACTTGGCACAGGAACGGGAACAAAGCCTAGGTCATGTATTGTCCGATCTCGTCCGCCAAGCGCTTCAACCTACACGCAAAGCGGCTGTGCGACGCGGAGTGATTCCCATCCTCCCTAGAAAAGCGGGTGCCCGGCCTGTGACCGCCCAAACGGTGAAGGAGTTTTTAGAAGCTGAAAGCTAGCACGATGGCCGCATTATTGGACGTTAATGCTCTGATAGCTCTGGTGGACTCCGACCATATCGGACACGACGCCATCCAGAAATGGTTCCTGAAGCATTACCGATCCAAATGGGCCACATGCCCTCTCACGGAAAACGGGATGGTGCGGGTGCTCTCGCAGGCAGCTTATCCCAGCGGCCAGCGTACCCCGGCGGAAGTTATTCAGATTCTGAGGGCATTAAAGACAGCATTTGGGGATTTCCATCAGTTTTGGCCCGATGACATTTCGGTAACGGACGACTCCATTTTTGACAGCGCTTTAATTGCCGGACCACGCCATGTAACTGATATATACCTGCTTGGTTTAGCGAAACGGCATAAAGGAACGCTGGTGAGCTTTGACCGTTCACTCGCTTGGCAGGCCGTACGGGACGGCTCGGCCCAACTTGTACAATATCCGGCGTAAAGACTGTTAGATAGTAATGTCAAGTCCTGCGAGTGGTGACCGGCATTCCCTTCCAATCTGAGCAACCTCCTGCCCATGCCATACAGGATTAGTCCTACTACCCTTTCCGCAGCAAAGTTTGATGGACTCCCGATAAATACCTCAGCTATCCCCCACTACATAAGCGGAAGACATGGAAGCCGCAGCGACGCACAGTCTGAAAGGAACGAAAACCGGCAGCACCCGGTGGCTCGTATATTTCTTTCCCTCGCTGACTGATTTTGCCTTTATTTGGCCTGCGTTGTTGCTGTTTATGGCGCTCCCTGGATCAAGCATGCTGCTGTCCGACGGCGACACCGGGTGGCACATCCGCACCGGCGAGTGGATTTGGCGGCACAAGGCCGTTCCCACCGTGGATCTATTCTCATTTACGAAACCGCGCGACCCTTGGTTTGCCTGGGAATGGGGATGGGATCTGCTTTTTGCCGGAATCCACCATTGCTGGGGTTTAGGCGGAGTTGCATTCGTTTCCCTAGTGATTTTGTGCACTGTTTCCGCGTTGCTTTTCCGTTTGATTCGTCGATACTCCGAGCTTGACCTGTTAGCACTCCCTTTCACGATGCTTGCCATGGCAGGTTCCATCATTCACTGGCTGGCTCGCCCTCATCTGGTTTCCTGGCTGTTCATACTGATCTTTGCGCATGTGATCTCATCGGCGGAGAAGGGTAATCCTAAGGCGCTGCTCTGGCTTCCGGTCCTCATGCTGCTATGGGTTAATCTGCACGGAGCCTTTTTTGTCGGCATCTTGATGCTGCTGACGAGCGTTGCTGGTGAAGTTTTAGGCGTTCTATTGAGCGCCGATCCCTTTTGGAGAACAGCTTGGATGAGGTCAAGATCTTACGTAAGCTGCGCGTTTGCTTGTTCGGCTGTCACTTTCATGAACCCCTATACCTGGAAATTACATGGGCACATCATTCACTATATCCGGGATTCCAGGCTCCTCGACAACATCAGTGAATTTCAGTCCATCAGTTTTCACCTAATACAATCTCTCCCTTTCGAGTGCATGCTTGTGCTTGGCGTGGGAGCGGCGTTCTGGTGTGCCAGTCGCCAACAGTTTAGCGCGGCCCTTTCAATCTTGCTCTGGGCTCACTGGAGTTTGCAATGCGCGAGGAATATTCCCATTTTCTTGTTGATCTCTGCTCCTTTCACCGCCTGCATGACGCGAGAGCTGCTAGGGAAGGTAAGCGCCATGCAGCGGTTTGGACATGCCAGTTCAGCCGCAGCAAACATCAGTCGCGACTTTCAATACATTGATCGATTGCCGCGTCTCTATCTGGTTTCTCTCGTAGGACTGATCGTAGTCGCCTCTGGTTTCGTATGGGGAAAGCCTGGTTTTGAAGCCCAGTTCAACCCTAAAAGTTTTCCAGTGGGGGCGCTGCCCTTCATCAAATCCGCGAAGTTCTCGCGCCTATTCACCACAGATCAATGGGCGGACTATTTGATTTATCACCTTTATCCTGCGCAGCGAACATACATGGATGGCCGCAGCGACCTTTTTGGCGATGATTTTGTGGAGCGCTACGGGCACATCATGAACGCAAGATACGACTGGGAAACACATCTCCGTGCTTATGGGGTAGACGCTGTCGTGCTGCGTCCGGATATGCCGGTTGTCAGCGCGCTCAAAGAATCCAAAAACTGGAAGCTGCTGTTCGACAACGGATCTGTGGTGATCTTTCAGGCAGCTTCAATAACGCAAGCACTGGAAAGCGCCGTTATTGAACATATACAAGTTTCACCCGTTGCGTGCAGCGGGAGAAAAAAGCTTGGACATTCATCTCCAAGCGCTTTACTCAATTCAAATACTGAATCCCAAAAAAGGAGAAGCTAATGATTACATCAAATTTAAAAGCATTTTGGCAGGAAGAGGACGGTCAGGATATGGTTGAATATGCCTTGCTGCTCGCTTTCGTTGCGCTCGCTGCTGTCAGCCTGTTGAGCGGTGTTAAAACCAGCCTTAACGGCATGTGGACCAAAGTCAGCTCCAGTTTGACATCCGCCTCCACTGCCTCTTCTTAAAAGAAGATGTGGGCCTTTGAGGGCCGCAGCGTTAATCATGAATTATCGTTGCGTCCCTTCTATCCCGGTGCAGTCAACTGGAAGTCGAATGGATCAACAACCATGGCACACTCGGCTTCGTAATTTTCCAACGTAAGAAGTAAAACTCTAGTCCCTGATGAACAAACGTTTAATTGCTGTCTTTGCCTTTGCGCTCGTCGTGGCGGGTATTACCAGCTTGATCATCTATCGGCTCTTGCTGACGCACGTTGCCGCTCCCGCCCGCCCGGTCAGCATGACGAAGCTTGTGGTCGCTTCTCACGATCTTCAGGTCGGCGCTTTGATCCGTGATTCCGATCTGACGGAAGTCAGCGCCAGCGGACCAACATCGGACCATGTTATTAGAACTCGCGGGCAAGCCGTCGGTCGCGGGGTGGTGGCCACAATTTATCAGAACGAGCCGCTTCTGGAATACCGGCTCGCCAATAAAGGAGCAGGCGCGGGTCTCGCGGCAACGATTCCCGTCGGCAAAAGAGCCGTGGCCCTCTCCGTTAACGAAGTTGTCGGCCTCGCCGGATTTGTGGTTCCAGGCATGCGGGTGGATGTATTAATCGCGGGCAGCGCGCCTTCACCCGATGGCAGCCGAAGTGGAACCATGTGCCGCACGGTTCTGCAAAACATCGAGGTTCTTTCCGCCGGACAAAAAATTGAGAGAAATGTGGAAGGCAAACCGGAATCGGCCCAAGTCGTCAATTTGCTGGTTACTCCTAGTCAAGCCGAAGTGCTCGATCTTGCCAGCGGTGAGACAAAGGTGCAACTGGTGCTGAGAAATCCGCTGGACACCACGGAAGAAATAACCCATGGCGTTTCGTTAGCCAAACTTCTGGGACAAAACGAGAAGCCGGTTGCCCCCCTGCCGGTCAAGTTTGCGCGCTTACCAGCTCCCAAAGTGAGCGCGCCCGTCCATCAGGAGCGTGAAGTGGCAACGGTGGAGGTTTTCAGCGGCGTTAAGCGGAGCGAACAAAAATTCGATCTGGGGCCAGAAAAACAATGAAAATTCTAATCTCGGCTTGGTGCGCTGTGGCTGCTTGCCGGATATTGTCCGCTTCTGATGCGGGCGCGCCTTCCGATCTGATCGTCACCGTGAGTAAGTCGATCGTGCTCGATCACAATGCTCTCATCAAACGAATTTCCATTTCAAATGGAGACATCGCGGAAGCGGTTGCCGTCAGTTCAAGAGAAGTTTTATTGAACGGCAAATCGCAAGGCGACGCAACACTGCTGCTATGGGATGCCGCGGGTACCCGTTCCGAATATGAAATTCACGTTCTTCCCAATGCGGCGCAAATCGAGGCTGTCAGAAGCGAACTATCGAAAGAGGTGGGCGCCTCCGCGACCTTGGCCACGGAAGGCAAAAATGTCTTCCTGCGCGGCACTGTCAGCGACGAAGTGGTAGCCGACCGCGCTTTAAGCATCGCCTCGACACTAGGAAAAGTCGTCAACCTGCTGCGCGTCGCCGTACCGCCGAGCGACCCGCAGATCTTACTGAAAGTTCGCTTCGCCAGTATCAGCCGCAACGCCACACAACAGCTAGGATTTAATCTGCTCTCGTTGGACCAAAAAGGGTTCTCAAACGTTACGACAGGTCAATTCGGCAGCGCTCCCACGTTTGACTTAACATCACAATCCCCCCAAATTACTCTCACGGACTTGCTAAACATCTTTTATCTGCGTCCTGACCTGAATATGGCGGCTGTCATTAAGGCGCTTGAAGTGAAAAGCTTATTGGAAATTTTAGCCGAACCGAATCTGCTGACAGTGAGCGGGCGTCCCGCCAGTTTTCTGGCGGGTGGTGAGTTCCCCTTTCCGACGATTCAAGGCGGAGCCGCCGGCGTTGGTCAAATCACTGTGCAGTTCAAGGAATTTGGTATTCGCCTCGGCTTTCTCCCAACCATTACTCCGCGCGGAACCATCCGCATGACCGTCACTCCCGAGGTTAGTTCTTTGGACTACACCAACGGATTGGTTGTGAATGGAACTAGCGTTCCCGGTTTGGCAACTCGGCGCGTGCAAACCGAGGTGGAATTGGAAAGCGGACAAAGCTTCGTTATCGCGGGATTACTCAATAACCAGACACAGGAGCAACTGAATAAAATCCCTGGGCTGGCAAACATCCCTCTTCTCGGGAAACTGTTTGAATCGCGCTCAATAACGAAAAGCAACAACGAATTACTAGTAATGGTGACGCCGGAACTGGTGAAACCCATACCGGCGGGAGCGGCAGGCCCTGAGATCAAGATGCCTTTGCCTTATCTCAAGGATAGTTCTCCCTCCGCGCCACGGACTCCCGGCGCTGCCGTGACAGGCCAGCCTTCGCCGTTGATCAAAGTTGACTCTTTGCCGATTGAAGTCCTTAAGAGCGCGGAGCAATCCGGTGGTTCCAGCGTAACCGCGGCGCCTGGCGCAAACCCGCTGCTCCAAGCGCCGCCAGCCTCATCACCCTTACTCCAGGGCAACGCTCCCGGCGCGCCGCCCACTCCCGTAAACAATCCGAACCACTAAGAGCGGCACACCATGAACTCTGTCAAACTATCCGTCTATATACAGGACCCCGATCTGCGCCGCGAAGCGCTGTACGTCCTGGAGCCGCTATCTTATAAAATTCCTTTCGATCACTACGAGGGCGATTGGAACAGCCTTCTGGAGCACCTTGCGGCTACGAAGCCGGAAGCGATCCTGCTCGATCTCTCCAGCGTTCCTTCGGATCTCACCAAAGCGATACAGCAACTGAGATATTGCGTAGCCCGCCTGAAAGTGATTGCCGTTCATACCAGCGCCGAGGGGCAAACTATTCTTGCCGCGATGCGGGCCGGGGTCAATGAATTTCTGCATTCGCCATTAGAGGATGGCCTGGAATCAGCGCTTGACCGCATCCTAAACTCCTCCGATTCCGAAGAAGTACCCGCCAGTCGCGGAAAGGTTATTGGCTTTTTGTCATCAAAAGGCGGCTGCGGAGCCACCACGGTAGCCTGCCACGTGGCAGCCGAACTGCGGGCCCTTACCAAGAAGAGCGTCCTGCTGGTTGATCTGGATCTTACTTCCGGACTGGTCAGTTTCTTGATGAAAACTCCCAGTTCCTACTCGATCCTGGATGCTCTCAAGAACATCTCAAGGCTGGACGAGAGCTTATGGAAAGCGCTGATCGTGGAACACAAAACTGGCGTGGCCGTTGTTCCCGCTCCGGCTGTTTATTCCCGCTGGGACCACCCGGATGAAGATCATCTGCGGCAGGTCTTGAAATTCGTGCGAACACAGCATGACTGGATCATTCTCGATTTGGGGCGTAGTCTTAACTCCATTGCCACCGCCGTGCTGGATGAACTCGATCAGCTCTTCTTGATTTCAACGCTCGAAGTGGTGGCTCTTCATGGCCTGAAGTCTATTGTTCACGGCCTGTTTCAACAAGGGGAAAAGCTGCAGTTGGTTTTAAACCGCACGCCCAAAACCATGGATATCACCGTGCAGGAGCTTGAGAAGATTTTAGGCCGCTCGCTTTATGCCTCTCTTCCGAACGACTATATGAGCCTTTATCAATCCTATTCCAGCGGAAATCTTCTCGACCATAATAACCGCTTGGCGCAGCAGTTGAATCTGCTCGCCTCCAGAATTTCTGGCGTCCAGCCAGTGAAATCCAAGAAGAAATTCGCACTCTTTGGATAGAACAATCATGGCCGTTACAGACACGTCTCCAAAGAACGAAGGGCCGAAAACCGAAGCGGCGCGCAACGGCGGAGCAGCGCGCGAAGGCGGTTCGCCTCAGTACCAGGAACTCAAATTCACCATTCACCGCAAGCTGCTGGACCGTATCAATCTGGAAGCGGTCTATGCCATGCCCGGCGAGCGGGTGCGGCAGGAAATGCGCCCCTCGGTTTCCAAACTCGTCAACGAGGAAAAGACCCCGCTCAGCCTGACGGAAAAGGATCGTCTCATCGAAGAAGTTCTGGACGAAGTCTTTGGTCTAGGTCCGCTGGAGCCGCTGCTGCGCGACAAAACCGTTTCCGATATTCTGGTCACGACTCCGCGCCTGATCTACATCGAGCGCGGGGGCAAACTGGAACGAACCGATATCGAGTTCAAGGATGATGCCCACTTGATGCGCATCATCGAGCGAGTCGTTTCCCGCGTCGGCCGGCGCATTGATGAATCTTCGCCCATGGTGGATGCCCGTCTGCCGGACGGTTCCCGCGTCAATGCCGTTATTCCGCCGCTGGCGGTGGATGGGCCGCTTCTCTCCATTCGCCGCTTTGGCGGCGCGCCGCTGCAACCGGCTGACCTGCTACGCAAACTATCGCTCACCGAAGGCATGCTGGAGTTGGTGAAGGCTTGTGTGAAAGCTCGCCTGAATATCATCATTTCGGGCGGCACGGGAGCCGGCAAAACAACCTTTCTCAACATGCTTTCGGGATTCATTCCCTCGCATGAACGTATCGTCACTATTGAAGACGCGGCGGAACTGCAACTGCGGCAGCCGCACGTGGCAAGACTCGAAACCCGGCCCGCCAATATCGAGGGCAAAGGAGCAGTCGTCCAAAGACACCTTTTAATCAATTCGCTGCGCATGCGGCCTGACCGCATCATCGTGGGCGAGGTCCGCGGCGAAGAAGCGCTCGACATGCTGCAAGCCATGAACACCGGTCACGATGGCTCGCTCACCACCATTCACGCCAACACTCCCCGTGACGCCATCAGCCGCCTCGAAGTGATGATCGGCATGGCGAGTTCCAATCTGAGCGTGCGTTCCATCCGCCAGCAGGTCGCTTCGGCGGTTGACTTGTTTATCCAGAACTCGCGCCTTCCGGACGGCAGCCGCAAAGTGACGTACATTACCGAATGTTTAGGCATGGAAGGCGATCTTGTAACCACGCAAGACCTTTTCGTTTTTGAACGAACCGGCCTGTCGAACGATGGCCGTGTGCTGGGCAAGTTTCGTCCCACGGGAGTTCGTCCTAAATTCAGCGAGCGGCTCAAGGCCGCTGGCATCGAGCTTTCGCCTCATATTTTCCAGAACGTTGTTGAGGTTCGTTAAACTTCATGACGCTGCTTGTCATCCTTTTTATCGTTGTTTTCACGACCGTCTTGATCTGTGTCGGCTTCGGACTGTCCTACTTCCGCTCCAAGCAGAAACAGCAGATTCGGTTGATGTTGCGCCATGCGCATGCCACTCCGGCGGAGCAGCGCAACGCGCAATTTCTCAAGCCCGACGAAGATGATAATGTTCTTGGAAAACTGCTGAGCCGTTTCCAGTTCATGAGCCGCCTCGACTTAATCCTGGAACAGGCGGGCAAAAACTGGACTGGAGTCAAACTGATTTCGATATCGTTTTTGACCGGCGCGGCGGGTTTGGTCTTTGGATGGAAACTGAGGTTATTCGAAACTGGCTGGAGCGCCTTCGGGTTGGCGCTGCTGGGCGGATTCCTGCCTCTGCTGCTGGTGCTGCGCAAGCGGGCCAAAGCCATCTCTGAATTCGAGAAGCAATTTCCGGACGCGCTGGACTTCATCTCGCGATCCATGCGGGCGGGACATGGATTTTCCATCGCTCTCGACATGCTTGCCACCGATGCGCCTGAGCCTTTGGGCGGGGCCTTTCGCCGCGTCGCCAATGACCTGCAACTCGGCTCCTCCCTGGAAAACGCGCTCGGAAAGCTCGTTCTATTGTTCCCCTTGGTGGATGTGCGCTTCTTTGTCTCGTCCGTTATGCTGCAACAGGAAACCGGCGGTAATCTGGGCGAAATTCTCACCAAACTGGCTCAGATTATTCGCGAACGATTCGGTTTAAGGGGCAAGATCAAAGCGGTCAGCTCACATGGCCGCATCACGGGTTTAGTGCTTGTTCTGATGCCGGCCGGGGTTGTCATCTTTTTGATGATGAGCAATCCAAAGTATCTGCTCGATCTACTGGTCGATCCTCTCGGGAAGCTGATGGTCTATGGCGCTCTGATCGGTCAGGTGTTAGGCTACTTTGTCATTAAAAAAATCGTCAATATCAAAGTTTAGAGGATATTTATGCTGCTGATGGCTGTTCTTTTGTTCCTCACCCTTACGGTCGCCATTACTATCTTTGGATATCTTCACTATGTGAAACCGACTCGCATGCTCGACCAGTTGGCGAGCACGACGTCCGATGCCATTCCCGGCTTAGCGTCGGAACGTCAGGGCCAGGAAGATCTTTCGCTCGCTCAGTTGCTGGCGCCTATCGGTAACCTGCTGCCCATCTCTCCGCAGGATTCCGCCATCACCAAAGGGGATTTGATTGCGGCTGGTTTCCGTTCCATGAAGGCAGTAGCAGTCTACTACGGCTGCAAGATCAGCTTGGCGGCTGTGTTGGTTTTGACAGCTCTCAGTGTCCGCAACCATTTTGATAATCCGATGCTCCGGGTCTTCTCGCCTGTTATGGGCGGAGGCATCGGCTATTGTTTGCCCGCTTTCATTCTGGGGCGACTGGTGCGCCGCCGCCATGAACAGATTCGGCTTTCACTTCCCGACGTGCTCGATCTGCTGGTTATTTGTACGGAAGCTGGATGCGGCCTGGACCAAGCCATTGTCAATGTCAGCCGTGAACTGAAACAGGTTCATCCCGCCGTAAGCGAGGAACTGTCCTTCGTCAACATGGAAATCATGGCGGGTAAGAGCCGGGCCGATGCGCTGCGGAACTTCGCCAAACGAACCGGCGAGGAAGAAGTCAAAAAGCTCGTCGCTATCCTGATTCAGACCGATCGCTTCGGCACCAGCGTGGCGGAAGCGTTGCGCACGCAATCCGAATTTCTTCGCTTACGGCGTCGCCAGGAAGCAGAAGAGCGGGCGGGCAAAGTGGGCGTGAAACTCGTTTTCCCTATCTTCTTTTTCTGCCTCCCTTCCCTGCTGGTCGTCACCGCCGGACCAGGCTTTTTGCAGCTCTTTCACAATCTGGGAAATCTCGGCCATTAAGTTCCGAAATTCCGTAAAAACCTAAGAAGATGGCCGTCTTCAACCCACCTCATAGATGAAAGTCGAAAGGAGACAAGACTGAATATGGATAGCATGACAGTTCAAGCAGGTCTGTGGATGGCGGCGGGAGCCTTTTTGGTTCTATACATGAAGCGTCGGCGCAACCGCAAAATAGTCCCCTAAGGCGCTGGCATGAAAGCTGAAGAAAAACTGCTTCAGCGGAAGCTAGTTGCCTCTCAAAACGCTGATGGCGGTTGGAGCTACGGTAAGGGTTGCTCCTGGACAGAACCGACCGCCTTGGCCCTCCTCGCTCTGCAATCGCAAAGTCCGAACACCTTTCCGGAAGCCTGCGGACGAGCCTCGTATTGGCTTCAAAAAACCCAAAGAACCGACGGTGGCTGGCCTCCTCAAGCCTCCGTGGGAGAGAGCACATGGGTCACCAGCCTGGGAATTCTGGCCACGCCCGGAAAAGAATTGAAATCTCCCGCAGGCAAGGCGGCGCTTAACTGGCTTACCGCTCAAGCGAAACTCCCCAACTCTGCTTTAGAGAGCTTTTTATTGAACTTGCGCGGCTTGCCTATTCCCATCGAAGTAGGCGCTGGACAATCCTGGTTTCCCCAAACAGCAGCCTGGGTCTATCCAACCGCCATGGCTGTTCTTGCCTTCTCCTATGCCGCGGATGTTACTGCTGATCGAAATTATCGCGATTTCGCTCATAGAGGAAAAGAGTATATCTTCTCCAAACGTTGCCCGGACGGTGGCTGGAATCACGGCGGCTCACGTTATCTGAGCGAAAATGCCGGCTCTTATCCGGAGATGACCGGCTTGGCCTTATTGGCGCTTGCCGGCATGCCTCGGCAGGGTCTGGCGCTTTCCTTAAAGCAAGCCCACGGCTTTTTACCTTCTCCGGAGTCGGTGGAAGCACTGTCCTGGTTGCAAATGGGCTTACTGACGCAAGGAGACGAGTTTTGTTATGAGGAAACTAATCTACCCTGTCGAACCACGCGTGACATAGCGCTTCGCCTCTTGGCGTTAGCTTCGTTTGAGGGAAGAAATAAGCTGCTCACATCCCACTAATTGCTGATTGGGTGGGATATGACTCGAAGACACTTTTTCTTCGGCAGCTTCGCTCTAGCCTCGGGATGCGCGCGGCGAGTTGAGCGTTCGCATTCAAACCACCAAGTATCGATTGTGCGGGCAACCTCCTACTCGGTTGATCTCGAAACATTGATCCGCCGTATTTTGGTAGAGCACCGCGTCGGAATTGCCGGGAAAAGAGTCGTGTTAAAGCCCAACCTAGTAGTTCGTCACGAGTAATTTGGGGAGTAGACGGACAAGCGATAATTTGGAGAGAAGTTGGCCTTAAGAGCCTTTTCTATTTCCTATCTTTTACTGTGAAAAAGTACATTGTCCGCTTGACTCCTGACGAACGGACCCAGCTGCTGCA
>JAABUZ0100003151.1_pt1 | contig 25192 bp, 21 predicted proteins | sample 5562091 | NCBI WGS metagenome assembly JAABUZ01 (sample SAMN12813069, study PRJNA571459) | rock metagenome | isolation source: Antarctica rocks | place: Antarctica: Victoria Land, Linnaeus Terrace sud | collected 2015-12-21 | reverse complement strand
GGTCCACTGGTGCGATGGCTCACAGGAAGAGTATGATCGTTTGTGTGAGCAGATGGTTGAGCAGGGCACCTTTCTCCGGCTCAACGCCGAGAAACGCCCCAACAGTTTTCTGGCTCGCTCCGATCCAGGCGATGTTGCCCGCGTCGAAGACCGGACCTTCATCTGCTCTTTAAGCAAGAACGATGCGGGACCGACCAATAACTGGGTGAATCCTAGAGAGATGAAAGAGAAGCTCAACAGCCTGTTCGATGGCTGTATGCAAGGGCGCACGATATATGTCATCCCCTTTAGTATGGGGCCGCTCCACTCGCCGATCTCGCACATTGGAGTCGAGATTACAGACTCACCCTATGTCGCGGTGAGTATGCGCATCATGACCCGCATGGGGCAAGCGGTCTACGACGTTCTAGGGCAGAATGGCGACTTCATTCCATGCATGCATTCGGTCGGCATGCCGCTCTCGCCGGGACAGCAGGACGTGCCCTGGCCATGTAACGAAACGAAATACATTGTTCATTTCCCTGAAGAGCGCTCAATCTGGTCCTATGGTTCAGGTTATGGTGGTAACGCGCTACTGGGCAAGAAGTGCTTCGCCTTGCGCATCGCCTCCGTGCTAGCACGAGACGAAGGCTGGCTGGCCGAACATATGCTCATCGTCGGCGTCGAGAATCCTAAGGGAGAGAAGACCTATGTCGCCGCCGCCTTCCCCAGTGCCAGCGGCAAGACGAATTTCGCTATGTTAATTCCGCCAGAGCCGTTCCAGGAGGAAGGTTGGAAGGTTACAACGGTCGGCGATGACATTGCTTGGATCAAACTAGGCCCTGATGGCAAGCTCAAGGCGATTAATCCAGAGGCGGGACTCTTCGGCGTTGCACCCGGCACAAGCACTCGCTCAAATTCCAATGCGATGGCGACGATCCAGGCCAACACCATCTTCACCAACGTTGCGCTTACAGATGACGGCGATATCTGGTGGGAGGGGATGACCAAAACTCCACCCGTGCACTTGATAGACTGGCGGGGCCAAGACTGGACGCCCGATAGCGGTCGCAAGGCTGCACATCCCAATGCGCGCTTCACGGTATCCATCAGTCAGTGCCCAGTGGTGGACCCGGCGGTCGATGATCCACAGGGCGTGCCAATCTCGGCGTTTATCTTCGGTGGTCGGCGTTCGGAAGGGGTGCCACTGGTCTATCAGGCATTCAACTGGATGTATGGCGTCTATGCTGCGGCTACTATGGGCTCGGAGACGACAGCGGCTGCGATGGGAAAGGTCGGCCAGGTGCGCCGTGATCCGTTCGCGATGCTGCCATTCGCAGGCTACCACATGGCGGACTATTTTAATCACTGGCTGAACTTTGGACGGCACCTTCCCAATCCACCTCGCATCTTCAGCGTGAACTGGTTCCGACGCGATGCAGAAGGAAACTTCCTCTGGCCCGGCTTTGGAGACAATATGCGCATTCTGAAGTGGGTCGTTGAGCGGGCACGTGGGCGGGCAGTGAGCATCGAGAGCCCAATTGGCTGGATGCCACGCTACGAAGATCTGGACTGGCGTGGGCTGGAAAACTTCTCGCGCGAGCAGTTTAACGAGCTTATGTCAGTCGATCGGGATGCCTGGCAGCAAGAACTGCTATCGCACGAAGAGCTTTTTATGAAGCTGTACGACCGGCTACCAAAAGAACTGGTATTCATTCGCGAACTGACTCTCTCCAGCTTGTGGCGCTCACCCGAACGCTGGGGCCAGGCACCCGAACGAGTCGTCGAGTAGATAAATGAGAGAGCCAGAGACATAAAGGTCTGCAAAGGAGTTTGAATCCATGCGCTACTTTGAAGATTTCCATGTAGGCGACAGCTTTGAGCTTGGAAGCAAGCAGGTGACGGAAGAAGAGATCATCGCGTTTGCGCAGCAATTCGATCCACAGCCGTTTCACGTGAATCCAGAGGAGGCAAAGCACTCGCTCTTTGGCGGCCTCGTCGCCAGCGGCTGGCACACAATGGGCATGTTTATGCGCCTGTTCGTCGATGAAATACTGAACAACACAGTAAGCCTCGCCTCTCCCGGTATCGACGAGATCCGCTGGCTCAAACCGGTACGCCCCGGCGATACACTTCGAGGAACATTTCTCGTCACTGAATGCACCGCATCCAAGAGCCGCCCCGAAATGGGCATTCTCCGTTCAAAGTGCGAGGCATTCAACCAGAAGGACGAACTGGTCATGACAATGCTCGGCATCCACTTTATCGGCCGCCAACGCTAGACTTCTTAGAGATAGTGCAGCTTCGCTGCTTGAAGAATTCTTCTTCTTTATTTTACTTTTTTACATTTTATAAGCTCTGCTTATAAAATGTAAAAAAGTAAAATAAAGAATACAGGATGAGCGCCGAAGGCGCGAGAACACGATGGTGACGGCAATCAGACGCATTTTTAGAAAAGAGATCGTTTGCTTAGCGAGTAGTGAAGCGCAGAATTGCACAGACCAATTTATCGACAGGCATGGAGAGTACGCCGTCGCGCGGCACAAGCCATTCTGCAAGCAAGGCACGCAATTCTGCCCGCTTTCCCTCATCGTCAGGCAGGATGAGTGTCTCTTGCATCTCCTCAACGGCGATGTCCAGCGATGAAAAGCGCATTCCCGATGGTAGGTCTACAACCTCTACATCGGCATAGATCCCCATTTCATACATCACATCAAGTGCGTGAATGTAGGACGGCATGGGAGAACGCTTCATGCCATGAAAGTGCTGCCAGAGCGGGCTACTGATCTGATCGAAGTGCGTCGCACGCATATAGACATAACAGGACTGGCGGGTGGCCTTACGCATTTTCGCCAAAAAGGTATCTACATCGCGTATAGAGTAGAGTACATGGCTACAGATGACGATATCAGCGCTAAGATCATCGGGAGCATTCTGCCAGGTAGTGGATATATAAGAAATGTTTGAGAGCTGCTGTTCTGCCGCATCCTGACGCAGATATTCAAGCATAGTGGCATTTGGCTCTACGGCTGTGACGTGCTGCACCAATGGGGCGAGTGCGAGAGTAAAACGCCCCGTCCCCGCACCCACATCGAGAACGGTGGTCTGCGGAGTCACGACTTCACGCAAGCGGAGAAAGAGCGGATCTGCACCAGGCGTCTCTTTGGTCGCACGATGAAAATTACGCGCGCGTCGATCCCAATAATCAGCACTTGTACGCCCCAGGCGTTCATAGGTCTCGTCCATTTGTCGAGCACGAGCATCAAGAATCTCGTGCCAACGCTCTAAAGCTGTCTGCATTCTGATGAACCACCTGCCTATCATATATATTTTAAGCAACCAGGCACAATATATTTTTCACCTGCCATCCTGACGAGGCTCGAGCTTCTCAACAGCGCTTATTTAGCCACCACGTATTCTCTTCGGTTGCGCTTGAAGGCTGCGGTTGATACTATCAATATAGCATATGAAAAATAGTTTGTATGAATGGGAAGTTGAGAACACTACACTGAAATAATAGCGTATTTATTTTTATCTACATGCTTTCCTCATTAAGCTTCCTTTGAGCGTGTATGTCTCCCGTATGCACAAAGGCAAGTTGATGAACACCGCTGATGGGATGGTGATAGGCAGCAGCAGTCACAGCGTACACCTCGCTAATCAGGGATGCTTTCAAAGCCTGCTCAGGTGGCCCTTCGGCGACGATATGTCCATGAGAGAGCAGATACAGACGATTGCACCATGCCGCAGCAAGGTTCAAATCATGTAGCACAATCAGCGTTGCGATACCAAGTTGTTTCACAAGGCCGAGTATCTGTAACTGATATCCAATGTCAAGATGGTTAGTGGGTTCATCAAGTACCAGCAACTTCGGTTCCTGGACAAGTGCTCTACCAATCAACGCTCGCTGCTTCTCCCCTCCTGAAAGCGTACCAAACGGACGATCGGCGCAAGCAGACAGACCAACTCTCTCCAAGATCTGGGCCACGAGGCTAGAGGTCTGCTCTCCTTCTTGCTCAAAGGAACCTTGATGAGGTACACGCCCTAAAGCGACAACTTCGGCAACCGTGAAATCAAAGGCCAGCGGTGCTTCCTGAAGAACTGCCGCAGTGCGCTTTGCCGACTCTCGCTGAGAAAGGGACCAGACATCCTCGCCGTTCAGCCGCACGATTCCCTTCTGAGGCCGGAGACTGCGATAGATTGCCTTGATCAGCGTAGACTTCCCACTTCCATTAGGACCAACCAGACCAACCAATTCGCCCGTATGCACCTCAATGTCGATATCTTCAACAATGCGTACTCCTCTAACAGCAATACTGACGCCGTCGAGCAACAACTTCATACAGATCCTCCATCCACGCGCTCTGCTCTTCGTCTCACTAACCATACAAAGATAGGTGTACCCACGCATGCAGTCAGGATATTTAGAGGCAGGTCTGTGGGGCGCAACAGCATACGTGCAGCAACATCGACCCAGACCAGGAAAATGCCGCCCAACAATGCAGCAGCAGGCAGGAGCCGACGATGATCTGCTCCTATAAGCATTCGGGTAATGTGTGGAATGACAAATCCGACGAATCCGATGGCTCCAGAAGAGGCAACAAGCACGCCAGTTAGCAGAGAGGTTGCAAGCAAAAGCTCTGTTCGAAAATGATCTGGATTGCATCCCATGCTCCGCGCGCTCTCATCGCCCAGAGCGAGCACATTGAGCCAACGACTACGTAGAAGCAACCAGGCCAGTACGGCGACCAGCGTTACTGCCACCAGTACCACGTCCGGCCACTTCGCTGCTCCGAGACCACCTAAAATCCAGAAGAGCACCTCTTGTACCAGTGCTTCACTTTTAGAGGCAAAGAGAAAGAAGCTTGTGAGGCCGGAGAGCACATACGATACTGATACACCAACAAGCAGGAGGCGAAGCGAGGAAAAACGACCATCAGCCCGTGCCAGGGCGAAGACGACAATTAGAGCAGTAAGCGCGCCCAGGAAAGCGCCAAGAGAAGGCGAGTATAGCACACCAATAAGATTGAGACCTTCCACAATCACCAGCACAGCCCCGACCGACGCACCCGACGAGATACCAAGCACAAAGGGATCAGCAAGCGGATTGCGAACAACTGCCTGGACCGTTACGCCGACTATCGCCAGCCCGGCTCCCACCAACGCCCCCAGAAGTACACGTGGCAGGCGAATTTGCCAGACAATAGTGACAAACGCATCTGGAATGGTCTGAGAAGAATTTCCACCAACTATTTGATGCAGAAGAATGCTTCCAACCATTGGAGGATCAACTACAACTGGTCCAATGCCAGTTGCAACGAGCACACTCAGAAGGAGTACTACTATGAAAGCAAGAGTGAGACCTGGACCTCTTGCTCTTCTCTGGTGAAAGAAGCGCGACGGCACATTTCTGCCTGGCCTTGCTTGTACATTAATTGGAGTCGCCACATCACTTACCTTCCCAGTTCAGGATACATGCCTTGAAGGAGCTCTTGAACAGCCTGCACGTTACGCATCCCTTCCTGACCTCCATCGGCATAGCTAACAGCAACGAAACGATGATTTTTTACTGCTGGAATATTCTTAGCAGCCGGTACAGCCAGGAGCTTCGCGATAATGCCATCGCCATCCTGAACGCCAGCCGAATCAGGACCTGAGTGCGTAAAGATCCATATAATGTCAGGAGCCGCTTTGACAACCTCCTCCCAGGATGTATCAACGTAGTTTTTGGGTTGAGCAGCGAAAATGTTTTGTCCTCCTGCTAGCGTGATCACCGCATTTGCAATGCCAGCACCTCCTGGAGGTGAAGGTGGATCTTCGCCAGACCAGACAAATACTTTTAATGGAGCACCTTGCCGTTTTGCGAGACGAGTGTGAACAGTATCTAACTGATGTGTTAGATTCGCAACAAGCTGATCACCCTGCTTTCCTAACCCGAAGATCAGAGAAAAATTGTGCAGATCGGCAAAGAGACCATTGAGATCACGTCGTTCTGCGTCAGTATGACAGTTATTTGAGAGAGCATAGGTCTTAATGCCAGCACGTGTAAGATCGTCTCGATTGGGGAGACGCTTGCCATTAAGACTAGTTCCATTACTTGTCACTAAAAAATCAGGTGTAGCGCCTGCAATCTGCTCAAAGGACGGGAACTGGTCAGAGAGCTTGGGAATACGACGAATCTGGGTGGCAGCAGAGCCATCTGGAAGCTGCTTACTATCCATCGGGAAGCCAGTACCAACAATTTTATCTCCCAATCCAAGAGCCACAAGCATCTCTGCATCCCAATCATCTGTTGTCACAACGCGCTGAGGAGCGCGTGTGTACGTAGTACGAACTCCACAACCATCAGTTATTGTCACAGGAAATGCACCGCCTGGAGTAGCTTTTGTCGTGTCTGATGATCCATTTGCAGATGGTGATGAGGATGTTCCGCAAGATACCAGGCAACCAAGAATACAAAGCGCGAGTAGCCAGACGAATGGGCGTTGCGCTAAAGAAATACCTCTTCGAAGAATACGAAAGTGCATACATTTGGGCGAGGTCGAACGTCTCTGTTCGAAAAAATACACACGACCTCGACTATCCTTTCTACAAAATAGAAGTGATGAGAAGCTTTGAACATGACCAGGAGTTCAGGAAAAGATTCTGCTCTAGCAAGTGTACGCGCTCATCATGGTGTGGGTCTATTGGGAGAAATCCCTAAGACTTCAATAGGAAGTTTTCCTGAGAAGGACGACCAAATTAGTTCCTACAGGAAGAAATAGGGAATTGACCTAATAGACAATACGCGAGATGTCCTCTACTCTAGCCATGTACCTATGGAGGAATGCATGGAAAATACCGACAGGTTGGTAAGAGTGTACCTTTTTAACTGATGGACTCTTATAATAGCAGAGAGGATATGCGCTTCTTATGAATATATTTCATCTAACAGCTTCCAATCAGAGAAGACTATTTTCAAGCTTTCATCTGATAGACAGAATATTGGGAGGACGGCAAGTACAGCCACTCCTGCTTGGATCGTTCTGCGCCTTTGTACTCTTGTTTCTCCTACCAGGTTTAGCACTGGCTCACCCGATGCACGCGGAGTACGTCAGCTCTGATCCTGCGGCGAATGCAATGTTGCAAAAAGCGCCGACGACTATTACTATTCACTTTATGGAGAATCTCAATCCGCAAGGGAGTGACATTACGGTGTATGATGTGGATGGGAAGCAAGTAAGTACGGGTTCCACACAGGTTGATCGCGCCGACTTGAAGTCGATGCAGGTGAACCTTCAGCCGAACAAGTCGGAAATATATACAGTGAACTGGCATAACGTCTCTGCCGTAGAGGGGCATCATGATAGTGGAAGCTTCCGCTTCTTCGTCAACATCAGCTCGATGCTGAAAGGAATGATGACCAACAGCTCCAATGGCTCTTCTAACGCGATGCCAGGTATGGGAAGTTCATCAAACAACCAGGCAGGAACATCCAACGCCTCTTCTGGTGTGCCGCCCTGGCTGGCAGGGTTGATAGGAATCATTGGGCTGATCGTCGGCGGCGGGGCAACATATGTCTTTACACGTCAAGCGACACAGAGAGTTGCGCTGGCAGCCACTCCGACACCTTCAACAAAGACAAGAGTGTAAGCGACGGCATGAGTGGAACATGGTCAATGTATTCATCTAGAAGATAAATATAGTTGCTTAACGGAGATAGTGTCTATCATCTTCGTTAAGCAATTATGTTGGCAATGGCAGGTTAAACAGAAAGGGATTGCATGCTCAGGTCAGCAAGAGAAAAAAAGAGGGTTTCTCATTTTGCTCTTTTTTGCTGCGCATCGCTGCTAGGAGTTAGCTTTGCTCTTCTCTCTTTGCTTCCACTTGGAATGTTCAACCGTGCTATTCTTGTTGCCTTCGCACATGCACTGCTCCTGCGCTCTGATCCCGCAGCGAATGCTATTCTAAACGCGCCACCCTCGCGCATCCGTTTATTCTTTAGCGAAGATTTGAATGATCTCACCTCACGGGTCATCGTCGTTGATCCAACGAATCATCAGGTTGATAATGGAGATAGCTCGGTTGCTAGCTCAGATACGCGTGAGATGGATATAGATTTGCCACTCCTGAAAGCGGGTACGTATGTCGTTGTATGGCGCTCGCAATCGGCGGAAGACGGGCACATCGCAACCGGGTCCTTTCTTTTTCGCATTGCTGACACCGATGGTAACATTCCGCCCATCCCGGCTGTCTTACCTACCGGACACTTTCCAGGGGCAGCCGGAGTTGCAGGCAATACAACGCTGGATGCGCAAACTCTCTTTCAGACAATTATGACCTGGCTCGCGTTGCTCTTTATGACCTTCTGGGTTGGAGGAGTGCTGTGGGAGACCTGGATACTGCCACCGGGTGGTCAGGCAGACTCAGCACTTGCTCAGGCATCGCGCCGGGCAGGAGAGGCGTTTCGGGGCTGGACACCCTACGCGCTGGCGGGAGTTATTTTTTGTGATATTGGAATCGTCCTGGGGCAAGCGGCTGAGCTTACAGGCTCCTGGTCGGGAGCCTTCTCGCTGCCCATTCTGCGGGCAATTCTCTTTGGCAGCGCTTTTGGAAGGGCATGGTGGCTACGGCAAGGAATCGCGTGTGTGGCCGCCGTGCTGCTTCTACTGATCAGGCGACCGGAACAACACTCGGTTGATTCTTCTGAGGAAGAAACTATCTCTGCGTCAACAGCAGAGAAGATAGACAACAGTGATTCAGATGATGTAGACGAGTCTGAGTATGTCCCACCGTGGGCAATGGCGGTGAAAGAGACGCTTCGCGGCATCCCCCGTATTCCACGTTTGCTTTTTGTGAATGTTCGCCAGCGTTCGTGGTTTGGACGCCTGGAGCTTCTCTTTGCATTGGCACTCACCGTCGCCTTTGCGCTCTCTGGGCATGCTGCCGCCGTCTCGGTTTCACAGCGGGCGTATGCACTCAGCATTGATCTACTCCATCTCCTGTGCACAACGCTCTGGGTGGGAGGACTGCTCTATATCGCCCTGATTCTCATCCCTGCGCAGGCTAAGCTCAGTATTACAGATCGCGCTCATGTCATGGCACAGGGACTGCCAGCGTTTGGCGCGCTTGCCATCTTGAGTGTGCTCGTGCTGGCAAGCACAGGATCTTTGAACACAACTATTCATCTGACTGCATTTGAGCAATTATTCACCACGCTCTATGGACGTATCCTGGTTGTCAAGATCAGCCTCTTCCTGATGATGATTGGGATTAGCGCCTATCACGCCTTTTTCTTGCGCTCTCAATTAGCGGAGGAGCTAAAGCAGCAGCAAGTAGCAGTTGTGGAGGACTTTGTTTCTGTTCCGGTCGCCATCCAAAGACAGTCTTCGCGCCAGATCAATCAAGAACAGGACGACAAGCAGTCGCTGCTGCATATTCAGGCACTCAATAATCGCCTGAGCTCCTGGCTACAACGCGAGGCACTGCTTGGCACGCTGATCTTACTGTGCGTCGCTTTTCTTGCAGCCTTTGCTGGAACCCTTGCGTCACCTCCTCCACCCATCAGTGCAGCAAATCAGGCCAATCAGCAACCAGCAGGCCCATATGCTCAAACACAGAGAGCTCATGGCTACAATGTCACGTTACAGATTGCACCCGCGACCTTTGGCACCAATACGTTTACAGTGACGCTTAAAGACATGCAGGGACGGCCTGCGAAGGGTGCGGCTGTGCTGCTCGAAACGCAGATGCTGGATATGGACATGGGGACGGATGTGAATCAGTTGAAGGCCGACCCTGCGGCTGGAAATGTCTTTCATGAACAGGCAGAACTTACAATGCAAGGAAACTGGCAGATCTTTGTGAAGATATTGCCACCAAATCAGAAAAGCTTTGTAGCGTACTCTTTCAAACTTTTTATACGATAGAGATTCGAGAAATCCATGAAACACAATCTAAAAAAATCAAAACATTTTTCTATCTATCTTGCTGCTTTTCTTGCTGCACTTATGCTTTTGCTACTCTTTCCACAGGTCCTATCCGCTCATGCCATCCTCGTGCGATCTGATCCGGCGCGAGATAGCACACTCGCCGCCTCACCAACACAGATCCACATGTGGTTCAGCGAAAACTTGAACCCACAATTTACTACCGCCTATGTTGTCAATGCGGCTGATAATGCGGCGAATGTAGAGAGCAATATCAAGACACACGTCGATCAGGGAAATGCCCGCGTCTCTTCTACAGATCCTAAAGAGATGGATCTTTCGCTGAAAACGAATCTTCCTTCAGCCGTCTATGTTGTTGTCTACCGCACACAATCAGCAGATGATGGACATATTCTGCATGGATCATTTGTCTTTACCGTGGCCGCCGCCAATGGCGCGGTTCCAACATATAATGGATCTGGGCAAGCAAATACCGGCGTGGGGAGTTCTTCAAGTAATCAGCTTGATGGGCCGACGCTCTGGAGCCTGATTATGATTACGCTGGTGGATCTTGCTGCGATATTCTGGGCGGGAGGACAGCTCTGGAGTATCTTCGTCTTCCCGTTTATCGAGACGACGGACGAAGAGCAGCAAGCCATCAATCGACAGACGGAGCAGCGCTTCAACAATCGCTTTGCACTTCCCGTTCTCTGCCTCTTTCTGTTTGCAAACATAGGAGTACTGATCGGGCAGACATTGGGGTTAACGGATGGACAGTTGGTACCAGCTTTAAATCCCGCGTTACTGGCAGGTCTTGTCACGCAAGGGCATTTTGGTACCTATTGGATTGCTCGCGAGATCCTCTGTATTATCTCGATTGCTCTTAGCACGGCTGCTATGCTAGCGAAAGGTCGAGTTCGCGGGCTCACATTGCTGCTGCCCTGGCTTCAATTTGTGCTTGCGCTTTTCCTCCTCGCCGCCGTCACACTCTCTGGTCACGCGGCGGCAACGAGCAATGATATCATCGTCTACGCCGTTCTCATCGATTTCTTGCACCTAACCGCCGCCTCGCTCTGGATTGGTGGGATGATCTATATCTCCATCGTCTACCTGCCCATCCTTAGACGCTATCTGGTGCTTTCAAGAACTCGTTCGCTGCTCACAGTGCTTCCACAGTATTCGCCCCTCGCCTTTATTGGCGTAGCCATGATGGCTATAACCGGCCCTCTCAATGCAACCACTCGCATGTCGGGACTGGACCAACTGTTTTCAACCATCTATGGAAGGGCGTTGATTGTCAAATCCCTTCTTGTTGGCGCTTTACTAATCACCAGCGCGCTCCATGTCTTGCTTCTACGTCCACGTTTGATAAGAAGTCTTAAAGAGTATGACCGATCGACGCATACTGTTCAGATAGATATACCCCTACAGGATGACGGACTTGAATCGACACCAAAACCGGCAATGGACTCGAAGCAAAAAATGCTTGAGCGTAACATGGGTCAGCAAACGTGGACGTTAAGCAATATACTGCGTTGGGAGCCCGCGCTGGGTGTGCTGGTTCTTGTATGCACAGGTCTGCTGTCCATTTTCTCGGGCACACTCCAGCCCGCTGCACTCCCGGTTCCAGCCAGTCAAGCAGTGGCACAACCGACGAGGATTCCTGCGAAACCATTTATCACGACGGTGAAAACGAAGGATCAAAAATTCCAGGTGAATCTGGGCGTTGATCCCAATCACTTCGGCACCAATACATTTACCGCAACCATCCTCGATCAAAATGGGAAGGTCGTTCCCGCTTCACAGGTGGGCGTCTCGCTCTACACAACGATGCTCGATATGGATATGGGCACGGACGCCGTCAATCTCCAGTCCGATGGAAAAGGTCATTTCAGCGCACAGGGTGATCTAGGTATGGGTGGAAACTGGGAAATACGCGTTGAGGTTCGTACAGCAGATGCAAAGCTCCATACTGCAACGATACGGCTTTATACTCCATTTTAAGGGCATTTGCGCTTGCTTTTCTCCAAAAAGAATACCTTAAGGTGGAAATATAGGGAGTAATACTACTACAACATTCCTGTATATTGATACATACTTTCTTTATGCAGATGCAAAATTTTCCTATTTGCATGACAGAGGCAAGCAATACCTTGTTCTCGTAGGCGTTTCGTTTCCTCAACTATCCAGGTGTTTCTGTTATCGGCATGGAGGATTCATAATGCACATTCCTGACGGCTATCTCAGCCCTGTGTTCTCGCTTGGCACTGGTATCGTGACCGTACCTGTATGGGGTGTGGCGGTCAACAAGGTACGTAAGGTACTTAACAACCGCACAGTTCCTCTCCTCTCTATTTTCGCTGCTTTCTCATTCACTCTGATGATGTTCAATGTTCCGGTTCCTGGCGGAACGACGGCTCATGCAGTGGGCGGCACGATGATCGCTATTGTGCTTGGTCCCTGGGCGGCTGTACTTGGAGTAAGTACGGCCTTGATTATTCAGGCTCTGTTCTTTGGTGATGGTGGTATCCTGGCAATTTTTACTAATTGTCTGAATATGGCAATCATCCTGCCGTTTGTGGGCTACTGGTGCTATCGGCTCATTGCGAGGAATGCGCCGCTACTCTCCTCTCGCCGAGTGTGGGCCGCTGGGATTGGTTCCTATCTGGGCATTACTGCGGCAGCGCTTGCGGCAGGAATAGAACTGGGTTTGCAACCTCTATTGTTTAGCGCGAATGGACATCCACTCTATAGCCCATATCCGCTCAATGTGTCCATTCCTGCTATGCTGCTCTCGCATATGTTTGGAGCCTCCCTGGTCGAAGCCCTGGTTACATCGCTTGTCTTCGCCTACATTCAGAAGAGCTATCCATATTTTCTTACGTCGCTGCGCACTATCGTCTCTGGTGGCGCGGTAGCAGAAGGAGAGGTTATTCCCACACCGCTCTGGCAGATCTTCGCGGGCGGCTTTGTGGCAGCCGTTATTATCTTGTTTATCGCTGGGCTCATCACTGGTGGTGGAAACATTAGACATCTCTTCGGGGCGGATTGGTCACAGGTCAATTGGGCAGATGTGGCTGTTATGCTACTCATCACAGGCATCCTTGCTCTCATTCTGATTCCTCTTGCCTGGTTCCTCTTGCCGCGCTCGATTAAGCGCGTTGGAACCTGCTTTACCGCACTTGCCATTATCGTGCCGCTTGGATTGATTGCTCCAGGCTTTGCATTTGGTGAGGGAAGTCTGGATGATGTCAAAGCTGCCTTTGGCTATGTTCCAGAGGGGCTGAAGCAGCTATCAGGCATCTTCAGCGCTCCATTTGCGGGCTATAACGTGCCATTGCCCTTCTTTAATGGTGATAACGCTCCACTATGGCACGCCGCCATTGGGTACGAGATCAGTGGCATCATAGGTATCCTGCTTATTGGCCTGATCGCGCTGGGAATTGGATACTTGCTGTATCGACTGCGGCCCAGAACTCAGGAACGGCTGACGCTGGAAGATCCAGATGCAGTCGAGAGAACAGCATGAGGAGCCTTTCTTCATCGCGACGGTCCGCCGAACGGGAGCGCAAGCGCCAGTTCGGTTGGATCGAGGGCACAATGAGTGGCATTGCGGGAGCTATTGAGCAGTCAGTCTTTACCGAGGAGCATACACGGAAAAACGGGTGGCTACAGGGACTTGATCCGCGCGCCAAACTCGGCATGTTCATCGTTGCCGTACTAGCTGCCAGCCTCTCAAATTCTCTCATCCTACTTATTGCATTTTATCTTGTACTATTGATTGTCGCTCGTGCAAGCAAGTTACCATTCGACTTCTTTGTGAAGCGCGTCTGGCTAGGGATTCCCTTCTTTGCGGGCATTGTCATCCTCCCGTCGATCTTTCTGACGCCGGGAGGACATCTCTTTGATTTCGCGATTGGATCGGTACACATTGGTCCATCGGTTACTAGTCTGCTGGGCGCGGCCATCTTTGTGGCACGTGTGGGCGTCTCGGTCTCCCTTGCCATCTTGCTCATCCTCACGACTCCGTGGGCCGATGTGCTCAAAAGCTTGCAGGCGGTGCGTGTGTCCCAGGTGTTTATCTTGCTTCTGTCGATGACCTATCGCTACATTTTTCTGTTTCTACATACAACGAATGGTATGTTTGAGGCGCGAAAAAGTCGGACGGTGGGGCGTACTAGTGGGCAGCAACAGCGTGGATGGATCAGTAGTTCAATGAGTAGTCTGATGAATCGCTCGTTTAAGATGAGTACCGATGTGTATGCTGCTATGGCGGCGCGCGGCTTTACCGGAGAAGTTCGCTCGTACACAGACTATCACATGAAGCGAACCGATTGGATTGCGCTGGGCGGAACAGTGCTGCTTGCTCTCATCATCTTTTTGCTTGGGAGGTTTGGCCGATGAATACACCTCTTACTCCGCAACCTGACAACACGCTGTTTCATCTACAAAGAGTGCGCTATCTCTACAACGGAAGGCATCTCGCTCTGGATAGGATTGATCTCGATATTACTCGTGGAGAACAGATTGCGTTATTAGGAGCAAACGGCAGCGGCAAGTCGACGCTGCTCAAGCTCCTTGATGGCATTATTAGCCCTACTGAGGGTATAATGATTGCACTTGGCCGCGAGATCAAGGCGGTTGCGGCGGGCGAGGATGCCTTTAACTTTCACCGTGAGGTAGGGCTGGTCTTTCAGGACCCGGATATTCAGCTTTTTAGCGCTACCGTCTTTGACGATGTCGCCTTTGGACCGCTGCAACTAGGTATGACGAATAAAGAGGTGAGAGAGCGATGCAGAGAGGCTCTGGACCAGATGGAGATCACACACCTGGCAAATCGCGCGCCATTTGAGCTTTCTGGCGGAGAGAAGAAACGGGCAGCCATCGCTTCCGTGCTCTCGCTCCATCCCGAGGTGATCTTATTGGATGAGCCTACGGCGGCTCTCGATCCACGCACAAAGTGGCTACTGGTGAATCTCATTCGTAAATTGGGTGATGCCGGCAAGACCGTTATTACCGCGACCCATGAACTAGAGATTGTGCCGATCATCTCCACACGCGTTCTTGTAATTGGAGAAGAGCGACAGATTCTGGCCGATGGAACACCTGATGAGATCTTAGGAAACCGAGATCTACTGATTCGCGCGAACTTGATTCATCCACAGTTGCATGAACAAGGGCTTCATCAGATTAGTATCTCTGGAAATACACACCATGATCGCGCGGTCTAAAGTAGAGTGATATCGCATGTTCTTCGCTTTCCAAGTAGACAAACATCGGCAAAAAGCAGAAGTAGTACTGTTATAGACGACTATTGAAAGATTAGCTCAAGGATATAGTAAAATGGGACAGCAAGACCTACACAGAAATACGTCAGAGTTTGCGCAAGCTGGCGATGAGACATTGCGCCAGCGTGGTTATCGTCTGACACCCCAGCGGCATCTTATCTTACAGATACTCCGCGCTGAGCAGGGGCATCTGACGATAGAGCAGCTACTGGAGCGAGCACGACAGCAATATCCATCTGCGACCCTCTCTACGGTGTACAGAACGCTGGATCTGCTAAAAGAGCTTCAACTTGTCCGCGAAATACACTTTCCAGGAGAAGCTGTGACCTATGAGACCTTCATAGAAAGAACACATCACCATCTCGTCTGCCGTCAGTGCGGCTCCATTCTCCATCTCGATATCTCTTCACAACGCGCACTTTACGAAGCCGTCCAACAACAATCCGGCTTTCACAATATCACGATGGATATTATGTCAACGGGCTACTGTGGCGCTTGTTGGTCAGAGCAGCAGAGCAATAATGTTCATAAGGTAGAAGCTGCTCCAACCTCGATAGTGCATGATCAAAATAATTAGACCTGTATATCAAGGTTCTACTGAACAATCACAGTGAGATTCATCCCTGGATGAACAGTGCAGTAGAGATGAAACGTCCCGGCAGTATTGAAAGGACCGATAGTGCGTTGACTTCCGCTCCCTGCGATCTGTACATCTACCGTTGGAGCGCTGGGTTCTATCTTTGGTCGCTCAGTTCCTGTTTGTGGGTCCCACATACCATTTTCGATAATATGCGTCGTCGCAACATCATCGATGAGCGTGACCGAGCCCCCTTTTTTGATAGTGATGGATGACTGCACAAAATTTGTCTCACCCATATGCACCAAGTATTGTTCATCACTGCTACAGGCACCTACGAGCAGCATCAATATTGCAAATAGCATCCACAGAAGACACGTTCGCTTCATCCGTATTCTCCGAAAACTCTTCTACAAAGCGCCACAATCAGTTGGAATAGCCGCCTCTGCAAGCAATGGCGAAAGTGAAAGCTGTAGACGCTCCGTTGTAGGATGTCTGCTAACCACAGCATGAACATGAAAAACCTGTCGTAGTAGCTCAGGCTTACGCCTGAGCTACCTCTGAGAAATATCTTTAGCTGTTTTCCTGTAGATCTTACGGTAAAAACTCATAGATGCCTATCGGGAAATCTACCTCAAACTTTCCCCTATTTTTTCTCAGGTCTTTTCTTTCTGCTGTCTAAAAATGCCCTTTATAAAGGCCGGGGAGGAGTGAAGGGATGATGAAAGCAAGCAGGCCATAGGAGAGAAGGAGAGCGCCGAGATAAAAACTCAGGCGTGGACCTTGAAGCTGGTTTTTTTCCAGAAAGATTGCAGAGGTCACAAGCAGCATCCAGGGAAGATTCATAAGGCCAACGGCGAGCAAAACCAGCATCAGGTTGCCACAACACCCTACGCAAAAGACGCCGTGCCGAAGTCCACTTTTCGCATCGGAGAACAGACTGGAAGGATGCGTGATTACATGACAAGCTGAATGACGATTTACAGAGGGGTTACAATGTGCCAGGAAACGTTGTTTTAGGGGTGTTATTTGATAGAGACCGGAGGCGATAAATAGGAAAACACCGAGACCGACAGCAGCGATTGGTACATGAAAGACAAGCCAGGCACTAAACACAGCGAGAAAGAAAACAGGAATGCCAAAGAGCAGCCAAAGACAGAGGTAGCCGAGAATGAAGGTGACGATATGAGCAGTACAAGCAATGATGTTTAGCGATTGTCGATACATAGATGTGTACTGTACAGAGATAGTGGGAGCAAGGGCGGGAAGCATCATGGCGGCCATCATGATCGTCCAGAAGAGCAGAAATGGAGCTAGCGACAGACCCATTGTACCGTACATTTGCACTGAGAGCATAGAGAAGGTTTGTTGAAGCGTTGGTATCCAGGCAAGGAGGGCGAGAAGCAGAGTAAACGTCCAGGCAAAGTAATTTCTTACAGGTTGAGGAAGCGTTATGTTGTCAGCCATAGCAGGGTTCCGATCTCCTTTTCAACGAGTAGAGGAAAGACGCTAGTTTGAACAACGGATTATCTACGCCATTTTATGATGGGGATCAACGATAAGGCAAATAACGAATGATGGAATATACAGAGAGGAGACGTGAAAGCGCAAAATAACTTCCACGCCTCCTCTCTTTTCTATAAGGCAGGCTTTAGACCTCGTCTCATTATTGTACGTCGTTTATCGTTTCTCTGAGAGCCATCGGCCCATCATAGGACCAGCTTCGTATTGGAGAGGAATCTGTACCCTGGCGAATGAGTGTCGCCGCCTCTGGTATGAACTGGACACGTAAGCTTATTTCGTCCTTTTGATGGCTGTAAGCAATAGGTAGTTGGTAAACAGATCGTAATGCAGGAGTATATGTACCAACTTCTGCTGGCATACTCTCAAGCTGTCCCTCAAATTGTGTGAGGAGCGCCATGACTTGTTCACCTGTCGCCCGATTGTCCACGAGCAGAACCTCTTGCCAATGCTCGTTATCACCTTCTTTTACAGGCTGCGCGAGACTTAAAAGTGTGAGATGAGAGACATCAAGGCCCTTAATCTCTCCGGTCTCGATGTAATAACCACTTACCCTCCAGGCCGGGTAGTTTGGCCCTTCGTGATGCTCATCACCGCACCCACAAGGATTACAATCACAAGGATCACACGAACATGAAGACGCGCATCCACGAGCTCCGAACGTCTCTCCTACAATTTTTAGGCGTGGAAATGTTTCTACTCTCATCATCTATCTCCTTCTTTCAGAACTGCTACGCTAGCAATACAACTCTAAGATAAAATTATACGCGCCTTGCTCCGAAATCCTCCACACGAGGAATACTCAATTTTTCACCTATTCTGCTCCTTAAGAAGCCTATACAGATAGTATAGGAAGGAGATAGCCCTTTTGTCATGGGGAGATGTACCTAAATTTTTCGCGTCAATTGCATAACGATGATCATCTTAAAAGGCGGATCTAGGGCTATTCACCTTCATTCTTCAGCTCTCTTTTTCCACTGAGCACAAATAAAGCTCAAGGAAGTCAGGAAGATAGAGAGGACGACATAGACATACAGATACATACCTACTTTATACCTTAGTGTCCCTTTACAAGCATATGTTTCTCCTTCCATCTTTTTTGAGTTGATTGTTATAATTGTTGCATAAGCTAGCAAGCTATCTATGAAAGTTACTTGCATAGAGAAAAGAAAAAATGAGGTTCGAGTAAGATGATACAAGAGACAATGCTAACGATGTCGCGCATGAGCTGTAGCGGTTGCGCCAAAAATATTACGCATGCACTTCAGACCCTACCCACTACTGAAGTACTCGCAACGGATCTACCAACAAAAACAGTTCACGTGCGCTATGACGCTGAGCTAGTGACAATGGACACAATCAAAACAACTCTCTTTACTGCCAAATACCCGGTGGCTAGCGATCAGCCCGTAGAGCGTGTAAGCGAAGAAGCGAGTACAGCGCACTAAGGCTGATAGGGGACCAGGAGCGAGTGTACCTCCTGGTCCCCTATCAGCTATGTCATTTATCTATTTTGTGACTGAAGCAAATGCTTGGGTATGGGCCACATATTCTGACCATCTTCCGATAAATAGATCTGCGTTTGTCCATCTCGCTTGACAGCAACCGGCATGCGAACCTTCACACGCGTTTGAGATGTTAGGGCTAGCACCTGGGCTACACTGGAGGAGGTTGCAAGTTCTTGCAGTTGATGAATGGTGGGGAAAACCAGGGGAAATTCGTTGTTCTTCGAGCGGGTAAGTGCTTCGATCGGTGTGATCCAGATACCCTCGCTGGTCTCTAGTTGATCGTAGGCGGCCTGCTGCTCTTTAGGGGCGGTTGTGACGAAGAAATGAGTATCGAAACGCTTGGGCATACCTTCTACCTCTGGAGTGATCCAGTGGGCGAAATAGTTCAGGCGCTCAGTGGCCAGCACAAGCTTCTCCGTCTGGGCCATCTCAATCAGCGAGCCGGTGCGGTTATTAAACTCCTGCCGGTACGTTTCGTAACGCTCCTCGTTCATCTCATCGATGGCCAGCATGCTTTCGTTAGCATAGGCTAGAAGCACACCGGCCTCCTCAAATAATTCACGAATGGCGGCGGCGCGTACTCCAACACCTAATGCAGTGAGACCTGAAGGATCGGCGGCATTGGACGGCACCGCGCGACAAATTTCGGGAGTTTGTTCAGTGGCAATGTCATCCTTTGTCACGGAGCCGCCCGGAAAGACATACACATCGGGCATAAAGTCGCTCTGGATGACGCGCCGTACCATAAAGACCTCAAAGTTCTGACCGGAAGCTGTATCGCGTAGTATCATTACCGCTGATGCCGGGCGAGGTTGCACTCCCATATGTCTACTCCTCTATCTTTCATAGTCCTCGAAGAGGCTCTAGAGTCTGCTCGCTTTGTTCAAATCGTTCTTGCTTCCCAACCTTGCGGCAGAGGCGGCTCAGAGTCTCCTGCTCATCTGATGTCAGGACGCTCATCTCCTCTACGATGGCTTGAATATGCTGCGGAAGGATTCCTTCGATAACTTTTCGTCCCGCCTCTGTCAACGTTAACGTGATGACACGGCGGTCTCTTTCCTTGCGCTCGCGCTTCACCAGTCCCCGTCGCTCAAGATTATCGACGACCGTTGTCATATTACCTTCGCTTTTGAGGATTTTCTCAGCGATCTGTCCAAGAGGAAGTGGGCCAAGATGAAAGAGGATATCAAGCACACCATATTGACTGAAGGTCAAGCCAGCAGAGGCGAGGTGACGTGTTGCCCTCGCCGCCGTTGACTCTGCCGATCGCTGCAATTTGATATAGGTATCGATGGCGCGTACCTCATCAGGAGTCCCGTTGTAATGCGTTCCCATAATTCCTTTCATCTTCAACTATCTGATGGTAAATCAAAGTATAATGCAAACCGCTGCACTCCGCAAGTTCGCCCTCTATACAGATAGTTTTTCATACGTATGCCTCTTATTCAGGAAGAAAGACTGGTGTGCCGTTTGACTCTGCTCTGGCAAAATCACTCGCATGTCTATCATTGACAAACAAGATGACAATCGCACCAAGCAGGCCAGGAAGGGCGAACGCATAGAAGTTCCACTGCAGCCCTACACCCCACGCTAAGAGCGCACCACCAAAGAGTGGCCCCAGAATACCTCCTAATCTTCCAATCCCAAGTGACCAGCCAAGAGCAGTGGCACGGCTGCTCAACGGGTAGTACTTCGAGACATAGGCATTCAACAGCGTTTGCGTACCGATTGTGCCCACGCCCGCAATGGCAAAGAGGATGTAGGTTACTGGTAGTGGTAATCTGACACTCAATAAGCCGAGAGAAAAGGCGGCAAGGAGAAATGAAACAGTGCAGGTACTCCGGGCACCGAATCGATCCATAGCCGCTCCAGTGAAGAGACTTCCTATGATGGTTCCAATGTCAAGTACGAGCAGGAAGGACAACGCCGATCCAAGTGAGTAGCCAGCAGTTCGCATGATCTGTGGCACCCAGGTATTTAATCCAAAGATCATGAATAGTGCTAGAAACGTTGCGATCCAGAAGCTTATGGTCGCAAGCAACACTCTTCTGGCAAACAGCGTCTTGAGAACACTCCATCTCTCTGTTACAGGCTGAACGGCGGTGTCGAGATGCAGGTTAAAGCGGTGCGCAATGATCTCTGCCTCCTCCCGCCTCCCCTTTGCCAGGAGAAAACCAATAGATTCAGGTAGAAAGAAGAGGGCGACTGGTACAACGAGTACGAGAGGAACTACACCTATCCAGAACATGATCCGCCATCCAAAGGCGGGAATAAGCGGAATTGCAAGACCTGCCGCAATAATTCCTCCAAGAGAATAGCCGCTGAACATCACTGTATACGTCAGGGTACGCCACTTACGCGGTGCATATTCAATCGTCACCGCAGTTGCCGTCGGAATCACTCCACCTAACCCAAGACCCGCGATGAAGCGCAATATGCTAAACAAAGCAGGTGTGGGGGCTAGAGCACATCCGCCCATAGCAAGAGAAAACAGAGCGACACAACTAACCAATGTCACCTTTCGTCCAACGAAGTCGGTCAGCGTTCCGACAATGAGAGCTCCAAAGAGCATGCCGATGACCGCATAGCTTCCTATCGCTCCAGCCTGGGCAGGATTGAGCGACCATGCCTTGTCATGTAAAAGAGAGGGAACAACAGTTCCGTACACGATTAAATCGTAGCCTTCAAAGATAATAGCAAGCCAACATACGACGACGACAAGAACGGTTGCTGCATTGACCCGATCATCTCGGATACCGGTCTGTACTGCTGCCATACTGCCCTCCTTGGAAGTAGCTCCCTTTTTTCTACCAGATATGCTTGTCGTAAGCATATATTTACAAACAGTAAATATACGAATAGGAATGTTGACAATCAAAAGTTTCTATGTTAAAGTATTTATACAAGATATTTCGTATTTCGTCAAGCCTCTGAGTTTCGATATGGCAGGAAGAAGCTGAGGATGCCCTGAAAGAGAAACGGTATGAGAAGAATTGATCTGCATTGCCATCCAAATACGAAGGCATGGTTTCAAGCGATTCAGCCCTACGCCGATGCGCTGCGCGAGTATTGGCATCGCCCCTGGGAGCCGAAGACCGAAGATGAGGTGATTCAAGAGCTACGTGAGGCGGGAGTTCAAGTGCTACTGGTGGCTTTTGATACGGAGACGGTTAGCGGCCTGCCGCCTTGCTCGAATGACTATGTGGCGAAAGTTCGTGATGACTATCCAGACACAGTGCTGCAAGCATGGGGGTCTGTTGATCCCTGGAAGGGGGAGATCGCGATTCGAGAGGCGGAGCGGGCGGTGAAAGAGCTGGGCCTGATCGGTTTTCATTTCCATCCAATCATGGGTGATTTCTCTGTAGGAGACCGCCAGTTCTATCCCCTCTGGGAGAAAATGGTCGAACTTCGAGTTCCAATTATGGTCGATACCGGGACGACGGGCATGGGAGCAGGAGTGCCAGGCGGGCTTGGAAGGCATTTAAAAAACGCTAATCCATACCCGGCCCTCGATGATCTGGCGGCGGACTTCCCTGACCTAAAGATCATTGCCTCTCATCCTGCCTGGCCGTGGACTGACCAGATGATTATGATTGCGCTGCACAAAGGCAATGTCTTCTGGGAGTTATCGGGCTGGGGGCCAGAATACTTTCCGGCATCACTCAAACACGATATCAGCCGTCGTCTTCAGGATAAAATCATGTTTGGCAGCGACTATCCAAGCCTGACACATCGGCGCGCAATTGCTGGCTGGGACTCTCTGGGCTACTCAGATGCAATTCTAGAAAAAGTGTTTTACAAGAATGCACAACGTATTCTAGGGCTACCGTAATATTGTTTCTACGCTCGAGGGAGAGCATAGTGTACTGCTACATCATTCTATTCGGTACAAAGGCGGAAGAAATTCCTTGCGGAATGCCTGAGCGGAGTTAGACGTTGGTGCACGGAATAAGGATCAGGTTGGCACTTTGCATACAAAGGAGACTGCAATGCTGGGAAATATTGGAGTTATGCTCCACACGGGTGATCTCTCTATAGACGAAATTGTGCGCTTCGCCAAGACGGCCGAGTCTCTTGGATACGAAGGCTTCTGGCTCACCGAGGAATCGGGCAAAGAAGCGTTCTCTATCCTGGGTATACTTGCACGCGAGACAGAACGTATCAATCTGGGCACAAGTATTGTGAACTTCTACTCACGTACACCAATGCTGCTCGCAATGGGGGCGAGCACAATCTATCGCATGAGCAACGGACGCTTTAAGCACTACGGGCTTGGAAGTGGTGGTATTGGCTTTATGGAGCAAGGACACGGCATCAAGATGGAACGCCCACTTGCACGAGCCAAAGAAGTCATGGATATCGTACGCGGCTATCTGACCAGCGAACGCTTCTCATATGAAGGGCAATGGTTCAACCCCAAAAACTTCCATTTACGCGAAGGACCCCTGCCCGAACCTATCCCCATCTATCTCTCTGCATTAGGACCAAAGATGGTGGGCCTGGCAGCCCGCATGGCCGACGGCTTGATCTCCAACTGGCTCACTGAAGAGTCCTATGAGATGTACTATGACATCATCAAAAAAGAGGCTGAGTCCGTTGGGCGTGATCCCAAGAGCGTCAAAATTCTTAGCCTGACGATGATCGCAGGCGAAGACGACGCCAGTGTGGAGGCTATGCGTCGAGGTCTGGCCTTTTACTTTGCCTCTCCCCATTATCATCCCATCGCCGAAGTCTCTGGCTATGGAAAAGAGGCCAAAGAGATTCAGGCCGTCTGGCAGACGCGCGATTATGCTGCGGCCAGCCGCCTCGTCACCGACGCAATTGTCGAGAAGTTCGCCGTCATGGGTTCGCCGGAGCAACGGGCGAAGAAACTGCGCTGGATGATGGACCTGGGGGTCTATCCCATCATGTATCCCATCATGCGTCATGGTCATACAGTCGAGGATCACTTTCTGGTAGCAGAGCTGACCGCGAAGTATCTTGGTCTGCAGGGCGCACAGGCAACAAAGGAGGCATCAGTATGAGCATACTTGAGGGCGTTGTCCCCTATCCTTCTGAGTTCGCTGCTCGCTACCGCGCGAAGGGCTACTGGGAAGACCAGACGATGGGACACTTCTTCGATGAAATTGTGGCACGATATTCAGAGCGGATCGCATTTCTTGCAGGCAATGAGCAAGTTACCTTTCAGCAGCTTTCTCAAAAAGTGGAACGCCTGGCGCTCCATCTGCTCAAGCTTGGCGTCCAGCCATTGGATCGCTTTGTGATGCAACTTCCCAATAGCCCTGAATTTGTGTACCTCTACTTTGCATTACAGAAAGTTGGGGCGATTCCGGTGATGGCGATGTCATCTCACCGCTACAGCGAGATCAATCAGTTTGTCGAGTTGAGCCAGGCCGTTGGATATGCTATTCCTGAGCGCATCGGCGACTTTGCCTTCGCGGAACTGGCCGAGCGTATCCGCAGTGAACATCCTTCTCTACGCTGGATCTTCGTCGTGGGTTCCGCATCTCTTCCAGGCTCTCTCTCCCTTTCTGATCTTTTGCAGACAGATAGCGAGCTAGCACCAGAGCGGCTGACCGAACTCTCAATCGACCCAACTGCACCGGCCCTGTTTCAGCTATCGGGCGGAACTACCGGCATTCCAAAGCTCATTCCACGCACACACAATGATTATATCTACAACACAAAGGCAGCTACAGAGGTCAACGATGTAAAACCTGATGACACGTTAATGGTCGTTTTACCGATGGCGCATAATTTTCCACTAGCCTGCCCAGGTATTCAAGGCTTTCTGTACCGGGGAGCACGCTTTGTGATCGGAGAATCGACGCGTCCCGCTGATGTGTTTCCATTGATTGAACGAGAGCACATTACACATATTGAACTCGTCCCAGCTGTGCTCATTAGCTGGGTCAACGATCCGCAGATCAAAGACTATAACCTTTCTTCGCTACGGGTGATCAATACAGGAGGACAAAAGCTCCAGCCAGAGGTCAAACGGCGCGCAGAGGAACTGATTCCTTCCTGTAGAGTGCAGGAGATCTTCGGGATGGCAGAGGGACTGTTGTGCTTTGTACGGCTGAATGATCCCAATGAGGTACGCATGGAGACAGTGGGGCGACCGATCTGCCCGGACGATGAACTCAAGCTTCTGGACGAGAACGATAATGAAGTTCCTGTAGGTGAAATCGGGGAGTTGCTGGTCCGGGGTCCCTACACATTACGCGGCTACTTTCGCGTGCCCGAATATAATGCACGCACCTTTACATCCGATGGCTTCTATCGCTCCGGCGATCTGATGAGGCTTCATCCATCGGGCAACTATATCGTCGAGGGGCGTAAGAAGGATCTTATCAATCGCGGCGGGGAGAAGATCAGCGCGGAGGAGATCGAAAACTTGATACTCTCGCA
>JAABUZ0100003150.1_pt1 | contig 25205 bp, 22 predicted proteins | sample 5562091 | NCBI WGS metagenome assembly JAABUZ01 (sample SAMN12813069, study PRJNA571459) | rock metagenome | isolation source: Antarctica rocks | place: Antarctica: Victoria Land, Linnaeus Terrace sud | collected 2015-12-21 | reverse complement strand
CTGTCCTCGGGCAGGTCCACTCTGTCCATCGGTACCCTCCTCGGGCACGCTAAGGGCGTCTCAGCGCCCGTGCCCCTTTGGAGGGTACCCCTTTTTCCGACCCCTCACTTTTTTGGGGTACACCCGTGGCCCCCGCCGGGGCCATGGGGGACTGGTATGAAAAAGGCCCCTTTTCATCGGCAGGGGTGGCCGCCGCCGCGGCCATGGGGGACTGCTGTGTAAATCGCAGATTTTCATGTGTGGGGGCGTGCCGGAGGGACATGACAATCTGCCATGCGACTTTTGTAAGCGCCAGTTTCGATCTGTTACAAAAAGCCGGTTTACGGTGGTACAGGTGGGCAACACCAATCGCGCCCGCTCGCACGCTGTTTCACCCTCACAGACCACCGTCTACTTGAAAAAAAGACGATGCTCAAGTGACACATGCTAAACCGGCAAAGCGTAACACTTCAAAGCCAGCACTTACAACCCCCTTTAGTCGCAGGCCAGAGGGCGGACGTGTGGAGATGGAGACGACCGACTACTTGCAACAGATGGAGAGCTTGATCGCGGAGCTGCGTGCGACGTTCCTGTTCGCGCCGTTCTCGGAGGAGCAGTTGTACTGGCTCGTCGCGCGGGCCGCGGTGGTCCCGCTCGAGCGCGGCGCGTATGCCTTCACCGAGCAGCAACCGCCCGATGCGCTCTGGGTCCTGCTGTCCGGCGAGTGGCGCCTCAGCCGCACCGTGGCCGGGCGCGACGTGGTGATGGAAACGTCCTCCACCCCCGGCGTGTGGGCCGGCTGGCTGCCCGTTTTCGACGGGCGCATCGCCGTCAGCATGCAGGCTACGCGCCCCAGCCGGTTGCTGCGCATCCCCAGCGCGGCCGTCCAGCACATGCTCACCGGCGGCTATCCCATCGCCAGCCACCTGATGAGCGGCGTCTACGAAGGTATCCAGAATCTGATGATGCAGACGCGCCAGCAAGAGAAGATGGCCGCGCTCGGCCGGCTCTCGGCCGGCCTGGCGCACGAGCTCAACAATCCCGCCTCGGCGGCCCGTCGGGCCGCCTCCGAGTTACGCCGGGCGCTGGACGACGGGCAGGAGGCCACGCTGCTGCTGGCCACGGCCGGGCGCCCACCAGACGTGGCCGCGGCGCTGACCGACGGGCTCACAGAGGTGCGGCGCGAACTGGCGACGCGCGCCGCGGCGGCGGAAACGCTTGACCCGCTGGCGCGCAGCGACCGCGAGGACGCCATCGCCGCATGGCTCGACGACCACGGCGTCCCCGATAGCTACGATGTGGCCGGGACGCTGGTGGACGCCGGCCTCGACGGGGCATGGCTCGAGGGGACGGCCCAGCGCGTCCCCGTCGAGGCGTTGCGCGGCGTGCTGCGCACTATCGCGGCGATGGCGACGGCCAGCATGCTGCTCGACCAGGTCGAGCGCGGCACGACGCGCATCTCCGAACTCGTCGCGGCGGTCAAGTCATACTCCTACATGGATCAGGCGCCGCTGCAGGACGTCGACCTGCACGAGGGACTGGAGAGCACGCTGACCATGCTCGGCCACAAGCTCCGCGCGGGCGTCACCATTGCGCGCGACTACGACCGCTCGTTGCCGCGTATCTGCGCCTATGGCAGCGACCTCAACCAGGTGTGGACCAACCTGATCGACAACGCCGTGGACGCCATGGGCGGCACGGGCGAGCTGCGTGTGGTCACGCGGCGCGACGGTGACGATGCGGTGGTCGAGATCGGCGACAATGGGCACGGCATCCTGCCCGAGATTCAGTCGCGCATCTTCGAGCCCTTCTTCACCACCAAGGACGTAGGCCAGGGCAGCGGGCTGGGGCTCGACATCGCCTACCGCATCGTGGTGGCGCAACATCACGGCGACATCACCGCGCGCTCCGTGCCCGGCGACACCGTCTTCGCGGTGCGGCTGCCCATCGCCGGCCTCGACGAGACGACCCGCGACACGACCATTGGGGCCGGCGCGTCGACCAGAGCGTTGGCCGGAGGGGACCTGGCAGGAGGGGACGATGACCGCGTCGACGCTTATTGACACGCTATGCGGTACCCCGCTGTTTGCGGGCCTGCCGGACGAGGGGCTGCGCCTGCTGGCGGCGCGCGTGACCGACGAGTCGCGCGGGGCGCACGAGGTGATCTTCGCCGAGGGCGACCCGGCCGACGCCCTTTGGGTCATCGTCGAGGGCGAGGTACGGCTGACCAAACGGGTCGGCTCGGACGACACGTTGCTGACGGATCGCGGCGCGGGCGGCTTCGTGGGGGAGATACCCTTGTTGCTCGGCTCGCCCTACGTCGCCACCATGCGCACGCTCGCGCCGAGCCGCCTGCTGCGCCTGGAGGCCGCCGATTTCCGCGCGTTGCTGGTGCGCTATCCCTCCGCGTTATCGATCGTCTTGCAGGCCATGGCCGAGCGCGTCGGGGCGATGGAGTCGATGGTCCAGCAGCGTGAGAAGCTGGCCGCGTTGGGCACGATGGCCGCCGGCCTCGCCCACGAGATGAACAACCCGGCGGCCGCGGCGCGTCGCGCGGCGGAGCGCTTGCGCGAAACCTCCGGCGGCCTGCGCGCGCGCTCCCTGGCGCTCGGCAAACTCCTGGACGGCGCGCAATTAGACCGCCTCGCCGATCTCGGACGCGAGGTCGTGGAGCGGGCCAGGACGGCGGCGCCGCTGGGGACGCTGGAGCAGAGCGATCGCGACGATGCGCTCGGGGCGTGGCTGGACGAGCACGATGTGGAGGAAGGCTGGGAACTGGCCCCAACCCTGGCGGCCGGCGGCCTTGATACGGCGTGGCTGGACGGTCTGGCCAGCTTGTTCCCCGCCGACGCGCTCAACCCCGTCATCTCATGGCTCGCCGGCGCGCTGGACGAATCCGAGTTGCTGGACACGATCAATACGGGCTCGGCGCGCGTGTCCGGTCTCGTCGCGGCGGTCAAGTCGTACTCCTACATGGACCAGGCGCCGCTGCAGGACGTCGACCTGCACGAGGGGCTGGAGAGCACGCTGACCATGCTCGGCTACAAACTCAAGGGGGGCGTCACCGTGAGCCGCGACTACGACCGCTCGTTGCCGCGCGTCCGCGCCTACGGCAGCGAGCTCAACCAGGTGTGGACCAACCTGATCGACAACGCTGCGGACGCCATGGGCGGCACGGGCCGCCTGACGGTACGCACGGCGCGCGACGACGACTACGCGCTGGTGGAGATCGGCGACGACGGGCCGGGCATCCCGCCCGAGGCGCTGCCGCGCATCTTCGAGCCGTTCTTCACCACCAAGGGGGTCGGCAAGGGCACGGGCCTGGGGCTCGACATCTCGTATCGCATCATCGTCGCGCACCACCACGGCGACATCGCGGTGCAGTCGACGCCGGGGAACACGCGCTTCGCGGTCAGGATACCGCTGGAGGCGCGCTGCTGAGCATGGCCCGCGCGCGGAACAAGGGAGGGCACGATCCGTATGGCGCCTTGCGTTTCCACGATTTCCGACTGCTGCTGATCGGCGCCTGTATCGCCCAGTTCGGGCAACAGATGCTGACCGTCGCGCTCGGGTGGGAGCTGTACGACCGCACCGGGTCCGCGCTCGTGCTTGGCGGGGTTGGGTTAGCGCAGGTCATCCCCGTCATCGTGCTGTCTCTCCCGGCGGGCGCCGTCGCGGACCGCTACAGCCGCAAGCGGATTGTGATCGGCGGCCAGATGGTACTGGCGCTCGGCGCGCTCGGCCTCGCCGCGTTGTCCTTTCGCCATGGCCCTCTCCTGCTCATCTATGGCTGCCTCGTGGCGATCGGCGCCGCTTCGGCGTTCAGCAACCCGGCCAGTACGGCGCTCGTCGCGCAGGTCATCCCCGAGCACGCCTACGAGAACGCCGTGACCTGGCGGAGCAGCGCCACCCAGGCTGCGGCGGTGCTGGGTCCCCCGGCCGGAGGCTTCCTGATCGGGCTCCTCCATGGCGCCTCGTGGGTCTATGTCTTGACCGCGGGCGCCGCCCCCGTGTTCGTCCCGGCCCTGCTGCTGCTGAGCGCCGGGCGGCCGACGGAGCGCCTGACCGGGGTGAGCCCGGTGCGCGCGGTGGCCGAGGGGCTGCATTTCCTCGGGCAGACCCGCGTCCTGCTGGCGGCCATCACCCTCGACCTGTTCGCCGTCCTCCTGGGGGGAGCGACGACGCTGCTGCCTATCTTCGCGCGGGACATCCTGCGCGTCGGCCCGATCGGCTTGGGATGGCTGCAAGCAGCGGACTCGGTGGGGTCCCTGTGCATGGCCCTCGTGCTGGCGCAGCGCCGCCCGTTCGCCCGCGCCGGGCGCACCCTGCTGACGGCGGTGGCTGGCTTCGGCGTGGCCACCATCGTCTTCGGCCTGTCGCGGTCGTTCGCGCTCTCCTTCGCCATGCTCCTCGTGCTCGGCGCGCTCGACAACATCAGCGTTGTCATCCGCAGCACGCTGGTCCTGGTGCGCACGCCGGACGCGATGCGCGGCCGCGTCGGGGCCGTCAACGCCCTGTTCATCGGCGCGTCTAACCAGCTCGGCGGCTTCGAGTCCGGCCTCGTGGCGCAACTGATGGGTCCGGTCGTCGCGGTCGCGGCTGGTGGGGTCGGTACCCTACTCGTCGTGCTGCTGGTGGCGTGGGTCTGGCCCGAGATGCGCCGCCTGGGCGCACTGAGCGAGGCAGCGCCCTGATGACCCTCGGCGCATCCGCCGCGGCCATGGCGACCGGTGCGCCTCCAATACGACTTTAGTCGCAGGCCCATGTCACGTTGTCGTATTAAGACCGCGCGTACTCCACGGCGGTCAGGCTGACGCGCTTGCCCGCCGACAGGCGGCTGCGGTACGGCGCGGTGTAGTAGCCCGAGGTGGGCGCCACGTCGCGGTAATCGCGGCCAACGGCCACGGTGACGTAGCTCAAGCCCACTTTCCTCCCATGCGTGGGATCGAATGGCACGACCACCGCCTGGTCCGGTCCGTCCTTGCCGGGCAACAGCACCTCGACCCAGGCGTGGGTCCCGCCTTCGCCCAGCAGGTGCCCGGATACGTAGCGCGCGGCCAACCCGCACAGGCGGCACAGAGCGATCATCAGGTGCGCGTAGTCCTGGCAGATACCTTGCCGCAAGGCCAGGACCTCGGCCGCGGTGGTCCCGATGTCCGTCACCTCGTGGGCGTAGGTCATGATGCCGTAGACCCAGTCGTTGATGCGCGCCGCCAGGGCCTCCTCGCGGTCGCCGGAGGCCCGCAACGCGTCCGCCGCGCGGCGCAGCGCGTCGTCGGGCGCGGTCAGGTCGGACGGCTCGTAGAGCCGCCGGTCGTCGAGGGCCTGGCGCGAGACCAGGTGCGGACCGGCTCCGGCGCGGCGCTCCACCACGACCCAGGCCTCGAAATCGAGCGTCGCGTCCGCCTCCGGCGCCTCGACTGTCAGCACCAGGTTGCCGAACGGGTCCGTCCGCTCCGTCAGCGCGTAGTCCTGGATCGACGTGTCCAGATGGTAGACCACGCGGCGCTGGTCGCCGTGGTGCTCGGGCGGCACGATCACCAGGCGGTGGACCAGGTCGCGGATCGGTCCGGGGTACTCGTAGTGAAAGCGTTGGTTGATCAGGAACGCCGTGCGCTGCACCCGGTCCCAGGCCACCTCGGCGTGGTCGAGCAACGCGAGCGCGGCGATCCGCGTGCGGTCGAACGCCGGCGCCGTCTCCCGGTCTTGTTCATCCCCGAGCGACCCATCGGTGCGCGGGCCGGCGTCGTCTAGCGTCCCATCGCCACCCGTCATCGGCCCACCGCTTCGCCGCTGCCGCTGGTGGCCAGTTCCGCGGCGGGCGCCTCGTCGGCGATGACCAGCATCGTCCGCAGTTGAGCGGAGCCATACGTGGTCAGCATGGCCACGTCGAGGGCGTCGCGGCCTCGTCCGATGACCACGCGGCCGATGCGGCGCTGATTGTTGCGCGGGTCGAAGGTATACCAGCGCCCGTCCAGGTAGGCCTCGAACCAGGCGCAGAAGTCCATCGGCGCGTCGGGCGGCGGCACGGCGATGTCGGGCAGGTAGCCGAACACGTAGCGCGTGGGGATGTTGAGGGCGCGGCAGAAGGTCACGCCGAGGTGCGTGAAGTCGCGGCAGACGCCGACGCCCTGGTTATAGATGTCCACCGCCGTGGTGCGCGAGGTGCTGGAGCCGTACTGGAAGCGGATATGCTCGTGTACCCAGTCGCAGACGGCCTGCACCCGCGCATAGCCGCCGTTGACCCCTCCGAACAGGTCCCAGGCTGTATTGGAGAGTTCGTCGGAGAGGCAGTAGCGGCTGGGCAGCGTGTAGACCAGGGTCTCGTCGGGCAGCCGCTCGACCGGCGTCTGCACGGCGCCGGGATCGGCGGCGTCGGGCTCACCCGACACCTCGGCCACCGCGTCGTAGCGCAGGGACGTTTGACCCGCGGGGATGACGAGGCGTTGGCAGGTGTTGCCATAGAGATCGTGGTACTCATGAAACGGGATGTCCGGCGTCGTCCGCCACCCCTCATGGATCAGCCGATGCGCCTCGTCCGGGTCGCGGCGCGGCTGCACCTGCAGGACGGTCGGGGTTGGCCACCCCGACTGATACGTAAACTCGCAGCCCACCTGGATTCGCATGCTCTCCCACGCCCCCTATAATCGATACTCTCGCCCGTGTCACGATCCCGTTTCCGTCGCCCTATTGTACCAACACCCATGCTAACGAGACGAGCATACAGCGACGAATGGGGCACATCTGATGCCAGAATTGGCGCGTCACTTTCCGTGCATATGGCACAGGCGCACCGACGTATACGCGTCGCTGGCCGTCCCACCGGGACTGGGAGCGTGGGCCGCCCGCCCGCTTCCACAGATGCCGCTGGTCATCCGACTGGGAGCGCAGGCGGCCCGCCCGCTTCCGTCGCAGTGACGCGTTCGGACCGTTACGCCGGGAGCGCGAACACGGGCTACGCGGCCTGCCCGCTTCCATTGCATCCGCATGGCTCGATTACATCCGCACGGCTCGGTGGCCCCCCAACGTGTCCGCCATTCGACCCTGGCGGGCGAGCCGCCCGCGCTCCCAGTATCCGCCATTCGACCCTGGCGGGCGAGCCGCCCGCGCTCCCAGTGGAGGCGCCACGATGAAGCTGACGACTGATGGCTAACGGCTAGCGACTAATGACTAATACTACAACGTTAGAACCAGCCTGCGACTGAAGTCGCATGGCACACCACGGACACTAAAGTGTCTCAACAGACCGCCCGACACAGCTTTAGTCGTCGTTCTTTGCCATGCGACTTCAGTCGCAGGTCCACGTTACGTTGTAATACTAATGGCTAATGGCTAATGGCTAATGGCTAATGGCTAATGGCTAATGGCTAATGGCTAATGGCTAACGGCTAACGGCTAACGGCTAACGGCTAATGGCTAATGGCTAATGGCTAATGGCTGCCTCGCACTGCGCCGGGATGCCCGGCGGCCGGCTGGCGCCGCCGAAGATGTCGTGCAGGGCGTTGGCGTAGGCGCCGTGGTCGCCGACGGTGGGGATGATCTGGCCGCCCTCGCCCATCTCCGTCCACGCGTAGACCATGACCACGCGCTCCCGTGTGGTCCGCGCCGGGTGAGTGTCGATCCAGTGGCGCGCCTGCAGGGCGTAGCAGGCGAACTGCCGCGGCGTGCGCCCGGCGTAGATGATGGCGGTCTGCTGCTCGCGGACGCTGTAGCGCAGGTCGAAGCCCGAGGTGATGACGGGGATGTAGGGGATGGGCAGGCTGGAGGCCACGCGGTCCCACATGGCGGTGTTCTCCCGCACCAGATTGCCGTACGGGACGGGCACGCGGTACTTCTCGTCGCCCAGGGAGTGGTAGCTGTAGCCCGTGGCCACGTCGTAGCCCTCGGCGCGCAGTTCTTGCAGGTGGACCGGGTTGATGTGCGGCGCGACCGTGGCGTCGACGGCGACCGTGACGCCGGGCAGTCCGGCGACGCGCGCCCGCGCGCGCAGCAGGTTGAGCGCGGCGCGCACCCCCGCCGGGCCGCCGAAGATGGCGCGCAGGTGCTCGGGGCTGAACACGATGAACAGCGGCTTCCCATTCACGCGCTCGTAGTCGGGCTGTTCCATGTAGCCCAGCCACTGCGTGATCAGCTGGGGCCAGCGCGCGGCCGTCGGCGGGAGAAACGGCGCCTGATCGATGTAGTCGATGCAGAAGCGCAGGCGATGGCGTTGCGGCGAGTTCAGGTAGTAGTAGAGGCCCTCGTTCAGGTTCTGGTCGGTGTTATACGGCGACATGGCCACGTCGTACCAGTCGAAGGCAAAGAAATTGATCCCGGCGGCGGCCGCCTGCGCGATGCTCCGATCCACGGGGGCCTGCGCGTCGTCGTACCAGCCGACCAGCGGCTCGCTCTGGGGGTAGGTATGCGTGAGCCACGGCGAGACGTTGTTGTTGGGGCCGTGCGCCCAACCGCTGAAGTAGTAGGCGCCCACCTCGTAGCTGTCGTGCAGCGGCGCCAGCAGGGTCGACATGGCTGGCGCCATTGTGCGGGCGCCGAGGCTCGCGCGGCCGAGGCTCGCGCGGCCGAGACCGTAGCCGGACGCCGATGCCACGGCGACCGTCACGGCTAGCAACAGAGCGCGGACGGCCCACCGGCGAAGCGTGTGTCCGCGGCGTGGGGCGTCAAGGGCCGGAGCAGCAGAGGAGGACGTACGCGCCGTGGGACGGAATCGTCGGGTGGCCGGGCGCGCGGGCGGTGGCGATGTCGTCGGCACGGAGTAACCTCGCAACATGGATAGACACTGTTGGTGTGAGAGGTGGGAACGTAGAGGGCACGGAGGGCGTGTGATGATCGCCGTTATGGGGACGGCGTGCCGCGTATCGTCGATCGCGGCGCGGGTCTGGCGCGACGCTCCCGCAGGCAGTGGCCGCGCGGGGATACTCGTCGGGATGGCCGGCGGGACGCCGTGAGCCGTCCGTGGGTTAGAGTACTACGCCTGGAGACTCCGTGCAAGCACGGACTACGAGAACGGGTGCGCCCCGAGATTGTGATGGTGGATGCGCGAGGGCCTGCGACTAAAGTCGCATGGCAAACGACAGCGACTAAAGTCGCGCGGCTGGCCGATCCGGAGACACTTCAGTGTCCGTGGTGTGCCATGCGATGTCAATCGCAGGCCGCGTCTCACAATCGTGGGGCGCACCCTACGAGAACAGGACGCTGATGCTCTCGCGGTTGTGGATGCGGCGGATGGCCTCACCGAAGAGGGGCGCCACCGAGACGACCTCAACCTTGGGCGACAGGACAACGGGCGAGGTCTCCACGGTGTCGGTCACCAGCAGGCTGGTCAGCGGGCTGCCCTCGATGCGCTCCATCGAGCCCTCGGCGAAGACGCCGTGGGTGATGGCCGCGTGCACCGCCGTGACGCCGCGCGCGATCAGCCCTTCCGCGACGCTGACCAGGGTGCCCGCCGAGATGGTGAAGTCGTCGACGATGAGGGCCGTGCGGCCCGCGACCTCGCCGATGATCTCGACCACGCGGGCGCGCTCGTCGTGGCCACTGCGCTCCTTGTCCGCGATGGCAAGCGAGGCGCCCAGGTGCGAGGCGTAGAGGCGCGCCTTCTTGGCGAAACCGGCATCGGGCGATACGACCACCACGTTGTCCGAGGCCTTGGCGCGCATGGCCTCGCACAGCACTGGCAAGGCGTAGAGGTCGTCCACGGGGACGCGGAAGAAGCCCTGGATCTGCGGCGCGTGCAGATCCATGGTGATGACGCGGTCGGCGCCCGCCGACTGCAGGGCATCGGCGCAGACGCGGGCACGGATGGAGACGCGCGGCTCATCCTTCTTATCGCCCTTGGCGTAGCTGAAGTAGGGCATCACCACCGTCGCCGACGCGGCGCTGGCGCGCTTGAGCGCGTCGACCCAGAACAGCAGCTCCATGAAGTTGTCGTTGGCCGGGAAGGCCGTCGACTGGATCACGTAGGCGGTGCGCCCGCGCACGTTCTCCAGGATGCGCGGGAACAGCGTGCCCTCCGAGAAGTGCAAGACCTCGCTGTGCGCGGGCGCGATACTCAGGTAGGCGCACACCTGGGCGGTGAGCCGGGGGCTACCCGACCCGCCCAACACCACCATATTCTCCACGTCGTGCGAACCGTGCGTCTGCCTCTCCATACCTATGAGCATACAGCATAGCGACCCGGCTGAGGCCCGTGTTGCCTCATAGAAAAAAGTGCTTTGGAGCAGGCCGCACGCGGGGAGACGGTGGTGGTCAACCGACGCCCGGACACGGAGTACGTGGTCTTCGAGCGGTGGCGCGTCCTGCGTGTGTTGGATTGCGGACTAGAGGTTCACCCCTGATCACTTGATCACTGCGCCGCTCAATCAACGCAGAGCGCCGGTGCATCGCTGCCTCTCCGGTGGTGATGACGTGCCTGGTGTCGCCCGTGGTGGAGAGACCCACCGACCAGGGGGTGCGTGAAGACGGGCGGATCGACTAGGGGATGGGGCGGTCATCTCATGTCCCTACCGCTGGGTTGCGCACCCGCTCCTCCCGCGGTGCGCCGGTCGCGCACCACCACGCCCCCCACTGCAAGCAGGCTCAGCAGGAGTCCGATCCCCACGGCCTTCAGCGCCGGAGCGGGCCAGAGGCTATCGCGCTCCACCTGGAAGGTGGTAAAGCCAACGTGGCGGCCATCCGGGCGGTTCTGCGGGGCGCGCGATGCCCTGCGCACCAGGCTCGCCTCGCCCATCCCGCCATGCCACCCGGAGGGCTACGCGCGCACGCTGGCGAGCATTCGCGCGGAGATCGGCGAGACGGGCTTCGCGACAGCGCACTCCGAGGGGGAGGGGCTGTCGGCGGCGGAGGCGCTTGAGGAGGCGCCCGTGAGCATGCTCGGAGAAGCAGGGCCATGAGCGGCGCCATTGTCGCTGGCCACGGTTATTGGGTCTGAGGCAATGCGGACCAATGCGCGACAAAGCCGCGATAGGCTATACTTGACGTATCCGATGACAGCAACCAACTGTCCGCATAAGGTGGACATGATGGCTAACCTGAGCGCGACGCACACGGCTCGCGACGCCGCGGCTGACTCGCGCGTGCTACGGGAGATGCACGCTGCTCTTCCGTTGTTCGAGGGCGACCTCGCCCATCTGCACGAGGGCAAAGAGTTCGCCTGGACCGCGCCTCTCGACGAGCAAACGCGTCTCATGATGAAGGCCGACTATGCCAATGCGCTCCGCTCGGCACTGCTGACCGCCGACTGGTCGACGTACGAAGATACGCAATACAACTGGCAAGCGACGGCTGAGGTCCTGAAAGACTCCGAGCTAACTGCCGCTCTCCTCGCCGACCGCGATCCCGCACAAATAGCCTAGTCATAGTGCCCCGAAGCGCGCGCGTTGGCGGACCAGTAGCGGTTAAGGTCATGGGCGTAAGCGAAGGCATAGCGGTGCAGTCCCTGGAGCAGCGCGACCTCCGCGGGCGACAGGTCCGGGCGCCAGAGGTCGACGATCAGGACGATGCGCTCCTCCGCCGTGTGGTTCCACGCCTCGTGCTCGAAATAGTCGTCGAAGACGATGCACTCGCCTTCCCGCCAGGCGCGCGTCTCGCCGCCGACGCGGATGGCGCAGTCCCCCTGGGGTACGCGCAGGCCCAGGTGACAGCGCAGCCGCATGTTGGTCGGGCCGCGGTGCGGCGCGATGTGCGTGTCCGGCTTCATCCGGGAGAAGTAGATCAGCCCGGCCAGCGTGCGCACGGTGTTGTTGGTCTCGATCAGGCGCGTGGTGACGGGGCAACGCGCGCAGTTGTCCGCATTCTTGCGGCCGCGCTCGAAGAGCAGGAACACGTCCCAGGACCCCGTCCGGCCGATGCGCTCGCTCTCGGGGTGGAAGGCCGACCCGTCGAGCGCCGCCAGTTCGCTCCGGATCTCCGCATAGTTTTCCACGAGGAGGCGCGCGAGAGGGAACTCCGCGGGGTCGTGCCATGGCCGCGCCGTCAGGCCGGGGTAGAACCTCACACGGGCGTCGCCGCCATCCTGAGCGAACAACTCCATGTAGCGGCGAAAGCGCGCGAGCCCCGCCTCCTCGCGCCGGGGTGTGCCCCCTTCGGACTCGGGCGCCTCGTCGTCGCGCGGGGTCTCGCCCCCCGCGCCTCGGGGCGCGCCGTCGAGCGCGCCCTGTTCGCGCCGGGGCATGACCCCGGAGTCGGTCCGAGCGGAGGCATCGACCATGACTCTGGAGCCGGTCCGAGCGGAAGGATCGACGAGGTGCGCCAGGGCATCAAGGAACTGGCCTGGGTTTCCTATGTTGAACGCGGGCAGGGCTGCGACGATGTCCGCGGGCGCGGACGAGAGTTCGTCCAGCAAGGAGAGGAGCCGCAGCCAGTCGTGGTAGTCCAGGCGCTTATCCCACGACGTCCCCAGGGCGATCAACGTTTTCCTGGCGCCCGCCGTCCACAGGCGCGCGTCCGCCGTGGCCCCCTTCCGGAGCGCGAGGTAGGCCCGCAACGCGCGGGGCTCGGCGATCCAGGGACACGCCGCGACGGCGCTCGCGACATGGGTCGTGGCGGCCTTGACATCGGGGAGGACGTCGAGAGCGGCCAGGTACGCCTGTCGCGCCGTCTTTTCCCCCTCCGGGGTCACGACGCTGCTGCATGAGTCGAACAGGGGCGGCAGGATCGCCTCGGCGGCCGAGAGCCGCGACCCCATGCGGCTCACGCGCGTCAGCCACAACCCCGGTTCGCCCGAGGGGGCCTGGGCCTGCTCCGCTTCGTTGGCCATGTGCATGAGCAGGAGATAACACGCCTCGGCGCGGCTAATCGGCTCCAGAGAGGCGGAGTCCGAGAAGCGTTGTTTGACGCGCAAGCCGTCCGCGGGGATCTCGTCGTGCGCGCCAACCAGTTCGAAGAAGTGCTGCCGCGAGAGGGCGCAGAACAGGTAGGCGAGGCGCTCGGCGCGCGCGCCCACCGCCGCCCGCACCTCGTCGCGGCGCGACAGGGGCACAAGTTGTTCCTGATAGACATCGGTCGCATAGATGCTGTGCAGCGCGCCGGCGTCTTGCAGCCACGCGGGCTGCAGCCAGCGGCGCAGGATCTCCCGCGTGCCAATCAGGTGCTGCCAGAGCATTCTGCCGTGCGCGTGCGCGAGACGATCGGCGCCGGCCCGACGCAAGAACTCCACCGCGCCGGCGTCCTGTGCGGGCGATTGCGCCATTGTGCTACTCCTTCCTCCTGACGACAAGTGCCTATGGCTATCTGCTGTGTTTCCAGTGTGTTGCCCCCGGCGCATGGGCACACCAACTGTACAAGGCTACACGTCCCGGAGTATGCTGGCAAGGGGTGCGCCAAGAGTGGCGCATGCCTTGATTGTGATGGCGAGCGCCGCAAGCCTGCGACTGAAGTCGCATGGCAAACGACGGCGACTGAAGTCGCTCGGATGTCCCACGGGACGTCAGAAATACCGCAAGGCAGGCAGGAACCATAGGCGGGAAAGATACTTTAGTGTCCGCGCTTTGCCATGCGACTTCAGTCGCAGGCCCACGACGTTCGGCGGCACAACCTAATCGCGGGGCGCCCCCGCACGTCGGCGCGGATAGCTCACAGGGCCAACCACTACCGAGAAAATAGGGGCGGATTGGGGAGGATACGATGACCACGACGATCACGACGCCAAGCCCATCGGCGCAACGCCTGGAGTGGTTCCTGCGCGACCGCTTCGGCCTGTTCATCCACTGGGGCCTGTACAGCCTGCCCGCGCGCGGCAGCGGCGACCGGGTACACGGCGGATTGGCCGAGTGGGTCCGGCACAACGAGCGCCTGACCGACGCCGACTACCGGCGCTTCTTCGACCGCTTCGATCCCGACCTCTACGACCCCGCAGCCTGGGCGCGGGCGGCGAAAGCGGCCGGCATGCGCTACGCTGTCCTGACCACCAAGCACCACGACGGCTTCTGCCTGTGGGACTCACAACTCACGGACTATAAGGCGCCCAACACCCCCGCCGGGCGCGACCTGGTGCGGCCGTGGGTCGAGGCCTTCCGCGCCGCCGGGCTGCGGGTCGGCTTCTACCACTCCTTGATCGACTGGCATCACCCCGACTTCCCCGTCGACGGGCTGCACCCCCAACGCGACGACGAGGCCTTCCGCGCACGTGAGAAGGGCCGCGACATGGCACGGTACCGTGACTATCTGCACAGGCAGGTGCGCGAGTTGCTGACCGGCTACGGCCCCATCGACCTGATGTGGTTCGACTTCTCCTATCCTGGCAGGGACTGGGGCTGGTCGCGCGGCAAGGGCCGGGACGACTGGGGCGCGGAGGAGTTGGTGGCCATGGTGCGCGCGCTGCAGCCGGGCATCCTGGTCAACAACCGCGCCGAGGTGGACCCCGACTTCTACACCCCCGAGCAGGTGCAGCCGCGCTCGTGGCTCGAGGTCGGCGGACGGCGCGTCCCCTGGGAAGCCTGCCAGACGCTCAACGGCAGCTGGGGCTACGACCGCGACAACCAGGACTGGAAGAGTCCCGACCTGCTGGCGCGCATGCTGGTCGACACCGTCTCCAAGGGCGGCAACCTGATCCTCAATGTGGGGCCGACGGCGCGCGGCGAGTTCGACCCACGCGCGCTGGCCACGCTGCAGGCCATCGGCGCGTGGACCCGCCTGCATGGACGAGCGCTCTACGGCGCCGGCGAGAGCCTCTACGCCGCGCCGCCCGACTGCCGCCTGACTCAGCGGGGCGACCGCCTGTACCTGCACCTGTTCGCCTGGCCGCCGCGCCACGTCTCCCTCGACGGTCTGGCCGGCCGCGTCGCCTACGCGCAGCTGCTGCACGACGGTTCGGAGGTACGCCTGCTGGAAGGGGCCCAGGGCACCGACAACACCGCCCCGCCCGGCCTGGACGGCCGGACGCTGACCCTGGAGTTGCCGGTCCAGCGCCCGGACGTGCTGGTCCCCGTCGTCGAGTTATTCCTGCAGCAGTAGGACGGCCCAGCATCAATAGGCGCGCAATGCGTGATGCTTATAGAGCCGCAGATGCGGTGCCGGTGAACAATCCATCCAGCGGCTTCAGAGTGAGAATAAGCACGTATGATACGATGCCAAGAAGGAGGAGGCAAGGACATGCACTGGTTCAGAACGTGGACGAATCGTTTTGCACGTGCGCTATGTGTGCTCTCAGGAATGTTCTTGGCAATGTTCTCTATCATCGCTCTAATCTGGTTGACCGTGTTGTACTGCGGGAGGAACACGAATGTGGCTACTGCCATCACCGCGGCATGCATCGTGTTTATTGGCATAGGGATCGGGCTAGATCAATTCCGTTGGCGCCGACACACAGCCTATAGGTCCCATGAGGCCGTTGCCGAGGCCGAGCGTGTGCTAGCTCGTGCGCGGAAACTATAACCTCCCACGAATTCCTCAGCGATGGACTGCCCAAGGGATTGGGACTGTCCGAGGGATTGAAAGGCTCATCCTAATTTGCGCGCGACGGGCTGCATCCTGTTGCCACAGGTCACGGGCTGTCTTTTCCTTCGTGGGGTCCCATGTGCCATCGCGCCATTACGGCGGCAGGTTGACGATACATAACGTGCCCGGTTGATTGTTCGGCGAGATGTAGGGGCCAAATACGCGTAGGTTGCCGAGAATTCTCTTACCTATCTCTACCCATCTATTCCCACTATCGGTACATGGGCCCTCGAGCGATACCGCGAGCAGGCTATGCGTGGGGGCATCAAACGCAACTGAAGAGAGATTGGAAACATTGTCGGTCCCGTGCATGGTGGCAACGACACGCCCCGTGTGTGGGAGGAATACCGTTAAGGTGTGATGCGGAAAGCCATTGGGAACATCGGCTGAAAAGATGGCACAGCGATCAACATGGCGTTCGCATGCTGCGATCACCTGTGGGTAGGGCACTTGGGTCGTCGCTCGCATGCGTGCGCTTATGGCATCGAGAATCGCTAGCTCGTTGTGGGCATTGGTAGAGGTGCGCACAACACCGCTACCATCCGCAGCGCTGCCCCACAATTCCTGGCCAGTGACGGGTAAGCGGCGGATGATGCGATTTGTGCGTTCATCCACCATAAGAGTGGAATTGAATTGCCTGATAAACAGTGCGCCAGCGGAGCTGTCAATATACCACCCGTCGAAATTGCTGATGTGGCGTACGCCGACCACGCGTCTTATCCGCGTGTCCACTATCGCGATAGCCTCTTGCCCTGCCCCGCGCGGCGACACATCGCGTAGGTATACAAAGGCGCGATCATGGGCGCGATCGCCAATGAGATCGAGGGGAGCTAGGAAGCCACCGGCAACGGGCAACGTGGCCTCTAATGCACCGCTTTGGGGGTTGAAAAAGTTCAGCGATCCGTCCGTGAGGCCGTTCACGATGATCGCGCGGTCATCGGAGATCATACGCGTCGAGATTTTCGAGATCGAAATCGTCTTTAGGATGTTGCCGCTGCGTGCATCGAGGATGCTTATTAGTTGCACAGGGGTATTTGCGCCCAGGCAATTGCTGAGTACATAGACGCGTTGCAGGCGCGCGTCGGCCGTGACCGCGCACGACCATGGCGCGGGGAGTCTCTGGGTGCGCAACAGGCGCCGCCCAGTGAGGTCGATCATGCTCACGGAGTCGTCAGGCGGATTCAGCACAAACGCGCGATGATTTACGGAATCCACCGCTATGTCGTTAGCTCCGTGTCCAACCTGTATCTCGATGACTTCGGAGGCGGTAGATAGCGCCATGACAGCTACGGCTGTGGCCACCAGCGACGACAAGCCTAGAAGCCCCAGCACCTTGAACCGGCGTGTTACTCGCATCTTCATTATTTGTGAGATACTGCCACTGTCGTTCGAGCACTCAAGCGCGGCCATCAATGGCCGCGCTTGAGTGCTCGTGCTGCGCCTCATCGTGATCGCGCCTACGTCGTTCGCACGGAGAAGGTCGCGGTGACACGCTGGACGGGGCTGCAATCCCCAAAGAAGTTGCTGTTGCCGTAGTAGTCTTGCGATGTCCATGTCTGTTGGTCGTTGTCGCCAAGCCCCGTCGACCCATATTGTACAGTGACTGGGATTCCGGAACAATTCAAAGCCGCGTCAATCGTGCATGGACTGCCGTTCGTGGAGCAGATCTGGGCCGAATCTATCCACGTACTGCTCGTATTGCTACCGGCCTTGAAGGAATAGGCCGTGTTGTAGAAGGTGTGTGTGCAATCGCTGTTTAGCCGGTAATGGATACTCAGCACGATTACCACTCCGTTGAAAGGGTTCTCCTGGGCAGGCGCATATTGGTCGCCACTGTTATTGCATGATGCGAGCGGGGCAACGGCGTTGCTAGCCTGCTGGATGGTCAGTTGCCGGGCGCGGCCCGCAGGCTCTGCATGAACCAGTCGGGGGGCGTGGCACCCGGAGCCAACCCGGCTGGCGCTGAGACAGGATCGCCTTGCATGCACGGATAACTCTGTACGACGTGCGCGCCCGTGTCCCGTCCAGCGCTCGCGTGCGCCACCGCCACACGGCCGCCGACCATCGATGTCGCGACCAGTAGTGACGTCACGATCGTAATCAACCCTCGGCGATGAAACGCGGACCTTGTTGCTAAGCGCATGAAGCTTCTCCCTTGTGATGGATGCTTGGTGCTGTACATTGCTTTTTCCTCCCCCGCAGGATCTAATCGGCCTACATCGGTGTCGTATCTCCCGACGAGGCATGTCCTCGTTCTGTAGGTCCGGGCACACCTCCTGAGTACCCCTGTGTGTGCGCCTGGCCTGGAACCGTCGGCCGCCGATTTCGGGCTGGCACTCCCGGCAGCGGGCCTCCCCCGCTGCCTGCCTCTATACTACCGAATGCCGGCGCGCCTGTCTGTGATCCATCTCACATCGTTGTGATCCATCTCACATCGTTGTGATCCATCTCACATCGTTGTGATCCATCTCACATCCCGCGCGTGGCAAGGTCCCGCAGCCCCGCGCTATCCAGCACGCTGATGCCACGATGACGCTGCTCGTACGCGATCAGGCCCTGCCCCTTCAGGGCGGGCAGCACGCGCCGGGTGACCTCCTCGCGGCTGACGCGCGTCAGGGCCGCCAGCTCCTCGTGCGTCGCCCACACCGTCCGCTCCCCGGCGATCGCGGCCAGGCGCGCCAGGACATAGGCCACGCGGGCGCGCGCGTCGGGCAGCGCGACCAGCTCGTAGGCGTCCTGGGTGCGCCGGCAGGCGACGGCCACGACGCGCAGGGCGACATCCGGATTCTCCCGCAGGAACCGCACAAAGTCGCGGCGCGGGAGGCGGTAGGTCACGGTCCCGTCAGCCAGCACGCGGGCGACGGTCGTCGGCCTGAAGACGGCGTCCAGGCCCTCCAGGCCGCAGACCTGCCTGCGGTCGAGCAGGGCCACGGCCATCTCCGCGCCGTCGCTTAGGGGTTGGTGCAGGCCCACCCCACCCTTCGCTAGGGCGACGACGGCCTCGATCGCCTCGTCGGGCCGCCACAGGGTGTCGCCGTGGCCAAGGACCTGGCGCGCGCTAACCGCCGCGAGGGGGGCGAGGGCTTCCTCGGGGACCTCGTGGAAGAGAGAGATGCGCCGCAACGAGGCGGCCGTGACCCTCCGCTCGGCGGTCCCGCGCTCGACCTGGGCCTGGGGGCACATGGATGGGCTCCTTCCCGGCTATTCCTCGGGTACAGCCTTATCATAGCGGGCACGGAGCCGATTGTCTGTCAGTAAAATTACGGACAAGTTTCGCACGCGCCGTCCGTATTTCTACGATTTGACCCGATGAAATAGTAGTATGCCGCGCGGAGAGTGCCGAGGTGGAGAGATGGACGATGCGTGTCTCTCGTTGCCAGTGATGTGGCCTGCGATCCACGCGCGCAAGGAGTCCAAGGCCACACCTCCTACGTTATGCCGAAAGGTGCTGTTGGACGGGTTGGCGGGAGTCGCGACGCCGATGCTGCACTACCTGCCGCACCGCTCGGGGTAGGCATCCGGGAGCAGCAAGTATCGCTGCTGCACGACGGCTTGGAGGTGCGCCTGCTGGACGGGCTGCAAAGCAACGACTACACCGCCCCGCCCGGCCTGGACGGCCGCACGCTGACGCTGGAGTTGCCATCCTCCGTTGAAGAAGGCGGGTGGGGGAACTTGGCACCCACGTCCGGCCCTACGACAGGGGGGCGGGCAGCCAAGCGAGCGACGAGAGATTGTCTCCCTGCCCTACCTCCCACTGCGGGGCAAGACGTATGACGTGGACACGCCCTCTTGCGAGGTCGAGCACGTGGATCTCGACGCGCCGCGACGGTGGGTCCGTCTGCCAGAGATACGCCAGGTCACGCCCATCGGGCGACCACGTCGGCCCCTCCGTGAGGGTCTCGGCGCTGAGGTCTCCGGTCCTCGCCACATCCCGGCCCACGATCCGGAGTCGCTGCCCGCGCGCATCGACCGTGCAGAAGGTGACGCTGTGCGTGAGCCCTGACACCATGGGCCCGCACGCCCCATTGCCATTGTCGGTGTAGACCAACACTGGGGCCGTCGGGGAGAAGGTCCCCGCCCCCTGGACGATGGCACGCGCGAACTCACGATCGACGATGGGCGCGGCGCTGGCAGCCTCACGGCGATCGTCGGCATGCGCACGGCGATGAATGCGCGGGTGGGCCAGTTGGTGTTCTTCTGGCACAGCCTTCGCGGAGGTAGGAGTGTCTTCCTGGGGTGGGACAGCAGCGACGAGACGGCGCGCGTCCTGCGCCTGGCGTCGCCGGGGCAAGGAGCGTTCTCCATCACCTACGCCCACTTCGCGCCGCGCGACGCCGTCTGCTGCCCGTCGCTGTCGCCGGTGCGCATCGACTCGGGCTGGAGCGGAAGCATCCTGATCTCCAATGGCGCGCCTCCGCGCGCTCCCGGCGCCCCGGTCAGGGTCACGCTGCTGCGGTAAGGCGCCTCCCACGACTGCTCTACCGGCGGCCCGCCGGCCACGACCATGGCTCGTGTGCGCCATGCGACGGGCAGCCGCTCGACGCCCGCTTGATCGACGTCCTCCAGGCGCGATGACTCCCGCCGACACCCCGTGGGCCTGATACCCCCTCACCCTACCGCGTCGATCGCGCTGCCCAGGCCGATGGGCGCGCGCGGTAGCCGCATGGTGACGGTCGTGCCCTGTCCGACGAGGCTCTCGACGTCCAGGTGCCCGCCGTGCTGGTCGACGATGGCCTTGGTCCCCGCCAAGCCGATGCCGGTCCCCGCGATCTTCCCGGCGGTCGACGCGCGGTAGAAGTGTTCGAAGATGTGCGGCAGCTCGTCGGGGGGGATGCCCACACCCCGGTCGCGCACCACGATCACTACCCAGGCGCCGTCCCCGCGCACGACCACCTGCACGGGCGCCTCTCCCACGCCCCCTGTTCCTCGCAGGCTGTACTTGAGCGCGTTACCCACGACGTTCTGCACGGCGCGCTCGAGCCGCCGGCGGTCGCTCACCGCCACGATGCCCGGCGGCGCGTCCACTACCACGTCGCCCTCGGCCGCGCCCCCCGCCTCGGCCACCATGCGCACGGTCTCGCGCGCCAGGGCGCCCACGTCCACCGACTCCGGGTGCAGATCCAGCGGCCGGCCCATCTGCAACTGCGCGGCGTCGGTCATCTCCTCGATGGTGGCGATCATGCGGTGCGCGGCCCCGTCCATGGCCTCGACCTGCCCCCTCAGCCAGCCGCGCTCCATGTCCTTGCCACCGGAGAGCCGTATCTGCAGGATGCCGATGCGCCCAGCCAGCACCGTGAGCGGCGTCCGCAAGTCGTGCGCGCCCGCCGTCAGGAAGGTGTCGCGCACGCGCACGGCCTTCTCGGCGACGCCGCGCGCCTCCTCGGCCGCGGAGCGCGCCTCCTCGGCCAGCGCGCGAGCGCGGAACGCGGAGCGCAAGGCCCACGCCGGCAGCGCGAGCAGTGCGAGCAACGTGGGGTCCGCGCGCCAGACAACGGCGGCAAGGGCGCCGAGGGCGCCGGTCCCAAGCTCGGGCAGCACGGTCGGCCGGTACGTGTCGCGCCACACGGCCCAGGGCGTCCGCCGCGTCTGGAGGCAAAAGACGGTCAGCAGCACGCCGACGTCGAGGGCATAGTACAGGCCGATCAGCAGCGCGAGGGCGGGCAGGCGTCGGCCGGCGGGGGAGGCCAGCAGCGGCCATAGCAGGCTGCAGAGGCCGACGACGAGCGTCGGGTGCGCCACGTTGAAGATCCTCTTGTCGGACGGGGTCTCGCGTTGCGTTGCCTGGGTCGCGATGCCGACGACGAGAGTGAGCGCGGCGGGCAGGGGCGGTGGCAGCAGGACCGTCGCGGCCACGTGCGCCGGGGTGGCCAGGCTCAAGCTGAACGAGCGCGCGACGCTCAACGTGGCGCGTTCGCCCGCGTACAAGAGCAGCGCGAAGGCGCCCATGGTCAGCGCCAGGCCTGCGTCGAGCGACCGTGGCAGTCCCCAGGCGATGGCCTCCCCCAGCAGAAGGGCCAGCGCCGCGACGAGGACGGAGCGGAGATACCAGCGCAGAGGCTGCGGTCGGTTGCGCACGATATAGCCCTGACACTACTACACGGAGGCCGCGTCTGCCCATTGAGGGGGACGGCGCAAGCGGCGCAAGCGGCGCGGAGGCGGGTAGCTCTGTGCCGATGGACAAACTCTCCCACTATCACTCTAGCACCGACCGGCGTCCTCGTCCATAGGATGAATGGGCTAGTAGCGCGCCAGACGGCGCATCGCGCCGGCGATCATCGCCTGATCGGGCTCCCCCTGCCGACCTGCCCCGCATGGGCCAGCCCGAGTAGGGGATGCGCGCCTCCGCGCGTCCCCCCTTATAGTCCTGTCGGAGGACCACCCGTCCTGCCACGATCGTGGCAGAACGCCAATGAGACGTGGGGCTGAGCAGAGGAAAGGAAGAGAGGGCAGGACGATGATGGGGGCAACGAGACGGCGGGACACGCGGACGACGATGCGCGGGCGACGCGCACGATTGGCCCTGGTTGGGTTGGCGCTGACCGGCGTCACGCTAACAACGGCGCCGTGGGGCGCGATATCCAACCAGGCCGGGCATGTTGTCGCGGGCGGGCACTGGACGGGGCCGGATGGCGGGCACTGGACGGGCCCGGATGGCGGGCATTGGACGGGGCCGGATGGCGGGCATTGGACGGGGCCGGACAGTTATCTGATCCAATGACGTGCGACGTTGCATCTTCTATGCCCGCTGTGATCCAGGGAGACCCGCCCGCCGTATGGTGTGTAGAACGGATAGGGTGTAGGATGGTAGAATGACGGGTGTGTCGCACGAGTGGTGCATAGACGGGGTGGATGCCAAGGATCGACGGTATCGTGGAGCGGGAGAAGGACACGGGCATGGATGAGGGAGCGTACGGGGCGACGAGCGCGACGAGCGTACTGAGAGGCCGCGCTCTTGTCGTGGCCGACGATCGACCATTGGGCGACGTCCTCGCCGAGATGCTGCGGGAGATGGGCTATGCCGCCACGATGAGCCCGCCGGCAGCGGCGCAGGGGCGCGTGCGGGCGCTGCAACCCGCCTTCATCGTCCTGGCTATCGTCGCGACGGACGCTCTCGTCGCGGCTGTCCGTCAGAGCTTGAGCGCCGACCCGTGGACGGCCGCCATCCCGGTGATTGCCATCTTGCCGCCGCCGGTGCGGTCGCTTCGGCCCGGAAGCGCGTTGACGGGCGGATACCTGGCCATGCCGTTCGATCTCGACGACTTCGTTCGCTGCATCGATCAGGCCCATCCCGGACATGGCCAGCACGTCGCGCCGGCCGTCCCTACGGCGTATTCGCAACTGGGCTCGATCCAGGGCTCGCGCTAGCTGCCTACAGGCTGAGGCTCTTGGTCTCGATGCGCTCTAGCAAGCGCTCGCGGACCTCGGTCACGGGCAGGGCGCCAAGGTTCTCGTTGGTGCGCAGGCGCACCGCCGCGGACTGCCCCGCCGCTTCCTTGTCCCCCACCACCAGGATGTAGGGGATCTTTTGCAGTTGGGCGTCGCGGATCTTGGCCTGCATGCGCTCGCTGCGCCCGTCGACCTCCACGCGCAGGCCCGCCTCGGTCAGCACGCGCCGGACGTGGCGGGCGTAGTCGATGTGACGGTCGGAGATAGGCACCACGATCGCCTGCACCGGGGCCAGCCAGACGGGGAAGGCGCCGGCGAAGTGCTCGATGATCACGCCCATGAAGCGCTCCGTCGAGCCCGTCACGGCGCGGTGCAGCACCACCGGCGTGCGGCGCTCGCCGTCCTCGTCGATATACTCCAGGTCCAGGCGCGCGGGCTGGATCATGTCGACCTGGATAGTGGAGAGCTGCCACTGGCGGCCCAGCACGTCGCGGGCCATGAAGTCGGCCTTGGGTCCGTAGAAGGCCGCCTCGCCGACCACCGGCGTATATTGCATGCCCTTGGCGTCCATGGCCTCGCGCAAGGCCCGCTCGGCGGCCACCCAGGTGGCAGGGTCGCCCACGTCATACTTGGCCTTGTCGGCGAGGTCGGGCAGTGAGAGGTCGACGTGGTAGTCCTGGAAGCCGTAGGCGTCGAGCACCTCGGTGATCAGGTCCAGGGCGCGGCCGAACTCCTCGCCGATCTGGGCCGGCGTGCAGAAGATGTGGCAATCGTCCTGGGTCAGGGAGCGCACGCGGGTGAGGCCATTGAGCTCGCCCGACTTCTCGTAGCGGTAGAGCGTGGCGAACTCGGCGTAGCGCAGCGGCAGGTCGCGGTAGCTGTGCAGCTCGGCCTTGTAGAGGGTCATGTGCGAGGGGCAGTTCATGGGCTTGAGCCGGTAGCGGTCGTCGCCGTCGACCATGGGCGGGAACATACTGTCGCGGTAGTGCTCGAGGTGGCCCGACTGGCGGTAGAGGTCCTCCTTGACCACGTGGCCCGTCCAGACGTGCTGATAGCCGTGGCGCGTCTGCGTCTCGCGCACGTACTCTTCCATGGTGTGGCGTAGCGTCTCGCCTCTGGGCAGGAACAGCGGGATGCCCGGGCCCACGAGGTCGCTGAACACAAAGAGGCCCAGCTCTTTGCCGAGGCGGCGGTGGTCGCGGCGCCTGGCCTCTTCCAGCCGCTCCAGGTAGGCGTCGAGCTCCTCCTGGGTGGGGAAGGACACGCCGTAGATGCGCTGCAGCATGGGCTTGTGCTCGTCGCCGCGCCAGTAGGCCCCGGCGACGGACATCAGCTTGACCGCGCCGAGCTCGCTGGTGTCGTGGACGTGCGGGCCGCGGCAGAGGTCGGTGAAGTCGCCGTGGTGGTAGACGCTGACCGGCTCGCCGCGCGCCACGATGCCGTCGATCAGCTCGAGCTTGTAGGGCTGGTCGTGGAAAAGAGCGCGCGCCTCCTCGGGCGTGATGGCGCGGTACTCGAAGGGGCTGGCCGCCGCCTCGCGCTCGCGCATGGCCGCCTCGATGGCGCCGAGGTCGTCGGGCGTCAGCGGGCGCGGCAGGTCGAAGTCGTAGTAAAAGCCGTTTTCGATGGGCGGCCCGATAGCCAGCTTGCCCTCGGGGAACATCTTGAGCACGGCCTCGGCCATCACGTGGGCCGCGCTGTGCCGCATCGCGTAGAGCGGCGTGTCCGCATAGATCTCGTTCATCCCAGTCTCCCTCACCCCTGGCCCCTCTCCCGTGCGCGGGAGAGGGGAGAAGAGGACATAAAACAAAAAACCTCCCGTCCCAGTTGGGACGAGAGGAGGTCTCCCGCGGTTCCACCCACGTTACGGCAGCGGCTCATCGAACACATAGACGAGGCGCGCCGTCACTTGATGGCCTGTAACGCGGGCCGGCGTGGACGCCTACGTCCCGTCTGGCAGCGGGTTCGGCGCGCAGGGCCTGGCCGGTGGTACCGTGCGGGGGTCGCTCGTGAATGGGCTTGCAGCCGGTGGCCCATCTCTCTGTTGCCGCGATCCGCCGCCGGCGTGTCCGGTCGATCCTGGACGGGCGAGGGACCCGATACGTCACGTCGCGTATCGCTATCCCTGGCCCGCGTAGGAGTGGGCGATAGTGGAATCGAACCACTGACCTCCGCCATGTCAAGGCGGCGCTCTAACCAACTGAGCCAATCGCCCCTAACCGCCCGTTTGAGGTAGGTGCCATGCATTATAGCAAAGGCGCGGCGCATCGTGTCAAGGCGCACGTCCCTTCCTCAGGGTCATTTAGTTTTCGGGAAGGAGACAAAAAAGAGCGGATGACGTAGGCTACCCTCGTGTGCAAGTGTGTGCAAGTACAGGAGGAGTCCGATGGACCAGCCGTGTCGTCCGC